>Ga0187892_10004148_pt1 | contig 24864 bp, 16 predicted proteins | sample MA1701073metaG_FD_139345 | JGI IMG/M metagenome (GOLD analysis project Ga0187892, IMG submission 139345) | Bio-ooze microbial communities from a basaltic lava cave in the Kipuka Kanohina Cave System on the Island of Hawaii, USA - MA170107-3 metaG ... | reverse complement strand
TCTCGTACACGCGGATCGGCGGGGAGGGGTTCGAGATGCCGCGCGGGGCGGGGCCGGGGGAGGGGGACGCGACCGAGCGCGGCCTCTTCCGCGGGCGGTTCGGTACGGCGCCGGTGGCGCACGAGCCCGGGACGCTCGTCTACGAGCTGCGGTTCCGCTACTGGGACCGGGCGGTGGAGGGGGCGGACGACCCGAACCTCGCCTACTACCAGTTCCCGATCGAGGTGGGCGAGGCGTGGTTCCGGTCGCTGACGTGGTCGGCGAAGCTGCTCCAGCCGCATCTGAGGCTTCGCGTGCTCGCGCGCGTGCCCGATCGAGAACCTGATCTCGACCGGGCGGCGGCTGCTCCGCAAGGTGCACGTTGGCGCTCGGGTTCCATGGTCCTGCGCTGGGTGGCCACCGCCGTCCAGCAGGCCGAGCGGGGCTTCCGCCGCGTCAAGGGCTTCCGGAACCTCCCGGCCTTGGCGCGAGCACTCCGGCGGGCCCCCGCCCCCCTGGCAAGGGTCGGCTGAGAGCGAACCCGCCATGAACCGGACGAACGGGCCGAGCTTCGGTGGAACGAGCGATCGCGTCCCTTCGACTTCGCTCCAGGCTTCTTCGTCCGTACCCCCTCGAACGGTGCCTTCCGGGAGTCCCTGGCCGGATCCGACCTCATTGGGTGCGATCTGGCGCGACTTGATGAGGTCGGTCGACTCCTGGGAGGGGGGATTCTCGGGCGAACTCGACCGCCCTGTCCTCGAGTCGGTGATCGTCCTGGACCCCACTCCGGCCTCTCATTCTCGTCTCGCTCGTGCTACAAGTGTCTCCGAGTCGCTTCTTTCAAAGTCAACAAGCAGCGGGACATCACCCCACCGGGGAGGCCAACGGACATGACCATGCTGCTGATCCTCGCGCTCGCTCTGCCGGGACAGGTCGGTTATTGGGACGGTCCCGTCAACGTGGGCGAGCTGAACACTCCGTCCGGCGATCACAGCCCCAACCTCTCCCCGGACGGGCTTCACCTGACTTGGTCCTCCGGACGAGGGGACCTGCCCGGCTACCCCATGGGGGCCGTCGTGGAAGCGACGCGCCTCTCCCGTCACCACCTGTTCGGCCCGCCGACGGCCGTGGTCAACCCGTTGCCCGGCGACGGCATCATCGTCCAGACCGGGACGCTGGCCTATTCGGCCCTCTACCTGCAATCTCCACCTGGAACATGGTCGCTGACGATCTTCGAGTTCCGCCGGCCGACTCCGGCCGCACCGTGGGGATCTGGTGTCCGCGTGCCCGAGTTCATCGGACCGTATCAGGACCAGAACGTCAGCGGAACCGCGGACGGCCTCCGGCTGATCTTCTCGCGCACGATCCCTTTCAACCCGGAGATCTTCGAGTCCGAACGCCCCGACCTCCAGAGCCCGTGGTCCCCGCCCATCCTCCAGGGCCGGCTCAACAGCCCCGTGTCGGAGAACCAGGTCGGTCTCTCGCCCGACGGGCTCATGATCGTGATCACCCGTCCCAGCCAGAACACCTCCGGCGTCCTGTTCCACTCGCGTCGCCGCTCGCGAAGCGATCCATGGAGCCCGCCCGCTCTGATCGCGGGGTCGAACCTGCCGCCGACCTATTCCTCCCAGCCGACCCTCTCCGGCGATGGGCTGGAGCTCTTCTTCCATTCGAACCGGCTTGGACGCGGCGGCGACGACCTGTGGAGGTGCCGCTGGGTCGGCCTCAGCCATGAGAACCCGCCGCGGGTGGGACGCGCGTTCCTCCTCCACGCGAGGCATCCGCAGTACGCCGGGCGCACCTGCCAGTTCGGGATGGCCCTCTCCAGCACGCCCGGTATCCCGATCCCCGGTGTCGGCACGGTCCCCCTGAACCCCGATGCGCTCCTCCTCCTGTCGACGAGCGGCCAGGCGCCTCAGGTCTTCCAGCGGTTCCAGAGCGTCCTGGACTCCAATGGAGAGGCGACGGCGACCATCGACCTGCCACCGGATCCGGCGCTCGCAGGCCTGGCTTTCTCGACGGGAGCCGTGTTCGTGGGGCCGGGCGGAATCGAGTTCATCACCAACGGCGTGGACCTGAGGATCATCCCGTGAGGTCCGTCGTCGCGGCCTTCCTCCTGCTCGTGGGCCTGGCGGGCGCCGGGATCGTCCGGCGGGTGAGCGTGGACTCGCTCGGACGGGAGGGGAACGGCCCGAGCGGCGTCAGCGTCTACCTGGTCAATCCGCCGGCCATCACGCCCGACGGCCGCTTCGTGGCGTTCGAGAGCGCCGCGGACAACCTCGTGCCGGGCGATACGAACGGAGCCGTGGATGTCTTCCTGCACGATGGGATCACGGGACGTACCGAGCGCGTGAGCCTCGGTTCCGGAGGCGCGCAGGGCAACGGGCACTCCGGGTATCCCGGGGTCTCCGACGACGGGCGCTGGGTGGTCTTTTCGAGCGGCGCGGACGATCTCGTGCCCGGAGATCTCAACGGCTTCTGGGATGTCTTCGTGCGGGACCGTCAGGACGGGACCACAAGGCGCGTGAGCGTCGCGGGCTCCAGCGAGGAAGCCAACCGGCACTGCCAATCACCGGACATTTCGGCCGATGGGCGCATCGTGGCCTTCCTCAGCGCGGCGGACAACCTCGTGGCCGGCGACACCAACGCCGTCCCCGACGTGTTCATCCATGATCGGGCTGCGGGCACGACCGAGCGGATCTCGATCTCCAGCCTGGGTGCGCAGGCCGACGGCGCTTGCTTTGGACGGGCGGCCCTGTCCGCGGACGGACGCTACGTGGCGTTCCAGTGCGCGGCCACCAATCTCGTACCCAACGACACGAACGCGGCCTCCGACATCTTCGTCCGGGATCGTGTCGCGCTGGTCACGACACGGGTGAGCACGGGGCCGGGGGGCGTCGAAGCCAACGACGGCAGCTCGAACCCGTCGATGACGGGGGATGGACAGCTGGTCGCCTTCGACAGCGGAGCGAACAACCTCCATCCCCATGACCGGAACTCCTCGATCGATGTGTTCGTCCATGACCGTGCCACCGGGGTCACGGAGGTCGTGACGCGGACGGTCTCGGGAGGCGTTGCCTCCCAGGGAGGCTGGGAGTCGGGCATCGCCCGGGACGGACTTTCGGTCACGTTCAGGAGCAGCTCGGCGGACCTCTTGCCCGGGGAGATGAACGCCTTCTTCGACGTGTACTTGCGCGACCTCGTGGGCCGGCGGACCATCCGGCTCACCACGGATGCGGCAGGGGTCGAAGGGAACCGCGACAGCCTGCACGGGCGTCCCGCGTCCGGCGGGCGCGCCGCGGTCATCTCGAGCCTCGCCCGGAATCTGGTCCCCGGCGACACGAACAATCAATGGGACGTGTTCGTCCGCGATCTGTACCCCACGTTGGCGCCGGTGGACCGTCCGCGCCTCGGGACCGTCTTCGCGATCCTCCTCTCGGCGCCGGAGGATGCTGCCGCCGTGTACGTCGCTGGCGCATCGACGGGCTACACGCCCGGCCTCGAGCTGACCGGGCGGTACATCCCCTTGAATCCCGACCAGCTGTTCTTCCTCTCGCTCACGACGCCCGCGATCTTCCTGGACTTCGCCGGCACGCTCGACGGCGCAGGTGGGGCGACGATCAGGATGGCGATCCCCGCCGAGCCAGTGCTCGTGGGGTGGAACCTCTACGTCGCATTCGTCACGCAGCGTTCCATGGCGCCCCCCGGGGTATCGGAGGCTCTGCGGCTGGTCATCGGGTCGTAACAGGGCGTCACTGCACGGTCGTGACCACCGTGTTCGAGAGCGTGAGCGTGAGCGGAGCGGGGCATCCCCCCGCCATCCCGACCGAGGCGCCCTGGACCGCGATGCTCTGCCCGAGCAGAAAGGGCATGCACGGGATCGGCAGGTCGAACGTGGAGAGGCCGGGCAGGATCACCGCGTGGTCGGGGTAGACGCCCACCGAGCACGCCGGGCAGATCGCGACCGCGGCGATCGGGATGCCGATGAACAGGTACGGGACGCCCGTCCCGCCCTGCACGTCGTAGGTCACCGTGACGCCGAGCGCCGGCCACCGGGGGGGGCGACCGGCACTAAGGGGACGGTCGGTGGCCCTTCGCGGCGCCCCGGGCTGAACGTGCGCGCCCGCCTCTCGAGCGGGCGACGGACGTCGTTCCGGAACGACTCGCTCCCGTCGCAGCCCTCCCGCTGAAGTCCCCGTCTTCACGGCCCCGCGGCGCAGTCGTTCCGGAACGGACGGGCGAGGAGGTGCTCGCTGGTCCGGATTCCGTAGGGCGGCGGGCTCTCGCGCACCGCCCGGCTCCCGCGCCAGGGCCCGAAGCACTGCTCGGCCTCGAAGACGTTGTGCGCTCTACAGCGCAAGGAGAGGTTCTCGAGCGTCATCGCTCCGCCGAGCGCATACGGGTCGATGTGGCCGTACTCGAGCCCCGAGCGTGCCGTGCACCGCCGTCCGTCCCGTCCGACGAACGAGCACTGGCCTCCGTCCTGGGCCTGGACGGCCCGCTTGAGCCCGGCCGGGACGTGGCGGGAATCGGGCCGGGCCGGCCGGGGGTTCTTCCGCGGACGATCCGTCGCCCCGTGCTTCTGCTTCTCGAGCTTCTGGCCAGGAGCTCGAGCGCCTGGTGGAACACCGCTTCGAGATCGCCCGGAGCGACCCGCCGGCCCAGGAGCTCCTGCGCCCGGACGAGCCGGGCCTGGAAGGCCTCGCCCACCGTGAACTGAACCTTGAAGCGCGCGGGCGCGAGCGGCTCGACGACCGACCGTGTGGCCTTCGTGGGCGGCCGTGCCGGGGCCGCACACGCGGCCGCGGGCTCCAGCGGGAGCTCGGCGGCTGGGGCGGGAGCCGCTTTCGGCGCGGGGAGCTTCCGCACCACGGCGCGCACGTCGGGCCGGGGCGCGACCTGGGCGATCAGGAGCTCCACCTCCCGCTTGGTCTTGTGCCGGGCCGCCTCCAGGACCTCGCGGTGGTCTGCCTCCGTGAGGACCTGCTCCAGGAGCCGCACCGCGGTCAGGTGCAGCGCCCCGCTGGTCAGGAGCTCGAGGGCCAGCGGGTACTTCCGACAGGCGCGCGCGACCGCCATCCGGTTCCAGGCCGCGTCCTTGGAGAGTCCGAGCCCCCGATGGCAGTAGTCGAACATCGTCTCGTACCCGGCGGCCACGTGCAGCTCGCGCCGGTCCACCTCGACCAGGTGCGCGACCAGCGCGGCGACCACGCGCTCTTCCAGGCGCGCGAGCCGTCGGACTTCCTTGACCAGTTGCTGATCCGTGAGCTCCTGCGGCGGCGGACGAAGTCGTTTTTCCATGCCCATTCATACCGGGCGGTTTTTCGACCTCGTCCGAGCGCGCTGGTCGCGCGCCGGGAGCCTCGGTGCGGCTTCGCGCCCCGCGGGAGCTCCGCACCGCGGCACCGCGTGCGGAGGTGCGTCACAGGGCCACTCCTCCAGTCCGGCGCGAGACGAAATCGCGCCGCCCGCGAAAACCTGTCAAGGGGGCAGCGGCGGGACTCCGGTTTTTTCCTGGCCGGTCGGAGCGAGGGCCCCTCCGTTCCGGAACGGCGCTCGAGCCCGGCACCCGTTTCGCTCGAGGCGACTCATTCCGAACGAGCGCCCGGTCGGATCCACAGGACGTAGGGCATGTCCCGGCCCACTCTCCGCGAGACGGCGACCGACCCAATCGTTAGAGCCGTCCGCTCCTCTCTTCTTCTCCTCTGCCAACCCACACGAAAGCCTGAAGACCCTTTTCTTGCGAGTTCTCGAACGCTTGGTGCGCAGCACGTAGGCGCCTTCGGTGAGCCGGGCCCACTCGCTCCACTCGGATCGTTGCTGCCAGAGGACGCGCAGGCGCGAGGCATCGCGATGACTCCAGAGAGGGGGACGAGCGTTGCCGCCGGGGCCAGCCCGGCGACGGGAGCGAGCAGCGCCATCCAGGCGCGCCGGTCGCCGTCGTGCTCGCGGTCGAGCCGCGCACGGGCCGCGGCGAGGCCGCGCTTGAGGCGGGTCTTCACGGTCGCGACCGGAAGCCCGAGCCGCCGCGCGATCGCGCGGGGCGGGAGCCCCTCGAAGTAGCGGAGGAGGAGCGCGTCGCGGTGCGCGTCGTCGAGCCCGAGCACGACCTCGATCACGCGCCTCCGCTGCGCCTCGCGCTCGAAGACGTCGGCGGCCGACGGGACCGCCGCCTCGGGCCGGGCGGCCGTCCATGGTTCCTCCACCGGTGCAGTACCCGCCCGCCCGCGAACGGGGTCAGGTTCCCATCCGCTCCTTGGAACCGGAAGAGCTCGTCCGGCGGCTCGCCGGGAACTAGCTCAAGGGCGCGGTGGAAGCGGGGGGCGCTGCGCCAGCGGCACCCCCTCGTCGAGGACGGCTCGACGGAAGGCGCTGTCCTGGGCGGCGAGGGCAGCACGCTCGGATTCGGTATGGGCGATCAGGTCGCAGCCGACGCCGACGCCGGTGAAGTGCCGCGCAAGGTCCGGGATCCGGTCGAGGAAAGGTCCGGCACCGTCCCGCAGCACGACGAAGAGGTCGGCATCGCTCCCCGGACGGCTCTCGCCCCGGGCGAGCGAGCCGAAAAGCCGCACCTCCAGGACGTCCGGATTGCTCTCGATCAGCGCTTGCGCACGCGCCCGCAGGCGGCCGCGGGTCCCCTCCTGGTCCAGGCGGTAGACACGGACGTCACGGCCGCGATAGGACAGTTCGACAGACTGCAAGTACCGCCTCCGCGTCGGAGATCGCCCGTTCCGCCTCGGCCCGCGTGTAGAAGTCCACCGGCGCTCCCCCCGCCAAGCCGTTTGGGTAGCGCGTCGGTATGTAGAGCTTGTCCAGGGCCCGGGCGCGATCGAGCAATGCGGCGTCGATCTCCGCCACGGTCGGACGCAGGGCATCCAGGAGCTCCGTCACGACGTGCCCCCACGCCTCCTGGCCCAGTCGAGCGTGAGCCGCCTTGGCCGCCTTCTCCGCCGCCTGATGCGACGCGAAGCAGGCCCACTCGTGGGCACTGTCCGCCAGGGCTCGGCGCGCATGACGCAGGTCCGCTTCGGCCTGGCGGAACCAGTCGGGCGCGCGTCCGCTCATTGCCGCAGGATACCAGGGCTCCGTATCCGATCGTCACTGCACGGTCGTGACGATCGTGTCCGTGAGAGTCAGCGTGAGCGGGGCCGGGCAGCCGCCCGCCATCCCCACCGAGGCACCCTGGAAGGCGATGCTCTGTCCGATCAGCGCCGTCACGCAGGGGATCAGCACGGTGAGGCTGTCCACGCCGGGCAGGATCGCCGCCGTCCCGGGGAAGATCCCGAGCGAGCACCCCGGGCAGAGCGCCACCGGCGGGATCGGCGTGCCGATGAACAGGTACGGGGTTCCGGTCCCGCCCGAGACCGTGTAGTTCACATACGACCCGATGGCCGGAATCCCGAAGGTGGCGATCGTGAGGCCGCCGCAGCCGGTCGTGACCCGGCTGTGGCCGCCCGTCGGGGAGTACGCGTCGTAGACCGCGCCGAAAACGTCGTGGTTGACCGGGCCGTATTCGGCGTCCCAGACCACCATGTGGCGGTATGGCACGACGTTGGGGCTCGCCGCCACCGCTGGCCGGGCGGATTTCCAGGAGGGCTCCGTGTCCAGGCCCACGTGACCCTCCGTCACCGCGATCGTCCCCGCGTCGTAGTGGAAGCTCGAGACGTAGAGGTCGTAGTCGGGGCCCTGGGCGTAGGACTCCGCGTAGGCCACCACGTAGCGGCAGCCGTCGGCGTCGACGGCGGGGCTGATCTGGTCCTCGTTCCGGGAGACGTTCACGAGCTGGCTCAGGTTCGCGGTCGCCAGCCGCGCGCCATTGCCGCAGACGGCGCCCTCGAGATCGGTCAGCACGCCGGCCAGGCCGAAGTTCTCCCAGACCACCAGATAGGGCCGCACCCCGCCTGCGTCGGCGTTCACCGAGGACACGCACGGGCTGCCGAGCGCGACTCCGACCCCGCATGTGAACTCAGGGGTGGAGTTCCCGGCATGGTCGAACTGGTGCGAGCGCACGCGGTAGCCGAACGTGGTGTTCTCGACCCAGGCGAAGTTCCAGGCCATCCCGGCCGCCGGAGGCAGGCCCGCGTTCTTCGAGATCGCCGGACTGAAACACGAGAACGTCGTGTTGCTCACGGCGATCAGCAGGTTGGCGGAGTTCCCGTGGCCGTCCCGCACCGAGGCGTAGATCCTCGACGGTCCCGTCGCCCCCGCCTGCGTGTAGATCACGATGAAACGGGCCAGCGGGTCGTCCAGCCAGTCGCCGCCGACGTCCGCGTCCCAGGCCCGGTTCTCGGGGAGCCCGCCGGCGATGAGGATCTGCGAGCCCATGGCCAGCGGGTAGAACGCGCGCGTGCGCCCCCAGACGGCGCGGTTGTTGGCGCTGGGGAGGCCCACCGTGGCGACCACGAAGAAGCGGTCGGTCCGGAAGCAGTACGCGGCTCGCGGCCGGGCCCAGTAGGTGGTGGTGTAGTCGATGTAGTCCCCGCTCCCCGGGATCAGGTTCCCCGATTGGTCGTAGGCCTCGGCCCAGATGTCGTGGTCGGTCGCGTTGTAGGTGCGCTCGTAGCAGACCACCCAGCCGCTCCCCTTGGACGCGAGGCTGGCCGCGAAGTCCTCATTGACGACGCCGGACACCTGGAGGCGCCGCACGACCGGGTCGATCGTCACCGGGAATGCCGCGCCGGCGAGGAAGCTCGCGGGCACGCGGAGCTCGAGCGCGCCGGCCTCGTGGACGAGCTCGAGCGCCGCCCGCCGGCCGCCGGCGTCGAAGGCCACTGCTTCGGAGACCCGTACGCTCCCCCAGCCGGGCGCGATCCAGTCCACGGCGCCGGGCCCCGCTGGGACGACCTCCATCTCGCTCTCCACGCGCATCCGCACCACGAGGTCGCCGGACGCGGGGAGCGCGGAGAGCACGAAGGACTGCTCCATCGAATCGTGTCGGAGGTCGTAGCGCTCGAGCACCGCGCCGCGCTCGTAGACCACCGCGTCCCCCCGCCGCTCGGGGACGGCCGGCGCGGCGCTCAGGAACGGCTGGCCGTCGACCGTGATGGACTCGAGCGTGAGCGTGAGCGGGAAGCTCTTGGGCGCGTGCGAGCCGAAGAACGGGATGAAGCTCGCGGCGCCGACGGGGGAGAAGTGCGCCTTGTAGGCCTCGGTCCGCGCCCAGACCGAGCCGTCGCCGGGGGCGTCCAGGTAGACCTTCATCGGGTCGATCGCGGGCCGCACCGCCGCCTTCACGTGCGGGGAGGCCGCCGGGGCCGGCTTGGTCTGCGGGGCCTCCGGCCCGCCGGCGAGCCCGATCCGGAAGAAGAGCGATGCCAAGAGGATGCACGAGAGTTTCATCGGAGAGTCCTCCTTTGGGACGAGGGCCTGCCTGGGCCTCACGAGAGACCATGTCTGGAGAAGCGCCGCCGTGACCGTCTGTTATCCTGGCCGGCGCCATGAAGACGCTCCGGGCCCGCCGTCTCCGCGCTCCCCGCCCGGCGCGCGCCCGGGCCGTTCCGCTCGTCCGGACGGCCGAGGAGCTGTTCCGCCTGCCGGATGACGGGTTCCGGTACGAGCTCGTGGAGGGGGAACTGATCCAGATGACGCTCCGTGGCGCTCAGCGCGGGGAGCTCGCGAGCTTAACGGCGTATCGGTTGAGGAACTTTGTGGACCCGCGAGGGCTCGGCAGCGTCTCAGGGGCGAAGACCGGCTTCCTGATCCGGCGCGACCCCGACACCGTCCGCGCGCCGGACGCGGCCTTCATCCGGAAGGAGCGGGTCCCGCCCGGAGGGGCGCCGAAGGGCTACTGGCCCTTCGCGCCGGATCTCGCGGTCGAGGTGGTCTCCCCGAACGACCCCGCGAGCCCGCTGCTCCGCAAGGTCCGGGAGTACCTGGGGGCCGGCACGCGGCTCGTCTGGGTGATCGACCCCGAGGTGCGCGCCGTGACCGTCTACAAGAGCCCGCGGGTGGCCCGGGTCCTGGAGGCGGGCGACGTCCTCACCGGCGAGCCCGTACTTCCTGGCTTCCGGCTCCCGCTGGCCGAGCTGTTCGCGCCCTAGTTCCTGCCGGGCCTTTGAGAGAACCGTGACCCCCGCGCGAGCGTCCTAGCTCCTGGCGGCGCCGGGGCGCCCGGAGCGCGCCCGTCTCCGCCGTGGAGCCTGCTTGGAGGGAAACCGCGCCATGTCGCGTCTCCGATCGATCGCACGGGCCGCCGCCGCCGTCCTTGTCGGGATGATCGTGCTCGCCGCGGGCGGGCAGGGGGACGGACCCCCCGACCGGGCGAAGGCCCGGAAGCTCCTCGCCGATGGGAACTTCAAGGAGGCGTGGGAGCACTTCTCGCGCCTGGCCCTCGACGCGGCGGCCGATCCGAAGCACGTCGGCTCGGACCTCGAGAGCGCGGTCCAGTGCCTCCAGCAGCTCAACCGCGAGAACGAGCTCGACCCGTTCCGCGAGAAGGCCGTCGCCACCCATCCGCGGAACCCCCGCCTCCTCCAGTCCGCTGCCCGCACGCTCCTCCACGGGAACCACTACGGCTTCCGGGTCGCCGGCGAGTTCCAGCGCGGCTCGCACCGCGGAGGCGGCGAGTGGGTCAACGCCTACGAGCGTGACCGCGCCCGCGCGCTCCAGCTCCTGGACGAGGCCCGGGCGGCGGCCGCCGCCGCGGACCTGGACGCGGGCGAGCGCGCCCAGCTCCAACTCCTGCTCGCGGATGTCCTGCTCGGACAGTACGGGAACCACGAGGCCTGGCGGCTCCAGCACCTCACCGACCTGTCCACGCTTCCGGACTACGAGTCGGGGAACCAGTGGTGGGGCGGGAACGCGCGCGGCGCCCCCGTGGACGCCGAGGGACGGCCCATCCTCCACCGGGTGCCCGGGAGCTGGGAGGCGGCCCGCTCCGACGGCGAGCGCTGGCGATGGGCGCTGGTCCAGGCGGCGGAGCTGGACGCGGCCCTGGCGAAGCACACGCGCGAGCGCTTCGCCGACTTCCTCCACTCGCAGTTCGGCGTCCAGACCATGGCCGAGTACGGCTGGTTCTTCGGACGCGCCGAGGAGGAGAGGAAGGGGGCATCGAGCACGTGGGCGCTCCACACGCTCGGCGAGGACGAAACCCTGGCCCGGCTCGCCACCGGCGTCCAGCGCTTCAAGCTCCCCGACGAGTTCAACCCGATCCGCATCTACCAGGAGCTCGAGGCCCACGTGAACCTCGGCCAGATCTTCGAGGACCGCCGCCAGTACCCGAAGGCCGCCGGGCACTGGCGCCGGGCCGGGCAGTCGGCCCGCGTGGACCAGATCGTGAAGCCGTGGGGCGCGTTCGAGCCCGTGCTGACGCAGCCCGCGGGGCGCGGCGCCACCATCGAGCTGCGCTTCCGGAACGGGAAACGGGTCTCGTTCGAGGCCTGCGAGGTGAACGTGCCGATGCTCCTCGCCGACGTGAAGGAGTACCTCGCCTCGGGCCCCAAGCGGCTCGACTGGGATCGCATGAACATCGCCGAGGTCGGGTGGAACATCCTCGCGCAGGACCGGAGGAAGTACCTCGGACGGACGGTGGCGACCTGGGACCTCGCGCTCGAGCCGCGGCCGGACCACTTCGACCGCCGGGTGACGGTCGCGACCCCGCTCCAGCGGGCCGGCGCCTGGTTCGTGACCGCGCGGATGGATCAGGGGAACACCTGCCACGCGGTGCTCTGGATCGCCGACACCGCGATCGTGAAGAAGCCGGTCGAGCAGGGGACCTGGTACTACGTGGCCGACGCCGTGACCGGGCAGCCGGTCGCCAAGGCGAACGTGGAGTTCTTCGGCTACCACTCCGAGTGGAAGAACCAGCCGCGGGGCCAGGGGGTCCACGAGGTCACCACGCGCCAGTTCGCGGAGCACAGCGACCAGGACGGCCAGCTCGTGCTGGACGGGAAGCGCCAGCCCCCCGACCACCAGTGGCTCGTGACCGCGACCACCGAGACGGGCCGCCACGCCTTCCTCGGGTTCACGAACGTCTGGTACGGCCGGCCGAGCGACCACGTCTTCGACCAGCCCCGCACGTTCGCGATCACCGACCGGCCGGTCTACCGCCCGGGCCAGAGCGTCCAGTTCAAGCTCTGGGTCCAGAAGGCGGAATACGAGGCGACGGGCCCGTCCCCGTTCGCGGGGCAGAGCTTCAAGCTCCGCATCGTGAGCCCGAAGAACGAGACGGTCCTCGAGCAGGAGTACACGGCCGACGAGCACGGCGGGTTCCACGGCGAGCACGCGCTCCCGTCGGGCGCGCCGCTCGGGGTCTGGCGGCTCCAGCTCCTGGGCGGTCCGGGCGGCGGCGGGACGTTCCGCGTCGAGGAGTACAAGAAGCCCGAGTTCGAGGTCCAGGTCGAGGCGCCCACCGAGCCGGTCCAGCTCGGCGAGAAGATCGTCGCCCAGGTGCGCGCGAAGTACTACTTCGGCGCGCCCGTGACCGAGGCCCGGGTCCGCTACAAGGTGCTCCGCTCGGAGCACGACGCCCGCTGGTATCCGCCGCACCCCTGGGACTGGCTCTACGGCCCCGGCTACTGGTGGTTCGGGTACGACTACGAGTGGTGGCCGGGATGGAGCCGGTGGGGCTGCCGGCGCCCGAGCCCGTGGTGGTGGCCGGGATTCCGGGCGCCTCCCGAGGTCGTGGCGGAGGGCGAGGCGGCGCTGGGCGCGGACGGGACGCTCGCGATCCCCATCGACACCGCGCTGGCGCTCGCGGTGCACCCGGACCGGGATCACCGCTACGCGATCACCGCCGAGGTCACCGACCGCTCGCGGCGGACGATCACCGGCCAGGGCGCCGTGCTGGTGGCGCGCCAGCCGTTCCAGGTCCACGTCTGGGTGGACCGCGGCTGGATCCGGACCGGCGAGACGCTCACCGCGCGCTTCAACGCCCGCACCATCGACGGCCAGCCGGTCGCCGGCGCGAAGGCCCGGGTGCAGCTCCTCCGGGTCTCCTATCGCGGCGACCGCCCCGAGGAGACCGAGGTCGAGGCGTGGGAGCTCGCGACCGGCGCGGACGGCCAGGGGGAGGTCCGCGTCCGGGCCGCGCAGGCCGGGCAGCACCGGGTGCTCTGCGCCGTGACCGACGCGAAGGGGCGGCGGATCGAGGGAGGCTACGTCTTCACCGCCTACGGCGCGGAGGCGGGCGACGAGTACCGCTTCAACGACGTCGAGCTGGTGGCCGACCGGGGCGAGTACCGCCCGGGGGACACCGTACAGCTCATGGTCAACACGAGCCGCCGGGACGGCGTCGTGCTCCTCTTCGACCGGCCGGTCGGCGGCTTCTACCGCAGGCCGAAGCTCGTCCGGCTCAAGGGCCGGAGCGCGCTCGAGACGGTCCCGGTCTCGCTCCCGGACATGCCCGGGTTCTTCGTGGAGGCGATCACGATCGGGGACGCGAAGGTCTTCACCGAGGCGCGCGAGATCGTCGTCCCCCCCGAGAGCCGGGTCGTGGACGTGAAGCTCACCCCGTCCGCCCCGTCCTACAAGCCGGGCGCTCCCGCGAAGGTCCAGGTGCGCGCGACCGACGCGGCGGGGAAGCCGTTCGGCGGGTCGCTGGTCGTGGCGATGTACGACCGGAGCCTCGAGTACCTCGCGGGGGGCTCGAACGTCCCCGAGATCCGGGCCTTCTTCTGGAAGTGGCGGCGGCAGCACCATCCCCGGAGCGAGGCCACGCTCCAGAAGGGCGGGCACAACCTCGTGCGGCCCGGAGAGCCCGTGATGAGCTTCCTCGGGGTGTTCGGCCAGACGGTGCCGGAGGAGTCGGAGCGCGAGCTCAGGGACGGACACAGGGGCCGGCGCTTCGGCGGTGGCCGGGCCAGGGCCAGCAGGGGTGGGATCGGCGATGGCCCGCCGCCCGCGTCCTCGCCCGTCGGCGAAGCGGCTGCCGACAAGCTGGGCGCCGCGCTCGAGGGGAAGGATGAGGACTGGGGGGGCGGCGACGAGGGGGAGCTGGTCGAGCCGACCGTGCGCACGAAGTTCGCGGACACCGCCTTCTGGGCGCCCGCGCTCCGGACCGGCGCGGACGGGGCGGCCGAGGTCTCGCTGACCATGCCCGAGAACCTGACCGCGTGGAGGACGCGCGCCTGGGTGCTCGGCGACGGCGCGCGCGTCGGCGAGGCCTCGATCGACGTCGTCACCGCCAAGGACCTCCTGGTCCGGCTCCAGGCGCCGCGCTTCTTCGTGCAGAAGGACGAGGTCGTGCTCAGCGCGAACGTGCACAACTATCTCAAGACCGACAAGCGCGCGCGCGTGGAGCTGGAGCTGGAGGGCGGCTGTCTCGAGCCGATGCCGGGCGTGGCGGCGGCGCTCGCGGTGGAGCTCCCGGCCGGCGGGGAGAAGCGCGTGGACTGGCGCGTCCGCGCGACCCGCGCGGGCGAGGCGGCGGTGCGCATGAAGGCGCTGACGGACGAGGAGTCCGACGCGATGGAGATGCGCTTCCCGGTGCACGTGCACGGGATGCTCAAGACCGAGTCGTGGAGCGGCGCGGTCCGTCCGGAGGCGTCGGAGGCGGGCTTCTCCGTCCGCGTCCCCGCCGAGCGCCGCCCCGAGGAGACGCGCCTCGAGGTCCGCTGGTCCCCGACGCTGGCACTCGCGATGGTGGACGCGCTCCCCTACCTCGTCGAGTACCCCTACGGCTGCACCGAGCAGACGCTGAACCGCTTCCTGCCCACCGTGATCACCCACAAGGTCCTCCTCGGGATGGGCGTCCGCCTCGAGGACGTGCGGAAGAAGATCACGAACCTGAACGCGCAGGAGATCGGCGAGGACCAGAAGCGCGCCGCCGACTGGCAGCGGCTGGCCGGGACGAAGCGCTGGGACGGCGAGCGGTGGGTGGACCGGAACCCGGTGTACGACGAGGCGGCGGTCGCCGACATGGTGAAGGCCGGGGTGGAGCGGCTCACGGCGCTCCAGTGCAGCGACGGCGGCTGGGGCTGGTTCGGGGGCACGGGCGAGCACTCGTGGGCGCACACGACGGCCGTGGTGGTGCACGGGCTCCAGGTGGCGCGCGGGTGCGACGTGGCGCTGGTCCCGGGCGTGCTCGAGCGCGGGGTCGAGTGGCTGCGCCGCCATCAGGCCGCCGAGGTGGAGAAGCTCCGGAACTGGCCGAAGAAGAAGGACCCGAGCAAGGACCGAGCGAGCGACCTCGACGCGCTCGTCTACCGGACGCTGGTGGACGCGAAGATCGACGACGAGGCGATGCGGGAGTTCCTCTGGCGCGACCGGCCCGGGCTCTCGATCTACGCGAAGGCGCTGCTCGGGCTGGCCTGGCACGCGGCCGGGCACCTGGAGAAGCGCGACATGGCGGTCCGGAACGTGGAGCAGTTCCTGGTGCAGGACGAGGAGAACCAGACCGCGCACCTCCAGCTCGGCAACGAGGCGTACTGGTGGTGGTGGTACGGGAGCGAGAACGAGGCGCACGCGAGCGTGCTCCAGCTCCTCATCGCGGTCGATCCCCAGGGGGAGCGGGCGTCGCGGCTGGTGAAGTATCTCCTGAACAACCGGCGGCACGGGTCGCGGTGGAACTCGACGCGCGACACGGCGCTGGTCGTGGAGGCCTTCGCGGACCATCTGCGGGCGAGCGGCGAGGAGCGGCCGGAGCTGGAGCTGGAGGTGCGGGTAGACGGGCGGAAGGTGAAGGAGGTCCGGATCGACGCCGACAACCTCTTCGCGTTCGACAACCGGCTCGTGCTCCGGGGCGGCGCGCTCGCCGACGGGGAGCACCGGATCGAGCTGGTGAAGCGCGGCCGCGGGCCGCTCTACTGGAACGCGTACCTGACGAACTTCACGCTGGAGGACCCGATCGGGCGGGCCGGGCTGGAGGTGAAGGTCGAGCGGAGCGTGTACCGGCTGGTGCCGGTGGACAAGAAGGTCCCCGACCCGGGCTCGCGCGGTCAGGTGGTGGACCGGAAGGTCGAGAAGTTCGAGCGGCTGCCCGTCGGGAGCGAGGACGTGCTCCGGAGCGGCGACCTGATCGAGATCGAGCTCGTGCTGGAGTCGAAGAACGACTACGAGTACCTCGTGATCGAGGACCTGAAGGCGGCCGGGTGCGAGCCGGTGGAGGTGCGGAGCGGCTACGACGGGAACCCGCTCCGCGCCTACCTGGAGCTGCGCGACGATCGCGCGGCTTTCTTCCTGCGCGAGCTGCCGCGCGGGCGGCACAGCCTGAGCTGGCGCCTGCGCGCCGAGATCCCGGGCCGCTTCAGCGCCCTCCCCGCGCGCGCGAGCGCGATGTACGCGCCCGAGCTGAAGGCGAACTCGGACGAGGCGAAGCTCCGGATCGAGGACTGATCCGCCCGCGGAAGAAGACTCCGAGCCCGGCGGCGTGGGACTCGAGGAACGTACCCGCGGAGGTGAAGGCGAGAGGTCGCGGCCCGGGACGGCGGGCAGTGCGCCTACGCGGGCCCGGACGGGCGGCGGTGCGGCGCGATCGAACCTCGAGTTCCATATAGGAGGAGAACGTGAACGCACCGGCGGGAAAGGCCACCATGCGGTGGCGAGGAAGCGGGCGCCGGGGCGCTTTCGTGCATTCCACCAGGGCTTCCCCCCACCTGGAAAACGTCGGCTGCGGTCAGCGCCCGCCAGGGACTTTCCATCCCGGCGTGCGGCGTCGGGCGGAGGCTGAAGTATCGTGGAGGAGAATGAGACCGGTTGGCTGGCGCAGGAAGGCGCTCCTGGTGGTCTTGTCGCCACCGGCCTTCCTCGTCCTCCTGGAGGGGCTCCTTGTGCTCGCCGGGGTCGATCCGAAGCGATACCGCTACATCCCGGGAGGGCGCTACTTCGTCCCGTGCCAGGAGTCGGGGAGTCCGGCCGGCTATCGGCGGTGGGACGGCCGGCGGCTGTCGAGAGACCTCACCGCCTTCCGGAGGGAGAAGCCGGCAGGCGGCTTCCGGTTGTTCGTGGTCGGGGAGTCCACGGTCCAGGGCTTTCCCTACCCGCTCGGCTCGTTCTGCGACTGGCTCTCGCTCCGGCTGGGGGCGATGCTCGATGGGCGCGCGGTCGAGGTGGTGAACGCAGGGACCGGTGGGTGGTACGCCACCGAGCTGCGGAAGCTGGTCCGGGAGTGCCTCCGGCATCACCCGGACGCGGTCGTATGGATGGCCGGCCACAACGAGCTCCTCCCGGGAAGCCTCGACGCGATGCGCCACGAGCGGGATCATCCGGCGCTCGCGGCGCTCGAGCGGACGCTCCTCGGGCTTCGCACCGCGCAGGGGATGCGCGCCCTCCTGCCCCGGCCCCGGTTCGTGCTGGGTCCGGCGCGGGGCGAACGCGAGCCTCCGCACGCGGCGGAGCGCGAGGCCACACGCCGCCGATTCCGGGAGACCGTGGCCGGCGCCGTCTCCGATGCCCGCGAGGCCGGGGTCCCGATCCTCCTCTGCACCTCGCCACGCAACGCGCGCGAGGCGGGTCCCTTCGAATCCTCCTTCTCCGAACGCCTGCAGGCCGACGCCGCGCTCCGCGCGCTCTGGGAGCGGACCTACGCCGAGGGATTGGCGCTCCTCGAGGACGGAAAACCCGCGGCGGCCCTGGAGCGCTTCGGCGAGGCGTCGGAGCTGGACGACCTCCCGGCGAGGCTCCACTTCGCCAGCGCGCGGGCGCACGAGCGGCTCGGCGCGGCCGGACCCGCGCGCGCAGCGTTCCAACGGGCCGTCGATCTCGACGTCTGGCCGTGGCGGGCGCCCTCCTGGATCCAGGAGGCGGTGCGCGGGGTCGCGCGCGAGGCGTCGGTCCCGCTCGTGGACCTCGAGCGCATCTTCGACGACGCGTCCCCGGCGGGGATCGCCGGCGGGGAGCTGATCTGCGACATCCACCATCCCTCCCTCGAGGGACATGAGCGCATCGCCGAGGTGTTCCTCGACGTCCTCCAGAGGGAGCTGGGCCTGGCCCTCGATCGCTCCCGCGACGTGGATCCCTCGCTCGGCCGGACGGCGCTCGGGCTCGACGCCTATCGAGGGGCGCGCTCCCGGCGGGCCGAGTTCCTCGCCACGACCCGGTTCGTCGTCCTGGCGGGGGTCGTGGACGATCGCTGGAGGCGCACGATGGCGGCCGCCAGCGAACTCCTGCGGGAGAACCCCTCCGACTGGGAGATCCGCGGCGCCGAGGGCATCCTCCTCGCCATCTCGGGAGACCGCGTCCAGGCGCGGACCCTGATCGAACACGCCATGAGCAGCGCGACCGACGTGCGGCTGACGTACCTCTTCTACTACTGGAGCGAGCCCCAGTTCCGCCGCGCGATCGACGCAGCGGGGATCGACATGGCGGCCGTGGGCCGCGCGCTGAGCGCGGAGGAGCGCTCCCTGATCGACTCCAGCTACGCGCAGGTCCTGAGGTAGTTCCGCGAAACCGGAGGCCACTTTTCCGCCGGCGTCCGTAGAATCGCGTCCCGGGTGCGCCCGTGAAGAAGCTCTACGCGATCGCGGTCGGGCTCGTGGGTGTCGGGCTCTGGCTCCTGCACTGGGAGCCGTCCGCCCCGCCGCCTCTGCCGGACCTCGAGCCCGCGGCCGAAGCGCCCGCTTCCCCCGCGGCTCCGGCCCCGGCCCCCCGGTCCCCGCGCGCTCCCGTCGGGGACGGCGCGCGCCCGGCGGCCACGATCGAGGACGAGCCGGTCGTTGCCACCACCCCGGGCATCCTCCTGGCGGGGCGCATCCTCGATCCCGCGGGGAGCCCGGCGGCGGCGTGCATGATCACCGCGCTCGCCGCGGGAGGGGGCAAGACCGCGGTGGCGGCGCGATCGGACGCGGCGGGCGCCTTCCGCTTCCGACTCGCGCCCGGCGGGTATCGTGTGGATGCCCACGACGGTGTCCGCGCGCTGGAGCGCCCCATCGAAGTACTCGTGCCGGACGGCGCTCCCGTCCCCGAGGTGCAGCTCCGCCTCGCGACGGGCCGTGCGGTCTCCGGCGTGGTCCGCGACTCCCAGGGACGTCCGCTCGGCGAGGCTCTGGTCCTCCTCGATCCGATCCCCCGTAAGAAGGACGGCGTCCCCGATCCCATCGGACCGCGCCGCGCGACCACGGACGCTGCGGGACGGTACGCCTTCGCCGGGCTGCGCGCGGGCGTGATGGTGCAGCTCCGCGCCGAGCGGGCGGGGTTCTTCCCGTCCGAGGCGCGACGGGGCGTGATCGGCGTCGGCGATCCGGGCGGCGACATCGTGCTCCGCCCGTGCGCGTCGCTCAGCGGGCTCGTGCTCGGCCCCGACGAGCGCCCGCTCCCCGGAGCCATCGTCTCCGCGGCCGGCACGGGGGACGTCGTGGTGGACGCCCAGGGCTCGTTCCGGCTCGATCGCCTGCGGGGAGGCACCGGACGGGCGGTGGAGGTCCTCGGGCGGAGCGCCGACCGCCGCCACCTGGGCAGGAGCGAGGTCTTTCTCGCCGAAGGCGAGGCCCGCACCGACCACCGGCTGATCCTGCAACGGTCGGCGATGATCCGCGGGCGGATCCTCGATCCGCAGGGCCGCGGCGTCGCGGGAGCCCGGGTGTCCGCCCCCAAGGGGACCCCGCCCGAGCGGACCGCCCAGGAGCTCCTCGCGTTCCGGTCCTCCATGGTTGCCGCGCCCAACGTCCGACTCGATCTCGGCGGCGACCGCGCAATGCTCAACACGCGCCTGCTCGAGGCCGCCATGCAGGATCAGCTCCAGCTCGCGCACCGGAGCATGGTCGTCGCGCAGCAGGCGCAGGATGGGCCGGTGGACACCGACGCGGAAGGGCGGTTCGAGATCGTCGGCCTCTGGCCCGGCCGCTATCGCTTGCAGGCGGAGGCCGAGGGGTTCCTCGCGGCCGACCCCCCGCCCCAGGTCGATTTCGCCCAGTTGGGCGAGGAGGCGCTCCGGGACGTCGTGCTCCACCGGGGCGCGGTGGTGACCGGCGTCGTGCGCGGGGAGGAAGGCCCGCTCAAGGGAGCGCACGTCTTCGCGCTGCAGGGCGCGAACTACCGGGCCGACGTGACCACCGACGACCAGGGCGCCTATCGGGTGATCGGCCTCCCCCCCGGGGCCTACGAGATGTTCTCCCGCACCGAGAACTACGGGCTCCTCGACCAGAAGGACGGGTTCCGCTTCGAGATCGACCAGGAGTACCCCGGCGTGGACTTCGTGCTGCTCCCGGGAGGTCGCGTGCGGGGGCGTGTGCTCGACTCCTCCGGGGCCCCGGTCGCGAAGGCCGCGGTCTCCGTACGGTCCCGGCGGGAAGGGCAGGTGAGCCGCGACGCGCCAACGGGCGAGGACGGCGCCTACGAAGTCGAGAACCTCTATGACGGTGAGTACGCGATCACCGTCGTGGCCGAAGGATGGCTCCCCTACGATCCCGTCCCGCTCGCCGTCCGGCGCGGCGACCGGCTCGCCCACGACGTGGTGCTCCGGCGCGCCGGACTCCTGGCCGGGACCGTCGTCGGTCCGAACGGCCAGCCGGTGGCGGGCGCGCTGGTGGTCCTCCGGCAGGGCGACGTGCGCGAGACGACGAGCACCGACCCCGACGGACGGTTCGAGCTGACCGGCCTCCGACCCGGGGTCCACGAGATGTACTGTCGCAGCGACGACTACACCCTGAACGCCCGGGGCGAGATGACGTTCGATTCCGAGGAGCGGCGCGAGGGGCTCGTGATCCGGGTCCACCCGGCCCTCACGGCCCGCGGGCGCGTGCTCGGCCCCGACGGGCGGCCACGGGGCGGGCGGAAGGTCCTCGCCGTCTCGCGCACGAACGAGCAGGTCCGCCGCGAAGGGCTCACGGGGATCGACGGCGCCTTCCTCGTCCCGAACCTGTACGAGGGGCGGTACCGCTTCTTCCTCGAGGGACAGGAGGAGGCCGCAGGCGCGGACGCCGAGGTCGAACGCGGCCGGGGTCCGCCTCAACTGCTGCTCCACGCGCGCGAGTGAGCGCCGGCCGGGCCCGGTAGAATCCCGCCTCAACCCCGAAAGGAGACGTCACGATGAAGCCGATCCGTTTCGCCCTGCTCATCGCGCTCGCGGTCCGGGCGCCGGCCCAGGTCCCGGTGCAGACGATGCGCGCGAGCGCCGCGGACCAGTCCTCGACGCTGCGCGTCGAGGTCGGCCGGGGCGAGGCGCCGATGCCTCCCTCCTCCCCCGTGGACGTCCCCCCCGCGCTGCTCCCCGGCTGGCCCAAGGTGATCACCGCTCACCCCAACTTCTCGCCCGTGCGCGGCGTGACCTTCGCGGACCTGGACCGGGACGGCGTGCAGGAGATCATCGCCTCGTCCACGGCGGGGCTGGTGCACGTCTGGGACGTGGCGGGGACCGCGCTCCCGGGATGGCCGCGCGTGACCGTGGGCTTCCCGCAGTATCCGGCGGCCGTCGGCGACCTCGACGGCGACGGCATCCCCGAGGTCGTGCAGACCACGCGCGGGCTCACCTCGGGCGGGAGGCTCTACGTGTTCCGCGCGGACGGGAGCGACTACCCGGGCTACCCGCTGAGCTTCAACAACAACAACATCGAGTACACGGCCGCGCTGGCCGACCTCGACTTCGACGGGCAGCTCGAGCTCATCGTGGGCGAGCGGGCCTGGCCGATCGGTCGCCTCCACGTCCTGCGTGCCGGCGGCACGCCGTTCCCGGGCGCGTGGCCCGTGACGCTGGATCACGTGCCGGCCCTCTCGGCCTCCGTGGCTGACCTGGACGGCGACGGCGCGCCCGAGATCGTCTACGGCTCCTACAACTCGCTCTACGTCTTCCGCGCCGACGGGTCGCTGCTCCCCGGCTGGCCCTACAACGTGAGCACCCGGCACGGCGCGAACTTCTCCTACCAGTCGCCGGCGCTGGCCGACCTGGACGGCGACGGCCGCCTCGAGATCGTGACCGCGTGCCACCAGTCCGGCTCCGGGTGCTACGTGTTCCGCGCCGACGGGACGCTCCTCACGGGCTGGCCGAAGAGCTTCGGGGGCAACTGGAGCTACTCCCCCCCCACCGTCTGCGACCTCGAGGGGGACGGCGCGCGCGAGGTCCTCTGCGGGATCGCGGGCGGGACGGCTTCGGGCGCGCAGGTCTACGCCTGGACCGGGGCCGGCGTGCTCAAGCCCGGCTTCCCGCGGGTGGGGCCCGGCGGCGCCGAGGGGCCGCTCGTCGTGGCCGATCTCGATCCCACGCTTCCCGGCCGCGAGATCGTCTACGACAGCAACCTGCTCGAGACCGCGACCGGGCAGGGATGGCTCTGGGCCACCGACGCGCTCGGCGTGACGCTGCCGGGCTGGCCGCTCCGGCCGATGGGGTTCACCTACATGAACGCGGGCACGCTCGGTGACCTGGACGGCGACGGCCGGCCCGAGGTCGCCACGATCACCCGCGACAGCGGGACGACGTCCTATGTCTACGTCTGGCGCGTGGACGCGCCCTTCGCGCCCGGGATGACCGACTGGTGGTGCTACCACGAGTCGATCCAGCGGACGGGACGCGCCGGCAAGGGGCACCGGAACCAGGAGCTGGGTCCGGTCGTCGTGGGGGGCAGCTTCACCGCCTGGCTCAAGGGCGCGGTCGGCGGATCGGGCGTGCTCTTCCTCGGGTTCGGTCCCGCCGCGATACCGGTCCCGCCGGCGGGCGTGCTCCAGCTCAACCCCGCGTTGCCGATGATCCCGCTGTTCGTGGGCGCGCTGCCCGCGGGCGAGGCGATGCTGAGGCTCGGCGTGCCGAACAGCCCGGCCGTGCGCGGCGCGACCCTTTACTTCCAGGGTGCCGAGTGGACGACGCCGGCGAGCCTCTCGCTCACCGACATGCGCTCGGTGGTGATCCGCTGACGCGCCCGGTCACTCGAGGCCGCGGGCCGTGACGAGGTAGGTGGCGAAGCTGCCGAGCCAGTGGCCGCCCTCGTAGTGTGGGTTCGTCAGCGCCTCGAGTCCGGCGCCGCGGTGGGCCCGCGCGGCGGCGCGGAGCGCGGGAAGCCGCGGATCGCCGGCGGGGAGCCCGGCGGCGATCCCCTCGATCATCCAGGCGCGGCTCAGGTTCAGCCCGTCGAGGTGGACGAGCTTGGCGTCGGCCCGGTCGCTGACCACGGCCGGGCGGAGCCACGCGCCCGATCCGTCGGCCGGGACGTCGGGGAGGAAAGCCTTGAGCCAGGGGCCGAACTCCTCGGCGGGGAGCACGCGGCGCATCAGGTCGGCCTCCGCGAGACAGGGGGAGAGGAAGTCCTCGCCCGAGGGCTCGAAGCGGAGCGGGCCGCCCCGGTCGCCGCCGAACCAGTGGCGGGAGCGGGCCGTGATGAGGTCGGCGAGCGCCCGGTCCCCGGCCGCGCGCGCCCAGTCGAGCGCGAGGCCGAGCGCGAAGGCGGTCTGCGAGTGCTCGCCGGAACGCACGGCGTGCGTGAGCTTGGGGAGCCAGGCGCGGAAGCGGTCGGCGCACAGGGTCTCGAGCGGGCGGAGCGCGGCGGCCCAGGCGCGCGCCTCGGCGTCGTCCCATTCGCGGATCTCGCGCGCGAGCGCGAGGAGCCATGCGAGCCCGTAGGGACGCTCGAAGGTGACGCGCCCCGGCGCCTCGAGATAGCGGACTTCGGCGGCGAGCTTCTCCACGGTCAGGCTGTGGGCGAGTGCCGCCCGGGCGTCGGCCGCGAAGGACGCGTCCGGCCGGGCGCGGGCGAGGCGCGCGAGCAGCCAGTGGCCGTGGACGGCCGAGTGCCAGTCGTAGCATCCGAAGAAGGCCGGCGTCAGGTCCCGGGGCGGTCGCGCATCGGCGTCGGCGTTCAGCACGTGGGCGATCTTGTTCGGGTACTCACGGCGCACGCAGTCGAGCGCGAGCTTCGCGAAGCGCTCGGCGACCGCGGCGTCGAGGGCGGGGCGGGTATCCTGGGCGGCCGCCGCGAGGAGGAGCAGGGGGATCATGGGCGCATGTTAGCCGAGGAGTCATGCCGAGACTGATCGCCGCGCCGGCGCGGGTCACCGCCGCCGGGAACAAGCCCAAGCTGATCGACGAGTTCGTGGGCCGGGTGAACACGGGGGACGGGGCCGTGAGCGTGGCCCACATGCGGAGCCCGTCGGGTTGGGTCGAGCCCGGCCAACGGCCGCTCTTCGACGAGTTCACGGTCGTGCTCCGGGGGATGCTCCGCGTCGAGCACGAGGGGGGCGCGCTCGAGGTGCGCGCCGGGCAGGGCGTGATCGCGCGCGCGGGCGAATGGATCCGCTACAGCACGCCGGAGGCGGAGGGGGCCGAATACGTGGCGGTGTGCCTGCCCGCGTTCACGCTGGAGTCGGCGCGCAGGGATTGATGCACCATGGTTCCGGGCGGCGCGGATCCAGGGCGGGTGGGAGATTGACGGGGACCTCGCCCCGCACGAAGATTGCGGCCCGGTAGAAAGGACTGGCGGCACACGGTGTCCACGGGAGGATGGGACGCCCTCCCGGGACTTCAACGAGTGGTCGGTCGTCTTGGAGGGCCCATCATGCGCATCCGACTTGTTCCTGCCTGCCTGTTGATCCTGGGCGTATTCCTGGGGGGCGCAGCCATCGCCCAGCCGGCAGACATTCCTTCCCATCTAGAGGCCCGGGTGCTCGACTCGGGACCGCGGAACAACCCCACCGACGCTCCAGCGGTCGTGTTCGGAGGAATCCTGAGCGGGGCTTCCGACACGCCTTGGATCCGCGTCCTCTTCTCCGAGGCGAGGCTCAGCGCGGGCAGCTTCCTGCGCATCACCTCGATCCAAGACCTCGACGTCCAGACGCTGAACGCCCAGCACCTGGCCGAGTGGCAGAACGGCACCGGCTACTTCAACGGCCCGGGCGTCGTCGTGGAGCTGGTGGCCGGACCGCGCGTGAAGGGCGATTTCTTCCGGGTGAGGTCGATCGTGGTGGGCGACCGACAGACGGCTCCGGGGACGACGACCGCGATCTGCGTGAACCGGGACGATCGGCAGCCGACCAACCCGCATGACGTCCGGATCGGACGGCTCCTGAGGACGAGGAACTCCGAGGACCCCC
>Ga0187892_10004147_pt1 | contig 24869 bp, 15 predicted proteins | sample MA1701073metaG_FD_139345 | JGI IMG/M metagenome (GOLD analysis project Ga0187892, IMG submission 139345) | Bio-ooze microbial communities from a basaltic lava cave in the Kipuka Kanohina Cave System on the Island of Hawaii, USA - MA170107-3 metaG ... | reverse complement strand
TTCCAGGCCGAAAAAAAAGAATGGTGGCCTGGGTAGGGGTTGTGTTGCCAAATTCGGCCAAGAGGAGGCAGATTTTCGGCCTTTTTTAGGCTCTTTGATCATAATTTTCGCCAATGTCCAGTTGTCTAATATGAAAAATCCTTCTCGTCGCTCCGCAACGATCCTTGCCGTGTTATTTGGCGTCGTGGCCAGTTTGAGTCTGAGCGCGAGCTGGTGGGGCGTTTCGGCCGAGACTAGCCTGCGGTCGCCGGAGGAGAACCTTCCACGACCGGTCGCTTCGTACAAGATTGACGTTCAACTCAAGCTCGACGAACGACAGCGCCCGAAGCATCCGGAAGGCCGCGAGCAATTGATCTGGCTCAACGATTCGCCCGACACGATCAACGACCTCCAGTTCCACCTCTACCTCAACGCTTTCAAAAACGAGAAGAGCACGTTCTTCAAGGAATCGGGCGGGGAACTGCGCGGCGACGAATTCCAGCCGGGCCAGTGGGGATGGATTGACATCAGCGAGATGAAGGTTGTAGGCGGCGAAGACCTGACTCCGAAGATTGAGTTCATCCATCCCGACGACGACAACGCCGACGACCGGACGGTGATCCGCGCTCCGCTCAGCAAACCGGTCAAGCCCGGCGAGAAGATCACGCTCGACATCAAGTTCACCGCGCAATTGCCGCGCGTGTTTGCCCGCACAGGATACTGGAATTCGTTCGCGTTGATCGCGCAATGGTTCCCGAAGATCGGGGTCTGGGAATCTGTCGGCGAACGCCGCCGGACGCAGGCTGGATGGAACTGCCATCAGTTTCACGCGACCACGGAGTTTTACGCCGACTTCGGTAATTATGACGTGACGATGACCGTGCCCGCCGTTTACAAAGGCAAGATCGGCGCGACGGGCGCGATGAAATCCGAGCTCGACAACCAGAACGGCACGGTGACCTACAACTTCGTTCAAGACAACGTTCACGACTTCGCCTGGACTGTTGACACGAACTACCTCGTCGTCAAACGACCATTCAAAGCCGCTGAACAAGTGTCGCAAGCCGAGATTGACGAATGGTCGCGGCGCTTGAACCTTCCGGTAGATCGGATCGCGCTTACCGACGTTGAGGTCATGGTCGTGATTCAGAACGAACACCGCGATCAGCTCGACCGACACTTCAAAGCCGCATTCAACGCGATCAAACACTTCGGCCTGTGGTACGGCAGATATCCTTACGAGACGCTGACCGTGGTTGATCCGCCGTACAACGGCGGAGGGGCGGGCGGGATGGAGTATCCGACGTTCATCACCGCGGGCACGTCTTGGTACGCAGGGCGCGATCAGAATCCGGAGGGCGTGATCGTTCACGAGTTCGGACACCAGTTCTGGTACCTGCTCGTCGCCACGAACGAGTTTGAAGAATCGTGGATGGACGAAGGCTTCAACACATATTCGACCGCGAAGGTTTTGAAGACAGCTTATGGCGCGGACGTTATTCCATTTGGATTCGCCGGTTATGACTGGTTCTATTTTCCGCTTGAGCTTCCGCATCCATACGAAGACCGCCTCCTCACGTTACAGGGCAAATTCAACGATCCGATCCTGACGCCGGCCTGGAAGTTTTATAGTGATTTCAGTTACGGTTTGAACTCGTATCCGCGCACGGGATTGACGTTGAACACGCTCGAACGTTATCTGGGCGAAGACGTGATGGCGCGAGTGATGCGCGAATACCACCGGAAGTGGCGCTATCGCCATCCGACCTCGCAGGATTTCTTCGATACGGTAAATCAGGTCACGGGGCAGGACTTGACCTGGTTCTTCGATCAGTTCGTCAAAGGCGTGAACACGCTGGATTATGAAGTCGCCGAGATCAGGAGCAAGCAGCCAGAGGTGAAGATCGGCGTTTACGACAAGGACGGGCAGAAGACGGAGGTCAAAGAGCCTGAAAGGGAAGGTGAAGATGAAGCTAAAAGCGCGCCTTACGAAAATGAGATTGATGTGCTGCGCGTGGGCGAAGCTTATTTTCCCATAGACCTACTGGTGGTTCTCGAAGACAAGAGTAGTTTTTATTTCGCGCCAGTAGCTTTGAAAGACGATGTGATCGAATATGACATTTACTTCGATCCTCTTCATGGAGCGGCGGAGGACCCGGCCTCGCATAAGGTCGGGACTGAAGCCTGGGCCATCAAAGATCGGTGGAAGAAGTTCAAGTTCACCAGTAAAGCAAAGGCGGATTTCGCAGTTATAGACCCCAAGCAGAGAATCCTGCTCGACGCGAATCTGACCAACAACAGCAAGACCGATGCGACTGGCGTTAGCGGCGCGGTTCGTTGGTCGTCGGGCGCAATGTATTGGGTTCAGGCGATTCTGCAAGCTTTCAGCTTTTTGAGCTAGAGGAGGCGACACAATGATCAGATCATTCTTCGCTGGAATCTCGGAAGCGAACCGAAGCTGGAAGATGATTTTGTTGCTGCTCGCGGCAAACATCCTGTTCGCGCTTCCGGTCGCCGTTCCGATCTTTCTGTTGGTCGTGATGACGAGCGGCGGGACGCTGGCGGCGGACAGACTGTTCGCGGACAAGCTCGACGCGTTGTGGCTGATAGACCTCTTCAATCACCAGTTTCCCGGCGCCGCGCTGGAAACTGTCGCCGCGCAGGTTGGGGTTCTGCTGCTCGTGATGGGCGCGAGCTATCTGCTGCTCAACACACTCTTCGCCGGAGGCGTTCTCGCTGTTTTGAATTCAGATGACAGGCGGTTCGAGGCGCGGAAATTCTGGGCGGGCTGCGGCGCCTGGTTCTGGCGATTCTTCAGATTGCTGCTGATCTCGCTCGTCTTTTACGGCGTTGCGGTCGGAACCTACCTGTTGCTGCGGTGGCCCGTTGACAACGCCGCCGGAGCCGCGAGCGCGTTTGAATCAGTGCTCTACAAACGATGGGCGGCGATGATCGTGTTGGCGCTGCTGTTCGCTTTCGCCAATATGATCTTCGATTACGCGAAGATCGGCGCAGTCGTGAACGACAGCCGGGGGATGTGGCGGGCGACGTTCCGGGCGCTGCGGTTTGTCTTCAGGAACTTTTTCAAAGCGTTCGGGCTTTACCTGCCCGTCGCGATCATCGGGTTGGCCGTCTTTCTGGTTTTGAATTGGCTGCGATGGTCGGTGAGTCAATCGTCGGTCGCGGCGATGCTGTTGGCGATTTTGCTGGGCCAGATTACCATCGCCGGTCGAATGTGGACGCGGCTGGCGTTTTACGCGGCGGAGATGAATCTGTACAAAAAATTGGCTCCGGTTCGCGCGACCGTGATTGAGCCGGTCGTCGCCGAACCGGAAATCGAGTTTGCGAGGGCCGAGATGCCGGAGATACAAGCCAGCTAAAACCAAAGATGCCCGGAAGGACATTTGAATGCGCACGTTCAAAATAGTGATGAAATACCTGCTTGCGCTGCTCTTCGTCTTTGCGGGCGCCAATCATTTCCGCGACCCCGAATTTTATTTACGAATGATGCCGCCCCAATTGCCGTGGCATTCGGCTTTGCATCTGGTTGCCGGAGTTTTTGAAATCCTGTTTGGCCTGATGCTGTTGATCCCGAAATATCAGCGATTGGCCGCCTGGGGATTGATCGCGCTGCTTGTTGCTATTTACCCGGCCAACATTTACATGGCGATGAACCCGCAATTGTTTCCCGAATTCAGCCCAACCGGTTTGTGGATCAGGCTGCCTTTTCAATTCGTCTTCATCGCCTGGGCGTGGTGGTTTACGAGAAAGGACGAAGCTGGAGAATCGGAATGAACCTGGAAAAGATTCGTGAGTATTGCCTCTCGCTGCCGCACGTGACCGAAGAAGTTTTATGGCAGAAGGACCTGGTCTTCAAAATCGGCGGCAAGATGTTCACCGTGATCGGGCTGGACGCCGGGCCAGCCAGCCAGTTCTCGTTCAAATGCACGCCGGAAGAGTTCGCCGAATTGACTGAACGCGACGGCATCATCCCCGCGCCTTACGCGGCTCGTTACCACTGGGGCGCCGTGCAGAAGCCCGGGGCATTAAGCCAAGCCGAGGTCAAGCGGTTGATCAAGGATTCTTACGAGATGGTGAAAGCGAAGTTGCCGAAGAAGACGCGGGCGCAGCTTGGCTGATACTTAGCAATCATCCTTCGTCAATTGATTGTCCACCAATCGCCAGATGCCGCGCCGGTTCGCATTCTGCAACTCAATCGGCAAAACCTCCTGCGGAAAGTTCTGATAGCAGACCGGGCGCGCGAAACGTTCGATGGCCGCCGTGCCCACTGATGTTGCGCGGGAGTCGGTCATCGCCGGATACGGCCCGCCGTGATGCATCGAGGCGCAGACTTCGACGCCCGTCGGGAACCCGTTGAAGACCAACCTTCCGGCCTTGTTCTCCAGGATCGAAACCAGCCAGGCGTGGTCGCGCAAATCTTCAGCCGTGCCGTGAATCGTGGCGGTCAGATGGCCGACCAGGTTGCGCGCGATGCGCTCCATCTCTTCGCGCGAATCGCAACTGACGACGACCGTAGCCGGGCCGAAGACCTCTTCGCTGAGTTCGTGATGGCGCAGAAACGTCCGCGCGTTCGTGGCGAGGATGCTCGGTCGAGCTTCGGTCTTGGCCGCGTCGGGTTCGATCTGCGACTGAGTTGTTTGCAGCCCTTCGATTTCGCTCAGCCTTTTCACGCCCTCTTCGTAACCTTGCAGAATGCCGGGATAGAGCATCGTTCCGGGCTGCGCGGCGCCGATCAGGCCATTGAGCTTATTGGCGAACCGCGCGAAATTTTCGTCGAGCAGGCCGACGGCCAGACCAGGGCAGGTGCAGAACTGACCGACGCCAAGCGTGACCGAATTCTTCAATCCTTCGGCGATGGCGTCCGCGCGTTCGCTCAAGGCTCCGGGCAGGATGAATACCGGATTGACGCTGCCCATTTCGGCGTAAACGGGAATCGGATCGGGGCGGCTTGCCGCCGCGTCGAACAGCGCGCGTCCGCCGCTCAAGCTACCGGTGAAACCGACCGCCCGCGTCAACGGATGTTTGACCAACCCGACGCCGACCTCGCGCCCCGCGCCGTAAAGCAGCGAGAATACGCCCGCAGGCATTTCCGCCGCCTCGACAGCTTTTGTGATGGCGCGCGCGACCAACTCCGAAGTTCCTGGATGCGCGTGATGCGCTTTGACTATGACCGGGCAGCCGGCGGCCAACGCCGAGGCTGTGTCGCCGCCCGCCACCGAAAACGCCAGCGGAAAATTGCTTGCGCCGAAAACGACCACCGGGCCGATGGGGATCAGCATTCGTCGAAGGTCAGGTTTCGGCAAAGGCTGGCGGTCGGGAATCGCGCGGTCAATGCGCGCGTCAACCCACGAGCCTTCGCGGATCAAATCGGCGAACATCCGCAACTGATTGACCGTGCGCCCGCGCTCGCCCGCCAGACGATCTTTCAGTAAACCGGTTTCCAGATGGGCGCGTTCGATCAGTTCGTCGCCGAGCGCGAGGATTTCGTCGGCGATCTTTTCAAGGAAGCCCGCGCGTCGCTCCGGAGAGAATTGGCGGTATTCGTGAAAGGCCGCTTCAGCCGCTTCGAGCGTCTGGTTGACCTGCTCCGCCGTGGCTCCTTCAAATTGCGGCTCGATTGATTTGCCTAAACCCGGAGCGAAGGCTGGAAATTTCTTTCCGCCAACTTCAACTGTTTTGCCTGCGATGATGTTTTTACCGTGTAGTTCCATTTCAAATCCTCAATCTCAAATCTCCAAATCTCAAATCTCAAATCTCAAATCTCAGATCTCAGATTGCGTGACGTAATTGACCAATGTCCCAATCGGTTCAATCGTAATGCGGATTTCGTCTTCGACCGCGAGCGTGAAATCGTCAGGCGGCACAATGCCCGTGCCAGTCAGCAGAAAGCATCCGTACGGGAAGACGTTGTCGCGGAAAAGATATTCGACCAATTCCTGCGGGGTTCGTTTCATCGCGCTCAACTTCGTTTGCCCGTGAAAGACAGTCTCGTCTGCGCGGATGATTTCCAGATGAATCTCGGTCTCGCCGGGCAGCGGCTGCTCACTGATCAGGATGCCGGGGCCGAGGCCGCAGCTTTGCGCGTAGACTTTGGCCTGTGGCAGATAGAGTGGGTTTTCGCCCTCGATGTCGCGCGAACTCATGTCATTGCCGATGGTGTAACCGATGATCCCGCCGAGCGAATTGACGACCAGCGCCAGCTCCGGCTCCGGCACGTTCCACTTTGAATCGCGGCGGATTCGCACGTCCTGCCCTGGCCCCGCGACGCGATGTGGCGTGGATTTGAAGAACAACTCCGGGCGGTCGGCGGCGTAAACGCGGTCGTAAAAATCGCCGCCGCCCGCCGATTTCGATTCTTCCATGCGCGCGGCGCGGCTGCGGAAATAGGTCACGCCAGCAGCCCAGACTTCCTGATGGCCGATCGGCGCTAACGCGCCGGTTTGGGGCGAAAAGTTGACCAGGCGCGTCCCACGGCGCGTCATGCTGGTGAGCACCAGTTCGTGATCGTCGCGATTGATCAATACATCCCAGTCGGCATCGGCGAGTTGGTAGAAGATACCGTGATCTTCAATCACCGAGCCGTTTTCGGTCTTGTAGAGCTTCATAGATTCGCGTTTGGTACGGTACGGCGAGCGGTAGCGAGCTGGTGGATGTGTGAGTGGACCGCGTCGGAAGAACCGGGTCGCTATCGCTCCCCGTACTGTACCTAAATCTCTCCTCGTTTGAATAGTTCGACGGCGTATTCGCTGGCGCGCATCGAAAGCGCCAGGATCGTCAGCGTCGGGTTGACGCAGCCACTCGAGACAAAGCAACTGCCGTCAACCACGAACAGGTTTTTGAGGTCGTGAGCCTGATTCCATTGGTTGAGCACGGAGGATTTCGGATCGCCGCCCATCCGCGCCGTGCCGACTTCGTGAATGCTGTGGCCGGGCGGGAACATTTGCAGGTTCTCCGTGATCAACTCGATCCCGGCGGCGTGAAACATCTCGTGGGCGCATTCGATAGCGTCTCTGGTCAACTCGCGTTCGTTGTCGCTGTATTCGATGTTGATGTTCAAGCTGGGAATGCCCCAGGCGTCTTTCAGCTTCGGATCAATCGTGACGCGGTTTTCGCGTCGCGCCAACACTTCGCCGAACGCGCTCATCCGCACCATCGCCGGATGCCAGGCTTTGATCTCGCGTTTGAAATCGGCGCCGAAACCCGGCAGCAACCGCGCGTGGCCGGGAAAAATCCCCGCGCCGCTCCCAGCCTGATAGCCGAACCGGCGGATGTATTTTTGCTGCTTCGAGGCCTGATCCAGGTTGCGGAAGCTGGGGATGTACGTGCCTTGCGGACGCCCGTCTTCATTGACGATTTCGCGCCCTTTCAGTTGCGATGCCAGTCCGGTGAAGCTCACGCCCCAGGTGTGGTCGTGCAGGTAATGCCCAAGCGCGCCGCTGGAATTGGCCAAGCCGTTCGGATGGAAACGCGATTTCGAGTTGAGCATGATCCTCGTTGATTCGAGCGTCGAAGCGCCCAGCACCACGATCTTTCCGTAAGCCTCGTATTCGCGTTTCGTCTGGCGATCAACGAATGCCACGCCGCGCGCCTTGCCCGTGTTGCGGTCAACGATCACTTCGCGGACTACCGAATCGGGCCGCACGGTCAACCGCTTCGTCTCTTTCGCCGGCGCGAGCAGCGCCGTGGGCGAATTGAACATCGCGCCGACATCGCAGCCGCGCCCGCACGTGCCGCAGTAATGACATCTCGCGCGATAGCGGTTGTTGACGCCTTCGCTGGTCACGCCGGCGCGCGTCGGGATCAAACGCCGGCCGGTCTTTTCGACGCCGCGCTTCAAAATTGACTCGCCGCAGAGCATCGGCTGCGGCTTCTGAAAGATGCCGTCGGGCAATTGCGGCAAGCCCTCTTTCGTGCCCATCACGCCGATCAATTGATCAACGCGGTCGTAGTAAGGTTTGATGTCTGCGTAAGAGATCGGCCAGTCGTCGCCGTAGCCGTCGTGCGAAGCGGCTTTGAAATCGTACTCGCTCAGCCGCAAAGACACGCGGCCCCAGACCAACGTCCGTCCGCCGACCGCGCGAGCGCGCACCCAATCGAACGGCTTGCCTTCGGGCGTCGAGTAGGGATTTTCATCCAGCCGCGCGTAGATGTGCGTCGTGTAGCCGTCGGCGAAACCGTATTTGTAATTGTGCGCGTCGCGCGGCGAGATGCGCCCGCGATACTTTTCGTCGTAAGGCCAGGCGTGCGTTTTGAAATCGTTGTACAGGTCGAGTTTTGGTCCGGCTTCGAGCACCAGAACTTCCATCCCGGCGTTGGCCATTATGTACGCAGCCATTCCGCCCGCCGCGCCTGAACCGACGATCACTGCGTCGTAGATTTTGCCCGTGTTTTTGCGAGAGATGATCTGCATAGCGGCCTCCGCGAACAATTTCAATGTTGTGTTGATTAACGGCGTGACGCCCGGGTGAATTGCGGCGTGATAATCGCAACAGAAGCTCAGGATTGCAAGCTTGCGGCGGCTCTCTTGCGATTGGGCGTGAAAGAGTTCATTCTGTGCCCGCCAACCAAGCGGTAAACATCTACAACGAACGCAAAAAGGAGAAAAGCTATGTCACGTCTGATGCGCCAATCGTGGCCCGTAATCTTCTTGTTCACCCTCGCTTTCATCACCGCCCTCACGCAGACTCCTCCGGCTCAACGGGGTGTCGAGCCAGCGCCTGATCGCCGCAGCGGCGAAGGCGAAGGTCCGTTCGAGCGCCTGGTCATTCGCGGCGCGACGATGATTGACGGAACCGGAGCGCCGCCGCTTGGCCCCGTTGACATCGTCATCGAAAACAACCGAATCAAGGAGATCAAAAGCGTCGGCTTCCCGAAAGTCGCCATCAAAGAATCGAACCGTCCGGCCAAAGGCGTGAAGGAGATTGACGCCACGGGGATGTACGTGTTGCCCGGATTGGTTGATTGCCACGCGCACATCGGCGGCGCCGCGCAGGGCACGCCGGCCGAGTACGTTTACAAACTTTGGATGGCGCACGGCGTCACGGCGATCCGCGACCCCGGCTCGGGCAACGGCGTTGATTGGACGCTCAAGGAGCGCGAACGCAGCGCGCAGAACAAGATCGTCGCGCCGCGCATCTACGTTTACGTTCGTCCGGGCGCGAACTGGGAGAAGGGGCCGGTCACCAACCCCGAAATCGCACGCGAATACGTCCGCTGGGCGAAGCAGAAAGGCGCGGATGGATTCAAAGTCGTCTCGCAGAGCGACCCGATCTTCGACCCTGAGATCATCGCCGCGCTGCTCGACGAAGCGAAGAAGCTGCAGATGGGCACGACCACGCATATGGCGCAGACCGGCGTTGTGCGAACGAACGTGATCCAAGCCGCGCGACTGGGAATGGGTTCGATGGAGCATTGGTACGGCTTGCCCGAATCGCTTTTCGCCGACCGCGTCGTTCAAGACTTCCCGCTCGATTACAACTACAACGACGAGCAGCACCGCTTCGGCCAGGCCGGGCGTTTGTGGAAGCAGGCTGCGCCGCCCGGCAGCAAAAAATGGAATGAGATCATGGATGAGCTGATCAAGCTCAACTTCACGCTCGACCCGACGTTTACGATCTACGAAGCCAGCCGCGACCTGATGCGCGCGATGCGGGCCGAATGGCACGACCGTTACACGCTGCCATCGCTCTGGAAATTTTATACGCCGAGCCGCGAAGCGCACGGTTCGTACTGGTTTTATTGGACGACGCAGGACGAGATCGAATGGAAGAACAATTACCGGCTGTGGATGGCGTTCGTCAACGAGTTCAAAAATCGCGGCGGGCGAGTGACCACTGGCAGCGATTCAGGGTTCATCTACAAGACCTACGGCTTCGAGTATATCCGCGAGCTGGAGTTGTTGCAGGAAGCCGGATTCCACCCGCTCGAAGTCATCCGCTCGGCGACATTCAACGGCGCGGAGCTTCTGTCGCAGCAGCAGAACCGCCCGATGGAATTCGGCGTCATCCGTCCGGGCAAGCTGGCCGACCTGATCATCGTGCCGGAAAACCCGGTGGCGAATCTGAAGGTGTTGTACGGCACGGGCGCGATACGATTGAACGACCAAACCGGGCAGGTCGAGCGCGCCGGCGGAGTGAAGTGGACGATCAAAGACGGTATCGTTTACGACGCGAAGAAGCTGTTGGAAGACGTGGCGCAGATGGTCGAGAAAGCGAAAACCGCGCAGAAGGTTCCGCAGGCAGGCAGCGGCGGAACGACTGCGACCGCGAAGCAGAAGTGAAAGGTTTGGAGCGCCGCCTCCGGGCCAATGGACTTGAGTCGGGACAAGGGCATTGCCAATTGCGCATTTCACATTTCACATTGACTTGCAGGGAAGCCTTTCTTTCTGCGAGTCAATGGGCAATGCGCGATGCGGAATGGGCAATGGAATCCGGCCCCAGCGATACGACAAGCTGGCTTCGCAGAGAATGGATGGTGATGAAAATGAACAGGCTGATCTTGATTTGCCTCTGTTTGGCGGTGATTGTTTGCGCCCCAGCCAATGCGCAATCGAAACGCGCCGACATGGTTTCGGCGCCGGCCATCTACGCGCGCATTATCCAGCTTGAAGACGAACGCAACCTGAATGGCGACGAGCTGATCGGTTTGCTCAAACATCGCTCGGCGGCAGTGCGTGAGCGAGCGGCTTTGGCAATCGGGCGCATCGGCGACAAACGCGGCGCGAACGCGCTGATCGCCGCAATGCGGGAAGACAAAGACCACTCGGTGCGCGTGATGGCCGCGTTCGCGTTGGGCGAGATCGAAGACGCGCAGGCGATACACCCATTGCTCGATGTGCTGAACTCGTCCAAAGAGTCGTTGGTCGTGCTGGCGCGCGCGGCCGAAGCCCTGGGTAAGATCGCGAGCATTCAGGCGAACAACGAAAAGCTCGGACAAGCGACGCTCGATACGATCAGCCAGTCGCTGATCAAGCAATTGTCTGTGGCCGATGCGGCGCTTTCGGCTGACCGGAAGCTTCTCACATCGTTGACAATCACAGCGTTGATGCGGCTCAGAAATCCAGCTTCGGTCGAACCACTAACGCGGCAGTTGAAGTCGAAAGACGCTGAAATCCGCGCGCAAGCAGCCAACGCGCTGGCTCGATTGCGGCAGCCGATAAACAGCGCGACTCCGGCTTTGATCGAAGCGTTGAACGACAGCGATGCGAATGTGCGGGCGAACGCTGTGCGCGCGCTGGGAGTGAGCAAAGACGCGCGAGCGGTTGAGCCGCTGATCAAATCACTTGACGACAGAAGCGAGCAGGCGCAGGCCAACACGATTCGCGCGCTGGCGGCGATCAACGACAAACGCGCGGTCGAGCCGATCATCAAGTTGGGCGAGAGATTGCTGGCGCAGCACAAGGCGCGGCTTGAAGAAACGGATCGGGAGAAGTTCGTGCGGCCGCCGACGATCAATCTGCTGCTTGAAATCGCCACTGCGATTGGAACTTTGCGAGACAGGCGCGGGCTGGATTTGCTGAATGATATTCGCCCCTCACTCGGCGAACATCACCCGGAGGTCGAAATAGCGTTGGGGCGGATCGAAGATGATAACTACTCGATGCGAATGCGGCACGAGGCGGGGCTGTTTTACTGGCGGGGAATGGTTGCCATCGCCCAGGGCTTGGCCGCGAATCAGACAGAGCACGCGCGATTAACGACCGCGCCGCTTCTGGAAATGGTGGACAAGAACGCCGGAGTGGGGAACACGCCTGAGTCAAAGATGTTCGATGCGCGCTCCATTCCCGAGCTTTTGCGCGCCGTCGTCAAATTGAAAGTCGAGGGCGCGGAAGGCATCGTCCGGCGAAAGCTCGCGCACCAGGATGTGATCGTGCGCGCAACGGCGGCGACGCTGCTTGAAGATTTTCAGAACGACCAGAACCTCAGCGCGCTGGTCAGCGCCTTCGCGTTAGCTAAAACCGACGGCGCCAACGACGCCAAGCTGGCGACGCTTACAGCCATCTCGAAGTACAAATCGCCGCAGGCCATCGCTGCGGTGAAATCCGCGCTCGCCGACCAGGATCATCTCGTCCGCCGCCATGCCGTTGACCTGCTCAAACAAATGGGCGCGGGCGATTTCTCCGACCGCATCGGCATTGTGCAAACCGGTCACGACAAACTCTTCTACCAACGCGTCGCCGCGCGCCTGAACAAAAAAATCACTGCGACGATTCACACCGACAAAGGCCAGATCAAGCTCGAACTCTTCCCGCAAGACGCGCCCATCACTGTGGACAGCTTCATCGCGCTCGCGCGCAAAGGATATTTCAACAACCTGACGTTCCACCGCGTCGTCCCCAACTTTGTCATCCAGGGCGGCGATCCGCGCGGCGATGGCGAAGGCGGCCCCGGCTATCAAATCCGCTGCGAGATTAACACGCGGCCCTACACGCGCGGCGCGGTCGGGATGGCCTTGTCGGGCAAGGACACCGGCGGCAGCCAGTTTTTCATCACGCATTCGCCGCAGCCGCATCTGGATGGCGGTTACACCGTCTTCGGCCATGTCACGAGCGGGATGGAAGTGGTTGAGCGAATCGCGCGCGGCGATTTGATTAAAAGAGTCGAGATTGTCGAATCCAGCAACCGTCCCTGAACTCTCAGCCGCACTTTCCTGCACCTTACGAAGCCCGAGTTTTCGTAACTGTCGGATGTGGCGCTTGGTTTGCCTGCCGCCGCGCCTGTGAAAACAGGGTGAAACCCGGTGGGAGAAAGCTGCACATACTCATCTTCCGGGAAAATCGCCCAGCAGCTTCATCGTGTGACAAAAGGCGGCGCTAGTGCTAGTTTTTTAGCAGGCTTGGCGCTGGCGCGAAGAGACCGGGCGTTCCGTGAAAAACGATTGAACCTAATCGAAACGACGGACGTATCTGCGACTGAATATCCCTATCGGACAACACCAAAACAACTGAGGAGACGTGATGGCATCGAATCCGCCGCTAATTCTCATGGAAGACATCACCAAGGTTTTTCGCCTGGGAAGTGTCGAAACGCACGTTTTGAACGGGATTGATCTGGCGATCAATCGCGGAGAGTTCCTGGTCGTCTTCGGCCCGTCGGGCTGCGGCAAATCAACGCTGCTGGCCATTATGGGCCTGCTCGACTCGCCGACCGCGGGCCTCTACTGTTTCGGCGGCCAGCCGGTTCAGGACCTGAAGCTTTCAGACCGCGCGCGCATTCGCAATCAGGAGCTTGGCTTTGTTTTTCAGGGCTTCAACCTGATCGGCGATATGACGGTGTTTGAAAACATCGAGCAGCCGCTCTCTTATTCGAATATGAAATCGTCCGAGCGGCGCGAAAGAGTTAATGAAGTTTTGAAGCTGGTCGGATTGACGGAGCGCGCGCGCAACCGTCCGGGCCAGCTTTCAGGTGGGCATCAGCAACTCGTAGCCATCGCGCGCGCTTTGGCCTGCAAGCCCACGATCCTGCTCGCCGACGAGCCGACGGGCAATCTGGATTCGGCCAGCGGGCAGATGGTGATGAATTTGTTGAAGCAATTGCACGCGGGCGGCACGACTATCTGTCTGGTCACTCACGACCCGCGCTTCATTCACTTGGCTGACCGGAAGATGAAGATGTTGGATGGAAAGGTCATGGCTGGCGATGAATACGAATCGGCGGTGGGCGTGTTCTGAGATTGATGAGGTTTGTAGCGCCGCTTTCAGGCGGAAACCGCTTCCGCCTGATGGGCTTTGAGAAATACGCGCGACAATGCAGAGGAATGAAGGCAAAGTAATAACAGCATCGGACGCTTCATTCCTTTGCTTTCATTCCTCTGCATTGTCGCGCGTATTTCTCAAAGCCCATCAGGCGGTACTACAAACATTGATTATTCTTCAGCGCGCACCCAGCCATAAGGCCGGTTCGTGTAATCCATCGAAGTTCTGTTCGTTCCGTCATCGGCCCATTCTCTCTTCTTGAACTTCTCGACCATGTCTGCGGAGAGCGCCTTGCGCTTCGCTTTCAAGTCAACCTTGTAAATCTTCGCCGCGTTGACGCCGAAAATCTTCGCCTTGTCGTCCCTGGTCAATTTCTTATAGCCAAACTTCTCGGTCATCTCGTCGGTGAATTGGAAGCGTTTGAAGAGGTCAATCGCCCACTGCGGCGATCCCCACCACAGGCAGTCTGTGCCCCAGATCACGTGATCCGCGCCATAATATTTGATGTTCCTGCCCATCAGGTGCTGGCACATTTCGGGATTTTCCACCGCCAGCAATCCGAACGACGAGCCGATTTCACAATAGACGTTATTGATCTTCGGGTTGCGCCGTTTGATGTCCATCAGCACGTTGTGCCAGAGGAAGTCGCCGGTCGTGGGGTCATACTTATTGTTCTGGACGTAATCTTTCTCGTTCGGCCCGTGTTTGAGCGCGGAATGGTAGACCACGAAGTTGAAGTCGGGATTTTGCAACGCGGCCTTTTCGACATCCTTCGGATTCGCCAGATGCCCCAGCGTCCGTGACTGGTACGAAAATCCCTTGTGAACGCTGACAAGCCTCAGACCGAGCTGGCGCGACTTCTCGTAAAACTTCGCCGACATTTCATCGTCAATCTGGAAGCCGTTGCCCGAAAGCCCCGGATCGGTGTGGCAATACCACTTCCACGAATCAATGCCGTAAAGCTTCACCTCGCGCTCCATCTGTTCGTACAGCGCCGGCCAATCGGGCTGGTTCTTCGTCTTGTCCCAGTAATGGTTGGGAGCGCAGTTGCCCTGGCTCAGGGCGCGCTGCGTGCCGGTCAGGTCGTTGATGTCTTTCTTGCGTTTGGCCATCAACCAACTGGGCAATCCGGCGCGGCTGCGGGCGGGGCCTTCCAGAACCTTGCCGTTTTCGTCGCGCTGCTTCTCCTTGGTGGGCACGCCGCTGATGACCGCGATGCTCGTCTCGCTGTCCAGGAAAATCTCCTTCATGAAATTGCCGAAGCTATAAGCCTCGGCGTCAGTCTTGAGCTTGAAGCCCATATTTTTGAGGAATTCGTAATCGCGGAAGCCGCCACCAGCGCTGCGCCGCTCCATCCCGAGGTCGTAGGAGTTGGTGAAGTGCGTCTGCACGTCAATGATGAAGAAATCGCCTTTCGGCCATTTCTCTTTGGTCGCGTCCGGCTCGAAGGCTTCGACCGGATCAACTTCCCAGAAATTGCCGTGAACGTGGTTCATCGCCAGCAGCGCCGTGGCGAAGCCCATCGAAGATCGCATGAATTCGCGCCGCTTCATCCCCAGCTTCCCGGCGTTCTCGGCGCCCCACTCGTTGATCAGATGCTCGACGTGTTGCTGCTTTTTGCTTTGCGGGCGCGGGATGATCTCCTCGTTGGAGACCACCTGGGTCGGGATGGGCGATTCGACGCCCTTCTTTTCATCGCGCATGAATTTCGGAATCCACATAGCTTGCCTCCGGCGGGAAATCATCCACGAAGCCGCGCGAAGAAAAACGAGAGAAGAGTCTCTTCGCGTGTCTCCACGGATTGTTCTCAATCTTTTGGGCGTTCACGTGAACGCCCGCTCAGATGATCAATGCAAGTGAGATTGATGTCGCTTAAAAAAGCTTCGAGAAGAATGACGACCTACCGAACGGTAAGTTACGCGCGGGGCGAAGAAGAGTCAAGAGAATCGGGCGTTCAAAACGCCTCCTCCGGGAATCTATAAAAATTGATTCGTATTCAGCCGCGTTTACTTCGCGCTCTCCAGCGCACACTTGCTTAGCAAGCTTTACAAAACGCCCTTTTAATTCATCGCGCCAGGCGACTTATCGAGTAAATCGGATGGTTCGACGGTATGATTTTGGGGACATTGGGACCCTTTCGCGCCTACACTCTCATCACGATTCAAAAGGCGCATTCAAAGCCACAATCAACGCCTCCGGCGCTTTACTGGGAAAACGACTGGTCGAGACATTGCCGCAGTTCGCCCATGAAAAAGATGTTACAGGCGAGCCGAGTCATTACTTCGAAACATAGCTGTGAGGAGGAAAAATGTTACATCACAGACTGAGACGGGCATTTTGTGTGGCTGGTTTCCTGGCGTTTTGTTCGCTGACGTGCCTGGCCCAGAACACGGTCATTTCGGGGACTGTCACCGACCAGCGGGGCGCCGCCGTTGCGGGCGCGACCGTGACCGTCACCAATAACGCTACTGGCGCTACGCGCGCCATGACCACTACATCCGAAGGGTTCTATCAAATCCCGCAACTCGCGCCTGGCACATACGCCGTGCGAGTTGAGGCCTCCGGTTTCAAAGCCGTCGTCAGGAACAACGTGCAGGCGCTGGTCAACACGCCGCTCACGCTCAACCTGGCGTTCACCGACGTCGGCGCGGTTACAGAAACCGTCACCATCACGGGCGGCGAATCAACGCTCAACACCGCCGACGCGACCATCGGCGCCACGTTCAACAGCACGAAGGTCGTCGAATTGCCACTCAGCGCGCGCAACGTACCCGACCTGCTCTCGCTCCAGACGGGCGTGACGCCCAGGACCGGCTCCACCACCGACAACGACCGAGGCGGCCACGTCAACGGCGCGCGCTCCGACCAGTCGAACGTCACGCTCGATGGCGTGGACGTGAACGAGCAGCAACTCGGCACGGCGTTCTTCAGCGTGCTCAGGCTAACTCCCGATTCGCTGCAGGAGTTCCGCGTCACGACCACCAACGCTAATGCCGATCAGGGGCGGTCTTCCGGCGCGCAGGTCTCGCTCGTCACCAAATCGGGAACCAACCAGTTCCACGGCTCGCTTTACGAATACCATCGCAACACCATCACTTCGGCCAACGATTGGTTCAACAACAAAGACGGCGTCGCGCGGCCCGCGCTCATCCGCAACAACTTCGGCGGCTCCATTGGCGGGCCGATCAAAAAAGACCGGTTCTTCTTCTTCTTCAACTACGAAGGCTTTCGCGAGGCCAAAGGCCAGTCAGTGATCCAGGAAGTTCCGCTGCCGGCTTTGGGGCAGGGCATTGTGCGTTATTACACCGAGGACGGCGCGAGCGATCCGAGTTGCCCGTCGGGGACTCCGGCTGGCGCGCGCTGTCTGACGCGCGCGCAGATCAGCCAATTTTACAGAGCGGCCAACGGCGTAGATCCAGGGACAAACTCGGCGGCGCTGGCGGCGCTCGCCGACGCCGCGCGCCGTTACCCGGCCAATAGTTCATCGGTTGGCGATGGATTAAACAGCGCCGGGTTCCGATTCAACGCGGGCGCGCCGGTCAGCCAGAACACCTACATCCTGAAGCTCGACGCGAACCTCACCAGCAAACAATCGCTCTTTGCCCGTTTCAATTATCAGAACGACGTCGCGACGGGCATACGCTGGCTGCCCGACACGCCCGCGCCCGAGCAATGGGCGCATCCGACGGGCGTCGCGCTTGGCCATAGCTGGACGATCAACAACTCGCTGGTCAACAACTTTCGCTACGGCCTGACGCGCGACGCGTTCACGCTCGGCGGCGATTCGGATCAGAACCAGATTCTCTTCCGGTTCATCTTCGAGCCGTTCGAGTTCACTCGCGCTCTCAGCCGCACGACGCCGGTGCACAATTTCACTGACGACCTGTCGTGGGTGAAAGGAAGCCACTCGATGCAGTTCGGCGCGAACATCCGTCTTGTCCGCAACAACCGCCTCTCGTTCGGATCAACGTTCGACAACGGGATCACCAACCCGTCGTATTACGACCAATCGGGCGCGGTGGTGCTATTCGGCGAAAGGAGCGGAGATGCAATCTTCCCCAACGTCGCGGCCGGATCGGAAGTGGATCTGCGCGACGCGCTAACGGCGGTCATTGGCCGTTACTCGCAATACGGTTTCAACCTCAACTACGACCGCGACGGGGGCTTGCTGCCGGTTGGATCGGGGATCAAGCGAGCGTTCGCCACCGAGGAATATGATTTTTATGGGCAGGATAGTTGGCGCGCTCGTCCGAACCTGACGCTGACTTACGGAGTGCGCTGGTCAACTTCGACGCCGGTTTACGAGGCGAATGGTTTGCAAGTCAAACCCACGACCAGCCTGAGTGACTTCTTCGCGCAGCGCGTCGCCGGAGCCGAGAGCGGGCGGCCGTACAACGGCCTGCTCACCCTCGACCTGGCGGGAAAGGCCAACGGCAAGGATGGCTATTACCCGCAGGATTGGAACAACTTCGCGCCCGCCATCGCCGCCGCCTGGTCGCCGAACTTCAAGAACGGTTTTCTCAAGGCAATCTTCGGAGAGAACAAGACGACGCTACGCGGCGGATTCCGCATGACCTACGACCGTTTGGGCAGCGCGCTCGCCGTCGCCTTCGACCTCGGCTCCGCGCTCGGATTCACTTCGGCGACCGACATCGGGGCCAACGCCTACAACCTCGGGTCGAATCTCGCCCCGCTCTTCACCGGGTTTGAACAGAATGTGCGCACGCTGCCCGGAATTCCCATCGCGTCCAGGTTGCAATTTCCGCTGCAAACACCTGCCGATGAAGCCCAGCGCATCGAGCAATCGCTCGATGACAAGCTGACGACTCCTTATGGCTATAGCTTCAACCTGTCGCTGGGCCGCGACCTCGGCAAAGGTTATTCGTTTGAGGCGAGCTACGTCGGCAGAGTCGGACGCAATCTGCTCAGCTCGCGCGACATGGCGCATCTGAACAACCTGCGCGATCCGAGGTCGGGGACGGATTGGTACACGGCCATTCGTCAATTGATCAACCTGCGCGAACGCAACACGCCGATCAACGCCGTGCAGCAGATTCCGTACTTCGAGAACCTCTTCCCGAACGCCTCGCGGGCCTTCGGAATTCCAGGCTCAGCGACACAGGTGATCTACACGCTGATCGCGCGGCGCGCTGTAGGTGGAGGAAACCTCACCGATTACACCTACCTGCAATTGAACCTGGACGACGGCGTGGGCATCGGCGACAACCTGTTCTTCCACCCGCAGTACGCGACCTTCGCCGCCTACTCTTCGATCGGCACATCCGATTACCATGCGGCGCAGTTCACGCTGCGGCGGCGCTTCAGCCAGTCGTTCTACTTCGACCTGAACTACACGATGAGTCATTCGCTCGACATCACCTCCGGTCCGGAATTCGGCGATCCGACCGATCCGGCATATTTGGCGGGCGGTTCGGTCTTCCTCGTCAATCCGCTCGACCTGAAGATCAATCGCGGCAATTCCGATTTCGACGTGCGGCATCTGGTCAACGCCAACTTCGGTTACGACCTGCCGTTCGGAAAAGGGAAGAGCCTGCTGGGCGGCGCGCCCGGATGGTTGAACGCGTTGGTGGGAGGATGGAAGCTGACGGGCATCTTCCGCTGGAATTCGGGACTGCCTGCGGGCGAACCTTACGACGATGGGCGCTGGGCGACCAACTGGAACGTGCAATCGAAGGGCGTCCAGGTCCGCAAGGTTGAAACGACCACGGCCTTCGACGCCGACGGCAACCCGGTGCTCTTCCGCGATGTTGTCGCAGCCTACCGCAGTTATCGCAACGCCTACCCCGGTGAAATAGGCGACCGCAACGTGCTGCGCGACCCAGGCTTCGTGCGGCTCGACACCGGGCTGATGAAATCCTTCGCGCTGCCGTGGGAAGGGAAGCGAGTCGTGTTCCGCTGGGACACGTTCAACCTGACCAACACACAGCGGTTCACGGGAGTGCTGGACAATAACCGGCGTCTGGGCGTTGATCCATACCTGGATGGCACGCCATCGGCGGACTTCGGCAAATTCACCCGAATTCAGGGCACGCCGCGCGTGATGCAGTTCGCGCTGCGCATTGAATTCTGATTTGCGAGCACGAAGCGGCAAACCTGAGATGAGTGAAAGGCGATATGCCATATGAAATATCAAATATCGCATATGGCATATTCTCCGACTTGTCGGCTTAACCGTGGATGGCTTGAGTGAAATCCACCAGCATCCGATCACTGTTCGAGCGCAACCACTGTTTGGCCTTCTCCGTTTCCGGGCAGAGGCTCCTGACCGTAAGCCAGAATTTTCTTGAATGATCGGGCAGAGCCAGATGAACGGCTTCGTGCGTGACCAGATACCGCAGGACGAAGTCCGGAGCCATAATCAGCCGCCAGTTGAAGGAGAGGTTTTGGAGGGCAGAGCAATTTCCCCATTTGGTACGTTGCCCCATCACAAAAACCTTTCGCGGAAACCGGTTCAGCTTTTTGGTGATGATTTCAAGTTGCTTCGTGATCTCCTCTCGCGCTTGTTTCCGCAGCCAGTTCTCCAGGCTCCTGGCCGGCGCGGTATTGGATCCGCGCCCTTTGACGATGACGATACAGCCATCTGCGAAGACGACTTGATTGGCGCCTTGGCGCCGCGCGGCTTCTTCGACGCGCACTGGCGTCGGCTCTCCTCGATAAAGAATCTCGCTCGCGCCTTTCCGTCGCGGCTTGCGCACAACGCGGAACCGCTCGACCCTCTCAATCTGCCCGACGATCCATTTTTCGTTGGCCAGGAGAAACGCCTCTACCTCGCCGTCGCTTTTCGCGGCGGGCCGCACCACTTCGACGCCGTTCAGACCGACGCGCACCCGCAGCTTTCGGGCTGTTTTGGAGACGACCACCCGGTAAACCACTTTGCGCCTGCCGAGCTTGATGCTTTTGAGAGGTGTTGTTTTCATCGCCACTATGTCAGTACCGCGAGCGGTAGCGAGCGCGGCTTCGTCATTCCGTCATTGATAGAGCCACGCTCGCTACCGCTCGCGGTACCGATTTATGAATCCGTCTTCACCAATTCACCCACAGCCGGTTTGAGAAATGCAGGTTCACTCTCGTCGGCATCGAACCCAAGCGCAGCGTACATCGGCTTCCACGATTCGGCGAGCAGCGAATGCTCGACACGCATCCTCCCACCCCTTGATGCGCTCCATCCCGGAACCAGCAATTGATTCGTGCGCAAATGACCGATCATTCGCCGCGCCGAATCGGCCAGGTAGTTTTCGTCTTTCGTTTGCGCGTAAGCGCGCAGCACGACGAAGAGTTCGTGCTCTCCCGGATTCTTCAGGTTCAATCGTTCAGGCTCTTCTTTCTCTTGCGCAATTTCGTCAGTCATCTCCTGCAACTCGCGCAGCCGCTCTTCCGCCGCTTCATCGCTCGAATCCTTGCGCTGTTTGAGCCGTTGCAATCGTTCGCCGAGTTGACGATAAGTGAAACCCGGCTCGCCCTCTTCCAACTCCTGCGTGAGGATCGCCTCCAACGCGGCGGCTTTGTCGGCGGGCGTCGGCAGATCGTCGAGCCTGGTAATGTAATCCTTGTCAATCTTGTAAACCGGCAGCGATTCGGCCAGGTTCACAAACGACGTGTTCTCTTCGATCAACTGCCGGGTCTTCGCCGAAAGCTCGCCGTAAGTGTTCTGCCCTCCGCGCTGGCGGCGGCGATGCGCGACGTAGACGCCGCTCAGCCAGTTGTAAGTATATCGGTGATCATAAAGGCAGGGATCGGGCGAAACAGCTTCCCACAGACGTTCGAGGCTTTTGAAATTGTGTTCGAAATTCTTGGCCGCGTCCGCATCGCGCAACCGCCGCAGCGCCGCCAGCAAACATTCGCGCGTGTCGGCGATCTTGATCTCTTTGAATAGCTCCAGGCACCGCTCCACTTCACCTGGCACGGTCGCCTTCAAAGCTTCCCAATCAATCAGCGACTCTTCGCGGACGTTCTCGTCGAAGTTCAACGCCTTCTCCAGATTCTGAAAGACGCCGAAGTAGTCAACCACCACTCCTGTGCGCTTCTTCATCGAAGGCAGCGGGCGGTTGGTGCGCGCGATGGCTTGCAGCAGGTTGTGATCGCGCAGCGGTTTGTCCAGGTACATCACCTGTTCGATGGGCGCGTCGAAGCCGGTCAGCAAGCGGTCGCAGACGATCAATATCTTCAGCGGCTCGCGCCATTTCGTCCGGTCGTCGCCGTAACGCTCGCGGTTCCATTTCTCCCACTCGGCGGGCGTCAGCTTGAAGTAATCAATCAGCTCGTCTTGTTTCTGCTTGCCGTAATGAAACCGTTCCAGTTCCGGCTCGTCGTTCTGCGCTTCGGAGATGATCACGTCCGACCACGCGGGCGGCAGCCCGCGCTCCTTCAATTTCGCGTCGAGCGCGTCTTTGTATTTCGAGCAGGCCAGACGATCAACCGCTACGAGTTGCGCCTTGAAGCCGCTCGGATCGGGATAAGCCAGAAAATGATCGAGCAGCTTGTCGAGCACGATGTTGACACGTTCTGGCAACCGCGCCAGCTCCTTCCACTGCGAGCGGCGGCGTTGGACGAAATCCTTCGCCTCTTCGTCTTCCAGTTCCATCTCGGCGCACATCTGCTCGTAATCGACGTTCAGCTTCTCCTCGTCAACCGTGAACGGCACGCGGTCGCGGATGTAATGCACGGGCAATGTCGCGCCGTCTTTGATCGCGCGCTTGATGCCGTAATAGCTCAAGTAACGTTCCTGCGCGCCGTCTTTGATTGGACCGAAATCGCGGAAGGTATTGTTCAGCGTGGTGTCTCTCGGCGTCCCGGTGAAACCGAAGCGAAAAGCATTCGGCAACTTGACGCGCATCGTCATCGCGTAACTTTCCGTGCCTTGACCTTTCTGAGTGCGGTGACATTCATCCACCAAGCTGATGATGTTGTCACGCTGCCGGGGAGCAAGATCGTTCATCCGCTGGAACGATTGAATGGTCGTGATGAACGTGCCTTGCCGGTCGAGTTTCTTCTTCAGATCGCCCACGCCCAGCGCCTTCTCGACGTTCGGGTAATCGCAGGCGTCGAAATCGTCTGAAAGCTGCGTCTTCAAATCGCGCCGGTCAACGACGATCAACACCGTCGGATTGTTCAATGCTGGGCGCCGCCGCAGCTTGTAAGCCGCGAAGACCATCGTCAGCGATTTGCCCGACCCTTGCGTGTGCCAGACCAATCCCGTGCGATCTTGCGCGTCCGCCGGTTTGTCGATAAGCAAGACGACGCGATCAACGATGTCGTTGACGGCCTCGAACTGCTGGTAACGCGCCACCTTCTTGATCGTCTTTCCCTTCTTTGTCTCGAAGACAACGAAGTGCGCGAGGAAATCGAGCAGGTGACAAGGCTTCAATCGCAACAAGCCTTTCACCGGCGCTTCGAGCGGATCGTCCGGGTTGTCGGCCTCCGGCTCGTTCCAGAAACCTTTGCGCTCAGGGTAGAGGCTCAGCCACTTGCCCCACGTGTCCAGGTGGCGCTCGATCTCTTCCTTCGCCGCTTCGTGAAAGAGCACGGCGCCGTAGCGGAATTCGTCCTCGTCCGCCGCGATGCAAAACACGTTCGGCGCCAGCATCAACGGCGCCTGCCGCTGGTAACGATGCAGTTGATGCACGGCCTCAGTCCAATCCTTCCCGCTCGCCAGATAGCTTTTGTATTCGGCGATGACCAGCGGGATGCCGTTGACCAGCAACACCGTGTCTTCGCGGCATTGCTTGACGCCCTGCACGCGGTATTGGTTGGTCGCGGTGAAATCGTTGAGGTGTTGCCGCCCGGAATCGAACTCGATGAAGCGCACTGTTTTCGCTGGCTCGCCCGGCGTGATCTCAATCGTCGCGCCGTCGCGCAACAATTCGAGCGTCGCGCGGTTGGCCGTCAGCCTGTCGGGATGCGACATTGCCTTGCGCAACGCGTTCACGGCCATCCGCGCCTGCGCCTCGTTGGTGACTTCGGAATTGATTCGGATGATGGCTTCGACCAGCAACTGCTCGACCAGCGGGTCTTCCAGCGGGCGGTCGAACGCCGCCATCGCCGCTTCGTCCCGATAAGTCCAACCGAGACCCGTGTCGTCCGGCTTCTCGCCGCCCCGACCCGAGAGCCATTGAATGACAGGCAGTTCAACGTATCCTGCTTCGCTCATAGCTTTTTGTGTGGCGGGGCAACAGAGGTTGAAGGGATTCGGCTACAAGCCGAGAAACGGATTGACCACGCGCACATCGTCGTAGTCCTGTCCGTGATTGAGGTCCTCGGAATAAATGTTGGTATCAACGAAAGCGGTCGAGGCGTTCGGCATATATCTCCTCGCGTGTGAGGGGAACAAGGCGGCCTTCCTTCAATCGGTCGCGCTCAAGGGCCTGCTCCACGAGATGATGGAGTTGTTCCAGAAAAGCGGCGCGATTCGCCTCGGCTTCGGCTTGCTCCGCTGACTGCGCGCCGCGCTGATAAAGCTCTTCGCGGTTCAGCGGTCCGACTGAAGGTCCTTTCTGGCGAGGCTGCGCATTCAACTCGGCGAAAAACCGGGCCAAATCTTCGCGCCTCTTCCTGAAGTTCTCGTCTTCAACAGTTTCTGGAGCCACGGGCGATTCCGGCTCAGCTTGCGTCCCACGTTGATAAAGCTCCTCGCGGTTCAGCGGCCTAATGGAAGGCCCATCCTTCCAAGGCCTGGCGTCCAACTCGTCGAGGAATCGCGCGAACTCCTCGCGCTGCAGGCCGGATTCCTCTTTCGTCATTTCGCCCGCTTTCAGCGTCGCGCGGCCCAGCACGAGCCGAAGAGCATCCTCGATGAACTCCATCAGCGTGACGCCATTGCGCTCAGCCGCGGCTTTCGCTTCGCGGTAGATTGCGTCGTCAATTTGTAAAGTGGTTTGCATAGCGAAAATCCATTCCTGGTCGCGCACAACGTCAATTCCCAACTACGCGCGACAATCGAGTATAGCCCGGCCCTGCCGGTCATTTGAAGCCCCGGCCCTGATGGTCTTTGAGAAATAAATGCGGCGACCGTTTTCCCGGTCGCGTAGCGACCTCGTGAGCTTAGCCCGGATGATAAAGTCACAACTGTAACTTACTTGAGATTTGACATCGTCAAACCTTTAGTCCGCCTCCGGGCAAGTCGGCGGTGAGAGGGTCTTTGAAGGATTGGCTCCGGGCT
>Ga0187892_10004146_pt1 | contig 24870 bp, 24 predicted proteins | sample MA1701073metaG_FD_139345 | JGI IMG/M metagenome (GOLD analysis project Ga0187892, IMG submission 139345) | Bio-ooze microbial communities from a basaltic lava cave in the Kipuka Kanohina Cave System on the Island of Hawaii, USA - MA170107-3 metaG ... | reverse complement strand
GGTGTAACCCACCAGCACGGTCGCACCCTGGTTGCGCTGGACCACGCTGCTGTCCACGCCCTTGAGGCTGGCCGACCCGAAGGGGCTGGCCAGCGACAGCTCCCCGATCGCCATGCTGGTCTGGCCGGACCATTCCGCCTGGTTGCCGCTGACATCCCAGTCGCCCTGCACCTTCATGCCGGCGAAGGTCGCCGACAGCCTGCCGCCGTCGACCTGCAAGCGCGGCAGATCGAACGTGACCGCGACGTGGGCGGGCCCGGTGGTCGAGATCCGGCCGCTGCCCCCGCCCCAGGTGAGCTTGACCTCGGGCCGGGTGAGCATCGGCTTGCTGAACGCGGGCGACTCCAGCGTCATGCTGAGGTTGCGGTCGAAGTCGACCACGGTGTGCACCGACAGCGCCGGCTGCTGGCCGAAGTAGTAGTCGGCCGCGGCCTGCACCTTCAGCGGCCAGCGTGGCGTGGAGTGCACCATCACCAGACCGCGCTCGGGATCGGGCCAGTGACGGATGGCGTGGTGCACGTCGAAGTAGACGTCGGGTTCCGCCTGGAGGGCGACCCGATGCACCGCGGACGAGTTCAGCCAGCCGCGCTCGTATTGCACCAGGGACACGGCCACGGCCGAGTTGTCGTCCAGCGCGGGATGCGTCGGCCCGGCGAGAAAGCGCTGCTCGACCTGCCGGCCGAGATACCAGGGGAAAGCGGCGGCGGCGCCGCCGGCGATGAGAAACAGCACGAGGGCCAGCGCGATCGTGACTTTTCGCATGAATGCTCCCGGTTTGACACTTCGCTGTCTGTCGGCGCCTGGATGACGCAGCATCCGTGCCCGCGAGCAGCGAGTCGCGACCGTGCTACCATCGCCGCGTTCCCGGTCGACGCGGAGGCGACGATGGCAGCGTTCGTGCACCCCGAGTACCTGGTCTCCACCGGCTGGCTGGCGCAGCATCTGGACGACCCGCGCGTGCGGGTGCTGGACGCAACCACGCATCTGCCGCCGTTGCCGGACTTCTCGTTGTACGACGTGGTGTCGGGGCGGGCGGACTTCGAGAAGGCGCACATCCCCGGTGCGCAGTTCGTCGACATCGAGCACGAGCTGTCCACGCCGCATCCGCGCCTGCATTTCTCGCTGCCCGATGCGCAGGCTTTCTCCAACACGATGGCACGGCTGGGGGTGGGCGATGGCACGCGCGTGATCTGCTGCGCGAGCGCCAACCACTGGTGGGCCACGCGCTTGTGGTGGATGCTGCGGGTGTTCGGACACGATCAGGCCGCGGTGCTCGACGGCGGATTCCAGAAGTGGCGCGCCGAAGGGCGGCCGGTCGAGAGCGGGCCGGGACGAGCGCGTGCGCCGGCACGGTTCACGCCGCGCCCGCGCGCGGAGCTGGTGGCCGGCAGGGAGGAAGTGCTCGCGGCGATCGGGCGGGCGGACGTGTGCACGGTGAACGCGCTGCGTCCCGAGCAGCATGCCGGGACCGGCGGCGTGCATTACGGCCGCCGCGGCCACATCCCGGGCAGCGTCAATCTGGCCGCGGTCGCGCACGTCAATCCCGACAATTCCTTCAAGAGCGCCGACGAGCTGCGCGCGATGTTCGCGGCCGCGCTGGCCAGCCCCCGGGTCATCACCTACTGCGGCGGCGGCATCGCCGCCACCAGCGTGGCGCTGGTGCTCGCCGCGCTGGGCTACGACCGCGTCAAGGTGTACGACAACTCGCTCACCGAATGGGCGGCCGATCCGCAGTTGCCGATGACCACCGCAGGATAGGGAGAACGACGATGCTCGAGCATTTCCCCGTCGACCGCGGCGACTACGACGGTCCGGTGCTGATCACCGGCGCCGGCGGCTGCATCGGCAGCTGGGCGCTGGCGCTCCTCGCGCGCGCCGGTGTGCCGGTGGTGGCGTTCGATCTGAGCGAGGGCAAGCGCCGCCCGCGGCTGCTGATGTCCGACGCGCAGCTCGCGGCGGTGCGCTGGCTCACCGGCGAGGTCGCTGATTTCGACGCGGTCCTGAAGGCGGTCGAGGCGAGTGGCGCGACCGCCATCGTGCATCTGGCGGCCCTGCAGGTGCCGTTCTGCAAGGCCGATCCGGTGGCGGGCGCGAAGGTGAACGTGGTGGGCACGGTCACCGTGCTGGAGGCCGCGCGCAAGCTCGGCATCCGGCGCTTGAGCTACGCCAGCTCGATCGCCGCGCACGGCGCGCTGGAGGGCCACGGCACGCTGCCGACTCTCTACGGCGCCTACAAGTACTGCAACGAGGAAACCGCCAGGGTCTATTCCCAGGACTGGGGCGTGCACAGCGTCGGACTGCGCCCGGGTGTGGTGTACGGCGTGGGCCGCGATCAGGGAATGACTTCCAAGACCACGGTGGCGTTGCTGGCCGCGGCGGCCGGCAAGGCCTACGACATTCCGTTCCGCGGTCCGATCTCCTGGCTGCACGCGGGCGAAGTCGCCAGCGCTTTCCTCAAGGCCGTGTCGCGGCCGCGAACGCAGGCCGCAGTGTTCGACATCAACGGCGTGGCCTCGACGGTGGAGGCGTCGGTCGCGCTGTTGCAACGGGTGGCCCCCGGTGCGGCGATCACCTGCTCCGGCAACGCACTGCCGTTCCCGATGGACTTGTCCGACGCCCCGGTCCGCGCCTACCTGGGCGACTACGGTTCGGTGCCGGTCGAGGCCGGCATGCGCGGCACGCTGGAAGCGTTCAAGACGCTGCTGGCCCGCGGCCTGCTGGACGCGCGCGACGTCGCATGAAGCACGCGCTCGCCGCCTGTGTCGCGCTGCTGTTGTGCGTCGCGCCGCTGGCCCGGGCCGCGCCGCAGATCGACGAGCCGGCGCCGCCGCTCAAGGGCCGCCTGTTCTCCGGCGCCGATTTCGATCTCGCCGCCCTGCGCGGCAAGGTGGTGCTGGTCAACTTCTACTCCAGCTACTGCAAGCGCTGCGCCTTCGAGATCGGAACGCTCGAAGCGTTCTACGAGGAGCATCGCGCCGAAGGCTTCGAGGTGGTAGCCGTCGGCGTGGACGACTTGCGCGACCGCCATCGGGTCGAGCGCATGCTCGGCATCTACAATCTGCCGGGCATGATGGCGGACGAGCTCGCCGAGAGCGGCTTCGCCCCGCGCTACCCCACGCCCACCGCCTTCGTCGTCGACCGCGACGGCATTCTGCGCCACCGCATCACGGGCGGCAAGATCCCGGCACACTACCGGGAGCTGGTGCTGCCGCTGCTGGCGCGCTGAAGGCACGGGGCACGCCGCGTGCGACGCCGGATGGTTCCGGCATGCGTTGTGCATCGCGGTGCGCTGCTCAGTCTCCTGGATCAGCTCTATGCGCCTGTCCCCTGCAAACGACGTTCTTCGCGCTGTGGCCGCGGCCCTGCTGCTCGGCCTTGTCTGCGTGGCGCAGGCGGCCACGCCCAGCTTCCTGTGCAGCAAAGCCCGCACCTGGGTAGAGAAGACCATCTGTGCGAGCGAGCGCCTGTCGGATCTGGATCTGGAGCTGGCCACGGTGTATGCGCGCCTGCTCAGGGTGAGCACCGGCAACACGGAGAAGGCGCTCACTTCCGATCAGCACCGGTGGTGGGCGACCCGCGACGAATGCCGGCGCCAGGCGCGTGCCGGCGAATGCCTGGAGACGCGCTACGTGCAGCGCATCGCGCTGCTCAAAGCGCGGCCGGATTACACCGAGCTGCGGCCCGGACCGGTGGAGCTGCCGCCCGAGGCCCTGTCCGCCGTCGGCGAGGGCTGGTCCAAGTCGCTGTCGCGCTACCTGAAGGCGGTGCGCGCCTGCCTGCGCCGCGCACCGGCGCCGGTGAAGGTGATCGGCGCGGGCTGGGAGGAACCCGGGGAGGAACCCAACGTCGGGCTGCGCATGCGCGGCCCGCGCGACGAAATCTGGGTCTGCACCGCCGCCCGCAACGGCTCGCGCGTGCTGAGCTTTCACGAAGCCAACATCTACGAGCCGCTGCCGCCGGAGGGACCGTTGTTCTATCCCGACCCGACCGCGCCGCCGGCAGGCGCGTGCGGCACCCCGGTGCAGGTGCTGGACGAGTACGAAGCGCCCGTGGGATGGCTCGGGCCGCAGTGCGCGCAGACCGCGACCCAGACGCCCGCCGAGACGCACTGACTCGAGACCCGGATCCCGGATTCGCGCGCTGCCGCGACTTGACTCGAGCTACGCCGGCGCAGCGATCGTGAAAACAACGCGACGCCGTTCGCGTCCGGGGATCGATTGACGCAACATGACATCGGCGTCGCCGGGCCGGGACAGCGCCGGGCTGCGCGCGGCTCCGGGGCATCCTGGTACCGGCTCGGCGGCCGGCTGCGGGCAGTCGATGAATCAGAGCGTTACCTTTCGACCCGCAATCGCGCAGGCGACCGGCGCAGATCCTGCTTCCCTGCGTTGCGCGTTCGTCGATGCTCCTGCCATGCGCCACCTCGCCTCTCACTCTCTGCTGCACAGCCTGTTCCGCGCCGGTCTGCCCTGGGTGCTGGTGGCGGTGCTGATGCTGGGCAACCTGATCCTGTCCCAGACCAGCGCGGTGCTGCACTAAGCGGCCGGTATTTCGAACCGCGGCGGACCGATTTGACCCGGCCGCCCCCATGCCTTAAGGTGCGGGGTCCAACCCATGAGCCCCCCGCATCCGAGCCAGTCGCTGCGCCGCGACGCCCAGATCATCGCCCTGGTCGGACTCGCCCACGGCACTTCGCATTTCTATCACCTGCTGTTCGCGCCCCTGTTCCCGTGGCTCAAGGCGGCCTTCGGGCTGACCTACTCGGAGCTGGGGCTGTTGCTGAGCGCCTTCTTCGTGGTGTCCGGCGTCGGCCAGGCCCTGGCGGGCTTCGTCGTCGATCGCGCCGGCGCCTGGATCGTGCTGATGGGCGGGGTGGGTTTGCTGGGGGTCGCCGCCCTGACTCTGGCGGCCAGCCAGAACTACCCGATGCTGATGCTGGCGGCGGCGATCGCGGGCCTGGGCAACAGCGTCTTTCATCCGGCCGATTTCACCATCCTCAATCGCCGCGTCAGCAGCCCCCGGCTCGGGCACGCGTTCGGCATGCACGGCATCCTGGGCACCATGGGCTGGGCCACGGCGCCGGTGTTCCTGGCCGGGCTGGCGACGCTGATCGGCTGGCGGCTGGCGCTGCTGGCGGCGGCGGTGCTCACCTTCGCCGTCCTCGCGTTGTTGCTCGCCAATCGCGCGTTGCTCGACACGCGCGAGCTGCACGGGGCCGGGGCCGCCAAGAGCACGGGGCTGGGCGATGCGCTGGGTTTCCTGCGCCTGCCTGGCGTATGGATGTGCTTCGCGTTCTTCTTCATCACCTCCATGTCGCTGGGCGGTATCCAGAGCTTCGCACCCTCCGCGCTGGTGGAGCTTTACGGCGTGCCGATAACGCTCGCTACCACCTCGATCACCGCCTACATGGTGGCCAGCGCCGGCGGCATGATCACCGGCGGTTTTCTCGCCGTGCGCACCAGCCATCACGAGCGCATCATCGCCGGGGCCTTCGCCGTAGCCGGCGCGCTGTGCATGCTGGTGGCGAGCGGCACGGTGTCGCCGGCGAGCACGGTCGTGCTGCTCGCGTTGATCGGCTTCGGCTCCGGCATCGCCGGTCCCGCGCGCGATCTGCTGGTGCGCGCCGCGGCCCCGCGCGGCGCGACCGGGCGGGTGTACGGTGTGGTGTATTCCGGCCTGGATGCGGGCATGTCGATCGCGCCGCTCATGTTCGGGGCGATGATGGACCGCGGCAACCCGGGCTGGGTGTTCGTGGCCATCGGGCTGTTCCAGGCCCTGGCGTTGCTCACCGCCATCGGGCTGGGCGGCAGCACGCAGCGCACGCGTGCGCAGCCGGCGTGAGCACCGCACTCCACGTCCCACGCCGCCGCGCCCATTCAGCCGTTGCGGCGCCGTCTGCTTGCCGCAGTGCCCTGTGCGTGCTGCAGGGCGCTGCCGCCGCGGCCCACTCGCCGCGGCGACCTGGAGGCCTACTGGAGCCTGCGCATGGCGGCCTCGCGCGGCCGGCCGCCGCGGCTGGACGCCGCCCGGCTGCGCCTGCTGGCCGCTCGCTCAGCGCTCCGCGGCTATAACCTCTTCGTTATCATCCCTTTTCAGCGCTGCGCGCGCGGCGTACCATTCGGGCCACTCGGCTCGGCACGGGCGGGGTACCCCCTCCCGCAGTGCAACAAGAAGCGCCAATCCGGGCCGGGGAAGCTGGAGGAGTGTTGAATCCCACTGATACCGCGGCACCCGACTACTTTCATAGGGTAGTCGATTGCCAATGGGCCTGTCCCGCCCACACGCCCGTCCCCGAATACATCCGGCTGATCGCGCAGGGTCGCTACAGCGACGCTTACATGATCAACTGGCGGTCCAACGTCTTCCCCGGCATCCTCGGACGCACCTGTGACCGGCCGTGCGAGCCGGCCTGCCGCCGCGGCCGGGTGGAGGAAGGCAACGACGGAAAGGCCGAGCCGGTCGCCATCTGCCGCCTGAAGCGGGTGGCGGCCGACTACAAGGACGACATCCGAGCGCGGCTGCCCAGGCCGGCGAAGCAAAAGAACGGCAAGCGCGTCGCTCTGGTGGGCGCGGGCCCCGCCTCGCTCACAGTGGCCCGCGACCTGGCACCGCTGGGTTATTCGCTGACGATGTTCGACGGGGATGGGCGGGCGGGCGGCATGATCCGCACCCAGATTCCGCGCTTCCGCCTGCCCGAGCACATCATCGACGAGGAGATCGGCTACATCGTCGACCTCGGCGTGGACTTCCGCCCCGGTGAGCGCGTGGACAGCCTCGGCGCGCTGCTCACGCAGGGCTACGACGCGGTGTTCATCGGCAGCGGCGCCCCGCGCGGCCGCGACCTGGACATCCCCGGGCGGCGTGAGGCGGCTGCGAACATCCACATCGGCATCGACTGGCTCGCCAGCGTGTCCTTCGGCCACGTCTCGCGCATCGGCAAGCGCGTGATCGTGCTCGGCGGGGGCAACACGGCGATGGACTGCTGCCGCTCCTCGCGCCGCCTGGGCGGCGAGGACGTGAAGGTGGTGGTGCGTTCCGGCTTCGCGGAGATGAAGGCCTCCCCCTGGGAGAAGGAGGACGCGATGCACGAGGGCATCCCGATCCTCAATTACCTCGTGCCCAAGGCCTTCACCCACGACAACGGCCGCCTGACCGGGGTGCGGTTCGAGAAGGTTGCCGCCGTCCACGACGCCGACGGCCGCCGCCAATTGCTGCCCGCCGGCGAGCCCGAAGTCAACCTGGAATGCGACGACGTGCTGCTCGCCATCGGCCAGGAGAACGCGTTCCCCTGGATCGAGCGCGACCTCGGCATCGAGTTCGACCGCTCGGGCATGCCCAGGGTGGATGCGCTCACCATGCAGTCCACCCTGCCGCGCGTGCTGTTCGGCGGGGACGCCGCGTTCGGGCCGAAGAACATCATCTGGGCGGTGGCCCACGGCCACGACGCGGCCATCACCATCGACCGGCTGTGCCACGGCGAGGACCCGCGGCAGCGCCCGGCGCCGATGGTCAACCTGGCGTCCCAGAAGATGGGCATCCACGAGTGGAGCTACGACAACGCCGTCTCCGGCGACCAGCGCTACCGCGTGCCGCTCAAGGAGACGCGCATCACGCTCAAGGACATCCGCATGGAAGTGGAGCTGGGCTTCGATCCCAAGCTCGCCTTCGCCGAAGCGCAGCGCTGTCTGAACTGCGACGTGCAGACGGTGTTCGGCCCCAAGCTGTGCATCGAATGCGATGCCTGCATGGACATCTGCCCCGTCGATTGCATCAACTTCACCGACAACGGCGAGGAGTCGGAGCTGCGCGGCAGGCTGCGCGCGCCGGCGACCAACGCCACCCAGGCGCTGTACGTCTCCGACACGCTCAAGACCGGGCGCGTCATGGTCAAGGACGAGGACGTGTGCCTGCACTGCGGCCTGTGCGCCGAGCGCTGCCCGACCGGCGCCTGGGATATGCAGAAGTTCTACCTGGACATGACACACGCGGGACCGGCATGCCGCAGCAAACACAAACAACAGAGCGCGTCAACAACTTCGTAATCAAGTTCGCCAACGTCAACGGCTCCGGCTCGGCCTCCGCGAACGCGCTGTTCGCCAAGTCCATCCTGCGCATGGGTGTGCCGGTCACCCCGCGCAACATCTTCCCGTCCAACATCCAGGGCCTGCCCACCTGGTACGAGGTGCGCGTGAGCGAGGCCGGCTACCTGGGGCGGCGCGGCGGCGTCGACCTGATGGTGGCGATGAATCCGCAGACCTGGGACAAGGACGTGGCCGAGATCGAGCCCGGCGGCTACCTGTTCTACGACAGCACCAAGCCGCTGCCCAAGTCGAGGTTCCGCGACGACGTGCACGTGATCGGCATGCCGCTCACCGAGATCTGCAACCGCGAATACGTCGACGCGCGCGAGCGGCAGCTGTTCAAGAACATCATCTACGTCGGTGCGCTGTCCGCGTTGCTCGGCGTGGAGCTCAAGGAGGTCGAGCGGCTCATCGCCGAGCAGTACCGCGGCAAGGAGAAGCTGCTCGAGCCCAACATCAAGGCGCTCCACATGGGGCGCGACTACGCCGCCAACTACCTGCCCTCCATCGTGTTGCGCGTGCGGCGCGCCGACGCCGTGGGCGAGCGCGTGTTCCTGGACGGCAACAGCGCCGCCGCGCTGGGTGCGGTGTACGCCGGCGCCACGGTGGCCGCCTGGTATCCGATCACGCCCTCGTCGTCGCTGGCGGAGGCCTTCGCGCGCCATTGCCGCAAGTACCGGGTGGACCCCGACAGCGGCAAGAACCGTTACGCCATCGTGCAGGCCGAGGACGAGCTGGCCGCCATCGGCATCGCAATCGGTGCCGGCTGGAACGGCGCGCGCGCGTTCACCGCCACCTCGGGACCCGGTATCTCGCTGATGCAGGAGTTCATCGGGCTCGCCTATTTCGCCGAGATCCCTGCGGTGATCTTCGACGTGCAGCGCGGCGGCCCTTCCACCGGCATGCCGACCCGCACGCAGCAAAGCGACCTGCTCGCCTGCACCTACGCCTCGCACGGCGACACCAAGCACGTGCTGCTGTTCCCCGAGGATCCGAAGGAGTGCTTCGAGATGGCCGCGCAGGCCTTCGATCTGGCCGACCGGCTGCAGACTCCGGTGTTCGTGCTGTCCGATCTGGACATCGCCATGAACGAGCGCCTGTGCCACCCGCTCGCGTGGGACGACGCACGCCGTTACGACCGCGGCAAGGTGATGGGCTTCCAGGACCTGGAGGCGGGGCGCGATTTCGGCCGTTACCTGGACGTGGACGGCGACGGCATCCCCTACCGCACCTACCCCGGCACGCATCCCACGCGCGGCGCCTACTTCACGCGCGGCACCACCAAGGACAGCTACGCGCGCTACAGCGAGGCCGGCCCGGACTACGTGGACAACATGCAGCGGCTGCTGCGCAAGTTCGAAACCGCCAAGGAGCTGGTGCCGGCCGCGCACCGGCGCCAAGCGGCCCAGCCGGCGCGCTGCGGCGTGATCTACTTCGGATCCACCGGCCCGGCGATGCGCGAGGGGCTCGACCTGCTGGAGGCGCAGGGGTTGCACCTCGACGCGCTGCGCGTGCGTGCCTTCCCGTTCCGCGACGAAGTGAGCGAGTTCATCGCCGAGCACGACCAGGTGTTCGTGGTGGAGCAGAACCGCGACGCACAGCTGCGCATGCTGCTCGGCAACGAATGCGTCGTCGATCCGGCGCGCCTGATCCCGATCCTGCACTTCGACGGCACGCCGATCACCGCACGCTTCATCGCCGCCGCGATCGCGCAGCAGATGAAGGCGATGAACGTGGCGCCGTTGCGGCGGGTGGCGCAGTGAGCGGCGAACGTGACCAGAGGACGTGATACCAGGGGCATGACCGATGACCTACCTTGCCAAACCGAAGATGCATCACCCGGCCCTGCACAGGAACCGGCTCGGGTACACGCGCCGCGACTACGAGGGCACCGTGTCCACGCTGTGCGCGGGCTGCGGCCACGATGCGATCAGCGCCGCGATCATCCAGGCCTGCTTCGAGCTGGAGCTGCCGCCGCACCGCATCGCCAAGCTGTCGGGCATCGGCTGCTCGTCGAAGACCCCTACGTACTTCCTGGGCAGCTCGCACGGTTTCAACAGCGTGCACGGGCGCATGCCGTCGGTCCTGACCGGCGCCAATCTCGCCAACCGCGACCTGATCTACCTGGGCGTGTCCGGCGACGGCGATTCGGCGTCGATCGGGCTCGGGCAGTTCGCCCACTGCCTGCGCCGCGGCGTCAACATGGTGTACATCGTCGAGAACAACGGCGTGTACGGCCTGACCAAGGGTCAGTTCTCCGCCACCGCCGACAAGGGATCCAAAAGCAAGAAGGGCGCGGTCAATCCGGACTCGCCGATCGAACTGGTCGGTCTGGCGTTGCAGCTGGGCGCCACCTTTGTGGCGCGCAGCTTTTCCGGTGACCGGACCCAGCTCGTGCCGCTGATCAAGGCGGCCATCGTGCACCGGGGCGCGGCGTTCCTCGACGTGATCAGCCCGTGCGTCGCTTTCAACAACCATCCCGGCTCCACCAAGAGCTACGACTACGTGCGCGAGCACAACGAGGCGGTGAACCGGCTCGACGTGATCACGCCGCGCGCGCCGATCACCGCGGACTACGCGCCCGGCAGCCTGGAGGAAGTGGTGCAGCACGACGGCACGGTGGTGCGCCTGCGCAAGCTCACCACCGACTACGACCCGCACGACCGCATCGCCGCGCTCAACACCCTGCAGGAGCGCGCCGCCGCCGGCGAAGTGGTGACCGGGCTGCTGTACGTCGATGGCGACCCCGACGATCTGCACGGCAACCTGAACACCGTGGAAGCGCCCTTCAATCAGCTGGCCGAGCGCGAGCTCTGCCCCGGCGCGGCGGCGCTGCAGAAGTTCAACGCGTCGTTGCGCTGATCCCGTTCCAACCTGAACCCCACCGGCGTCCTGCTCGGCCTGCTCGGCCTGCTGCTCGGTCCGGGCTACTACGTCTATTGCGAGCGCTTGAGCGGGCGTATCACCGCGACGTTCGCGCTCGATGCGCGCGCCGACCGCTGGGTTCTGCCCGACGGCAGCATCCGGCGCTTCCGCAGCGGCCTCGCCTATCGGCCGCTGGCTCTCGACCTGGACCCCGAGCGCAACGGCGTGCGGCTGTCCCTGTCCCTCGACCTGCCCGCCGAGGGAAGTCGTGCCGTCAATCGCTACCAGGCGACGCTGCTCGAACTCGACCACCCCCTGCTGCAACGAGAGCTGAGCCTGAACGTGGCGCCGGGGGCTTCGCCATCGGCGAGGATCGGCACGGTGCAGGTGCACGCCCCCGGCGAGCATCTGTTCCTGCTCGAGGAGCTGGGCGCACCGGCGTTGACGCCGGTGCGGGTCAGTCTGACGGTGCGCGAGGAGGTCGAGCGACCCTTGATGCCGCTGGTCTGGGGCGGCATGGCGATGCTCCTGGCCGGGGTGGGTTGGACGACCTACCGGCTGCTGTTGCGTGCGACCTGAAGTCGGTTCCCGGCGTGGCCCGGGTCTTGCAGCGCGTGCGCTATACTGCGCCTGGCCCACATGAGAACCTCCCCCGCGCAACCGGCTGCACGACGCTTCGCCATCGTCGCGGCCCTGGTCGCGTCCTGGTGCGCACCGCTGCCGGCCGCTGCATTTCTCAGGTCGGCGCCCATCGACGCGGCCCGCCACCACCCCCACCCCGGTGCGGCGGTCGCGGCGCATGCCGTGAAGCCCAGCTACCCCCGGCTCGCCGCGCTCGGCTGGAACGAGACCCCTTTCGTGCCGCTCAGCGAGGAGGAAGCGCATCACGCCCTGGAGCGCGACCTGTTGCTCAAGGTCGGCAAGTACCTGCAGGCGTCCGACTATCCGGGCGAGGCGCGGCGCTGGCGCTGGACCGGCACCGTGCTCGTGGAAGTGCAGGTCGCCGCCGACGGGATGGTGAAGCAGGTTGCGCTGTCGCGCACCAGCGGATTCCGGGTCCTCGATATGCAGGCGCTCGAGGTGGTGCGCCGCGTGTCGAAGCTGTTCGTGCCGGTGGGCACGCGCCAGCGCGACCGCACGGTGACGGTGCCCGTCAGCTTCCGTCTGCAGAAGTCGTGAGGAGACGCCGCTTGCATCCTATTTCACTTGGGAACATCTTGCGCACTGCGCTCGTCGGCGTGTTGTTGGCCGCCGGCCTGGCGATCGGTCAGGAGCCCGAATTCGACGGGAACTGCGCGATGAGCGCCGCTCTGGGCAACAAGCTGCCGACCAGCTGCGGCGTGGTGTGGATCTCGCCGCAGACCAACAAGCTGTACTGCTTCAGCAGCGAGGCGGCCAAAGCCGCCTTCATGCGCGACCCGCAGGCGAACGAGAAAAGCGCCCAGGCGTTCTGGAAGGACCCCAGCTTCTGGGAGAAGCTGCAGAAGGAGCGCGACGAAAGAGGTTGACGCGCGTCAGCGCGAAGTGCCCGGATTGCCGTGATCCCCTCACCCCCTCCCCTCTCCCGCAAGGGGAGAGGGGAGTTCAATGCCGGCATGGACTATCGCCGCCTCGAAGCACGGGACCTCCCGGCGCTGCTCGCGCTGCAGGAAGCCAATCTGCTCGCCAACCTGACGCCGGAGCAGCGCGCTCAGGGCTTTCTGTCGGCGCGGTTCAGTGCCGCGCAGTTCACCGAGATGGCCGCCGGCGTCGCGGTGATGGTCGCCGCGGACGCCGATGGAATCGCGGGCTACCTGTGCGCCTCCGGCCTGGCGTTCAACCGCCGTGTGCCGCTGGCGGCGATGATCGAGCGCTTCCCCGAGATTCAGTTCCTCGGCCGACCGCTCAGCGCGCAGCGCTGCCTGATCTACGGGCCGGTGTGCGTGGCCGGCTCACGCCGCGGCAGCGGCGTGCTGCGCGGGCTGTACGCCGCATTGCGCGACGAGATCGCGGGCGACTACGACGCCGGCGTGCTGTTCATCGCCAAGGACAACCCGCGCTCGCTCGCCGCGCATACGGACGGGCTGGGGATGGCGCTGGTCGGCGATTTCGCCTTCGCCGGCGGGCGTTATTGGATTCTCGCCTTCACCGTGCCGCCGGCCGGGCGTTGCTGAGCGCCAGCTCCACCTTGGAGATGCGTGCGTCGCCCTGGAGCAGGCCCAGGATGCGCCAATCGATGGCGTCCAGCTGTCCGTTCAGCATATTTTTCTGCCGTCCATGGTCGTGGAAGCATTATGCACTGTCAAAGCCGGTTTCCGCGAGCGCTGGCGCAACCAAATGCTCCGCCGTTCGGAGTAGGATGCATCGACGCTCCTAGCCCCGATTTCGTGAGCCTCGACGCCGCATGACCGACCTCTCCGACATCATCTCCAGCGGCCACTGGGCGGTGCTCCCGCCCGACCTCGATCCGGTCGAGACGCGTGAATGGCTGGACGCCCTCGAGGCCGTCGTCGAAGCCGAAGGCCCGGAGCGCGCCACCTTCATCCTGCGCAAGCTCTTGGATCGGGCGCGCGCGCTGCGCGTGCCGATGCCGCCGGTGCTCAACACGCCCTACTGCAACACCATCCCGCTGTCGGGTCAGCCCCAGTACCCCGGCAACCTCGAGATCGAAAGCCGCATCAGCGGCCTGGTGCGCTGGAATGCGTTGGCGCTGGTGGTGCGCGCCAACAAGAAGGCCTCCGAGCTGGGCGGGCACCTCGCCACCTACGCCTCGGTGGCCGATCTGTTCGAAGTCGGCTGCAACCACTTCTTCCGCGCCGGACAGAGCGGCGACCTGGTCTACTGGCAGCCGCACGCTGCGCCGGGCGTGTACGCGCGCGCCTACCTGGAGGGTCGGCTCTCGGAAGACCAGCTCGACAACTACCGGCAGGAGACCGGTGGCCGCGGGCTCTCCTCGTACTGTCACCCGTGGCTGATGCCGGCGTTCTGGCAGTTCCCCACCGGCTCCATGGGCCTGGGACCGATCATGGCGATCTATCAGGCGCGCTTCATGCGCTATCTGGAGAACCGCGGCGTCCTGGAAACGCACGGGCGCAAGGTCTGGACGTTCGTCGGCGACGGCGAGATGGACGAGCCGGAATCGATCGCCGGCCTGTCGCTGGCCGCGCGCGAGGGCCTGGACAACCTGATCTTCGTGGTCAACTGCAACCTGCAGCGGCTGGACGGGCCGGTGCGCGGCAACGGCTCGATCATCCAGGAGCTGGAAGGGCTGTTCGCCGGCGCCGGCTGGAACGTGATCAAGGTGCTGTGGGGATCGGACTGGGACCCGCTGTTCGCGCGCGACCACGAAAGCATCATCCTGCGCCGGCTGCACGAGACCGTGGACGGCGAGTTCCAGAAGTACGCTGCCACCGACGGGCGCTTCAACCGCGAGAACTTCTTCAACAAGTACCCGGAGCTGCAGAAACTGGTGGCGCACCTGTCCGACGAGGACATCGACCGGCTCAAGCGCGGCGGCCACGACCCGGTGAAGATCTACGCCGCCTACCAGGCCGCGGTCCACCACCAGGGCCAGCCCACGGTCATCCTGGCGCAGACCAAGAAAGGTTACGGCATGGGCCACTGGGGACAGGGGCGGATGACCGCGCACCAGCAGAAGAAGCTGGAGGACGAGGCGCTGCTCGCCTTCCGCGATCGCTTCGCCCTGCCGTTGTCGGACGAAGACGTACACCAGCTGCACTTTCACAAACCGGCCGCCGACAGCCCGGAGATGAAGTATCTGCACCAGCAGCGCCAGAGCCTCGGCGGGTACATTCCCGAGCGCATCGGTCGGGCGCAGACGCTGCCGGCGCCCGCGCCGGAGAGCATGACCAAGTACCTGGAGGGCACGAGCGCGCGCGAGCAGTCCACCACCATGGTGTTCGTGCAGCTGCTGGCGCAGTGGCTGCGCGACCCCGGCATCGGCAAGCGCATCGTGCCGATCGTCGCCGACGAGGCGCGCACCTTCGGCATGCAGGCGCTGTTCCGGCAGGTGGCCATCTATTCCTCGGTCGGGCAGGTGTACGAGCCCGAAGACAAGGACGAGCTGCTCTACTACAAGGAGGCCAAGGAAGGTCAGATCCTGGAGGAAGGCATCACCGAGGCGGGCGCGATCTCCTCCTGGATCGCCGCGGCCACCAGCTACAGCGCGCACGGCGTGCCGATGCTGCCGTTCTACATCTTCTACTCGTGCTTCGGCTTCCAGCGCATCGGCGATCTGGTGTGGGCCGCGGCAGATTCGCGCAGCCGCGGCTTCCTGCTCGGCGCCACCGCGGGGCGCACCACGCTGTCCGGCGAAGGCCTGCAGCACGAGGACGGCTCCAGCCATCTGCTGTTCTCCACCGTCCCCAACTGCGTGGCCTACGATCCGTGCTTCGGCTACGAGCTGACGGTGATCCTGCAGGATGGCATGCGCCGCATGCTGGAGGGGCATGAGGACGTGTTCTACTACGTCACGGTGATGAACGAGAACTACGCGCATCCGCCGATGCCCGAGGGCGCGCGCGAGGGAATCATCAAGGGCATGTACCCGTTGCGCGCCGCGACCGGTCAGGGGGGTGTGCGCGTGCAGCTGCTCGGCTCGGGCGCCATCCTGCGCGAAGTGCTGGCCGCCGCCGAGCTGCTGCAGCAGGACTGGAACGTGGCCGCCGACGTGTGGAGCGTCACCAGCTTCACCGAGTTGCGGCGCGAAGGCATGGACGTGGACCGCTGGAATCGCCTGCACCCGGGCGCCGAACCGCGCCGCACGCACGTGGAGCAATGCCTCGCGTCCACCGCCGGTCCGGTCATCGCCGCCACCGACTACCTGCGCACCGTCGGCGACCTGATCCGCAACTGGGTGCCGCGCCGCTACACGGTGCTCGGCACCGACGGTTTCGGCCGCAGCGACACGCGCGCCGCGCTGCGCGACTTCTTCGAGGTGGATCGGCGCCACGTCAGCGTGGCGGCGCTGCACGCGCTGGCCGAGGAAGGCGCCGTCGACCGCAAGCTGATTGCGCAGGCGATCGAGAAGTACCGCATCGACGCGAACCGCGACAATCCCTGGGATCGCTAGCGCGCGTTTCTCGCACCGCCGCGCGGCGGCGAGTCAGTGCGCCAGTGCCTGGCTGCTGTCCGCGCGGGGACCGCGCGCTTCGGGCGACGCGCCGCGATCGGCCTGCTGCGAGCCGCGGCACGGGTAGCCGGGATGGGTGACCCGCGTGCCGCTGCCGCTCAAGGCGAGGTAATGGTTCTGCAGGCCGTAGGCCTGGATCTCGCGCTGGTACCAGCGGTTGCACGCGTCCAGCCCCGCTCCCTCGGCGTTGAGCTCCTGCAGGTAGTGAACCAGCTCGTGGAACAGCACGGAGCGGTCGAACAGATCGGTTTCCGGATGCAGAGTGTCTTCCAGGTAGATGCCCTCGTCGGGGAGGAACCAGGCGCGCATGCTGCAGGGCTTGCCGCCGCACATCGTCTCCTCGATCCGCGCACGTGCGACGCGGAATACCGGAGGTTGGGAATCGGGCATGCGGTAGCGCGTCAACACCGGCATCAGGCGCAGCAGGCTGTCCACCAACTCGGTCATGGACGCGAACTGTCCGCGGTCGAGCAAGCGCTCGGGAAATCGGGCGACCAGAACATCGTCTTGGTAGGCGTAAGGACCCCGTGCCGGCACTTCGCCGGAGGGCGCGTCGGACACGGCGAGTGCGCCACCGCTGCCCACCACGACCAGGACCACTGCGCAGGAAAGCTGCACACCGAACGCGCGCATACTGCACCTCGCGGGTTGCTCGCCCTCCCAATCCCCGGCAGAAGCCGGGTTACCCGATACGGCGCATAAAACATGCCCAGCAAGCGGGCGCACTCGGCCTGCGAGTTCGCGCTTTTCTGACAGTTGACCTGCGCGCAACGCCCGCGGTGCGGGCTCAAGCGCCGGGCGATACGACCACGCCGGTCGTTCGCCCCTGGAGGAAGTTCTCGATGTTCTCGACCGCGCGCAGCAGCCCGTCGCGGACCACCTCCGGGGTCTGTCCGGCGTTGTGCGGCGAGAGCACGACGTCGGGGAGGGTGAGGATCGGATCGCCGGGGGCGAGCGGCTCGTCGTGGAACACGTCCAGCCCGGCGCAGAGGCGGCCCGCGCCGAGCGCTTCGAGCAGCGCGCCGCGCTCGACCAGCGCGCCCCGCCCGGTGTTGATCAGGATGGCCGATGGTCTCATCCAGGACAACTCTTGCCGGCCGAGAAAGCCGCGCGTGTCGGGCGCCAGGCGCAGGTGCAGCGTGACGACGTCCGCCTCGCGCAGGATCTCCTCCTTGGTCGCGGCGCGCGCACCGGCGGCGGCGATGCGCGCGACGTCGCCGCGCGCGCTCCACGCCAGCACTTCCATTCCCAGGGCGCGGCCGAGCGCGATCACGCGCATCCCGATCGTCCCCGTGCCGAACACGCCCAGAGTCTTGCCCAGCAGCTGCGTGAGCATCTCGCGCGGCCACGCGCCCGTGCGCATCTCGCGGTCGATTTTGGGTATCCGGCGTGCGACGGAGAGCATCAGCGCGATGGTGTGCTCGGCCACGGCGTTGGCGTTCACCCCGGCGGTGTTGCACACGGCGATGCCGCGCCGCCGCGCCGATTCGAGGTCGATGTTGTCGGTGCCGGTCCCCCACACCGAGATCACCCGCAGCTGCGGGCAGGCGGCGAGCACAGCGTCGCTGAAGCGCGCATGGGCCCGGATGTTGACGGCGATGCGCGCGCCACCGAGCCGGCGGATCAGTTCCCCCTCCGCGTCCGCGCCGCGTTCGACGAAGACGCGCGTCTCGCCCAGACGCCGGCAGCGCTCCTCCGCGGGCGTGCCCTTGAACACCGACGGGAAGTCGTCGGGAACGACGATCAGAGGTTCGCTCATGGCCCAGAATAGCGCCGATCCGCGCATCGCAGCAAGGCGCCACTGCGGACGGCGGCTGCGTGCAGCGGTCCGCGCGAGGAAGCGCCGCGACTGCGGTATCCTTGCGCGACGTCCGACGGATCCGAGGGGCAAACCCGATGCTGGTGAAATTCGAGAGCGACGTGGGTAGCTTCACCATGTTCGGCGAAGCCGCGATCGCGCTGCTGAAGATGATGGGCCACAGCGGCACGGTGCCGAGCGCGATCCTCGCGCGCGACATCCCGCCCGCGCTCGTGCGGCTCAAGGCCGCGCTCGCGGAGCATCGCGAGCCGCCGCCTGAGCCGGCGGGCGGCCAATCCGCTGAGCCGCGCGTGCCGCTGCGCACGCGCGCCTGGCCGCTGCTGGATCTGCTGACCCGCGCCGCGGCGAAGAACGCGGACGTGATGTGGGGCTGAACGGCCGGCGCGGCGCGCCCCGCCGGCGGACGCCGCGCGGCAGCGCGTCGCAGGCGCTCGAGCTGTCGCTGAGCTACCGACCGCCGTTCGATTGGGGCGCGCTGCTCGCGTTTCTCGCGCGCCGCGCGGTGGCCGGTGTGGAGCACGTCGCCGACGACGCGTATCTGCGCACGCTGCGCATCGAGCAGGACGGTGTCGCACACCGCGGTTGGATCGCGGTACGGCCGGCGCACCACGACTACGCCGTGTGCATCGCGCTGTCGCCTTCCCTGTCGCGCGTCAGTGCGCTGGTGCTGGCGCGCGCCGGTCGCGCCTTCGATCTGAGCTGCGACCCCGGCCGGGTGGCCGCTGCGCTGGGTGCGCTGGGCGAGCGCAATCCGGGTCTGCGCGTGCCCGGCGCCTTCGACGGCTTCGAGGCGGCGGTGCGCGGGATCCTGGGGCAGCAGGTGACGGTCAAGGCGGCGCACACGCTGGCCGCACGCTTCGCTGCCGCCTTCGGCGATCCGCTCGACACTCCGCATGCCGCGCTGCGCTGCGCTTTCCCCGCACCGGACCGCATCGCCGCCTTGAGACCGGCGCGGGTGGCGGCGTTGGGAATCGTGCGCACGCGCGCCGCCGCCATCGTCGGCATCGCGCGCGCCCTCGCGCAAGGCCGCCTCCGGCTGGACCCGACCGCCGACGTGAACGCGACGCTCGAGACGCTGCGGGCGATTCCGGGCATCGGCGAGTGGACCGCGCAGTACATCGCGATGCGCGCGCTCGGCTGGCCGGATGCCTTTCCGCACAGCGATTACGGCGTGCTCAAGGCGCTGGGGGAAACCGATCCGCGCCGCGCGCTGCAGCGCGCCGAGGCCTGGCGCCCCTGGCGCGCGTACGCGGTGATGCACCTGTGGAAGTCGCTGGAGGCGGGCTGAGCGGCTACGGCCGCCACTCGCGCGTGCCCTGCACCGCGCCTTCGGCGTCGACCGATTCCAACCGCACCGGGAAGCCCCACAGCCGGCCGAGGTGGCGCAGCACCTCGTCGGCTTCGGTGTCGGCCAGCGGGCGCCCGCGGTAGAGCTGATGGCGCAGCACCAGCGAGCGGTCGGTGTCGCGCTGGTAGCGGGCGACCTGGATGTCCGGCAGGCGGTTGTCGCGCCGGTACTGCTCGGCCAGCATGCGCCGCACCCGCCGGTAGCCGTACTCGTCGTGGATGCTGTCCACCGTGAGCTCGGCCTCGCCCTCGTGATCCGCGACCACGAACAGACGCAGATCGCGGATCAGGCGCGGCGAGAGGTACTGGGCGATGAACGATTCGTCCTTGAAGTTGCGCATCGCGAAGTCGAGCTGCGCGCGCCAGTCGGTACCGGCGAGCTCGGGGAACCAGTGGCGGTCCTCCTCGTCCGGGTTTTCGCAGATGCGACGGATGTCCTGCATCATGGCGAGCCCCAACGCGTAGGGGTTGATGCCGTGGTAGCCCTTCTCGTCGAAGCCGCGCTGCGTCACCACGTTGGTGTGGTGATGCAGGAACTCCAGCATGAAGGCGTCGTCCACCAGGCGCTTCTCGTACATCCGGTTGAGCAGCGTGTGGTGCCAGAACGTCGCCCAGCCTTCGTTCATCACCTTGGTCTGCACCTGCGGATAGAAGTACTGCGACAGCTTGCGCACGATGCGGGTCAGCTCGCGCTGCCACGGCGCCAGCCGCGGCGAGTGCTTCTCGACGAAATACAGCACGTTCTCCTCCGGCTCCGCCGGGAACGGCCGTTCGTCGACCGCCTCGGCCGCCGCCTCCTTGTGCGGCAGCGTGCGCCACAAGTCGTTGTACAGGCGGCGCTCGTGCTCGGCGCGCTGGCTGGCGCGCACTTCCTTCTCGCGCGCAGAGATCGGCTGCGGCCGGCGGTAGCGGTCCACGCCGTAGTCCATCAGCGCGTGGCAGGAATCGATGATCTCCTCGACATCGACCATGCCGTGGCGCTGCTCGCACTCCATCACGTAGCGGCGCGCGAACACCAGGTAGTCGAGGATCGCGTCGGCCTGGGTGAACTGCCGAAACAGGTAGTTGCCCTTGAAGAAGGAGTTGTGGCCGTAGCAGGCGTGCGCGATCACCAGCGCCTGCATCACCATCGTGTTCTCCTCCATCAGGTAGGCGATGCACGGATCGGAGTTGATCACGATCTCGTAGGCCAGGCCCTGATAGCCCTTGCGGTAGGCCTGCTCGTTGCGGATGAACGCCTTGCCGAAGGACCAGTGCGGGTAGCCGAGCGGCAACCCGCTCGAGGCATAGGCGTCGAGCATCTGCTCCGAGCTGATCACCTCGATCTGGTTGGCGTAGGTGTCCAGAGCGAACTCGGCCGCGGTCTCGTGGATCGCGCCGTGGTAGCGCTCGATCAGGTCGAACTCCCAATCCGGCCCGTGCGGCAGCGGGGTCACGCCACGGCCTCTTCCGGCGAGTTCGGTTCAGCCACGACCCCGCGTCGGCCGCCGGTGCCATTCGCCTTGCTGTCGATCCCCGCTGAAGCGGGGCCCCTCGCCAGGTGGCTCATGTCACCTTCTCTTTACTGAACAGATCGCGGAACACCGGGTAGATCTCCTGCGGCCGCGTGACGCGCTTCATGGCGAAGTTGGGCGAATCGGCGCGCAGCTCCTCGTACTCGGCCCACAGCGGGCTCTTGCGCGAGTACTCCTCCTCCGGCGTCTCGACGTAGGCGAAATAGCGCGTGACCGGCAACAGTTCCTCGCGCAGGAAGCGCGCGCTCTTGCCGGCGTCGGCGCCGAAGGCGTCGCCGTCGGAGGCCTGCGCGGCGTAGACGTTCCAGTCGCTGAGGCGGTAGCGCTCGCTCATCACCTTGCGCATCAGCTCCAGGGCGGAGAGCACCACCGTGCCGCCGCTGCGCTGGTCGTAGAAGAAGGTGTCCTCGTCCACCTCTTCCGCCTCGTCGGTGTGGCGGATGAACACCAGCTCGACGCGCTCGTACTTGCGCGTGAGAAACAGGTACAGGAGCGTGAAGAAGCGCTTGGCCAGGTCCTTCTTGCGCTCGTCCATGGAGGCCGACACGTCCATCAGGCAGAACATGACCGCCCGGGCCGTGGGCGCGGGCTGCGCCACGCGATGCCGATAGCGCAGGTCGACGTCGTCCAGGAACGGCAGGCGCTGCAACCGCCCTTCGAGCTCCAGGATCTCGGCCTCCAGCGCCTGGACGCGCCCCTGCGGCGCGCCGTGGCGTACCGATGCCGCGAGCAGGCCTTCCAGCCTTTCGATCTCGTCCTTGATCGGCCCGCTCAGCGCGATGCGCCTCGCGAGAGCGGTCTTCATGGTGCGCGGCACACTCAGGTTGGCCGGTGTGCCGTCCTTGACGTAGCCGGCGCGCACCAGCTTCTTGCGTTCGGCCTCGGCCAGCGTGGTGCGCATCAGGTTGGGCAGCTCGAGGTCCTCGAAGAAGATGTTGAGGAACTCCTCGCGCGACAGCGTGAACACGAAATCGTCCGTGCTCTCGCCCGTGCCCGGCTCGCTCCCGCCCCCGCCCGCCCCGCCGCTGGGCCGGGGAATGCGGTCGCCGCGCACGAACTCGCGGTTGCCCGGGTGCACCGCTTCCCAGTCCCCGCCCTGCCCGTAGCGGAAGCCGGGCTCGGAGATGTCCTTGGCCGGCACCTTGACCTCGCCGCCCTGGATCATGTCCCGGATCGAACGGTCGGCCACCATGCCCTTGACCGCGCGTCGGATGTGCTCCTTGTAGCGACGCATGAAGCGCTCGCGGTTGACGGCGCTCTTGTTGCGGCCGTTCAGACGGCGGTCGATGAGGTACATCATGATGGGAGCTGGGCGGGGAGGCCGGGGCTGCCGAAAGGCGTGATCGAAAGGCGTGATCGGCACGGCGCGATCGGCAAGGCGTGATCGAAGAGCGTATCAGCGCCCCCGCCCCTCCCCCGCGGCCGGCGGAGGGGCGCTGTTAGAAGGCCAACATGTGTCGCTCGTGCCATCGTCGCCTGCAGCTTACGCTTCTCGATAACGCCTCACCGATGACGCCTTACCGATCGGGCAGTACCGATAAGGCCTTTTTCATGAAGACTTCTGCACCCGCAGGTACCACTCGGACAGCAGCCGCACCTGCTTCTCGGTGTAGCCCTTCGACACCATGCGCGCGACGAAGCTCTGGTGTTTCTCCTGGTCCTCGGCCGAGGCCTTGGCGTTGAAGGAGATCACCGGCAGCAGGTCTTCGGTGCTGGAGAACATCTTCTTCTCGATCACTTCGCGCAGCTTCTCGTAGCTGCTCCACGCCGGGTTGCGGCCGGCGTTGTTGGCGCGCGCGCGCAGCACGAAATTGACCACCTCGTTGCGGAAGTCCTTCGGGTTGGCGATGCCGGCCGGCTTCTCGATCTTCTCCAGCTCGGCGTTGAGCGCCGCCCGGTCGAAGATCTCGCCGGTGTCCGGGTCGCGGTATTCCTCGTCCTGCAGCCAGCAGTCGGCGTAGGTCACGTAGCGGTCGAAGATATTCTGCCCGTACTCCGAATAGGACTCGAGATAGGCGGTCTGGATCTCCTTGCCGATGAACTCGGCGTAGCGCGGGCTCAGCCACCCCTTGATGAACTCCAGGTACTTGCGCTTCTGTTCCTCGGGAAAGTCCTCGCGGCCGATACGCTGCTCGAGCACGTACATCAGATGCACGGGGTTGGCGGCCACCTCGGTCTGATCGTAGTTGAATACCGCCGACAGCACCTTGAAGGCGAAGCGGGTGGAAATGCCGCTCATGCCTTCGTCCGGGCCCGAGTAGTCGCGATACTCCTGGAACGACTTGGCCTTCGGGTCGGTGTCCTTCAGGCTCTCGCCGTCGTAGACGCGCATCTTCGAATACAGGCTGGAATTCTCCGGCTCCTTCAGGCGCGACAGCACCGAGAACTGGGCCATCATGTCCAGCGTCCCGGGCACGCACGGCGCATGCGCGAGCGCGCTGTGGCGCAGCAGCTTCTCGTATATCTTGACCTCTTCGGACACCTGCAGGCAATAGGGCACCTTGACGATGTAGATGCGGTCGAGGAAGGCTTCGTTGGTGCGGTTGTTGCGGAAGCTCTGCCACTCCGACTCGTTCGAATGCGCCAGGATGATGCCGTTGAACGGAATCGCGGAAAACCCTTCAGTGCCTTTGAAGTTGCCTTCCTGGGTGGCCGTCAGCAGCGGATGCAGCATCTTGATCGGCGCCTTGAACATCTCGACGAACTCGAGAAAGCCCTGGTTCGCGAGACACAGCCCGCCCGAGTAGCTGTACGCGTCCGGGTCGTTCTGGGCAAAGCGGTCGAGCTTGCGGATGTCCACCTTGCCCACCAGCGTCGAGATGTCCTGGTTGTTCTCGTCGCCGGGCTCGGTTTTCGCGATCGCCACCTGCCGCAGCACCGAGGGCTGCACGCGCGCCACCCGGAACTGGCCGATGTCGCCGTCGAATTCCTTCAGGCGTTTCACCGCCCACGGCGACATGATCCCGGTGAAGTAGCGACGCGGGATGCCGTACTCCTTCTCCAGGCTGTCCCCGTAGCGTTCCGGGGCGAACAGCCCGAGCGGCGATTCGTTCACCGGCGAGCCCTTCAAGGCGTAGATCGGCAGCTTCTCCATCAGCTGCTTGAGGCGCTCGGCGATGGAGGACTTGCCTCCGCCGACCGGACCGAGCAGGTAGAGGATCTGCTTGCGCTCCTCCAGGCCCTGCGCGGCATGCTTGAAGAAGGACACGATCTGCGAGATCGCGTCCTCCAGGCCGTAGAACTCGGCGAAGGCCGGGTAGCGCTTGATCAGGCGGTTGGCGAAGATGCGCGACAGTCGCGGGTCGTTACGGGTATCGACCAGATCGGGGTCGCCGATCGCGCGCAACATGCGCTCGGCCGCGGTGGCGTAAGAGCCCGGATCGCGCCGGCACAGATCGAGATACTGTTCCAGGGTGATCTCCTCGTCCTGCGCGGCCGAGTAGTTGGCCTTGTAGCCCTCGATGATGGTCGTCATGCCACATCTCCTAAAGTAGATCCGTCGCCTCACCCATCCCTTGTTGTTGTTGTCTGCGGTCGTCTCCTGGCGCCTCGCCTTGGCGGTCGGGCCGTGTCGCGGCGCGCGACCCAGCCAGCCTGCCGCCGCCGCAAAAGTAACTCAAAGTTCACCGCCCCTGTTGCGAGCAGGTCACGCATCCGAGCGCCAATCATCTCGTGCGCGTCCCGCGTGCTCTTTAACGCGCGCAGCGCGGTTCGGTTACGCCGTGCGCAACGCTCGCAGCCGCTATGCATTGCGCGCTGCACCGCCCGCGGCAACCAGGGCCGCGGCGGCCTCGTGTCGGACGGTAAGCAGCTTCCTTGCCAATAGCGCCTTTGCGCCTGAACATGCAAGGAAACTGATGGCGGGCGCCGCAGTCCTCGCCTGTGCGCTGCCATCCGGTGGCGGCAACTCGGCCGCACGGCCGGAGTTTGCCAGGGCGCCGCGCCGGCGCGAATAGCGGCGCAATGCGTCAATCGCGCTGAAGGCTTCTGGCGGACCCTTTGCCGCATCCAAACCGTGCGCGCGCTTCGCAGCGGTGCCTCGCGTCGGGCCCACGCTGCATTAGGCCGCTTGCAGCACCCCGGGTTCAACCCCAGCGCAGCTTCGAGCTCGCG
>Ga0187892_10004145_pt1 | contig 24873 bp, 18 predicted proteins | sample MA1701073metaG_FD_139345 | JGI IMG/M metagenome (GOLD analysis project Ga0187892, IMG submission 139345) | Bio-ooze microbial communities from a basaltic lava cave in the Kipuka Kanohina Cave System on the Island of Hawaii, USA - MA170107-3 metaG ... | reverse complement strand
TCACGCAGGTTCCCGCGGTCGCCGGCCCCGTCGACGCGGCGCGCGGCGTCTTCCCGCTCCACCTCCCCGGCGGCGAGACGCACCGCCTCGCCGCCGCCCACCGCCCGCTCGCCGCGCGCCTCGAGACGATGCCGACCTTCCGCGCCGGCGACGGCGGCCCCGCGATGTCCGAGCTTCTCGCTCGCGGCATCGTCGCCTTCGAGGATCTCCCGCTTCGCATCCTCCCGGAATCGCCCGGAACCCTCGACGGCTGGCGCTTCGCCTGACTCCTCTCACTCCGGCCGGCGGCGGAGGACCTCCGGCGTCGCGCCGAAACGCAGCTCTCGACCGGTGTCATCGGAGGCCGAGAAAAGGCTTTCGCAGCTTCGAAAGCAAGAGACAGGATCGATTGGGGCTGATGACTCGCAAGCGCCGGCAACGTCTTGCGCCGCAAGGACCTGCCCACAATCCTCGCCACGTCGGCCTTTTTTCGCCGGATTTCCTGAGACGGTTGACCGGCCGGCCGGGATATAGGGCCGGAAATCGGTTGAGTTGAACCGAAGCGAGCCAGGGTTGCCCATCTCAAGCAGGCGCAAAACTCGGCATTCAACCCCCTTTGATCTTCCCAAATCTCCTTTGAATCAGAGTCTCCCTGGCTCGCCTCGGCCTTCTCTCCACCGTCCGACGACGTGAACTTCGGCGCGCGAACGATACCGCTTGATCGCGCGCCGCGCGCGTGATTGACTACCCGCCGTCTCGCCGCGGCGCGTCTTCTCCGCGCGCCGCCCGCTCCTTCGAAATCCGCGCCGGGTGTAAGACTCCTCTCGTGAGGAGTTGATAGGGAAGAGGGTCAAGAAGCCCTCACAGCCCCCGCTACTGTGTCCGGGGACGAAACCCAGCATCTCGAAAGCCGCACTCTGCCACTGAGGGACGCGAGTTCCTTGGGAAGGCCTGGGGAGTAGAACGATCCGGAAGTCAGGAAACCTGCCCGGCGAACGCCGTTTCACCCACCGCATCACCGCTATTCTTCGGAGGGAAGAAGTGCGCGTGCCCCGCCGCTCCTAGCTCTCGCCTGCTCCGAGCCTCGAGCCACTCCGGGCACACGGCCCGTCCCCGATCCCGAGCGAAGACCGGAAGGAAAGGAGGTCGCTCCGTTTCCGTCGCCGTTCGTGTGTCCGTTCGTTGGATGGTCCAGTCGCTCTTCCGGGTAGGAGAGAACCACCATGAACCGCCGTCTTCAGTCGTTCGTCGCGGCCGCGGCCCTCGCCCTCGCCGCGCCAGGAACGTTCGCGCAGGTCGTCGACCGCGTCATCCCGCTCCAGGACAACGACCCGGGCTCGATTCCCGACAACCCCTTCGGCATCACCGTCACGCCCGACGGCCTCTACGCGCTCGTCGCCATCGCGGGCGACGTCTTCGGTCCGAACAACCGACTCGTCGACGTGATCGACCTCGCCACCGAGACCATCGTCCACCGTCTCGAGGTCGGAGCGTTTCCGACCGACGTCGCCTTCACGACCGACGGCGGTGGCGCCGTGCGCCACGTCTACGTCGCGAACTCGTCCGACTCGACCGTCACGGTCTTCGACTCGATTTTCGCCGGGGCCCCCGTCGCGACGATCCCGCTCGGGGCGTTCGTCTTCCCGTTCGGGGTCGTCGCGAGCCCCGACGGCTCGCGCGTGTACGTGAGCTCGGTCGCGACGAGCGACGTCTTCGTCGTCGACTCCGACCCCGCGAGCGGGACGTTTAACTCCGTCTTGACGACGTTCTCCGTCCCGACCGGCCACGGCCGGATGGCCTTTGCCGCGCCGGACACGCTCGTCATCGCCCACTCGGTGCTCGCGGGCGACTTCTCGAAAGCCGACGCCTACGTCACGGTGCTCGACCCCGAGGTTCCCGCCGACCGGCGGACGATGCTCCTCGTGCTCGGGCGGCCCGGCCAGTACGCCTCCTCGCAGGACGTCGCCGTCACCGAGGACGGGATCGCTTGGGTCACCGTGTTCGACTCGGACCGGCGCCTCTACGCGATCGACGCGTTCGCGCGCGACGTCGTGGGCTCGATCGACCTCGGTCCGCTCGCCGAGAACCTCCAGCACGGCATCGCGATCTCGCCGGACGGTCGGCTCGCGATCGTGACGAACTTCGTGAACGAGACCGTCTCGGTCATCGATCTCGAGTCCGAGAGCGTGATCGCGGACGTCGTCACGGGAAACGAGCCGAACGAGGTGGCGTTCTCGAAGGACGGCTACACCGCGTATGTCACCTGCCAGAACTCCGGCACGGTGGACGTCGTGCGGCGGCTGCCGCCGGGCCGCCTCCGCATTTCCGGCCCGGGAACGCCGTCTCTCGGCTCCCCGCTCTCGTTTGCGCTCTCGGGCGGCGAGTTGTCGGAGTTGAACGACGTTCTCTACTCGGCGCGGGGAACGGGCTCCTCCATCTACGACGGCACGACGACGGGCCTCCGCTCCCCCATCAAGCTCTTCGACTCCGGCACGTTCAACCTCTGTGGTTCGGCGTCGACGGTCACGAGGAACGTGCCGATGAAGCCCGGGCTCGTGGGGCGGAAAGTCTTCGTCCAGGGCCGCGGGTCCTACGATGACGGGACGAAGCTCGTCAGCAACGTGCTCACTCTCGTCGTCCAGCCCTGACCGGGAGCAAGGAAGGAGGCTTCGCAAGCGTGCCGAGAGTCGTCTCGCTCCTTCCGTCCGCCACGGAGACGGTCTGCGCGGTCGGCGGGCTTTCCGATCTCGTCGGCGTCTCGCACGAATGCGACCACCCTCCGGAGGTCGCGTCCCTCCCGGCGGTCACGCGGTCGAAGGCCGTGGCGGGGCCGACGAGCCTCGAGATCGACCGCTCGGTCCGCGACGTCGTCCGGAGCGCGCTCGGCGTCTACGACGTGGACGTCGACGCGCTCCGGGATCTCTCGCCGGACGTCGTCGTGACGCAGAACCTCTGCGACGTCTGCGCGGTTTCCTTGGACGACGTCCGCGCGGCGGTGAAGGCGCTTGCAAGGCGCGACGTCGCGATCGTGAGCCTCACGCCCACGCAGCTCGCCGACGTCCTCGAGGACGTCCCGCGCGTGGGCCGCGCGATCGGGCGGGCCGCCGCGGCCGATCGCGTCGCCGCGGACATGCGCGCGCGAATCGAGGCCGTCCGCGCGCGCGCGGAAAAGGCGGCGTCCCGGCCGAGCGTCCTCACGATCGAGTGGATCGAGCCCGTGATGCTCGGCGGCACGTGGATGCCGGAACTGGTCGAGATCGCGGGCGGGCGGCCGCTCGTCACGAAGCCGGGCGACAAGGCGCCGACGGTTGGCCTTGACGCTCTCGCGGCGATGGATCCCGACGTCGTCGTCGTCAAGCCGTGCGGATTCGACGTCGAGCGGACGCTTCGCGAGATCGGCGTCCTCGCGCGCGTCTTGCCGTGGACGAAGTGGCGCTGCGCGCGCGCGAGCCGCGTCTTCGTCGCCGACGGCAACGCCTACTTCAACCGTCCCGGCCCGCGGATCGCCGACTCGCTCGAGATCCTCGCGGCGTGCGTCCATCCGGCGCTCTTCGCGGACTTTCGCGCGCGCTACGCGGGCGCGGTGCGGCGCGTGGCGCCCGATCTCTCGGCGCAGGACTGGTGACGCGATGCCTACGTCCCCGCGGCGATCTCCGCGGCCACCCGGAAAGCGTTCCTCGCGCAGTCGCCGACCGAGATGCCGCGGAGCCAGTTGCCTGCGAAGCGGAGTCCGGGGAGCGCCGCCTCGATCCGCGCGGCGCGCTCGAGGACCGCGCCGTGGCCGATCTCGTACTGCGGGATCGCGCGCGGCCAGCGCGCGACGTGCGCGACGACGGGCTCGCCGCGCGCGTCGAGAAGGTCCTCCACCTCCTCGCGCGCGATCGCCTCGATCTCCCGCTCCCCTTTCTCCGCGAGGTCGGGACGGAGCGCGCCGCCGACGAACGCCGAGAGCGCAACGCACCCCGCGGGCGCGCGGCCGGGAAAGAGCGACGAGGGAAAAAGGCAGCCGAGGACGTTTCGCTTCTCGGAGCGGGGCGCGAGGAACCCGAAGCCGTCGAGCGGGTGGCGCACGGATTCGCGCCGGTAGCCGAGCGACACGACCGCGACGGAGGCCGCGGGCACGGTCGCGAGCGCGGGAGCTTCCTCGGCCTCGACGACGCGCGCGGCCGCCGCGGGCGGGAGCGCCACCACGACGCGGCGGGCCGCGAAGGTCTCCCCTCCCTCGAGCGAGATCGCGAACCCCCCGTCCGCGCCGCGCTCGACGCGGCGCACGAGCGCGCCTGGCCGGAATCGCGGGCCGAGCTTTTCAGCGAGCGCGCGCGGCAGCGCGTCGAGGCCGCTCCGGAAAGAGACGATCCGCGCCTTCGGCGCCGGCCCGGAGCGCTTCCGGATCGCGCCCCGGATGAGGCTCCCGTGCTCGCGCTCGAGCGCCGCGAGCTTCGGCAGCGCGTGGCGCACCGAGAGACGGTCCGGATCCCCCGCGTAGACGCCGGACACGAACGGCTGGACGGCGAACTCGAGGATCTCGGGCCCGAGCCGCCTCCGCGTGAACTCGGCGATCGTCTCTTCCTTTTCGGCCGGCGCGGGCTTCACCCACGGCTCGCGCAGAATCCTTAGCTTCGCGCCGAGCGAGAAGAGCGGGGACGCGACGAGCGCGGGCGGGCTCATCGGGAGGGGCACGAGCTTTCCGCGCTTCACGACGAAGCGGTTCCGCGAGAGGGGCGAGGCCTCGATCCTCGACCCGCCGAGACCCGCCGCCTCGACGAGGAGAGAGAGCTCCGGCGCGTTGTCGAGGACGGTGTTGGGTCCGAGCTCGAAGAGAAAGCCGTCCTTCCGGAGCGTCCGGATGCAGCCGCCGGGCGAGTCCGCGGCGTCGAGGCAGAGGACCTCGAGCCCGAGCCGCGCGGCCTCGGTCGCCGCGGCGAGGCCGCTCACGCCGGCGCCGACCACCGCGACGTCGGCGGCGGCGGCGGCGCCCGTCGTCATCGCGCGACCGGAGGTTTGAGCAGCGCCGAGCGCGTCACGTCGGCGAGGCAGTCGATGAACTCCGGCCGCGTCCCGGGCGCGGGGAGGCGCCGGTAGTCGAGCCCCGCCGCGCGGGCCTCGTCGCCGATCAGGATGTCGAGCTCGTAGAGCGTCTCCTGGTGCTCGCTGACGAACGCGATGGGATGGACGAGGAGGGGGCCCTCGCGCCGAGCCGCCTTCTTGCGCACGACCTCGTCGGTATTGGGCTCGAGCCACTTTTCGCGCCCGACCTTGCTCTGGTACGAGACGATGACTTCGCCCGTGAAGCCGAGCCGCTCGCGGGTGAGCTCGACGGAGCGCTCGACCTGGTCGCGGTAGGGGTCGCCCTCCGCTACGATCGACTCGGGGAGGCCGTGGGCCGAGAAGAGGAGCGTCGCGCGCCGGCGCGCCTCCTCGCCGATTCTCTCGAGCTCTTCGCGGAACGTCCCGGCGACGGCGTCGATGAACCGCGGGTGGTCGTGGAAGTCCCGCACCTCGTGCACCCGGATCTCGCGGAGCGCCTTGAGCCGCCGCGCCGCGGCGAAGAAGTCGTCGCGGCTCGAGACGGTCGTCGTCGTCGAGAACTGGGGGTAGAGCGGAAGGAGCACGAAGCGCCGGTACCCTTCGTCGAGCGCCCGAAGAAGCGTCTCGGCGGTGCGGGGCGGCGCGTAGCGCATCCCGAGGAAAGACTTGAACTCGCCGCTCTGTCCGAGCGCGCGCTCGAGGAGCGCGCCCTGGCGCCCGGTCTCCTCGTTGAGCGGCGACCTGCCGCCGATCGCGCCGTACGACTTTCTCGAGTCCGCCGCGCGCTTCCGGCTGATGCGCCGCGCGAGGGAACTCCGGAACGGTTTCATCCAGAACGGGAGCCGGATGATCGCCGGGTCGTTGAAGATGTTGAAGAGGAACGGCTCCACCTCGTCGAGAGAGAGGGGTCCTCCGTAATTGAAGAGGAAGACGGCGGTGCGCTCGTCCGGTGTCGGTTTCATCTGGTCCGTCGTCGCGTCGTCAGATGGTGCGGGAGTATCGCTGGCCGGCCCGGTCGATGTACGCGTCGAACGCGGCGGCGACGTTTCTCACGAGGAACCTCCCGCGCGGAAGGACGTCGATCCGGTCCGGCTCGAGCTTGACGAGGCCGTCCTTCTCGAGCGGGCCGAGCCTCTCGATCTCCTTCGCGAAGGTCGTGTCGAAGTCGACGCCGTGGCTCGCCTCGATCTCGGGCTTCCGCAGCGTGAAGTGGCACATGAGGCGCGTGATGACGTCCCGCCGGAGGACGTCGTCGTCCGAGAGCTCGATCCCGCGCGTCACCGGAAGGGTGCCGGCGCGCACCGCCTCGGTCCACGACGCGACGTCCTTCCGGTTCTGGGAGTACGACCGTCCGATCTGGCTGATCGCCGAGACGCCGAAGCCGAAGAGATCGCAGCCGGACTTCGTCGTGTAGCCCTGGAAATTCCGGTGGAGCGTCCGGTCGCGCAGCGCGCGGAAGAGCTCGTCGTCCTTCCTCGCGAAATGGTCCATTCCGATGAACTCGAGCCCCGCGGCAGTGAAGCACCGGACGGCCATCTTCAGGATCTCGAGCTTCTCGTCGGGGCCGGGCATGGCGCCGGCGTCGAGCGCCCTCTGGTGCCGGATCATCTCGGGCAAGAACGCGAAGTTGAAGAGCGCGATGCGGTCGGGATCGAGCCCGATCACGGCGTCCACGGTGCGCTCGAACGTCTCGAGCGTCTGATGCGGGAGGCCGTAGATGAGGTCGACGTTGACGCTCTTGAATCCGACCGAGCGCGCCTTCTCGATCACGCGCCGCGTCATGTCCTCGGGCTGGATGCGCTGGACCGCGGCCTGGACGCGCGGGTCGAGGTCCTGGATCCCGAGGCTCAGCCGGTTGAATCCGCACGACGCGAGCGTCTCGAGGTGCGAGTCGGTCGTCTCGCGCGGGTCGATCTCGACTCCGACCTCGGCGCCCGGAGCGAACGGAAACCTCTCGGCGATCCACTCGAAGAGATCCTCGAGGACCTCGGGCGGGAAGAAGGTCGGCGTCCCTCCGCCCCAGTGGAGCTGCTCGACGCGGCGGCCCGTGCGGACGAGCGGCGCGACCAGGTCCATCTCGCGCCGGACGTCGTCGGCGTACGTGGCGGCGCGCGAGAGGTCGCGGGCGATCGTCACGTTGCAGCCGCAGAAGAGGCACATATGCCGGCAGAACGGGAGGTGGAAGTAGAGGGAGATCGGCGGCGAAGCCGAGTCCTCGGGGCGATTGGTCTCCTTGAGGACGCGCTCGAGGGCGGCGGCGTCGAAGCCCGGGTGGAACTGCGGGGCGGTCGGGTACGACGTGTACCGGGGGGCGGCGGTGTCGTACTTCGCGATCAGGTCGTCCTCGAAGACGACCGGACCGAGGGGGTCGCCGCTCATGACGCCTTCTCTTTCTCCATCCGCGCGTGGTCCGACGAGATGTCCTTCACGGCGCGGATCATCGCACGAACGCCGTCGAGCGGCGCCTCCGGATGGATGCCGTGTCCGAGGTTGAAGACGTGGCCCGTTCTTCCGGCGCGGCGAAGGACGTCCTCGACGGCTTCCTTGATCGCCTGCGGGCTCGCGTGCAGCGCGAACGGGTCTAGGTTCCCCTGGAGGGCGACGCCGTCGCCCACGATCGACCGGACGCGATCGAGGGGAAGGCGCCAGTCGACCGAGAGGACGGTGGCTCCGCTCTCGGCCATCGCGGCAAGGAGGTGCGACGCGCCGTTCGCGTAGAGCACGACCGGAACGCCCTGGCTCGCGATCGTGGTCGCGATCCTCCGCACGACGGGAAGCTCGAAGCGCCGGTACGCGTCCTCGGAGAGGAGGCCCGCCCAGGTGTCGAAGAGCTGCACGGCGTCCACTCCCGCGCGGACCTGCATCTCGAGGTGCCGGACGACGGTCTCCGCGAGGACGTCGAGGAGCGCCTCGAGCGTCGCGGGCTCGCCGTGCAGGAGGCTCAAGGCCCGAGAGAACGTCTTCGAGTGCCCTCCCTCGACGACGTAGGCGGCGAGCGTGAACGGAGCGCCGGCGAAGCCGATGAGGGGGCATCTCCCGCCGAGCCGCCTCCGGATCTCGCGGATCGCCTCGGCGACGAACGGCATGGTCGCGAGCGCGTCGGGCGGAGAGAGCCGTGCGACGTCCGCCGCGGTGCGGACGGGCCGGACGAGCTTCGGGCCCGGGTCGAACTCGACGTCGAGGCCCATCGCCCGGACCGGCACCATGATGTCTGAGAAGAGGATCGCCGCGTCGAGGTCGAGGATCTCGACGGGGAGGAGCGTCGCCTCCGTCGCGGCGCCCGCGTTCTCGCACAGTTCGAGGAACGAGTAGCGCCGGCGGAGCGCCTGGTACTCGGGGAGATAGCGGCCGGCCTGGCGCATGATCCAGACCGGAGTCCTCCCGACCGGTTCGCGCCGGCACGCGCGGAGAAAGAGGTGATTATCGTCAGTCACGGAGTCTCACGACCCGCTCGAGTCCTCGGAGAGTCGATCCGGGGGCTCCCGGATCCTCGGGGCGAGTGTAGCACCGGGTCCCGCGCGGACCGGCGCTCGCGCGCGCGGCCCGGGAGCCCCACCCGCCGCGGGCTTTTTCGACGAAGCTCCGGGAATCTCCGGCGCGGCTCGCGACGGGAAACTTTCTTCGTGTTCGCACGAGTTCGGACGTGTTCGAACGCGTCCGTCGCGCCGCGTTTTTCCGAGAAGACGCGCGGCGCGAGCGCGCCTTGTCGCGTCCGACCGCAGCATTGGAATCCCGGCCCGCTACGCCGTCCCGCACTCGGGTTTTTCCCCGCCAGCCGCAAGTCTCGACAGGACAACGGCCAACGGCGCCATTGTTCCAGTTTGCCCAGATTCCCGAAGCCGGATCATTGTGCGCACTGGCGCCGACTACTAGAATCCCGCCGCTTTGACGGGTAGTGGAGATTCCCGCACGGACCGAGGAAACGCTTCGATCGCGAAACGCACAGAACCCTAGACGGAACGCCGATCGGATTCCCTGTCCGAAAAGTTCCACGGGCATCAATGTCCCAGGAGGACGTCTCTGGAGGAGGTACCGGGATGAAAGTCGATGATCGTCTCAGGGTCGTGAGGACGTCGGCGCTCGCGGTCGTCGCGGCCGTCGCCGTCGTGATGCCGGGTGTCGCGCTCGCGAACACGGGGGATCCGTTCCCACCGGTCGCTTTCCCCGCGGACAATCCCTTCAGCGACGCGAAGGCGCTCCTCGGAAAGGAGCTCTTCTTCGACGTCCGGATGTCGTCCAACAACACCATCGCGTGCGGAAGCTGCCACCTGCCGGAGGTCGGCGGCTCGGGACCGATGGCGCCGAACCCGGGCCGCGACGGCGTGTTTACGACGGCCGACGACGTGTTCGGGGCGCTCGGGATCCACGGACAGACGACGGGACGGAAGGCCCCCTCGTCGATCGCCGCGATGTTCTTCTCGACCGTGTTCTGGGACGGGCGGGCGGGTCCCGATTTCTTCGATCCGACGAGTCCCGGCACGCTGGTCGTGAAGGGCGGCGCGCTCGAGGACCAGGGCACGAAGCCACAGTTCGGGCCGACGGAGATGGCGTTCGAGGTCCGCACCTGGGCCGAGATCTTGACGAAGCTCGCGACGCTCTCGGGACCGCACACCGGAACTCCCTACCCGATGCTCTTCGACGACGCCTTCGGTTCGCCGGCGATCACGGCGGCGCGCATCGGCATGGCGATCGCGACCTACGAGCGGACGCTCTTGCCCACGACGCCGTTCCATCGGATGGCGGCAACCGGCGATAGGAGCTTCCTCACCGCCTCGGAGCTCCGCGGATGGGAACTCTTCCGGGGCAAAGGCCGCTGCAACAAGTGCCACACGAACGGCGAGGACTTCTCCGACGGCGGCTTCCACAACATCGGCGTCGAGGCGATCTCGTCCGATCCGGGACGCTTCAACGTCACGGGCCGAAAGAAGGACCTCGGCGCGTTCAAGACGCCGACGCTCCTCAACGTCGGGCTCCAGGAGCGCTACTTCCACAGCGGCAAGTTCACGACGCTCGCCGAGGTGGTCGACTTCTACGACCGCGGCGGCGACTTCCACGAGAACCAGGACGCGCTGATCCGGCCGCTCGGGCTCACGGCGGGCGAGCGGGCCGACCTCGTGTCGTTCCTCTCCGGCGCGCTCACCGACCCGGACGCGGCAGGCGCCACCGGCCTCTTCGCGCACGTCGCGCTCGGCGGCGAGGTCGCCGACCCGGCCGACGTGACCGATCCGATGGTGTCGATCGACTCGCCGTCCCTCGTCCCGGCGCTGAACGGGATCGTGAAGTTCAAGATCGGCGTCCTCGAGGACCAGAACGCGAAGCGCGTGCGGATCTCGATCGACGCCGGCGCCGCGATGGAGGACATCGCGCGGCCGTTCGAGTTCCTGGTCGACACGCGGCTCCTGACGAACATGATGCACACGATCGACGTCACGGCCGAGGACTTCGGCGGGAATACCGCGATGATCTCCGCGATGTTCACGGTCAACAACGCGGCCGGCTTCATCGACGCGATCGCGCCAGAGATCCTGAGCATCCTCCCCGACGGGAAGCAGCCCGTCGGCAATACGGTGAACCTCTCGGCCTCGGTCTTCGACAACATCGGCGTGACGTCGGTCGACTACTTCGTCGACGCCATGAGCGTGGCGACCGGGACGACTGGTCCCGACTTCAAGGCCACGTTCAACTCGAGGAACTTCTCGAACGGCATGCACACGCTCCGCGCGATCGCGAACGACGCGCGCGGCAACGCGAGCGATCCGTTCATCGTCCCCATCCGCATCGACAACGCGACCGCGTTCCCGGTCACGGCGGTTCCGTTCGCGGCGGAAGGGGCGGTCGGACTCGAGGGCGAGTTCGAGCTGACGGGCTCGTTCCGCTCGAGCACGCACACGCTCCGGTTCGTGGGCCTCGGCCTTCCCGCGCCGACGAACCCGTCCGGACGGTTCACCGTTCTCCTCTCGAGCCCGCTCGGCGACATCACGGTCGGAACCGTGAGGCCGAATTCTCTGGGCAACATTACGACGACGCTCAGGCCGCGCGGCAACTTCCTGAAGCGCGGTTTCGTCGCCGAGGAGCTTGAGCTTCTCGACGGCGCGACCGTCGTCGGGTCCGGCCCCCTCGAGGTCGAGGTCCTGATCGACGGCGTGGTCACGGTGAGCACTCGCATCAACGGCCGGACCGTGTCGTTCCGGACGCTCCTCGTCATCGAGGCCGCGGGGCCCGGCGAAGGCGCCGTCGAGGCCGAGGTCACGTCGGCCAACGCCCCGGCCGGGGACTACGTCTTCCGGTTCGAGGCCACCAACGGGAACGTCGAGTTCGGCGTCTCGCACCCGGGCGGGGCTCTCGCGGCGGAGTTCGAATCCGACGAGGACATCCTGACCACGATCGGGACGTTCCAGCGAGTGCGGGTCCTCTTCAACGGCGTGTCCGTCGGGACCCGGACGATCAGCGTGCGCTAGTCTTCCGGAGGAGTACGGTTCCACGCCGCGCTTTTCACGGCCGGCGGACGGAAGCTCCCAACGGGCTTCCGTCCGCCGGCCTTTTTTCTCATTTCCCCGGCTGCGCGTCGTGGCGAGGAAAAGCGATGGCGTGAGGCCGGCCGGCCGGGAGCGGTCGTCGCTCGCGCTCCCGGCGTCCGACGGGAGTCATCTCACTCACGCTGGGAGAGGGGACTCGCGTGAGTTCGCGAGGGGAGGAAGAGCGGGGGACGACGCCTCTTCTACTACGGCGCGAACTCGACGATCACGGCGTTTCCCGCCACGAGTCCCGACGCGGTGGCGATGCTCTCGAGGAGGATCTGAAAGGTGACGCGCCGGCCGCGGAGGCTCCGCGGCACTCGCGGCACCGAGAGGACCTCGCCGGGGCCGAGCGGCGCGGGGGCGAACCGGGGGACGCCGAACGTGAGCGGGTCGCCGAACGCCTCGAGGAGGACGTCCGGGCTTCCGCCGACGGGAGGGATCGGAAACGTGAAGTGGCCGGCGCCGCCAGGGAGCGGCGTCACCTCGTTCGCGCGGTTCTCGTGCCGGATCGCGTAGAGCGCGTAGCGGATCGGGTCCGGCGCGCCCGTGTAGGACCCGTCGATCGCGACCGAGAGGCGGGAGAGGACGTCGGTGCGCACGAATCGCCGCCCGTCGCCGGCGCTGCCGTTCACGCGGAGCGGCGTCGCCGGAAGGCCGTTCGGACCGGTCGTCGACCCGACGCGGCAGAAGATCTCCGGAGGAACCGGCGCGGCCGAGAGCGTCGTCGTGCCGACCGCGTCGCCGAAGCGCGTGTCGCTGTTGTTCGTCGAATTGACGGCAAGCCACATCGTCACCATTCCCGCCGCGGCGTCGGGCGCGGTCCACAGGAACTGGAAGACGGGCGACGACGTGCCGGCGAGCGTGTGCGTGAACTCGACTTCGGCGAGATACTGCTGCGTCCTCGTCCCGTCGAGCACCGCGCCGCTCCCCTTGTCGGCGGAGAAGTTGAAGCCGAACTCGAGGCCCGGTCCGCCGCCGACGGCAACCGTCACGAGGTAGTCGGCGCTGGGGACGTAGCCGGCCCCGATGTCGGGATAGCCGGAGACGACGGGGCTCACGTTGAGCGAGGCGAAGGACGTGCCCGCGTCGACGTGGCAGAAGCGGCAGTCGGTGCCGTAGCGACCGGACCGGTAGAAGATCCCCACGTTCCGCGCAGAAGCCTCGCCCGCGAGCGCGCCGAGGAATAGGACGAGGAGGACGAGAGCCACCCCGGCGAGCGGCGGATGTCGGCGCATGCGCTTTCGGCTCCGCGGACGCCGCGGCGCGCGGCGTTCGAGCGACGATGATGACGGCGGGTTTCGGGCAGTCGATTCCCCCGGAGGCCCGGCTCGGGGCGGGGCGACATCCCCTCTCTCTCGACCGAGATTCTAGGGGAGCGGCCCGGTCCGGATCAACCGGGGAGGCGTCCGGTCGTTTGCCTTTTCGCGCTGGAGCGGGGTAGTCTTCCCGTTACGAGATCGAGAGCGAAGGCGGACCGGAGTCTCGCACCCATGCCGACCGCCCCAGGAAAACGCTCGTCCCGAGCTTTTTTCGCTCGCTCGCGGCCCCTCGCCGTCGGATTCGCCGTCCTGACGGCCCTCTCCGCCGGCCCGGCTCCCCTTCCCGACGCGGACGTCTTCCGGCGCTCCGTCACCGACCGCAGGATCGAGAGCCTCGGGCGCCAGCTCGTCCGCTACTACTTCGACGCGCGCGCGTGGCCCGCGTCGTTTCTCTCCCTCGTCTCGCGCCCCGCGGGCGTGACCCGGTGGGCGGGGAGCTACGTCCCCGTCCGCTTCTCCGACTTCGAGGACCGCCGCGAGGCGGCGATTCGCGACGGCTGGGGACGAAAGCTCGTCCTCCAGGTTTCGGGATTCGACGCCTTCCTTTACAGCCGCGGCCCGAACGGCCTCGACGAGGGGGGACAGGGCGACGACCGCGGGCGTTCGTTCAACGCCGACGGCGCGCTCTGGATGGAGACGAAGCGCGAGATCCGCGGCATCACGGCGATGATCGGCGCCTGGAAGCGGGAACACCCGAACCAGAACCTTCCGTCGTCCTTCGAGGGCAGCTACAACCAGATGCGCGGGGACGGATTCCTGCCCGCGACCCGGCCCGCCTGGAAGCGCGACTACTGGACCGACGGTTGGGGCACGAAGTACGAGATCGTGAAGGGCGGCACGCCGCAGCGGGTCATCGGCGTCCGGTCGAGCGGGCGCCCGTGAACGGGGCCCGGCCGGGGACGGAGGCGGAAAAGCCCGATTTGCCTCGATCCCCGGAGTGGGGTAGGTTTTATCCACGGGACGAGTGCGGGATTCATCCGTCCGGCCGCGGTCGTCTCCTAGAGAGAAGAGCCGGAGCGGCCACCGCCATGTTCCGAAACCGCGCTTATCTCTCCCCCTCCCCCTCCTCATCGCGACTCCGCGACGGCTTTCGTCTCGGCGCCGTTTTCGTGACGCTTGCGTCGCTCCTCGGCGCGGGCGGCGGCGGCCGCCTGCTCGAAGGCGAGGCGCTGAAGCGCGAGATCACCGATCGCCGCATAGAACTCCTCGGCGCGGCGATCCTCGGGTACTACGAGGACGTGCGCGCCTGGCCGACGAAATTCTCCGACCTCGTCACGCGCCCCGCCGGCGCCGCGAAGTGGGGCGGCAGCTACATCCCGATCCGATTCTCGAACCTCGAGGACCTCCGCGACCGGACGATCCGCGACGGCTGGGGCCGGAGGATGTCGTTCCTCTACAGCGGCTGGGACGGAAACCTCTTCAGCGCCGGCCCGAACGGCGTCGCGGAGGGCGGCGCGGGCGACGACCGCGGGCTCTTGATCAACGCGGACGCCGCGCTGTGGCGCGAGACGAAGCGCGAGATGCGCGTCCTGAACGCGATGATGGGCGCCTGGAAGCGGGACAACCCCACGAAGAAGCTCCCGCCCGCCTTCGAAGGCTCCTACAACAAGCTCCGCGTGGACGGCTACCTGCCGTCGACGACGCCCGCGTGGAAGCGCGATTACTGGCGCGACGCGTGGGGCACGAAGTACCGGGAGCAGACGGGCGGCAGCCCGAAGACGATCATCCGCGCCTATTCGAACGGAAGGCCCTGATGGCGATCGCGCCCACGGAGCGCCGCGGCGACGAGCGCGGCTTCTCGCTCATCCTCATCGTCGTGATGGTCGGCGTCCTCGCCCTGACGCTCGCCATCATCCCCGAGGACGTCTTCATCCAGGCGACGTACCGGGAGAAGACGGAGCTCGAGATGGAGTGGGTCGCGCAGCTCCTGCACGACTACTACGCGGACGTGCGCTCGTTCCCCGCGAGCCTCGCCGAGCTCGAGGTGAAGCCCGAGGCGGCGAACCAGTGGCTCGGGCCCTACGCGATCGACCGGAGCGACGCAGACCACGAGGCGGCGAACGACCACACGGCCGACGCGTGGGGACGCGCGTTCACTTTCGTCGTCACGGGCCTCGGGAAGGGCACTCTCTCGAGCGTGGGGCGTGACGGCGTGGCGAGCACGTCCGACGACATCGTGGTGATGATCGACTGCGCGGACGTCCTCCGCGACGAGACGCTCGTCGAGATCGACATCATCGAGGCGGCGATCCTCGCGTGGAACGTCGACTGCCTGCCCGCGAGCCCGCTGCCGGCCGACTATCCGGTCCTCCTCGACACGCTTCAGACGTGGGGCTACCTGCCCCAGGGCGCCGACGTGACGGCGGAGCTCCTCGTCGACGCCTGGGGCGCGCAGTACGTCACCGGCCCGTCGCCGGTCTTCGACATCGACTCGACGAGCTGGTAGCGGCCCTCTCCTCGCGCCGTCACTTCACCGGCCAGAAGACCTGCGTCCGCCATTTCTGCGGATCGCGCTCGATCCCCGGGTCGGTCCAGTAGACCTCCCAGAAGGGGCCGCGCGACTCGAGCGACTGCGCCTTCATCCAGGCCTCGAGGACCGCGTAGGTCTTGGGGAGGTCGTGGTACGGGCCGACGTGCCACGTCGCGGCGACCTTTCCGGCGGGCAGCGTCGAGGCCTTCACGCGGCCCTCGCCCTTCACGGGACTCTTGACCGGCATGCCGGCCTCGATGTCGATCGTGTCCGCGGTCAGCGAGTGGTAGCGCGAGAACGGCGGGCCGGCCATCTGCGCGCCCGACGACGCAAGGTGCTGCATGACCTCGGGCAGCATCACCGCGAGGTTCTGGGCGACCTCGGCCGCCTTGATCGTGAGGCGGATGCTCGCGACCGGCTGCTCCGCGATCGTCTCGACCGAGCACTCGCCCCCCGACGCGGGCGCTTTCGGCGTCCGCTTCGCCGGATCGGCGATGGCCTTCGAGACCTCGTCCGACGGGGCGACCCGCGCGGGATCGACGCTCTCTCCCGCGGTGACGGTCTCGAACACGTAGTCGATCTTCATGCCGCCCGCGACCTGGGTCGTCTTGAACGGAAGGAGCGTCTCCCCGCCGCCGGTCTTCCGCCAGTCGGAGAAATGCCACTGCATCGGGATCTCGCCGCCCATCGGGTCCGGGAAGACGAGGTCGACGCGCGAGAGGAGGTGCGATTCGCAGTCGACGAACCACGTCTCCGGCTTCCCCGACCTCGGGGACATCTCGATCTCGAAGTGAGGCCGGCCGCCGACGTCGGCCCGGCCCGTCGTCTTCGCGCTCGCGTAGAGCGACTTCCACGGGGCGCAGCGGAAGAGGCCGAAGAGCCGCCGCACCGGCGCCGCTTCGTCTCCCTCCTTCACCGAGACGCCCATCGCCGGATCGGTCGTCCAGGCCTTCTCGCCCGTGACGCCGAACGTCATCGATCCCATTCCGGGCCAATCCACCGTGAGGCGCGCCCTGTCGGCGGCCGCCGCGGCCACGGCCACGGTCCCCTTTCCCGGCATGCCGGCGACCTCGACGGCGCCCGAGTACTCGATGCCTTTCTGCGCGGCGGTCCGCGTCTTCTCGCCGAGCGCGGCGTCGAATCCCGCGAGGATCCGCTCGGCGGGCGGGAGCGTCTCGTCGCCGGCTCCGATCGCGGCGTTCGCGGCGGCGCACGTCGCGGCGACTCCGAGCGCCGCGGCGAGAATCGCGATGATGCTGGTGGTCGTCGTCGTCGTGGGCATGGCCGATCCTCCGTGGGGTCGAGTTGGTTATGCTATTCCCGTTACGGCATCCGTGGCCGGGTTCATCCGGAATTCCCGCAACCCGGGCGCCGTCCCGCCCATGACCGAAGCCGGAAAGTCCTCCTTTTTTCCCACGACGATCTGGAGCGAGATCCTCCCTCGGGGATCCGGCGCGGGCGACTCGGCCGCTGCGCTCGACGCGCTCGCGCGCCGCTACGCGCTCCCGATCCGCGAGTACCTCCGAGCCGCGCTGCGGAAGGACGGCGAGGAGGCCTCGGATCTCGCGCAGGACTTCTTCGTCTGGATGATCGAGACCGCGTTTCTCGCGAAGGCGGATCCCGAGCGCGGCCGGTTCCGCGCCTTCTTGAAGACGGCCCTCCGCCATTACGCGGCCGACGAGGATCGGAAGAAGGCGGCGCAACGGCGCGGCGGGGACCGGAGGATCGTCCCCATCGGCGACGAGGACGGCCCCGCCCTCGCCGCGCGGGCCGAGGCGTCGCCGGACGAGGCGCTCGACCGCGCGTTCCGCGCCGAGGTCGTCCGCCAGGCGCTCGGGCGCGTGGAGGAGAGTCTCCGGCGCGAGGGGAAGGAGGCGGTCTTCTCCGTCTTCCGCGACTACTTCCTCGACCCCGAGGAAAAGGCCGACTATCGGGAGATCGCCGCGCGGCACGGCCTCTCCACGGCCGACGTCTCGAACCACCTTCAGCGGGCGAAGGCGCTCTACCGGTCCGCGCTCAGGGCGATCGTCCTCGAGACCGTCCGGAGCGCCGGCGAGCTCGAGGACGAGCTACTCTGGCTCTTCGGCCGCGCGCCGGGGGGCGAAGGGGCTCCGAAGGCGACATGACGACGAGCGGCGACCCGCTCCCGGAGCACGCGCTGCGAAAGCTCCTCCGCGACGCCGAGGACCTCGCCTCGCCGGACGCGGCGCCCGCCGTTCCGGCGCGCTACGAGATCGTCCGCGAGGTCGGCCGCGGCGGCATGGGCGTCGTCTACGAGGCGATCGACACCGAGCTCAAGCGCCGCGTGGCGGTGAAGGTGCTCTCGCTGCCGCCGGGCGCGGGCCCGGCCTTCCGCGAGCGGTTCGCGCGCGAGGCCCTCGCGGCGGCGCGGCTCGACCATCCGGGCATCGTTTCCGTCCACGAGGCGACCGAAGGCGCGATCGTCATGCGGTTCGTCGACGGCGCGCCGCTCTCGTCGCGGCGAGACCTTCCGCGAGAGAGGATGGTCGCGTTCGTCCGCGACGCGGCGCTCGCCGTCCACGCCGCGCACGAGCGCGGAATCGTCCACCGAGACCTGAAGCCGCAGAACCTCCTCGTCGAGGGCGACCGAGTCGTCGTCACCGACTTCGGCCTGGCGAAGGACCTCGGCGACGCCGCGGCGCTCTCGCTCTCGGGGCACGTCGTCGGAACGCCCGCGTACATGTCGCCCGAGCAGGCGGACGGCCGCGGCCGCGACGTGGACGAGCGCACGGACGTCTACGGGCTCGGCGCGACGCTCTTCGACCTCCTGGCCGGCCGGCCGCCGTTCTTTGGCGACGACGTCGTGAAGTGCCTTCGCCGCGTCGCGGACGAGGACGCGCCCCCTCTCCGGGCAGTCGCGCCCGACGTGCCGCGGGACCTCGAGACGATCGTCCGGAAGTGCCTCGAGAAGGAGAAACGGCTCCGCTACGGCTCGGCTCTCGCGCTCGCCGAGGACCTCTCGCGCTATCTCGAGGGGAAGCCGATCCACGCGCGGCGGCCGTCCTTCTCGTACCGGATCTCGAAGCTCGCGCGGCGGCACCGGGCGCTCGTGGGCGTCGGCGCTTCGAGCGCCGCTCTCCTCCTCGCGATCGCGCTCGCGACGCTCGCGGAGCGGGCGCAGAAGGACGCGTCGATCCGCGCGCTCGCGCTCTCGTCGCTCGTCTCCGCGGCGCAGGCGGACGCCGAGTCGCACGCGCGGCTCGGCGAGAGCGAGGCCGCGGCGGCGCGGCTCGACGAGGCGATCGTTGCGTGCGAGGGGTTCCTCGCGGAGCGCGACCTCGCGTTCGTCCGCCTTCTGCTCGGACGGTGCGAGCGTCTCCGCGGCCGCGACGCGGCGGCCATGTCGTCGCTCGATCGCGCTCTCGATCTCGACCCCGCGCTCGTCGAGGCGCGCATGGAGCGGGGCCTCCTCCTCTCGTCCGGCCTGGCGGCGGCGGCGTCGCGGCGGGTCCCGCCGCTCGATCCGGGCGAGGAGGCGGCGCTGCCGCCCGACCTCGCGGAGGTCCGCGCGCGCGCGGTCGCCGATCTCGAGGCGGCGGTCGCGGCCCTGGGGCGCCTGCGGCGCGTCGACGCCGCGCACGCGCGCGCCGAGCTAAAGCGGCTCCGGGGCGACCGCGTCGCGGCGCGCCGCGCGTACGAGGAGGTGCAGCGCCTCGATCCGCTGCACGTCGGCGCGCGTCTCGGACTCTCTCGCCTCGAGATCGCGGAGGGCAACGGCGAGGCGGCGTGGCACCTCGCGATGAGCGCGATCGACCTCTTCCGCGGCTTCGGGCCGGCCTACGCCGCGCGGAGCGAGGCCTACGCCGCGGCGGCCGAGGGGGAGGGGCCGCGGGACGCCGCGGACTCCGTGGCCCGCGGGCACCTCCTTTCGGAAGCCGATCGCCGCGTCGTATCGGGCGACCGCTCGAAGGAGGCGCTCCTCGCCCGCGGGGCCGCTCGGCTCCGGATCGAGGACGTCGAGGGCGCGCTCGCCGACGTGACCTCGGCGCTCCGGGCCGACCCGAGCGACGCCAAGGCCCACGGCCATCGCGCCCTCGTCCACGCGCGGAACGCGGCGCGTCTCGCCTCCGAGGGGCGCCGGGACGAGGCGATCGCGGCCTGGGACGCCGCGATCGGTGACGGCACGTCGGCGATCACGATCGAGCCGGATCTCGCCAGCGCCTGGAACAACCGCGGCGTCGCCCGCTCGGAGCGCGAGCGGCTCCTTCTCGAGGCGGGGCGCGTCACGGAAGCCGAGGCGGAGCGATCGGCCGCGGGAGGGGATTTCTCGGCCGCGATCGAGCGGGCGCCGCGCTTCGCGCTCGCGTTTCAGAACCGCGCCGCGCAGCGGAGGCGGCACGCCGAGGCTCTTCTCGTCGCTCGCGAGATCGAGGAGGCGAATCGCGCGCTCCGAGGCGCGATCGCCGACGTCGACGCGGCGCTCGCGCTCAAGCCCGGGGATCCGGACGCGCTGCTCGAGCGGGCGCTCGCCCTCGATCTCGACGGCCATCGCCTCGTGCTGGCGGGGGACGTCGCGGGGGCCGACGCGCCGCGTCGCGCCGCCCGCGAAGCCTTCGACGCCGCCGTGCTCGCGGCGCCCGACGACGCGCGGATCCGCGGCCTCCGCGGAATCCACCGCGCGCGCCGCGGCGACGGCGCGGGCGCGATCGGCGACCTCGAGGCGGCGCTCGCTCTCGCTCCGGACGCGAAGGCGAGAGCGCTCTTCGAGAGGGAGATCGCGGAGGCGCGCGCCGGCGAAAGGTGAAATCGCGCGCTTCTTCCCGCGCGGACTATCCCGCCGCCGCGAGGCGGCTCCGTTCCCATCGGACTCGGCCGAGCGAGCGCGCCGCACGACGCGGAGTCACCGGCGGCCGCGGCACGGAGATTGAAGCGATGAGCCGGTTCGGCCGAGACGTCGTGACGACGCGAGACTCGGGCGCCCGTTTCCCGCACGGGAAGATGGGCGCCCGAGGATGGCCCGGTTCGCCCGCAAGCGCACCGGCCGGCGAGCCGGCCCGGCAATCGAAGCGAGAATGAGAATCCCGGGCATCCTGCGCCGAGACGGAAACCGCCACGACTCACTTCCGGTCGTCGATCCGCGGGCGGGCGCCGCGTCGCCCGGACGACCTTCGAGGCATCGCCGCGAGCGAACCGGGCGAGCCTCCACGTGGTAGAATGGCGCCTCGTCCAGCCGTCCCCACTTTCAACATAATACGTTGCCGGGGAGCAACTTACGCATGAGCCAGGCAGGGAACGAAGGCGATCTCCTCATCGAAGAGGAGATGAAAGACTCCTACCTCACCTACGCGATGAGCGTCATCGTCTCGCGCGCGCTCCCGGACGTTCGCGACGGGCTCAAGCCCTCGCAGCGCCGGATCCTCGTCGCGATGCGCGATCTCAACCTCTCGCCCACCGCGCGGCGCGCGAAGTGCGCCGCGATCGTGGGAGAGACGATGAAGACGTACCACCCGCACGGCGACATGGCGATCTACCCGACGCTCGTGCGGCTCGGCCAGGACTGGAGCACGCGCTATCCGCTCATAGACCCGCAGGGGAACTTCGGATCGCAGGACGGCGACTCCGCCGCGGCGATGCGGTACACGGAGGCGCGGCTCGCGCCGCCGGCCGGCTACCTCCTGGAAGATCTCGACAAGGACACGGTCGAGCTGGGCCGGAACTACGACGACTCGACCGACGAGCCGGTTGTCCTCCCCGGGCGGTTTCCGGGCCTCATCTGCAACGGTTCGACCGGCATCGCGGTCGGCATGGCGACGAGCATCCCGCCGCACAACCTCCGCGAGGTGGCCGACGGCATCATTCACCTCCTCGACCACCCGGACTGCGCGGTCGCCGACCTCATGAAGGTGATCCCGGGCCCCGACTTCCCGACGGGAGGGCTCATCTGCGGCCGCGAGGGAATCAAGCAGGCGTACGAGACCGGCCGCGGCCGGCTCGTCGTGCGCGCGCGCATCCACGCCGAAGATCTCAAGAAAGAGAAGAAGCAGCTCGTCGTCACCGAGATCCCGTACCAGATCGCCACGCAGGACATCATCAACCGCATCGTCGACGCCGTGAAGAACGACCATCTCCCCGGCGTGTCGGACGTCCGGGACGAGAGCGATCGCGAGGGGATGCGTCTCGTGATCGAGTTGAAGCGCGGCGAGGACGAGCAGGTCACGCTGAACCAGCTCTTCAAGCACACGCAGCTCCAGGACACGTACGGCGTCAATCTCCTCGCGATCGTCGACAAGAGGCCGAAGACGCTCAACCTGAAGGAGCTGCTCTGCGCGTACCGCGATTTCCGCATCGAGGTCATCCGCCGCCGGACGCGGTTCCTCCTCGACAGGGCTGAAAAGCGGCACCACATCGTCGACGGGCTCTTGAAGGCCCTCGTCGACATCGACGCGATCATCCAGACGATCAAGTCGTCCCAGACGGTGCCCGAGGCGCGAGCGAATCTGCAGGCGAACTTCGACCTCACGGAGCCGCAGGCCTCGGCCATCCTCGAGATGAAGCTCGCTCGCCTCACGGGGCTCGAGCGGCTCGAGCTCGAGAGCGAGAAGAAGAAGCTCGAGGAGGAGATCGCCGGCTTCCGCGAGCTTCTCGCGAAGGAGGCGCTCGTCCTCGACGTGATCCGCGAGGATCTCTTCGAGCTCAAGGAGAAGTTCGGAGACGTCCGGCGCACCGAGATCACGGGCAACGTCCAGGAGATCGGCACCGAGCAGCTCATCGCGGAAGAGGACATGGTCGTCACGATGAGCCACAAGGGGTACCTGAAGCGCGTGCCGCTCGCGGCCTATCGCGCGCAAGGGCGCGGCGGGAAGGGAATCACCGCCGGCGACGCGAAGGAAGGCGATTTCACCGAAAGGCTCTTCGTGGCAACCACGCACGACTACATCCTGTTCTTCACGAACCGCGGCCAGGTGCACTGGCTCAAGGTCTACGACATCCCGCAGCTCTCGCGCGCCGCGCTCGGGCGCGCGGTCGTCAACATGCTGACGCTCGAGGAGGGGGAGACGATCCAGTCGATGATCCCCGTCCGCCAGTTCGACGACCGCCAGCTCGTCTTCGCGACGAGGAACGGCACGGTCAAGCGCACGAAGCTCGAGGACTTCTCGCGCCCGAAGAAGGGCGGCATCCGCGCGATCACGCTGGACGAGGGCGACTCCCTCGTCGCCGTCTGCGTGTCGAGCGGCAGCCAGGAGGTCGTCATCGGCACCGCGGAGGGCATGGCCATCCGCTTCCCGGAGAGCGACATCCGGAGCATGGGCCGGAGCGCCGTCGGCGTCCGCGGCATCAAGCTCGAGGAGGGCGACTTCGTCGTGGGCGCCTGCGTCGTCTCGCCCGCGACGGCGCTCCTCTCCGTGTGCGAGAACGGCTTCGGGAAGCGGACCCCGATCGAGGAGTACCGCCTCCAGGGGCGCGGCGGCATGGGCGTCATCAACATCCGTGCGAACGAGCGGAACGGCAAGGTCGTGGCGCTGCTCGAAGTCGTCGACGGCGACGAGATCATGCTCATGACGCAGGACGGGATGGTCGTGCGGACGCCGGTCGACGCGCTGCGCACGATCGGACGCGCGACGCAGGGCGTGAAGCTCATCAAGATCGCCGAGAACGACCGCGTCGTCTCGGTCGCGCGCGTCGCCCGCGAGGAAGGGGCGGAGGGAGAGCTGCCGTTCGGCGTCGAGCCGCCCTCGCCGCCGCTCATGATGGACGAGCCGGAGGGCGGCGGGACGGTCGGCGGCGACGGCGGCCCGTCCTCGACGGACGGCGGAGGGGAGGAGGAAGGGGACGACACGCCATGACGATCGGACTCGCCGAGGTTTCCCGCGCTCGCCGCGCTCTCGCCGCGGTCGCGGCGCTTCTGTTTCTTGTGGTGGCGCCTTCCGGAGCCGCCGGGGATGAGAAGGAAGAGAAGCCGAAGCAGAAGGAAGCCGTCGTGCACGTGGGCGACGACGAGGCGAAGGCCGCGCTCGAGCGCTTCCAGGTGATCGCGGATTCGGGCGACGAGAAGGCGCTCGCGCCCGCGCTCGAGCGGCTGAGCGACACGCCCCACCCGCTCGTCGCGAAGGAGGTCGAGAAGCACTTCTCGTCCTCACGGTCGACCGACGTGAAGCTCGCGGCGCTCCGGGCGCTTGGGAGGTGGGACGAGGGTCTCTCGGGCTCGGCCCTGAAGAAGGCGTTCCGCTCGAAGAAGAACGAGGACAATCCGAAGCTCTACGCCGCGATCATCGAGGCGATGACCGAGTCCGAGACGAAGATCCCCGCGAAGACGCTCCTCGACCTCGTGCCGATCGACGCCTCGCGCCAGGACGTGAACGTCCAGAAGGCCGCGGTCGTCGCGCTCGGGAGGATGAAGGAGAAGAAAGCGGTCGAGCTCTTCATCAAGATTTGGGAGCAGGACCCGAACGCCCAGCCCGCGAACCCGGGGCCGACGGACCCGCCCGCGTCCTACTGGAAGGCCGTGTGGGAGCGCTGGGCGGCGGTGGGAGAGCCGCTCAAGGCCGCGATGAAGGAGATCACGGGCGAGACGTTCGAGAGCGGGAAGGCCGCGCGCGAGTGGTACCGGAAGAACAAGAACCGATTGCGCATTCCATGAGCGAAGGAGCGCCGACGTGAGCCGGAGATTCCCCGGCTGGTTCCGGCAGGCCGAACGCGATCTCGCTCAAGCGACGGAGTCGCGGGACGCGGGCCGCCACGAGTTGGGAGTGCTTCGCGGCCCATCAGGCCGCCGAGAAGGCGGCAAGGCGCTCCATTTGAAGCTCGGTCAAGAGGCCTCGCGACACGTCGTCGCGCGCCTCGTTCGAGAACTTGCACTCGAAGTCGATCCCACCGTCGTCGAGAAGGGCCGCGTTCTCGACGACGTCTCCGCGCCGGCCCGTTACCCGAACGGTCACGACGAGGGCGCGCCGTTCGAGCACTTCGGTCCCCTTGAGAGCGAGACGGCCCTGCGCCATGCCCGTGAGATCGTCGAGTTCGTCCGTCTTCAGATGGCCTGACGCCGAGACGGTCGGAAAGGCCGCGCGCGAGTTCGCCGAGCGGGAATCCGCCCGGCACGGGCTCCTCCGTCTCGGATACTTCGGCTCGTACGCGCGCGGCGACCACGGCGTGGGAAGCGACCTCGATTTCGTGGCCGTCGTCGCCTCGAGCGACACCCCGTTTTTCGAGCGCGGATCCGACTGGGACCTCGCTCTTCTTCCGGTCCCCGCCGAGATCCCCGTCTTCACGAGCGCGGAGTGGGAGAAGCTCATGGCGTCCGGCTCCCGCTTCGCGACCGCGCTCCGCCGCGAGACGGTCTGGCTTCGGGGCGATCGCGGCTGAAGACGGCGCGGGCGAAGTCTTTCTGGCGCTTCGGGGTTTTGAGGCCGAGGTCGACGGCGGCGGGCTGTCCTCGGCGTAGGGAGCCAGCGCACGTCACGGCGTCGACTTCACCACGATCCAGTTCGTCATGGAGACGTTTAGGCTTGGCGAATTCAGCGAGTTTCGATCGTGGACGACGCCAGCGAGAAGGAACTCGCCCGGTGGGAACGTGACCGAGTGGAAGATCGGTGCCCGAGGC
>Ga0187892_10004144_pt1 | contig 24877 bp, 27 predicted proteins | sample MA1701073metaG_FD_139345 | JGI IMG/M metagenome (GOLD analysis project Ga0187892, IMG submission 139345) | Bio-ooze microbial communities from a basaltic lava cave in the Kipuka Kanohina Cave System on the Island of Hawaii, USA - MA170107-3 metaG ... | reverse complement strand
TGGGCCCGCTCCACGGCCTCCCGATAACGGTGAAGGACTCGTTCGAGACGGCGGGCCTGCGCTCCACGTGCGGCGTGCCGGAGCTCGCGTCGCACGTGCCGCGGAACGACGCCGTGGCGGTGGCGCGGCTCCGCGCGGCGGGCGCGGTGATCTTCGGCAAGACGAACACCCCGACCTGGGCGGGGGACGTCCAGACCACGAACGCGCTCTTCGGGACGACACGGAACCCGTGGGACCCGGCGCGCACCCCGGGCGGCTCGTCGGGTGGCTCCGCGGCGGCGCTCGCGGCGGGGCTCGTCGCGCTCGAGCTCGGGAGCGACATCGGCGGCTCGATCCGCATCCCGGCGCACTGTTGCGGCGTCTTCGGCCACAAGCCGAGCCACGGCCTCGTGCCGCAGCGCGGGCATCTCCCGGGCCCGCCCGGCACGCTCCTCGAGGCCGACCTCAACTGCGTGGGACCCCTCGCGCGCTCGAGCGAAGACCTCGCGCTCGCACTCGACGTGCTCGCGGGGCCACTGCCCGAGCTCGCGCACGCCGTCTCGCTCCGGCTCCCGCCCGCGCGCGCGGAGCGGCTCGGCGCGTTCCGCGTGGCGGCGTGGCTCGACGATCCGGCCTGCGCGGTCGCGAGCGAGCTCCGTGACGTGCTCGAGCGCGCGGCGGACGCCCTCGCGCGAGCCGGCGCCCGGCTCGACCGGAAGGCGCGACCGGCGGTCGACTTCCGTGAGGCGACCGACACCTACGTCTCATTGTTGATGCCCTACATGAGCCTCACTTTCCCGCCCGAGGCCGCCCGGCTGCTGGTCGCGGCCGGCGACCAGGTGCCCGCCGACGCACCGGGCCTGCTCGCCGCAGCGGCGCGCGCCCACGCGCTCCGCCAGCGCGACTGGCTGATGGCGCACGAGCGCCGCGAGCGGATCCGCGCGCGCTGGGCCGAGTTCTTCCGCGACTTCGACGTCCTCCTCTGCCCGGTCACGCTGACGCCGGCGTTCCCGCACGACACGAACGAGTTCACGAGCCGCTCGCTCACGGTGAATGGAACGCCGCGCCTGTATCTCGAGCACGTGCTCTGGCCCGGGCTGATCGGCATGGCGCTGCTGCCGTCGACGGTGATCCCGGCCGGGCGCACCGCCGCGGGCCTGCCGGTGGGCGTACAGATCGTGGGCCCCTACCTCGAGGACAGGACGCCGCTCGCCTTCGCGCTGGCCGCCGAGCGCGTGCTCGGCGGCTTCGTGCCGCCCCCGGCCTTCGCGTGACGTACCACGAGCTCCGCGTAGCAAAGGTGATCGACGAGACGCACGACACGCGCTCCTACGTGCTGGACGTCCCGCCCGAGCTCCGGGAGCGCTTCGCCTATCGCGCGGGCCAGTACCTGACCTTCGAGGTGCCGCTTCCCGCCGAGGGCATCGTGCGCTGCTACTCGCTCGCGAGCTCGCCGGACATCGGCGACGAGCCCAAGGTGACGGTGAAGCGGGTCGCCGACGGGCGCGGCTCGAACTGGTTCCACGACGCGGTGTCCGCGGGCGCGAAGCTGCGCGTGCTCCCGCCCCTCGGCCGCTTCGTGCTGCACGATTCGCCTGCGCCGCTCCTCCTCTTCGCCGGCGGGAGCGGCATCACGCCCGTCATCTCGCTGATCAAGAGCGCGCTCGCCACGACGGAGCGGCGCACCCGGCTGCTCTACGCCAACCGCGACGCGCGCTCGGTGATCTTCCGCGCCGAGCTGGACGCGCTCGCCGCGGCGCACCCCGCGCGGCTCGAGGTCGTCCACCACCTCGACGACGCGAGCGGCTTCGTGACGCCGGACGAGGTGCAGGCCGTGCGCCGGGGCTTCGAGGACGCCGAGCACTACCTGTGCGGCCCGGGCCCGTTCATGGCGGGCGTCGAGGCGACGCTCCGCGCAACCGGCGTGGGAGAAGAGCGCATCCGGATCGAGCGCTTCGAGCTCCCGGCCGAGCACGCCCAGACAGGCGTCACGGAGGCGGCGCCCGCCGCGGGCCTGCCGAGCGAGATCGTGGTGCACCTCGAGGGCAAGACGCACCGCGTGCCCTACACGCCGGGCCAGACGCTCCTCGCGGCGGCGCGCGCGGCCGGCCTCGCGCCGCCCTTCGCGTGCGAGGAGGCGTTCTGCGGCTCGTGCGCCGCGAAGCGCGTGCGCGGCGAGATCGCGCTCGACCGCAACGACGTCTTCACCGCGCAGGAGCTCGCGGAGGGCTGGATCCTCACCTGCCACGGCCGCCCCGCCTCCGCCGAGTGCGAGATCAGCTGGGATACGTAGCGGGGACGTTCTTCAAAACGTCAAAACGGTGGGAAGTCTCGTCGCGTTTTGACGTTTTGAAGAACGTCCCCGTCAAAACCAGCGATCAGAACGGAGCAATGGCGATCCTGCGCCGCTCGGTCGAGGCGGCGAGCTCGCGCCAGATCGCGCCCTCGAGGGCACGCGCCTCCGGGCCCGGCAGCGTCTCGACGTGCGCGTGCAGCCCGATCAGGAGCGCGCGCAGCGCCTGGTTCGTAGCGTCGAGGTCGGGCACGCGGAGGCTCGGGTCCGCGCTCACCGCCGCGCTCCCGAGCCGCTCGCGGAGGCCCGCGTCGCGGACGACGGGCGCCCCCTCCGCGAAGAGCTTGCGGAGCGCGGCGTTCTCCTCGACGCGGCGCGCGGCGGCGCGGTCGATCTCCTCGCGCGCCACGCCGAGCAGCATCGCCTGCACGCTCACGCTCGCCGCCCGGTAGGGCGGCGTCATGGCCGGCGCGATCTCACCGAGGAGCGCCTGCACCGTGCGCTCGAGCACCAGGCTCGGATCCGGCTTCATGCGAGCTTCCCGAGCAGCGCGAGCGCCGCGCGGTCCTGCGAGTTGCCCATCATCCAGCTCGAGAGCCCGAGCACGGGGTCGTGGTTCGCGCCGCTCGCGTACTCGCGCCCGCCCGAGACCCAGATGCCCTGGCCCTTCACGCACGAGAACAGCTCCCACCAGAGGAGCGCGGCCGGCTCGGCGCGGAGGCCGCTCGCCGCCTCCCAGATGCGGATCGCCTCGACCTTCGGCAGCAGGCTCCCCGCGAGCCCCTCGCGCGACCACTGCCAGACCGGATTGATGCCCCAGGCGAGGTCCTCGAGCGGGTCGCCGAGGTGCGCCATCTCCCAGTCGAGCACGGCGCGGATCTCGCCCTCGCGGTCGAACAGGAAGTTCCCCGTGCGGTAGTCGGCGTGCACCACGGAGAGCTTCTGCGCCGGGGGCGGCGGGTTCCGCCGCAGCCAGCGGATCACCGCGCGCGTGATCGGCTGCGGCTCGAGCTCGTCCTCGTCGAGGACGCGCTCCCAGTGCGCGAGCTCCCGCTGCCAGCACGCGTCGAGTGCGACGGGCGACATCGGCCCCACGAGCCCGAGCTTCTCCGGGTCGGCGCGCGCGATCTCGCCGAGGATCGTCCACTTGCGGTGGCCGAGCCTCGGCCGGAGCGGGAGGAAGGCCGGCGTGAGCAGCGTCTGGAACGAGCTCTCGAGCCCGCTGAGCTCCTCCATCACGAAGAACGGGTGGTCGAGGGGCGCGGGGCTCTCCTCGAGCCAGAGGGCCTCGGGCACGGGGACGGTCGTGCCGTGGAAGGCGCGATATGCCGCGAACTCGACGCGGCGGTCCGTCTCGATCAGGCTGCCGGGCGGGTCGCGGCGCAGGATCAGGCGCCTTTCCACGCGCTCGCCGCCGCGCTCGAAGCGCAGCACGAAGCGCGACGTCTCGCGCGAGGCGCCGCCGTGGATGCGCTCGAGGCCGGAGACCTCGACCGCGCTCGCGCCCGGCAGGCGCGGCGCGAGGTAGGCGGCGAGGCGGCGCTCGAGGTCGGACACGCGCGCGCATTCTGGCACGGACCCCCGGCGCCGTGCCATGTTGCCCGCCGAAACGAACGCCTCCGTGCCACGCACGCAAGCGGCCTCGCGAAGCAGATGCCGCGCGCAGCGAGCCCACGCGAGGGGTAACCTCGCGTGAGGCGAGCGGAGGTCATCGAGATGGACGTGTACGAGGCGCTCTACACCACGCGCGCGATGCGGCGCGTGAAGCCGGATCCGATCCCGCGCGCGGTGCAGCAGAAGCTGCTCGACGCCGCGATCCGGGCGCCCTCCGGCGGCAACGCGCAGATGTGGCGCTTCATGCTCGTCGACGACCCGGCGCTCAAGGCGCGGCTCGGGCCGATCTACCGCGCGTGCCTCGCGTCGCTCTGGGAGACGATCTACAAGCCGCGCGTCGACGCGGCCGCGCAGAATCCCGACGCGCCCGAGTCGCGTGACTTCGCGAAGATGCGGGCCTCGGCCAGCTGGCTCGCCGACCACTTCGAGCAGTACCCGCTGTTGCTGTTCGCGTTCAGCCAGTACGACACGACCGGTGGCTCGATCTTCCCGTCCATCTGGAGCGCGATGCTGGCGGCGCGGGCAGAGGGTGTCGGGAGCGCGCTCACGAGCGTGATGATGTTCCGCGCCGCCGAGGTGCTGGAGGTCCTCGGCGTCCCGAAGGACGACAACTGGCACTTCAGCTGTTGCGTCACCTTCGGCTACCCGACCGGCAAGTGGGGCGTGGCGCCGCGGAATCCCGTCCACCAGGTGAGCTTCCGGAACGGCTGGGGGAAGCCGCTCGGCTTCGAGGTGAACGCGCCGCTCTGGCCCGCGAAGCGGCCCTGAGCGTGCTCCCGGTGTGGGTGTGCGCGCTCGGCGTCGGCGGCTGCCTGCTCGCGGAGTGGCGCGGGAGCGCGCGCGGGCTCTGGCTTGCGAAGCCGGTGGCCTCGGCCGCGTTCCTCTGGGCGGCGCTCGCGTGGGGCGCGCTCGACTCGGGCTTCGGGCGCACGCTCGCGGCGGGCCTCGCGCTCTGCGCGCTCGGGGACGTGCTGCTGATCCCGCGTGAGGCGCGCGCCTGGCTGCGGGCGGGGATGCTCGCGTTCGGCCTCGGTCACATTTGCTTCGCGGTCGCATTCGTCTCGCACGGGGTCGCGCCGTCGGCCCTCGCGCTCGCGTTCCTCGCCGCCGGCGCCGCGATGGCGCTCGCGTGGCGCTGGCTCCGGCCGCACGCGGCGCCGGACGTGCGGCGGCCGCTCGCGCTCTACCTGGCCGTGATCGGCGGGATGCTCGCGAGCGCAGCCGGCGCGCTCGCCGCGGGCGCCCCACGGCCAGCGGCGGCAGGCGCCGGGCTCTTCGCGCTCTCGGACCTCGCCGTGGCGCAGGACCGCTTCGTGGCGCGGAGCTTCGCGAGCACGCTCTGGGGCCTGCCGGCCTACTACGCCGCGCAGCTCCTGATCGCGTGGGGCGCGCACGGCGCGTAGCGGCCGGGGCTTTCCAGGCGCGCGACGTCGGTTAGCCTGCTCGGATGCGGGCCACGCCCGCTCGGAGGTCCGCATGGCTCGCCCCGCTCCGCTCCGCCGCCTGCTCGCTGGCCTCGCGTTCTGTCTGCTCGCCGTCGCCTTCGCCGCACCCGCCGCCGCGGACGAGTACGACGCGCGCCGCGCGGGCCATCCGCTCCGCATCGTGGCCTACGTGCTCCATCCCTTCGGGGTCGCGCTCGACTGGCTGATCTTCCGTCCTGCGCACTGGGCCGGCTCGCAGCCCGCGATGGCGTACATCTTCGGCCACGACGTGGACGAGGAGCCGCAGCGCTAGCCGCGCGCGCGGGGCTCGGTGCCCGCGCGGAGGCCGAACGGCACGACGCGGCGTGATTCCGGCGCGTTGTGCTGTACCCGCACGAGGCACATCGGTATGATCCTTGCATCCATGCCGCCTCGCGCCCGTCTGCTCGCGCTCTGCGTCTGCCTCGTCGCAGCGAGCCCCTCGGTCCGGGCCGCTGAGCCGGCGTCGTCGGAGTCGCCGCTCTCGGCGGCGGAGCTCAGCGTCGAGGGCATGACGTACGTCGCGAGCAACGCGGCACGGAACGAGGTGATCGTCGAGGCCGGCCGCGCGCAGCTCGGCCGCGGCAAAGCGGTGGCCGAGCTCGAGACCGTACACGCGCGCGTCGGGTCGTTCGCGTCGGGCGGGCCTGGCGGCGCGGCCGGCGGCATGGAGCTCCGCTGCGCGCGCGGCACCTTCGACCTCGCGAGCGGCGATCTCACGGCGGAAGGCGACGTGCGCGGCAGCACGGCCGACGGGCGGAGCTTCCAGACCGAGCGGCTCGTCTACACGCGCGACACGGGGCGCGTGACGACTCGCGCGCCGGTCGTGATCCGCGACGCCTTCGGCACGCTGCGCGGCGCGGGCTTCGAGTACTGGGTCCGCGAGAACCGCTTCCGGCTGATCGGCGGCGCCTCGGTGGTGACCACGCCGTGAAGTGGCTCGCCGCGCTCGGGTCGGTGCTCCTGGCGGCGGGGGCGGCGGGATCGACCGGCGTGGGTGTGGCGCCCTTCGAGACGGTCGCCGCCGCTGGTCAGGTCGCGCCGGACGTGGCGGCGCACGTCGCGCAGCGCCTCGCCACGCGGGGCGTGGGCGCGGTCGTCGGGCCGCAGGAGCTCGGGGCCCCGGCGCGCTACGAGCCGAAGGCCGCCGAGGCGCAGGGCTGGGCCCAGCACGCGGCGGTGGACGCCATCGTGGTCGGCCGCACCACGAAGCTCGGCAGCCGCCTCTCGCTCCACGCCCGCGTCCTCGACGGCCGCTCCGGGAAGCCGGTCGGCGCCCCGGTGGTGGAGGAGGTCGCGAGCCCGGAGGAGTTCGGCCGCTCGATCGACCGGCTGACCGGCGCGCTCCTCGAGCGGCTGGGCGAGCGGCCCGGCGCAGTCAGCGCGCCCGCGCCGGAGAGGCCGGCCGCGAAGCCCGAGGCGCTCGCCTTCGACAAGAGCAAGCCGCTCTCCATCCACTCGGACCAGCTCGAGGCCGCGCCCGACCCCTCGGGCCAGCGCCGGCTGGTCTTCGTGGGGCACGTGCGCGCGGAGCAGGGGGCCTTTTCGCTCGTCGCCGACCGCCTCGAGGCGCTCTATCTCGCCGGCGCGAGCGAGCCCCACCGGCTCCAGGCGAAGGGGCACGTGACGCTCAAGCAGGGCACGCGCGTCGCGCGCTGCGCCGAGGCCACGTTCTTCCGCACCGAGGAGCGCGTGGTGTGCACGGGCCAGCTCGCGGAGCTCGAGCAGGCCTGCGACCGCGTGCGGGGCTCCCGGATCGTGTTCCACCTGGGCTCGGAGCGGCTCGAGGTCGAGGGCGGCGCAGACGTCTCGATCCGGCCGGAGGGGCCTGGCTGCGGCGGGGACAGCGCGTTTGGCGGGGGGCCCGGCCGGTGAGCTCCGTGCTCGCGACCCGCGGCCTCACGAAGCGCTACGGCGAGCGCGCGGTCGTGGACCGCGTTGCGCTCGAGGTGCGGCGCGGTGAGGTGGTCGGGCTCCTCGGCCCGAACGGCGCCGGCAAGACCACCACCTTCAACCTGATGGTGGGCGGCATCCGCCCCGATGGTGGTCAGGTCCTGCTCGGCGACCGCGACATCACGGGGCTGCCGATGTATCGGCGGGCCCGGCTGGGCCTGGTCTACCTGCCGCAGGAGCCGTCCATCTTCCGCCGGCTCAGCGTGGCGGAGAACGTGCTGGCCATCCTGGAGACCGTGGAGCCGGACGAGGCGCGCCGCCGCGACCGGCTCGAGGCCCTGCTGTCCGAGCTCGGGATCGTCGATAAGGCCCGGCAGCGGGGCGACTCGCTCTCGGGCGGGGAACGGCGGCGCGTCGAGGTGGCGCGGGCGCTCGTCCTCGACCCGAAGTTCCTGCTGCTGGACGAGCCGTTCACGGGCATCGATCCGATCGCGGTGATCGAGATCCAGAAGCTCGTGGAGCAGCTCAAGCTGAGGGGCATCGGCATCGTGATCACGGAGCACAAGGTCCGGGAGGCCCTCTCGATCTGCGACCGCGCCTACATCCTCCAGTCCGGTCGCATCATCCGCGAAGGGACGCCCGCCGAGATCGCGGCCGATCCGCAGGTACGCCAGGTCTATCTCGGGGAGAACTTCCAGCTCCAGTAGCTGGGACGCAGCGCATGGCGATCGAACTCAAGCAGCAGCTCAGGCTCACGCAGCAGCTCGTGATGACGCCGCAGCTGCAGCAGGCGATCAAGCTGCTCCAGCTCTCGCGGCTGGAGCTCGTTTCGACCGTGCAGCAGGAGCTCGAGGAGAACCCCGTCCTCGAGGAGAGCTTCGACGAGGATCTCGCGGAGGAGGGGGCGCAAGAAGAGGCGCCCGCCGAGGCCACCGAGGTCGCGGCGGCGAGCGAGCGCGAGAGTGCGGCCGAGCTGCCGGAGGCCGACCCGGTACCCGACATGGACTGGGCCACCTACGGCGAGGGCAGCGCCGGGCCCGGGCCTGCGGTGGTGCGCGACGACGAGGAGCGCCCCGGCATCGACGGTGTGGCGACGCGCCGGCCCACCCTTCAGGAACATCTCGAGTGGCAGTTACAGCTCACCTCGCTTCCCGACCTCGAGCGGCACGTGGCGGGCTTCATCCTCGGCAACCTGGACGAGGACGGGTACCTCCGCTCCACGCTCGACGAGATCGCGCGCCAGGCCGGCGTGACGGAGGACGTGGCGATCGCCGGCCTCGCCAAGGTGCAGGCCCTCGATCCGCCGGGCGTGGCGGCGCGCGACCTGCGCGAGTGCCTGCTGCTCCAGCTCGACGCGCTCGGGCTCGAGGATCCCCTCGTGCGGCGGCTGGTGGACCAGCACCTGCCCCAGCTCGAGAAGCGCGACCTGCGCGGCATCGCGCGCGACCTCGGCGCCGCCCTCGAGGCCGTGGCCGCGGCCGCCGACGTGATCGCGCGTCTCGAGCCCCGCCCCGGGCGGCCCTTCGGTGGCGACGAGCCGATCTACATCGTGCCCGACATCTACCTCTACAAGGTCGGCGACGACTATCACATCGTGATGAACGAGGACGGGCTACCCAAGCTGCGCATCAACCGCCTCTATCGCGACGTGCTCGCGAAGTCGCGCGAGGTGGGGAAGGAGACGCGCGACTACGTGCAGGACCGCGTGCGCTCCGCGCTCTGGCTGATCAAGTCGATCCACCAGCGGCAGCGCACGATCTACCGCGTGATGGAGAGTCTGGTGCGTCATCAACGCGAGTTCTTCGACAAGGGGATCGCGCATCTCCGGCCCCTCAACCTGCGCGACGTGGCGGACGACATCGGCATGCACGAATCCACGGTGAGCCGCGTGACCACGAACAAGTACGCCAATACGCCGCAGGGCATCTTCGAGCTCAAGTACTTCTTCAACTCCAGCATCAATCGCGTGGACGGCGACGCGATCGCGAGCGAGAGCGTGAAGGAGAAGATCCGCCAGCTGATCTCGAACGAGGACGCCCGGCGGCCGCTCTCCGACCAGCGCCTGGCGGAGATGCTGATGTCCTCGAACATCGACATCGCCCGGCGCACGGTCACGAAGTACCGCGAGGCGATGAACATCCTGTCTTCCACGAAGCGCCGGAGACTGAGCTAGTGCGCGGGGAGGAAGCGGCGCTAGCCTGCTGGCCGCCGTCCCGGAGGCGCCCATGAAGATCATGGACATCCTGGTGAGGGACGCCGTCCTCTTGGACGTCGCCGCGTCCGAGAAGCACGCGACGCTGCGGGAGCTCGCGCGCGCCCTCGCGGGCGCCGAGCCGCGGCTCGACGCCGGGCGCCTGCTCGAGGTCCTGCTCGAGCGCGAGCGCCTCCAGAGCACCGGGATCGGGGACGGCGTCGCCATCCCGCACGGCAAGGTGCCCGGCCTGGACCGGCTGGTGGCCTCTTTCGCCCGCAGCCGGGCCGGCGTGGACTTCGACTCGATCGACGGCCAGAAGACCCACCTGTTCTTCCTGCTGGTCGTGCCGGAGCACGCGGGCGGCATGCACCTGAAGGCGCTCGCGCGGATCTCCCGCTTCTTCCGCGACGCCGCGTTCCGCAAGGCCCTCGAGGAGGCCGAGACGCGCGAGGACGTGTTCCGGGCCATCGAGGAGGAAGACGCCAAGTTCTGACCATGCAAGTCCACGGTGCACTCGTGCAGGTGCAGGTCCAGCGCGAGGGGGTGGGCGTGCTGCTGCTCGGGCCGAGCGGCGTCGGCAAGAGCGAGGCGGCGCTCGAGCTGGTGACGCGGGGGCACCGGCTCGTGGCGGACGACGTGGTGGAGCTCGCGCCCGAGGGCGGCCGGCTGGTCGGCCGCGCGCCCGCGGCCATCCGGCACTTCCTCGAGATCCGCGGCCTCGGGATCCTGTTCGTGCCCGAGCTCTACGGCGCCGCGGCGGTGCTCGATCACTGCGCGGTGGACCTGGTCTGCCGGCTCGACCCGGATCGCCCGCCGGCCGAGTTCGAGCGCGTGGGCCTCGAGCGGCCGCGCGAGACGCTCGCCGAGGTCGCGGTGCCGAGCGTGCGCCTCCCGGTCCGGCCCGCCACGAGCCTCGGCGTGCTCGTGGAGGCGGCCGCGCGCGACCACCGCATGCGCGAGCGCGGGCCCTCCGCGGCGGCGCGGCTCGACGCGAGCCTGAAGGAGCGGGCGTGACGGCGCCGCTCCAGGTGGTGTTCGTGGCCGGGCTCTCCGGCAGCGGCAAGACGACCGTGATGGCCACGCTCGAGGACCTCGGCTTCTACAGCGTGGACAACCTCCCCGCGCAGCTCACGCGCCAATTCCTCGACCTCTGCGTGGCGGCGCGGCCGCCGATCCGCCGCGTCGCGCTCGCGATCGACGCGCGCGAGTCCGCCTTCCTCGCGGGCGTTCCCGCCGTGATCGAGGAGCTACGCAAGCGCGACCTCTCGCTGCGCGTGCTGTTTCTCGACTGCGCGACGGACGTGCTCGTGAGCCGCTACCGCGAGACGCGGCGCGTGCACCCGCTCTCGCCCGGAGGCTCGGTCGAGCAGGGCATCGAGGCCGAGCGCAAGCTGCTCACCGAGCTCGCCGAGCTCGCGGACCTGCGCATCGACACGAGCGAGCTCAACGTGCACGAGCTCCGCGAGACCGCCGCGCGCGCGGTCGCCGGCCAGGGACGTGGCACGGTGCTGAACTTCGTCTCCTTCGGCTTCCGGCACGGCCTCCCGCGGGGCGCGGACCTCGTCTTCGACGTGCGCTTCCTCCGGAACCCCCACTTCCACCCAACGCTCCGTCCGAAGACGGGGCTCGACGCCGAAGTGGCCGCCTACGCGCTCGACGAGGAGCGCGGCGTGGCGCTGCTGGCAAAGCTTCGCGACCTGCTCGAGTTCCTCGTGCCCCTGTACGAGGCGGAGGGAAAGGCGTATCTCACGGTGGCGGTCGGCTGCACCGGCGGCCGCCATCGTTCGGTCGCAGTGGTCGAGGCGCTCGCGCCGGAGCTGCGCCGCGGCGGCCGCGAGGTGAACGTCACTCACCGGGACGTGGAGAGGTCCGCGTGAAGATCGGCGTCGTCATCGTGTCGCACTACCGGCTCGGCGAGGAGATGCTCCAGGCCGCGCGCCTGATCGTCCCCGACGCGCCGCGCTTCTTCGCGGTGGGAATCGAGCCCAAGCAGCGCGTGGACGAGATGCGCGCCGCGATCGCCGCCGCGCTCGACGCGGCCGATCAGGGCCACGGCGTCCTCGTCCTCACCGACATGTTCGGAGGCACGCCCTCGAACGTGAGCCTCTCCTTCCTGGGCGAGCGCCGCGTCGAGGTGGTGACCGGCGTGAACCTGCCCATGTTGATCAAGCTCGCCACGCTGCGCGAGGAGAAGCCGCTCGACGAGCTGGCCTCGTTCGTCAAGCAGTACGGTCAGCGCAACATCTCGGTGGCGAGCGAGATCCTGCCGGACGAGAGGAAGTGAGCGAGGCCCCTCTGATCGAGCGCGAGTTCGTGGTGGCGAGCGAGCTCGGCTTCCACGCCCGCCCGGCCGGCGAGTTCGTCCGGGTGGCGAGCCGCTTCAGCGCCGAGGTCTCGGTGTCGCGCGGCGGCGAGTGGGTGAGCGGACAGAGTGTGCTCTCGCTGCTCTCGCTCGCGGCAGGGCCGGGGACGCGGCTCCGGCTGCGCGCGGTGGGCCCCGATGCCGCGGAGGCGATCGCGACGCTCGGCCAGCTGATCGAGCGTCCTCACGCAAGCGGCGCGTAGCGCCGCGCGGCGTTCTGACGCCACCCGCCCCCGGATCCGGTCAGCGTGCGTCCGTACGCGACCCGAGTCACGAGGCCGGGTGGAGCCGGTCCACCCGGCCCTGGCACCGCCGTCGCACGCGGGTCGGCTGGTGAACGATTGCCCGGCCCGGGCCCGTTCCTTACTCTCCGCGCCCGTTCCCCCGCGGGCTCCCCCCGGAGCGGGGCTCGCGCGAGGTCTCAGCGAAACATGGCCAGCCGCTCCGTGTTCACGTCCGAGTCGGTCTCGATGGGCCACCCGGACAAGATGTGCGACCAGATCTCGGACGCCGTCCTCGATGCCATGCTGGCCCAGGATCCGGGCTCGCGTGTGGCCTGCGAGACGCTGACCACCACCGGCCTGGTCGTGCTCGCGGGCGAGGTGACGACGCGCGCCCAGGTGGATCTGGCGGCCCTCGTGCGGAACGTGGTCCAGGACATCGGCTACACCAGCTCGGCGATGGGCTTCGACGCCGCGACCTGCGGCGTGATGATCGCGCTCGGCAAGCAGAGCCCCGACATCTCGCAAGGCGTCACGGACGGCGAGGGCCTCCACAAGGAGCAGGGCGCGGGCGACCAGGGGATGATGTTCGGCTTCGCCTGCAACGAGACGGAAGAGCTCATGCCCGCGCCGATCCGCCTCGCGCACAAGCTGATCGAGAAGCAGCGCGAGTGCCTCGAGTCGGGCGAGATCGACTGGCTCCGGCCCGACGCGAAGTCGCAGGTCTCGATCGAGTACGAGGACGATCGGCCGGTGCGGATCTCCGCGATCGTCCTCTCGACGCAGCACGACCCCGACGTCGAGCATCGCGAGCTCGAGACCGCGGTGAAGCGCCGCATCATCGATCCCGTCGTGCCGGGCGACTGGATCGACGAGCGGGAGCCGCCGAGGGTCTTCGTGAATCCGACCGGTCGCTTCGTGATCGGCGGCCCGATGGGCGACGCCGGCCTCACCGGCCGCAAGATCATCGTGGACACCTACGGCGGCATGGGCCGGCACGGCGGCGGCGCCTTCTCGGGCAAGGACCCGACCAAGGTGGACCGGAGCGGCGCCTACGCCGCGCGCTGGGTGGCGAAGAACGTCGTCGCGGCCGGCCTCGCGCGCCGCTGCGAGGTGCAGGTGGCCTACGCGATCGGCGTCGCCGAGCCGGTCTCGATCCGCGTGGACACCTTCGGCACGGGAACGCTCGAGCCCGAGAAGCTGGCCCGCCTCGTGCGCAAGCATTTCGACCTCACGCCCCGGGGCATCATCGAGGCGCTCGGCCTCCGGCAGCCGCGCGGCTGGTGCTATCGCGAGACCGCCTTCCACGGTCACTTCGGACGCAAGCAGTTCCCGTGGGAGGACACCTCGCGCGCCGAAGCCCTAAGCCGCGACGCGGCCCGCTAGCCGTGGGCGCACTCTGGCTCCAGGCCGCAGGCGGCAGCCCCTTCGAACTGCTGGTGCCGATGGGCGCCATCTTCCTGATCATCTACTTCCTGCTGATCCGGCCGCAGGCGCGCCGCCAGAAGGACCACGAGAAGATGCTCGCCGCGCTCGGGCGCGGCGATCGCGTCGTCACGGCGGGTGGGCTCCACGGCGTGGTGACGGGCGTCGAGAAGGACGTGCTCACGCTCGAGGTCGCCGTGCTCAAGGGCGAGCGCGTCCGGGTCAAGGTGGACCGCGCACGGGTCGAGCGCCGGCTCGAGGTGGCGGAGAAGGGCGAGAAGAGCGACGACAAGGAGGCCTCGTGAGGCTCCGCACGCGAATCCTCGCGGTCGCCGGCCTCGTGATCTGGTTCGGCTGGTACGCGGTCGGCTCGTTCTTCCCCGACGCGCAGCGCAAGGCGGTCTGGTGGCTGCCCGACTCGGCGATCCGCCTCGGCCTCGACCTGCGGGGCGGCGTCCACATCGTGATCGGCCCCGACCTCGAGGTCGCCATTTCGCACGAGCTGTCCGTGATCGAGGACGGGCTCCGGCGCGCGCTGGAGCGCAAGAACGTGACCGGCACGCAGTTCCTCGCGAGCGCGACGGAGCTGCGCGTGAAGCCCGGCGCGCCGAGCGACGGGGCCGCGATCCGCGAGGCACTCGAGGACGACCAGCGCGTGACGCAGCGCGAGGAAGGCGGCGAGCTGGTGCTCACGCTCACGTCCGAGTGGACCCGCGAGGTCCGCGAGCGGGCCATGCTGCAGGCGCTCGAGGTGCTGCGGCGCCGCATCGACGATCCACAGACGGGCATCCCGGAGTCGGTGGTCACGCGCCAGGGGCAGGATCGCATCCTGATCGAGATCCCGGGCGTCGACCGCGTGCCCGACATCTTCCGCAAGACCGGCTACCTCGAGTTCAAGATCGTGCAGGACATGGCGCCCACCGAGGAGCTGCTCCGCGCGAAGCATCCGGACGGACTCCCGCCGGGCACCGAGATCGCGGTCGAGAAGGAGCGCAAGACCGAACGTACGATCGCCGCCTACCTCGTGCCGGAGCGGGCCGACATCAACGGCGACTTCCTGACCGATGCCCAGGTGCAGTTCGACAATCGCCTGAACGAGTGGCAGGTGAGCTTCACGTGGAATCCCGAGGGCGGACAGATCTTCGGCGAGCTCACCGAGAAGAACCTGCAGAAGCCGCTCGCGATCATCCTCGACGACCACGTCTACAGCGCTCCGGTGATCCGCGATCGCATCTCCCGCCAGGGTCAGATCACCGGCCGCTTCAGCTCGGAGGAGGCGCGCGACCTCGCCGTGGTGCTGCGCGCCGGTGCGCTCCCGATCCCGGTGCAGATCGAGGAGGAGCGCACGATCGGCCCGGCGCTCGGGCAGGACTCGATCCGGCGCGGCATCTGGGCCTCGGCGGTGAGCCTCGTGCTCGTGATCGCGCTGACGGTCGGCTACTACCGGCTCTCCGGCGTCTACGCGAGCGTCGCCCTGCTCGTGAACCTCGTGATGCTGGTGGGCCTGATGGCGCTGTTCGAGGGCACGCTCACCATGCCGGGCGTGGCGGGTCTGGTGCTCACCGTCGGAATGGCCGTCGACGCGAACGTCATCATCTTCGAGCGCATCCGCGAGGAGCTCCGGAGCGGCCGCACGCCACGCGCCTCGATCGCCGCCGGCTTCCAGAAGGCGGGCCGCACGATCCTCGACGCGAACGTCACCACCATGATCACGGCGCTGGTGCTCTTCGAGTACGGCACGGGCCCGATCAAGGGCTTCGCGGTGACCCTCGCGGTCGGGCTCCTCACCAGCGTGTTCGCCGCGCTCGTGGTCACGCGCATCCTCTACGACGTCCACCCGGGTAACAAGCCCGTGGCCGACGTCTCGATCTAGGGCGAGGAGTCATGGCAGCCGGCAAGCACTTCGAGCTCATCTCGCCCGGAACCAAGATCGACTTCATCGGGCGCTGGAAGATCTGCGTCGCGATCTCGACCCTGGTCATCGCGATCGGCCTGATCGGATTCTGGAAGCCGGGCGTGAAGCTCGGCGTGGACTTCGCCGGCGGCACCGAGATGCAGGTGCGGTTCACGGGCGAGGGCGAGGTCAGCGACGACCCGATTCGCGGCGTGATGCAGAGCCTCGGCATCGAGAGCGACGCCGTGGTGCGGGTGGGGACGGGCCATGAGTTCCTGCTGAAGTTCCGGGGCGAGCGTCACATCGAGGCGCCGGCGGCGGAGGCCGCGGCCCCGCAGGAGGGCGGCGGCGAGATCACGGCCGACACGGATCTCATCATCCGCCTCCAGCAGGAGCTCGCGAAGCAGATCGGCCCGGTCGAGGTGGTGCGCGTCGAGTTCGTGGGGCCGAAGGTCGGCGAAGAGCTCCGCGATCAGGGCCTCGCCGCGATCGGCATCTCGTGCCTGCTGCTCATGGTCTACATCGCCTTCCGCTTCACGCCGCGCTTCGCGCCCGGCGCGGTGGTGGCGCTGGTCCACGACGTGGCGGTGACGTCGGCGGTGTGGATCGTGTTCGGGCTCGAGTTCGACCTGCGCGTGCTGGCGGCGCTCCTCGCCGTGCTCGGCTACAGCCTGAACGACACGATCGTGGTCTACGACCGCATCCGCGAGAACCTGGAGCTGCACACGCGGATCGACCTCGTCGAGGTATTGAACCGGAGCGTGAACGAGACGCTCTCGCGGACGCTGCTCACCGGCGTGACCTCGATCGTGGCGGTGGGCGCGCTCCTCGGGATCGGCGGCGAGGTCGTACGTCCCTTCGCGCTGGCGATGCTGATCGGGATCCTGGTCGGAACCTACTCCTCGATCTACATCGCCTCGCCGACGCTGCTCTGGCTCGAGCGGCGGCGGGCGCGGGGGGGCGCGCCGCGGGCGCGGGCGGCGGCGAAGGCGTAAACCCGCTCCCGACCGTCGCGGCATCCGCACGGGCTGTGGTACCTCGCGGAAGCCATGGACGCCCACGACTTCCTCGTGGCTCTCACGATCATCCTCGGCGTCGCCGCCGTGACGACGGTCGTGTTCCAGCGCCTCCACCAGCCGGTCGTGCTCGGCTACATCCTGGCCGGCCTGCTGATCGGGCCGCACGTCCCGTTCCCGCTCGTCGCCGACCGCCAGATCATCCAGACGCTCTCCGAGCTCGGCGTCATCCTGCTCATGTTCTCGCTCGGGCTCGAGTTCAGCCTCGGCCAGCTGGTGAGGCTCGGACCGACGGCCGGCCTCACCGCGCTGCTCCAGTCGAGCCTGATGATCTGGCTCGGCTTCGTGAGCGGGAGGCTGCTCGGCTGGACCACGCTCGAGAGCCTCTTCACCGGCGCGATCATCGCGATCTCCTCCACCACCATCATCGCGAAGGCGTTCGACGAGCAGGGCGTGCGGGGGCCGCTCCGCGAGCTCGTCGTCGGGATCCTGATCGTGGAGGATCTGATCGCCATCCTGCTCATGGCGACGCTGACGGCGCTCGCTTCGGGGGCCGGTCTCTCGGGCGCGGAGCTCGCGGCGACGAGCGGGCGGCTCGCGCTGTTCCTGTTCGGCCTCGTCGCGGTGGGGCTCGTCGTGGTGCCCCGCGCGGTGCGCTTCGTCCAGCGGATCGGCCGCCCGGAGACGACGCTGGTCGCGTGCATCGGCTTCTGCTTCGGGGTGTCCCTGCTGGCCCACGAGTTCGGCTACTCCGTCGCGCTCGGGGCATTCATCGCGGGCTCGCTGATCGCCGAGTCGGGCGAGCAGCGCGCGATCGAGCACCTCGTCCGGCCCGTCCGTGACGTGTTCGCGGCGATCTTCTTCGTCTCGGTCGGCGTGCTGATCGACCCCGGCCTGATCGTCGAGCACGGGCCCGCGGTCGCACTCCTCACGGCGGTCGTGATCGGGGGGAAGATCGTCGGCGTCGCGCTCGGCGCGTTCCTCACCGGGAACGGGGTCCGGACCTCGGTCCAGGCCGGCATGAGCCTCGCGCAGATCGGCGAGTTCTCGTTCATCATCGCCGGGCTCGGGCTCGCGCTCGGCGCGACGGGGGACTTCATCTATCCCGTCGCGGTGGCGGTCTCGGGGATCACGACGCTGACGACGCCGCTCCTGATCCGGGCGTCGGGGCGCGTGGCAGCCCTCGCCGACCGCCGGCTGCCGCAGCCGCTCCAGACCTTCGTCGCGCTCTACGGGAGCTGGGTCGAGCGGCTCGGGAGCCAGACCTCACAGGCGGGCGCGGGGCCCGCGATCCGCCGGCTGGTTCGCCTGCTCGCGCTCGACGTGGCGCTCCTCGCCGCGATCGTGATCGGCGCGTCCGTCGGCGGAGCGCGCGCCGTCGCCTTCCTCGAGGGGCTCGGGCTCGAGCGCTCCGTCGCGCGCTTCGCGGTGGTGGCCCTCGCGATCGCCGTCTCGCTGCCGCTCGCGGCCGGCGTGCTCCGCGTGGCCCGGAGGCTCGGCTTCACGATCGCGGAGACCGCGTTCCCGGCGGCGCGGGCGGGGGCGGCCGATCTCGCGGCGGCGCCGCGGCGCGCGCTGGTCGTGACGCTCCAGCTCGCGATCGTGCTGCTCACCGGACTCCCGTTGCTCGCGGTGACGCAGCCCGTCCTCGGCGGCGTCTACGGGCCGCTCCTCCTCGCGCTGCTGCTGGCCCTCCTCGGGTTCTCCTTCTGGCGCGGCGCGGCGGATCTCGAGGGCCACGTCCGCGCCGGGGCGCAGGCGCTGGTCGAGGCACTCGTCGCGCAGGCCCGCACGGGCGTCGCGGCGCCCGCGGGCGGAGCGGGGCACGCCGCCCCATCGAGCCTCGGCCGGGTGCGTGAGCTCCTCCCCGGCCTCGGCGAGCCCACGCCGCTCCGGATCGAGGCGGGGAGCCCGGCCGTGGGCCGCTCGCTCGCCGAGCTGAACCTGCGCGGGGCGACCGGCGCGACCGTCCTCGTGATCACGCGCGGCGGGCAGGGGATCGTCGTGCCGACGGCGGAGGAGGTGCTGCGCGCAGGCGACGTCCTCGCGCTCGCCGGGACGCACGAGGCGATCGACGCCGCGCGCGCGTTGCTCGCCGCGCGCTAGAGGCCGCCCGCCGCCTTCGCGAACGGCGCCGGCGCCGGGAGGCTGCTGCTCTTGCCCGGCCCCGTGCTCATCTCGATCGCGCCGTTCACCATGGCGCCCTCCTGGATCACCAGGCGCGGCGCCTTCACGTCGCCGTCGACGACGCCGGTGGCCTCGATCTGGATACGGTCGGCGGCGGCGAGGTTCCCGGTCACGTGTCCGATCACGACCACCGACTTGGCGTGCACCTCGGCCTTGACGCGGCCCTCGGCCCCGATCGTGAGCTGGTTGTTCGGGAGGTCGATGCGGCCCTCGACGTTGCCGTCGATCTGGAGGTCTTCGTTGCCGCTGAGATCGCCCTTGATCGTGATGGACTTGCCGATGTTGGCCATGTCGTCTCCTGGTCGAGGGGTGCGCTCGCTGCGTGCGGGGGGGGGAAGCGGGGTGGGGGAGAGGGCGAGGGGCGTCGGCGCCCCAGGCTCCGTCGTGGACCCGGAAGCAAAGGCCTCGTCTCGCGGCTTGCCGAACAGGCTCAAGCGAAGGCTCCGATCGAACGCCCGAGCCTATCGCAGCGGGAGCGCGTCTTCTAGCACGATGCCGCGGTCCTCGAGCAGCGTGCCCTGCGCGCGGTCGAGCCCGGTCACCGCGGTGTGATAGACCTGGAGCGCCGTGATGCGCTGGCTCTCGGCCACCGAGAGCGCCTCCTCGCGCTGGAGCACCTCGAAGGGCGTGGACTCGCCGTGCTCCAGCCTGATGTTCTCCGCGCGCAGTTGCTCCTTCGACGCGGCCACCGAGCGCTCCGCTGCTTCGACGCCTTCGAGCGCCGAGGCCATGTTGCGGACTGCGTCGCGCACGTCCATCACGATCTCCTGCTCGACCCGCCGCACGTTCGTCTGCGCCTTCCGCAGCTCGAGCTCGCCGATCGCGACGTTCGAGCGCGCGGTCGTGTTCGGGATCGGGATCGAGAAGAGGGCGCCGCCCACCCAGACGCGGTTGTCGTTGCCGTCGAACCAGAAGTCGTCGTTGTCGGCGTAGTCGGTGCCGATGCCGACCGGCTGGGTGGGAGGATTCGGAACCGGACAAGTACCGGCGAGGGCCGCGCCGAAGCTGCAGTTCGGGTCGTTGCCGGAGAGGCCGTGCGTGCCGTAGCTGCCGACCAGGTCGAGCTGCGGCAGCCGCTCGTTCTTCGCGAACTTGAGCCCGATCTCGCCCTGCTCCACCTGCTGCTGCGCGATGGCCAGCTCGGGGCGGCGCTCGAGCGCGCGCTGCATCGACAGCTCGGGGTCGACCGTGAAGGTCACGTAGTTCTCCGGCTGGTCTGTCGGCTCGATCTCGAGCCGCGAGGTGGGCGTCAAGCGCGGCCCGTAGACGCGGTTGATCAGATCGTCCTGCGCGCGGCGGTAGAAATTCTCGGCTCTGATCTCCTCGACCTCGCGATTCGCGACGCCGGCCTCGGCCTCCACCACGTCGACGCCCGACTTCACGCCCACGTCGTACTCCGCCTTGGTCCGGACGAGCAGTTGGCGTGCTGTCGCGACGCTGCTCTGGGCGACTTCGAGCTCTTGCTTGCGCGCGGCCAGGTTCCAGTAGCCCGCCTCGATCAAGGCGACGATGTCGATCAGACGCTGCCGGAACTCGTCGAGGGCGAGCCGGCTCCCGATCCCGGTCAGCTCGACCTGTGTCCAGGCGCTGCCCCACCAGGCCCCGCGGAGCAGCGGCGCGGTGAGGTTGGCGGTGAGGCTCGAGGTGTAGGTGGTGCCGAGCGTCTGGATCAGCGAGTTGGTCTGGATGCCCGAACCCTCGTAGCCGATCCCGTAGACCCAGCCGAGCCTCGGGACGAGACCGAGGAGACCGGCTCCGCCCTCCGAGGCGCGCTCGATGAACTGCGAGGGAAAGAAGGTGCTCGCGACCGGCAGGTTCGTGCTGGTGTAGGTGTAGTCGCCGAGCAGCCGCGGGTCATGCGCGCCCCACGCGGCCGCGTGCTCGTACTCGGCGATCGGCGGGTCGTAGCGCACGAGCTGGACGTCGGTGTTGTTCTCGATGCCGAGCGCGATCGCCTCGTGCAGCGAGAGCGGGATGCGGTCGGCAGGCGGCGGCGCGGGCGCCGCCGCGCTCGCGGGCGCCTGCGGCACGGGTGTGGGCGCTGCGGGCTGCGCCGAGCCGGCTCCGCTCGAGCCGCACAGCGCCACCCACGCGATCCCAGCGATCGCCATCCGAATCCGCATGCCACTCTCCCGAGCGCGTGGCGGGCACGGTAGCAGCCCGCGTCGGAGCCGCGAGACGCTAACGTTCCGCGCATGCGTGTCGCCGCACTGGTCCTCGGCGCCGGCGAAGGACGACGCCTCCGCGCCACGCTCGCTCTGGCCCCGCCGAAGGCGCTCGTGACGCTCGCCGGCCGCTCCCTGCTCGCGCATTCGCTCGACGCGCTCGCGCGTGTGCGCGAAATCGAGCGACTCGTTCCGGTGTTGCCCGCCGCGTCCTTCGACGCCTGGCCCGCGGTGCGCGCCGAGCTCGCCGACCCCTCGCGCGTAGCGGCGCCGGTGCCGGGCGGCGCGCTCCGCCAGGATTCGGTGCGTGCGGGGCTCGCGGCGCTGCCGGCAGATGTCACGCACGTGGCCGTGCACGACGCGGCGCGGCCGCTCGTGCGGCCCACCGACGTGGCGCGCGTCGTCGCCGCAGGCCTCGCCCATGGCGCCGCGCTGCTCGCCGCGCCGGCCACGGACACGATCCATCTCGTGCGCGGCGGGCGGGTCGCCGCCACGCCGCCGCGCGAGGAGTGCTTCGGCGCGCAGACGCCCCAGGTGTTCCGCGTGGACTGGCTCCGCGAGGCGCTCGCCAAGGCGCTGGCAGACCGTGTGGTCGGGAGCGACGACGTGGCGCTGGTCGCGCGCCTCGGCGTGGCGGTGCACGTCGTCCCCGGCGATCCCGACAACCTGAAGATCACGACGGCCGCGGACCTCGCGCTCGCCGAGGCGCTCCTCGCCTCGCGGGGCGCCGCGGCGTGAGCGTGCGCGTGGGGCAGGGCTTCGCCCGCGTGGGGCAGGGCTTCGATGCGCACCGGCTGGCCGCGGGCCGTGCGCTGCGGCTCGGCGGCGTCGCGATCCCGTACGACCGCGGGCTCGTGGGCCACTCGGACGGCGACGTGCTTCTCCACGCGATCGCGCGCGCGCTGCTCGGCGCGCTCGGCGCGGGTGACCTCGGCCAGCACTTCCCGTCCTCGGACGAGCGCTGGCGCGGCGCCGACAGCGCGGTGTTCGTGCGCGAGGCGGCCGCGCTCGCGCGCCGGCGCGGACTCGCCGTCGCGAACCTCGATGCCACCGTGATCGCCGAGGCGCCACGCCTCGCGCCCCACCAGGAGGCGATGCGGAGGAACGTGGCGGCGCTGCTCGACGCGCCCGCCGAGGTAGTGAACATCCAGCTCACGAGCACGGACGGGCTCGGCGCGATCGGCCGCGGCGAGGGGATCGCGGCGCAGGCCGTGGTGCTGCTCGCGCCGCCGGAGACGGGGGCGTGACCGCGCTCGAGCTCTTCAACTCGCGCACCCGCCGGCAGGAGCCGTTCGTGCCGCTCGAGCCGGGCCACGCGCGCGTCTACAGCTGCGGGCCTACGGTCTACTCCGCGCAGCACATCGGGAACCTCCGGCCGTACCTGTTCGCGGACCTGCTGCGCCGCGCGCTCCGCGCGGAGGGCCTCCGCGTGACGCACGTCGTGAACGTCACGGACGTGGGCCACCTCACGGACGACGCCGACGCCGGCGAGGACAAGATGGAGGTGGCGGCGCGGAAGAGCGGGCGGCGCGCGGCCGAGATCGCGGCGGAGGTCACGGCGCAATGGCTCGCCGACCGCCGGAGGCTCAACGTCGCCGACCCCGACGTCCTGTGCCTGGCTAGCGAGCACGTCGCCGAGCAGATCGCGATGATCCAGGCGCTCGAGCAGAAGGGCGTCTCCTACCGCATCGAGGATGGCGTCTACTTCGACGTCTCGAAGTTCCCGCGCTACGCAGAGCTCGCGCGCCTCGACCTGACGCAGCAGCACGGCGGGCGGCGCATCGAGGACGTTCCGGGCAAGCGCCAGCCCGCCGACTTCGCGCTCTGGAAGCTCGCGAAGCCCGGCGTCCGGCGGCAGCAGGAGTGGGACTCGCCGTGGGGACGCGGCTTCCCCGGCTGGCACATCGAGTGCTCCGCGATGAGCACGAAGTACCTCGGACGCCAGTTCGACATCCACACCGGGGGCATCGACCACCTTCCGGTCCACCACACGAACGAGGTGGCGCAGAGCGAGGTGGCGCTCGACGTGCACCCCTGGGTGAACGTCTGGATGCACGAGGAGTTCCTGGACTTCCGGGGCGAGAAGATGTCGAAGTCGAAGGGCAACCTCTATCTGCTCGAGGATCTGGTCGAGCAGGGCATCCTGCCGCTCGCCTACCGCTACTTCTTCCTCCAGGCGCACTACCGCAAGCAGCAGACGTTCACGGACGACGCGATCGAAGGCGCCGACCGCGGCTACCGGCGGCTCCTCGCGAGCACGCTCGCGCTCCGCGACGCGGGCGGCGCGGTCCGCGAGGCCAGCCTGGCGCCCTGGCGCGAGCGGTTCCGCGCGGCGGTGCGCGACGACCTGAATGCGCCACGCGCCCTGGCGCTCGCGATCGAGATGCTGCGCGACGACCAGCTCAGCCGGGCCGAGCAGCGCACGCTCGTCGCCGAGTTCGACGGCTTTCTCGGCCTCGACCTGCTCATCGCCGAGCCGCCGGGAGAGGAGCGGGCCAGCGACCCGCGCATCGACGCGCTCGTGGCGGAGCGCGAGGCGGCGCGCAAGCGGCGCGACTTCCGCGAGGCCGACCGGATCCGGGACGCCCTTGCAGCGGAGGGCGTGACGATCGAGGATACGCCGCAAGGTCCTCGTTGGAGACGTGGCAAGTAGCTCTGCACCCAATGCCCCCCGCTACGACACGCGCACTCGCGCTCCTGCTGCCGCTGACCTTCGCGCCGGTCGGCCCGGCGCGGGCCGAGGAGGCGCCACAGGCCCGGGCAGGGTTGGAGGAGGGGCGCCCCCGCTTCGCGAAGGGCGCGGAGCAGTGGAGCCTCTCGCTCGCGCAGGGGACCGGTCTCGATATCTGGGGCTCGAAGGGCGCCGACACTGCGGACGTCGAGCTGATCGGTCTCCTGCCGCGCTTCGGGATCGGCCTCAGCGATCCGGTCGGCACCGACTCCTGGTACCACGGCAACCTCGAGCTGCTCGTGGAGGCGAACCTCCTCGTCGCCTACGGGCCGAAGGGCGGCTTCCTCGGCGGACTCGGGCTGGCCTTCCGATACAACTTCCTCGGCTTCGAGAGCGTGGTCCCCTTCGTCGAGATCGGGGGCGGCGTCGCGCAGCTGGAGCTCGACCTCGAGGACCAGTCCGACGGCCTGGGTTTCACCGCGCACGGCGGACTCGGTGTCCACTGGTGGCTCTCGGAGCACACCGCCTTCACGGCCTCGTGGCGGCTCCAGCACGTGTCCAACGCGGGCGTCGGCCGGGACAACGCGGGTATCAACGCCAGCACCTTCCTGGTCGGGCTGTCGTACTTCCCGTAGCCGCCGCGCGCGCCCGCTCGAGGAAGAGCCGGACGCGCTCGGGGTCCTTCCGGCGCCGGTCGTCTGCCCGGCTGGTGCGGGTCTCGGAGTCCACGCCGGCGGGGCGCGTGCGCCGGATCGCCTCCGCCACGTTGTCCGGCCCGAGCCCGCCAGCCAGGATCACCGGCACCCGTGACCCTTCCACGATCTCGCGGCTCAGCGACCAGTCGTGGACGTGGCCGGTGGCGCCGACCACGCCGGTCTCCGGATGGGCCGTGTCGAGGAGCAGCGCATCCGCGCACGGCGCGAGGCGCGCCGCGAGCGCGAGCGCGGTGCGGTCGCGCACGGGGACTGTGAGCATGAGGCGGCGCGGCGCGAGGTCGGCGCGGAGGCGGGCGAGGGTGTCGGGCGCGATCCGTTCGGCGCGCGCCAGGTGCAGCCACGCGGACGGCACGGCCTCGGCGGTGCGCAGGATGCGGTCGCGCTCGGTGGAGAGGGAGAGCGCCACCACCGCCACGTCCGAGAGCTCGCGCAGTATCGCGTCCAGCGTGGGCGCGTCCACGGTGTCCCAGGTCGCGACGCCCTCGTCGAGCACCACGCCGACGTGATCCGGCCGGAGCGCGTTCACGAGCGCGGCGTCCTCGGCCGTCGTGATGCCGTAGAGCTGGGTCAGCACGCCCACGCTGGCAGCATGGCGCGCTGCGGCCGGCTCCGCTGCCGTGGGGTCCGCTAGCCTCCTCGGCCATGGCCGAGCGCTTCGAGCTGGTCTCCGAGTACACGCCGCAGGGCGACCAGCCGCGCGCGATCGCGGAGCTCGTGGAAGGCCTCGAGAAGGACCTCCGGCACCAGACGCTCCTGGGCGTCACCGGCAGCGGGAAGTCGTTCA
>Ga0187892_10004143_pt1 | contig 24877 bp, 20 predicted proteins | sample MA1701073metaG_FD_139345 | JGI IMG/M metagenome (GOLD analysis project Ga0187892, IMG submission 139345) | Bio-ooze microbial communities from a basaltic lava cave in the Kipuka Kanohina Cave System on the Island of Hawaii, USA - MA170107-3 metaG ... | reverse complement strand
GTGGAGATGGTGATGCCGGGCGACAACATCCAGATGACGATCACGCTGATCACGCCGATCGCGATGGAGGAGCAGCTGCGCTTCGCCATCCGCGAGGGCGGCCGGACGGTCGGCGCCGGCGTCGTCACCAGGATCCTGGAGTAGGCGATGGCGCGCGAGAACATCATCCTGGCGTGCAACGATTGCAAGGAGCGGAACTACTTCACCACCAAGAACCGCCGCAAACATCCCGAGCGGGTCGAGTGGAAGAAGTACTGTCCGCGCTGCAACAAGCACACGGCGCACAAGGAGACGAAGTGATCGGGCGCCTGAAGGCGCTCGCCCAGGGCTCGGTGGGCTTCGCCACCGAGGTGCGGGCGGAAGTCCTCAAGATCACCTGGCCGGGCAAGGACGAGCTGCGCAAGGCCACGCTCGTGATCCTCGGCTTCGTGGCGTTCGTGTCGGTGCTGATCGGCCTGCTGGACATCATCCTGCAGTTCCTGCTGGTCACGCTGCCGGGCCGATGACGGAGGCCGTCGCGATGGAGTGGCGCTGGTATGCGATCCAGACCACGGCGGGGCACGAGAACAAGGTGCGCTCGCTGATCGAGCGGCGGATCACCGACGATCCGCGGCCGGCCGAGCAGCGCGCCATCCGCCGGGCGCTCGTCCCGGTGCAGGAAGTGGTCGAGATCAAGAACGGCAAGAAGGTCACCGTCGAGCGGAAGCTGTTCCCCGGGTACGTGCTGGTGGAGATGGTCTCGAACCAGGAGACCCTGCACACGATCAACAGCATCCAGGGGGTCATCAAGTTCGTCGGCACCGGGCGCGAGCCCATGCCGCTGCGCCAGGAAGAGGTCAACCGGTTGCTCGGCATCGAGGCGCCGGCCTCCGAGGAGGCGCCGAAGGAGGAGATCCCGTTCCTCCCCGGCCAGGTCGTCGAGATCATCGAGGGCCCGTTCTCGGACTTCAGCGGCACGGTCGAGGAAGTCCTGACGGACAAGGGCAAGGTGCGGGTGGCGGTCAGCCTGTTCGGGCGCCCCACCAGCGTCGAGCTGGACTACACGCAGTTGCAGGCGCACTGAGGGGCGAGGCGCGAGGGACGAGGGCTCGACCCTCGACCCTCACCCCTCGATCCTCGCATCCCGCGACCGCGCGGGTCATCGCGGCAGCCGGCGGCGGGCTTTGCGCCGCGGCGATAGCAAGGGAAGGAGCACATGGCTCCCAAGAGGGTGCAAGCCGTCGTGAAGCTCCAGATCAATGCCGGAGCCGCGACGCCCGCGCCGCCCGTCGGCTCGGCGTTGGGCCCGCACGGGCTCAACATCATGGACTTCTGCAAGCAGTTCAACGTCAGGACGGCGTCGCAGCCGGGGATGGTGATCCCCGTGGTGGTGACGGTGTACGTGGACCGGTCGTTCACGTTCATCACCAAGACGCCGCCGGCCGCGGTGCTGCTGGCCAGGGAAGCCGGGGTCGAGAAAGGCTCGCCGACCTCCAACCGCCAGAAGGTGGGCAAGGTCACGCGCGCCCAGGTGAGGAAGATCGCCGAGCTGAAGATGCCCGACCTGAACGCGGTGGATCTGGACGGCGCGATGGCGATGATCGCGGGGACCGCGCGCTCGATGGGTATCGAGGTGGTGGACTGATGCGCACGCACGGCAGGCGGTACCGCGGGTCCATCGAGGGCGTGGATCGCAACGCGCGGTTCCAGCCCCGCGAGGCGATCGAGAAAGTGAAGCAGGCGGCGCCCGCGAAGTTCGACGAGACGGTCGACATCGCGGTGCGGCTCGGGGTGGATCCGCGGCACGCCGACCAGATCGTCCGCGGCACGGTGGTCCTCCCGCACGGCACCGGCAAGAAGGTGCGGGTGCTGGTGATCGCGCAGGGCGACAAGGCGAAGGACGCCGAGGCGGCCGGGGCCGACTTCGTCGGCACCGAGTACGTCGCGAAGATCAAGGAAGGCTGGCTCGACGTGGATGCGATCGTGGCGACCCCGGACGTCATGGGCCAGCTGGGCCAGCTGGGCCGGATCCTCGGCCCGCGCGGCCTGATGCCGAACCCGAAGGCCGGGACGGTCACCATGGATGTGGGCAAGGCCGTCCGCGACATCAAGGCGGGCAAGATCGAGTTCCGGGTGGACAAGACCGGGAACGTGCACGCGCCGATCGGGAAGAAGAGCTTCAGCCTGGAGCAGCTGGAGCAGAACTACACGGCGTTCATGGACACGATCGTCCGGGCCAGGCCGTCGGCGGCGAAGGGGCAGTACGTCCGCACCGTGGCCGTGTCGAGCACGATGGGGCCCGGCTTCCGCATCGACGCGGGCCTGTACCGATGAACCGGACCGAGAAGCAGACGATCGTGGACGCGCTCGCGGCAAGGCTGGCGGCCGCGCGCACCGTGTACGTGACCGATTTCGCGGGCCTCAATGTCGCCCAGGTCTCCGACCTGAGGCGGCGGCTGCGCAAGGCCGGCGTCGAGTACGTGGTCGTGAAGAACACGCTGGCGCGGCGCGCCCTGGGCGATGCGAAGGTGGCGGGCCTGGCGGTGGCGCTCAAGGGCAACACGGCCCTGGCGCTGTCGGGCGACGCGTCCGCCGCGGCGAAGGTGCTGACGGACTTCGCCAGGGAGTTCCAGAAGCCCGCGGTGCGGGGCGGCGTGGTGGAGGGCCGGGCGGTCTCGCCCGAACAGGTGAAGCGGCTGGCCGCGCTGCCCCCGCGCGAGCAGCTCCTGGCCCAGCTGGGCGGCGCGCTGCAGGCCCCGATGGCCGGATTCCTGGGCGCCCTGCAGGCGCTCCTGTCGACTTTTGCCGGCGCCCTCGAGGCGCTCAAGACGCAGCGCGAGGGCGCTGCCTGATACCGGGAGATGCGGACGATGGCGACGAATACCCAGCTGTCCAAGGACGAGATCCTCGAGGCGATCGGCCACATGTCGGTGGTCGAGCTGGCCGACCTGATCGAGGCGTTCAAGACGAAGTTCAACGTGACGATCGCGGCGGCCGCTCCCGCGGCCGCGCCGGCCGGCGGCGGCGCCGCGGCGGCGCCCGCCGAAGAGGAGCAGTCGGAGTTCTCCGTCATCCTCAAGGGCGTGGACGCGGCCAAGAAGATCCAGGTCATCAAGGTCGTGCGCGAGCTCACCGGCCTCGGCCTCAAGGAAGCCAAGGACGTGGTGGACGGCGCACCGAAGCCGGTCAAGGAAGGCGTGGCCAAGGGCGAGGCCCAGGCCATGAAGCAGAAACTCGAGGAAGCGGGCGGTACGGTCGAGCTGAAGTAGGCGGGCGGTACGCGGACCACGGACGTTGCCGGCGCGCGCACGGCCCCCGGAGCGGCGGGGGCCCTGCGTGCTGCCGTTCATGCTTTGAGCGGTAAAGGACGGGATCATGCCTGAGACGCTGCCGGTCATCTCCTTCGGGAAGCTCGGCGAGGGGATGCCGATGCCTCATCTCCTCGATATCCAGACGCGGGCGTTCGCGGCGCTGCTCAAGCCCGAGGGCGACGACAACGCGCGACCCGACGTCGGGCTGGAGCGGGTGTTCCGCGACCTGTTCCCCATCACGGACGTCAACGAGAATTACTCGCTCGAGTTCGTGTCGTATGCGATCGGGGAGCCGAAGTACTCGGTCGAGGAGTGCATCGAGCGCGACATGACGTACAGCGCGCCGCTCAAGGCGACGCTGCGGCTCGACATCTTCCGTGAGACCGAGGGGACGGGCGAGAAGCGGCTCGACAACTCGATCCAGAAGGAAGTGTATCTGGGCGAGCTGCCGCTGCTCACGCCGCTGGGCACCTTCGTCATCAACGGGGCCGAGCGGGTCATCGTGTCGCAGCTGCACCGGTCGCCGGGAGTCGTGTTCGAGGAGACGATCCACCCGAACGGGCAGCGGCTGTTCAGCGCGCGCATCATCCCGTTCCGCGGCTCGTGGGTCGAGTTCACGATCGACATCCACGACGTGGTGTTCGTGCACATCGACAAGAAGAAGAAGTTCCCGGCCACGGCGCTGCTGCGCGCGTTCGGCTACGGCACGAACTCGCAGATCCTCGAGCTGTTCTACGCCAAGAAGGAGCTCGACATCACCGGCAACCTCCAGGCGCGCAGCCAGCGCCGGGAGATTCTGGGGACGCTGCTGGCCGCGGACGTGCCGAACCCCGAGGAACGGAAGGGCGAGCCGCTGGCCCGCGAGGGCGACGAGCTGACGCTCGACCTGCTGCAGGCGCTGCGGCGCGGCGGCGTCACCACGGTCATCGTGTTCGCGGGGTACAGCACGCTCAACCTCAAGGACGACGAGGAAGAGGGTGCCACGGTTCGTGGGGCCGAGACGCGGCACGTGCTGGCGGCCGATGTGGCCGACCCCGAGACCGGCGAGATCCTCGCCGAGCGGGGCAAGGAGCTGCACGACGCGCTCCGCAAGAAGCTGCGCAAGGCCGGCGTTCCTTCGGTGGAGGTGTTTCTGCCGGGCGGGCGCGGCGAGTCGCCGCTGATCAAGAACACGCTGGGCAAGGACCCGACGACCAGCGAGGCCGAGGCGCTGCAGCAGATCTACGGGCTGCTGCGGCCCGGCGAGGCGCCGAACCTGGAGACCGCGCGCCTCGCGCTGGAGCGGCTGTTCTTCTCGCCCAAGCGCTACGACCTGGGCCGGGTGGGGCGCTACAAGATCAACCAGCGCCTCGGCCAGAAGGCGCCGCCCGACCACACGGTGCTCAACGAGGAGGACTTCGTCGCGATCATCCGCTACCTGATCGAGCTGCACGAGGGCCGCGGGTACACCGACGACATCGACCACCTCGGGAACCGGCGGGTGCGCTCGGTGGGCGAGCTGATCGCCAACCAGCTCTCGGTGGGCCTGTCGCGCATGGCGCGGCTCATCAAGGAGCGGATGAGCATCAACAACGACCCGGAGAAGATCACGCTCGACGACCTGGTCAACGCGCGCACGGTGAGCGCGGTGATCCAGGCGTTCTTCGGGAGCTCGCAGCTGTCCCAGTTCATGGACCAGACCAACCCGCTGGCCGAGCTGACGCACAAGCGGCGACTCAGCGCGCTGGGGCCGGGCGGCCTCACGCGCGAGCGGGCCGGGTTCGAGGTCCGGGACGTGCACTACTCGCAATACGGGCGGATGTGCCCGATCGAGACGCCGGAGGGGCCGAACATCGGCCTGATCACGAGCCTCTCGACGTACGCGCGCGTCAACGACCTCGGCTTCATCGAGACGCCGCTGCGCGTGGTGAAGGACGGCCGCGTCACCAACGACCTGCGCTGGCTCTCGGCGAGCGAGGAGGAGAACTACGCGGTCGCCCAGGCCAACACGCCGCTCACGCCGGACGGCACGTTCCGCGACGCGTTCATCCTGTGCCGCAAGCGCGACGACTACCCGATGGTGGGGCCGGATCGCGTGGACTTCATGGACGTGGCGCCGGAACAGCTGGTGTCGATCGCGGCGGCGCTGATCCCGTTCCTCGAGCACGACGACGCGAACCGGGCGCTGATGGGCTCCAACATGCAGCGCCAGGCGGTGCCCCTGCTGAACCCGCGCGCGCCGCTGGTGGGCACGGGCCTCGAGGCGCGGGTGGCGACGGACTCGGGCGCGGTGGTTCTGGCGCGCCGGGCCGGCGTCATCACGCGGGTCACGGCGGACGAGATCATCGTGGACACGGGCGTCGAGAACACGCGGCAGCGCATCGAGCACCCGCTGGCGCGCCTCACGCAGCAGGACCGCTACCGGCTGAAGAAGTTCTGGCGTACCAACCAGGACACCGCCATCAACCAGCGACCGGTGGTGCGGCAGGGCCAGCGGGTGGCCGCGGGCCAGGTGGTGGCCGACGGGGCGGGCACGGAGGACGGCGAGCTGGCGCTCGGCGCCAACGTGGTCGTCGCGTTCATGCCGTGGTACGGGCACAACTTCGAGGACGCCATCGTCCTCTCGGAGCGCCTGGTGAAGGACGACGTCTACTCGTCCATCCACATCCAGGAGCTCGAGCTGCACGTCCGGGACACCAAGCGCGGCCAGGAGGAGATCACGCGCGAGATCCCGAACGTCGCCGAGGAATCGCTGGTGGACCTCGACGAGCGCGGCATCGTCCGGATCGGCGCCCACGTGAAGCCGGGCGACATCCTGGTCGGGAAGATCACGCCCAAGGGCGAGACCGAGCTGTCGCCGGAAGAGAAGCTGCTCACGGCGATTTTCGGCGAGAAGGCGAAGGACGTGAAGGACTCCTCGCTCAAGGTTCCGCCGGGCATGGAGGGCGTGGTCATCGACGTGAAGATCTTCTCGCGCGTCGAGGACCAGGTGGTCGAGAAGGACCGCGGCGAGCGGATCGGCGAGGTGCGACGCCTGGAGCAGGACGAGAAGGCGCGGGTCACGGCGGCGCTGCACGAGGACGTCCTGCACGAGCTGCTCGGCCAGGAGGTCGGCATGATGCTCAAGGCCGGCACGGTCGAAGAGTACCTGGCGGCCGGCATCACGTTGACCCAGGACGTGCTCGAGAGCCTGAACCTCACGGACGTGGACCTCAAGACCCTGCGGGTCTCGAGCAAGGCGGCCAACGAGCGAATCCGCCAGATCACGGAGGCCGCGGCGGGCGCCCGCGCCAAGATCGAGGAGAAGGCCGAGGACCAGATCGACAATATCCTCCAGCCGGACGAGCTGCCGCCGGGCGTGATCCAGCTGGTGAAGGTGTACGTCGCCGAGAAGCGGAAGATCTCGGTGGGCGACAAGATGGCGGGGCGGCATGGGAACAAGGGCATCATCGCGCGGATCGTGCCGGAGGAGGACATGCCGTTCCTGCCGGACGGCACGCCGGTGGACATCGTCCTGAACCCGCTCGGCGTGCCGAGCCGGATGAACGTCGGCCAGATTCTGGAGACGCACCTTGGCTGGTGCGCCAACATCCTGGGGTTCAAGGCCAAGTCGCCGGTGTTTCAGGGCGCGAACGAGAACGAGATCGGCGTGCTGCTCCGGATCGCGGGGCTGACGTGGGCGGCGCAGGCGCTGGGCCTCGCGGTCCGGCCGCCGGCGCTCGACATGGCGTTGCTCACGCAGCTGCTGGCCGACCTCAAGAAGGTGCACGGCGAGGACGCCGGGCGGCCCGACCTCACGACGGCGAAGGTCGAGTGGCTGGGGAGCCGCGCGGCGAGCCAGGCCACCCGCGACTTCTTCGGCGCGGTGCGCGACTTCATCGCGGCGGCCGCGAAGGAGCTGGCCGAGCGCGAGCGCCGGGCGTGGCAGGACGCGCTGGCGGCGCACGAGCACAACCTGAAGGACGACGAGCTGTCGAAGCCGCACGCGGCCGAGCTCAAGAAGGGCCACAAGGCCCTCGAGCAGCAGCTGGCCAGGCACGGGGGCGCGGACGACGTGCTCGCGGCGGCCGGCCAGGCGGCGCTTGCTTCCGTGCTCGGCAAGAAGAGCGAATCCGACGTGGACGCCGCGGCCGACGCGCTGATCCGCGCGGCAGGCCTGACCCCCACGGGCAAGTGCCGGCTGCGCGACGGCCGCAGCGGCGAGTGGTTCGCCAACGAGGTCACGGTGGGCGCCATCTACATGATGAAGCTCAGCCACCTCGTGGACGACAAGATCCACGCGCGGTCCATCGGGCCGTACTCGCTGGTCACGCAGCAGCCGCTCGCCGGCAAGGCGCAGTTCGGCGGCCAGCGGTTCGGCGAGATGGAGGTGTGGGCGCTCGAGGCGTACGGCGCGGCGCACACGCTCCAGGAAATCCTGACCGTGAAGTCCGACGACGTGAACGGCCGGAGCCGGGTGTACGAGGCGATCGTGAAGGGGCAGAACCTGCCCGAGCCCGGCATCCCCGAGTCGTTCAACGTGCTGGTGAAGGAACTGCAGGCGCTCGGCATCAAGGTGACGCTGGGCACCACCGAAGACTCCGAGGAGTGAGGCGATGATCGACTTCCGCAGCCCGCGGGAACGGACCGGATCGAGCTTCGACTACATCCGGGTGCGGATCGCCTCGCCCGAGGAGATCCGGGGGCCCAAGGACCCCAAGGAGCGCGAGCGCCTCGAGATGCAGGGGCAGCGCGCGTGGTGGTCGTGGGGCGAGGTCACCAAGCCGGAGACGATCAACTACCGCTCCTTCAAGCCGGAGCGGGACGGGCTGTTCTGCGAGAAGATCTTCGGTCCCGTGAAGGACTGGGAGTGCCACTGCGGCAAGTACAAGCGGATCCGCTACCGCGGCGTCATCTGCGACCGCTGCGGGGTCGAGGTCACGCTGTCGAAGGTGCGGCGCGAGCGGATGGGCCACATCGAGCTCGCGGTGCCGGTGGCGCACATCTGGTTCTTCAAGACGCTGCCGAGCCCGATGGGCAACCTGCTCGACATCACGCTCCGGGACCTCGAGCGGATCATCTACTACACGAACTACGTGGTGATCGAGCCGGGCCAGCAGGAGGTGACCGAGCGCCAGCTGCTGGACGAGGACGAGTACCTCCAGCTGCGCCAGAAGGCGCGCGAGGCGGGCGATACCGCCTTCAAGGCGGACATCGGCGCGCCGGCGGTGCGCACGCTGCTCGAGCGGCTGGACGTGGACAAGGTGTCGGAGCGGCTGCGCGGCGAGGTCGCCGTCGAGACCAGCCAGCACCGCAAGAAGCAGCTGCTCAAGCGGCTCAAGGTCGTGGACGCCTTCCGCAACAGCGGCGAGGGCGCCGACGGCGACGTGCGCAACAACCCGGCGTGGATGATCCTCGACGTCGTGCCGGTCATCCCGCCCGACCTGCGCCCGCTGGTGCCGCTCGACGGCGGCCGGTTCGCCACGAGCGACCTGAACGACCTGTACCGCCGGGTCATCAACCGCAACAACCGGCTCCAGAAGCTGATCCAGCACCGCGCGCCGGAGGTCATTCTCCGCAACGAAAAGCGGATGTTGCAGGAGGCGGTGGATGCGCTGTTCGACAACGGCCGCCGCAGCAAGGCGATCCGCGGCCGCGGCAAGCGCCCGCTCAAGAGCCTCAGCGACATGCTGAAGGGCAAGCAGGGCCGGTTCCGCCAGAACCTGCTCGGCAAGCGCGTGGACTACTCGGGCCGCTCGGTCATCGTGGTGGGCCCGGAGCTCCGGCTGCACCAGTGCGGCCTGCCGAAGGCGATGGCGGTCGAGCTGTTCAAGCCCTTCATCATCCACAAGCTGGTGGAGAAGGGCATCGCCGAGACGGTGAAGCGCGCCAAGAAGATCGTCGAGCGCGAGAGCCCGGAGGTGTACGAGATCCTGGAAGAGATCATCCAGGACCACCCGGTGCTGCTGAACCGCGCGCCGACGCTGCACCGCCTCGGCATCCAGGCGTTCGAGCCGGTGCTGGTCGAGGGCAAGGCCATCCGGATCCACCCGCTCGTGTGCGCGGCGTTCAACGCCGACTTCGACGGCGACCAGATGGCCGTGCACGTGCCGCTCAGCTTTGAGGCGCAGCTCGAGAGCCGGCTCCTGATGCTGTCGAGCAACAACATCCTCAAGCCGTCCGATGGCCGGCCGGTGACCGAGCCGAGCCAGGACATGGTGCTGGGCGCCTACTTCCTCACCAAGAGCCCGCCGAACTTCGCGGAGGCGGTGAAGACGTCGCCGTGCTTCGGCGATCTGGCCGAGGTCGAGGCGGCCATCGTGCACACGCGCGTGGGCTTCCACTCGCCGGTGCGCTACCGGGTGAACCCCGGCGACGGGGGGGGCGGCGGCTGGGTGGAGACCACGGTGGGCCGGGTGCTGTTCAACGCGATCCTGCCCCGGGCCCTGCAGTGGCGCGACGACGGGGCGTTGAACGCCAACGGCGTGATGAAGAAGCGCAGCCTGTCCGACCTGGTGGCGACGAGCTACCGGGAGCTGGGCCTCGCCCAGACGGTCGAGTTTCTCGACCGGCTGAAGGGCTTCGGCTTCGGCTACGCCACCCTCGGCGGCGTGTCCATCGGCGTCGAGGACCTGCACATCCCGGCCGCGAAGGAGCGGTTGATCAAGGAGGCCGAGGAGCGGGTCGAGCGGTTCCAGCGCGCCTACCAGACCGGCTCGATCACCAACGGCGAGCGCTACAACCGCGTGATCGACGCGTGGACGCACGCCAACAACGACATCGCCGACGAGATGGTGAAGGCGATGGGGCAGAGCAAGGGCGGCTACAACCCGGTGTACATGATGTTCGACTCCGGGAGCCGGGGCTCGCGCGACCAGATCCGCCAACTGGCGGGCATGCGCGGCCTGATGGCCAAGCCGCAGAAGAAACTCACCGGCGGCATCGGCGAGATCATCGAGAGCCCGATCCGGTCGAACTTCCGCGAGGGGCTGACGGTGCTCGAGTACTTCATCTCGACGCACGGCGCGCGCAAGGGCCTGGCCGACACGGCGCTGAAGACGGCCGACGCCGGGTATCTCACGCGGCGGCTGGTGGACGTGGCGCAGGACGTCACGGTCACCGAGGAGGATTGCGGCACGGTGCTCGGCCTCGAGATGTCGGCGCTGAAGGAGGGCGAGGACATCGTCGAGCCCCTGGCCGAGCGGATCGTCGGTTGCGTGGCGGCCGACGAGGTGCAGGATCCGCACGAGCTCGACGAGCACGGCGACCCGAAGCTGCTGGTGGGCGCGGGCCAGCTGATCGACGAGGCGACCTCGAACGCCATCGAGGACGCGGGGATCGAGACCGTCCGCATCCGGTCGGTCCTGACCTGCGAGAACCGGCGCGGGCTGTGCCGGATGTGCTACGGCCGCAACCTGGCCACCATGGACATGGTGGACATCGGCGAGGCGGTGGGCATCCTGGCCGCGCAGTCCATCGGCGAGCCGGGCACGCAGCTCACGCTGCGCACCTTCCACATCGGGGGCACGGCGGCGCGCATCGCCGAGGTCACCGAGCGCAAGAGCAAGCAGGACGGCACGATCGAGTTCGGCGACCGGCTGCAGCCCGTCCGGACGCCGGACGGCCGCGTGGTGATCACCAAGCACGACGGCGAGCTGGTACTGAAGGACGCCGACGGCCGGGTGCGCTCACGCTTCCCGGTGCCGCTCGGCGCCGAGCTGCAGGTGGAGGACGGCCAGGAGATCAAGAAGAACCAGGCCATTTTCCAGTGGGACCCGTACACCACGCCGATCATCGCCGACGTGGCGGGCAAGGTGCGGTTCCGCGACATCGTCGAGGACGAGACGATCCGCGAAGAGCTGGACGAGCTCACCGGCCTGCGGCAGCGCGTGATCGTCGAGGACCGCGAGAAGAAGCTCCACCCGCACATCGAGATCGTGCAGGAGAAGGGCGGGAAGGAGAAGAAGGTCCGCGACTTCGTGGTGCCCGAGGGCGCCCAGCTGGCGGTGGCGGACGGCGAGGACGTGTACGCCGGCCGGACGCTGGCCAAGATCAGCCGCGAGGCGTACAAGACCCGCGACATCACGGGCGGCCTGCCGCGCGTGGCCGAGCTGTTCGAGGCGCGCCGGCCGAAGGACCCGGCGACCATCTCGGAGATCGACGGCATCGTGCGGTTCGGCGACATCAAGCGCGGCAAGCGCGAGATCTTCGTCAGCCACGTGCGGATCCTCAAGGACGGCAGCTGGGCCGCCGACGACACCCAGGAGCCGCTGCTGTACGAGGTGCCGGCCGGCAAACACCTCCGGGTGCACGAGGGCGACCGGGTGCGCGCGGGCGACCGCCTCACCGAGGGCCCGGTGAACCCGCACGACATCCTGCGGATCAAGGGACCGCGGGCGGTGCAGGAGTACCTGCTCAACGAGGTGCAGGAGGTCTACCGCCTCCAGGGTGTGAAGATCAACGACAAGCACATCGGTGTGATCGTGAAGCAGATGCTCCAGAAGGTGCGGGTGATGGATCCGGGCGACACCGAGTTCCTCGAGGGCGAACACGCGGACAAGAACGTGTTCCGCGAGGAGAACCTGCGCCTCAGCCGCAAGGGCGGCACGCCGGCCTCGGCCGAGCCGCTGCTGCTCGGGATCACCAAGGCGTCGCTGACCACGCAGTCGTTCATCTCGGCGGCGAGCTTCCAGGAGACGACCCGGGTGCTGACCGACGCGGCGATCCGGGGGGCGCGCGACGACCTGCTCGGGCTGAAGGAGAACATCATCATCGGGCACCTGATCCCGGCGGGCACCGGGGTGTACCGGTACCACGAGATCGACGTGACCCCGCCGGAGGGCTTCGAGCCGCCGCCGCCGCCGCTGGAGCCGCAGCTGCCGGCGGGGCCGCTCCCCGAGATGGTGCACGCGCTGGACTAGTAGGCAGGCGAGGCGTGGAGTCGTGAGGAGGCGCTCGGGAGCGAACCCGGGCGCCTTCGAGTTCTATCCTTGTTGTTTGCCCAGCAGGTAAGGAATCTGAACGGCCGCCGCCGGGGTTAAGCGTAGGAGCGCGTGGAACGCGGCTCCGTGCTGTGCCGCCGACGGCTCCTCGGCCAGGTACAGCGCGGCGATGAGGTCCCGCCAGCGCAGCAGCTCGCGCAGCAGCGCGCGCCGCGGACGGCAGGACACGGTCAGGTCGGTGAGCCGCAGCACACGCTCGTAGCCGCTGCGCAGCCGGTCGCGATCCTGCGCCGAGAACAGCTTCGCGCAGCGGTGCATCTCGTTGCCGATCATGAGAATCCGCTGGTCCAGCGAGAACGCCGACCACCGCTCGACCGTGAGCGAGCCGTGCTGCGGCGCCATTAGAGCGGCTCCCCCCGGCCGAGCAGGCGGAACGTAACGTCGCGGATCCGCTCCCGGATGCCGGGGTCCTGGATCTCCATGCCGTGGTTGCCCTGCGCCGGCCGGATGTTGATCAACGCGGTGAACTCGACACAGTCGTCGGGGCCGCGGCCGGGATAGTAGTTGGCGCCCCACAGGTCGGCCTGTTCGCAGCCGGCCTCGAGCAAGAGCTGTTCGGCATCGGCGTGCAACTCACCGCCAACCGCGACGTGCCCTCGGCGGACGTCCACCACGTACTTGACCATGTCCCCAAAGTACGCGCGGACCAGACGTTCCAGCTCGGTCCGGTCCAGCGGCCGATCGCTGACGACGATGGGTGGTTCGTTCGGCATCGGGGTGGGCGAATTGTACCACGCGGCGTGCGATCAAGCACGTGCCCGATCTCCGCGGGTCTCCTGGTCCCGCCTAGTCGGTGCGCAGCGACTCGATCGGATCCACGCCGCTGGCGCGTCGCGCGGGCACGTAACTCGCCAGCATGCCGATCGTGACCATCATCAGCGACATCGCCGCGAACACGACGGGGTCTACCGCCTCGACGCCGAACAGCAGGGTGCCCAGCGCCCGCGTAGAGGCCAGCGCCACCGCGGTGCCGATGACCACGCCGACCAGCACGACCTTCGCGCCCTGCGCCACCACCATCCGCCGCACCGCGCCCGGCGTGGCGCCCAGCGCCATGCGCACGCCGATCTCCCGTGTCCGCTCGGCCACGACGTAGGACAACACGCCGTACAGGCCCACCGCGCCGAGGATCAGGGCCAGCCCCGAGACCACCCCCAGGGTCAACACGGTGAACGAGAGCTGGACCATGGACCGCTGGGCGAGAAACTCCATGGTGTATTCGCGGTAGACCGGCGCCTCGGGCGCGACTTGGCGCACCAGTTCGCGCACCTCCGCCGTCAGGCCGGCGGCCCGCGGCGACTTCACCACGTACGCCGGCGAGCCCATGCCCCACGTATTCGCGGCCGGGCCGGTCAGCGGGAAGTACACGATGGCCTCGCCGGCTTCGCGCCAGTCGTCCTGCTTCACGTCCTCCACCACGCCGACGACGGTGAAGGCCAGCACCTCGTCTCCCAGGCGGCGCCGCAGCCGCTGGCCCACCGCATCCTGCCCCGGCCACATGGTCTCGGCGGCCGTGCGGCTGATGATGATGCTGGTGTTGGGCGTCACGGCTTCATCGTTGGTGAAGATGCGGCCGCGCAGCAGCTCGATGCCCATCGCCTGGAAGTAGTCGCCGCCGGTCCAGTTCTGGTCGAGCAGGGTGCCGCCGGATTCCTCGGTCATGGCGTCCGTCAGCCAGCGGCCGCCACCCGTGCCCTCGTCCAGCGGGATGTTGTTGACCACGCCCACCGAAGTCACGCCGGGCAGTGCCCGCAGGCGGTCCATGAAATCCAGGTGGAGCCGGCCCCAGCTCGGCCCGTCGGTCAGCCGGGGCTGATCGGGCGCGTACTGGAACGTGTACAGGTCCTCGATATCGTAGCCGGGGTCCACGGTGCGCAGCTTCTGGAAGCTCCGCACCAGCAGCGCCGAGCCGATCAGCAGCACCAGCGCCAGCGCCGTCTGGCCGACGACCAGGCCGTCCCGCGCCCAGTGCCGGCGGCCTGTGGCGCCACGCCCGCCTTCGCGCAACCGGTTGAGGTCCGGTGACGAGGCGCGCAGCGCGGGCACGGCGCCGCACGCCAGCGCGGCGACCGCGACGAGGCCGAACGCGGCCGCCACCGTCGCAAGGTCGAGGCCCACGAGCCCCAGGCGCGGAATGCCCTCCGGCGCCGCGCGCAGGAACACCGGCAGGCTCACCGTGGCGAGCGCCACGCCGAGCACGCCGGCCAGCACCGCCACGAGCGACGCCTCGGCCATCTGGAGGCGGACCAGCTGGGTCCGCGTCGCGCCGATGGCGCGACGAACGGCGAGGTCGCGGTGCCGCCCCTCGGCGCGCACCATGAAGAGGTTGGCCACGTTCGCGCACGCGATGAGCAGCACGATGGCCACGGCCCCCAGCAGCACCCACAGCGACCGGCGCGCCGTTGGCCCCACCAGGCGGTCCAGGACCGGGTCCACGACGGCCCGGTGCTGCCCGATGAGGCGCGCGTAGTTCGGCGGCCCGCCAAACCGGTCCGGCAATCCCTTCGAGAGGCGGGTCAGCTCCTCGGCCAGCTGCTCGCGGGTCACGCCGGGCTTCATGCGGGCGATGATCGGCACGCCGAGCTGTCCCGCCCGAACCTGCTCGAGCCGGATCTCGCCGGCGACCCACAACAGCGTGGCGTCGCTGGGGAAGCGGAACTCGGGCGGCATGACGCCGATGACCTGCCGCATCTCGCCCGAGACGAAATACGACCGACCGATGACCGCCGAATCGGCACCGAACCAGCTCCGCCAGAGCTGGTCGCTGATGAGCACGACCCCGTCGCCGTCCTCGCTGACCGGGAGCCGGCCCAGCTGCGGGCGTACGCCGAGCGTCCGGTACATGTCGTTGGAGGGGAACGCCATCGGGATCCGCTCGACGCGCTCGTCCGTGCGCAGGGTCGAGGTGCCGCCGCCGAAGACGAACAGGCCGTCCAGCAGCTGCGACTGCTCCCGATAGTGGAGATAGAACTCCATCCCCACGCCGAAACGCTCCGGCAGGTCGGAGCCGGGCGCCGTCCCGGCCACCGCCACCAGCCGGTCCGCGTCCGGGTAGGGCAGCGGCTTCAGGATGACCGTGTTGACGACGCTGAACATGCCGGCCACCGCGCCGATCGCGAGCGCGAGGGTGCCGACCGACGTGACGAGAAAGCCCGGCGTGCGCAGCAACGCACGCCACGCCTGGCGGAGGTCAGACGTCCATTCGGTCAACACGGTTGGTCCCCCAATGGGTGGTAGGGGCTGGACAGCCCGGGCGGCCCGGAGGGCGCCACGCCTCGTTACGGCAAGCCGGCGAACCGGGTTTCACGGTGCACCGTCGCAGAGTGAACGGGCAGAGCCCAGGGGGAGCGACTGGCCGGACGCCGCCAGGTGACGCGCAGCCGAATGCGATCAGGCTCCCGCGGACCTGCGCTCCAGGCGCTCCGCGACCGCGAACCCGAGGACGGCGAGCGCGACGACGCCGGCCGCAACGGCCCCTTCGGCCAACCCGAGCAGCTCGGGGAGCGTGCGAGACCGGGCGGGCGTGGCCTCGTAGAAGGGGCGCAGCAGCGCGAACGCTTCTCCGAACACCCAAGTGCCGACCAGGAGTCCGCCGACGAGCGCGAGCGCGTCGAGGCGGCCGCTGGCGGCGGCGGTGCACCCGGTGCCGGGGCAGTACCCGCCCAGCACGAATCCGACGCCGAACACGACCCCGCCCACGGCCTGCGGGAGCAGGTAGGTTGGCGGAACCAGGATCCGCGTGCGCTCCAGAACGCCGAGCGCGCCGAGGAGGAGCAGGGCGAGCATGCAGGTGAGGATCGCGGTGAACATCACCTTGAACACGGCGAAGTCGGTGCCGTAGAACTGCCCGGTGAGCTTGCGGGCGTCGCCCAGGCCGGCGCGCTCGAGCGCGACGCCGAACGCGCCGCCCAGCAGCAGCGCGCTCGCCGCGTGGGCGAGCGGCCCCGTGGCGTCGAGCGGCAAGGGCGCGCTCATCGCCAGCTCCGCCGGAGCAGGGGGGCCACCGCGTAGCCCGCGGCGAACAGCGTGAGGAGGAACAGCCACGCGCCCACGCTCAGCGCGGCGCCGCCCGTGAGGCCCAGGCCGCTCGTGCATCCGCGCGCGAGCCGCGCGCCGAACGCCATCACCGTGCCGCCCGCAAACGCGGCGAGCAGGCGTTGCCGATCGCCGATCCCCGGCCCGCGATCCACGCGACGCTGCCACCGGCCGGCGGCCCACGCGCTGAGCGCCGCGCCGGCGACGAGTCCGAGTACTTCGAGGACGATCCAGTCACCGAGCGGCGCGCGGCCGCCGTCCGCGCCGGTCCACGCACCGAAGAACGGGCTGGCCCGCGCGTGCGCGGGCGCGACGGCCTCGACGCCGGCCGAGACCACGGCGGCGGCGGCGCCCGACGCGCCCAGGCCGTGCCCGGTGACGAGAAACGCCGCGAGCAGCACGAGTCCGAGACCCACGCCCGCGACGTAGGGGTTCGCGTACGCCGGCGCCGATGCCCGGGTCGGGCCGCTCACGTGATGGGGTTCCACACGCCGTCCACGTCCTCAACGTACTCCCCGTGCGCGCCGCCGGCGATGGCGTCGAGCGCCGTGACCAGGCGGGCGGCGTCGTCGCGCGAAGCCGCGAGGCCGATGCTGGCCCGCACCATGCCGGGCTGCGCGCGGCGGTCGCCCGCGCGCACGCGCGTTTCGAACTCCGAGATGGCGCCGGCCGAAAGGTCGAGCAGGGACTTCACGTAGGGGTGGGCGCAGAAGCAGCCGTTGCGCACGCCGATGCCCCACTCGTGATCGAGCGCCGCGGCCACCAGCCCGTGCGGCAGCGGCTCGAGATTGAACGCGAACACGCCCAGCCGCTGGTCCGGGTCGTAGGGACCGGTGTCGCCGTACAGCGTGAGGCCCGGCACGGCGCGCAGGTGCTGGTGCAGCAGCGCCGCGAGCGCGCTCTCGTGCGCCGCGACGGCGTCCCAGCCGAGCGCCGCGAGGGCGTCGAGGGCTTCGGCCAGCGCCAGCGCGCCGATCGCGCACGGCGTGCCGGCCTCATCGCGCGCCGGCGGTGCGGTCCACGACACGTAGTCGTCGCCCACGACGTCGATGGTGCCCCCGCCGACGACGGGCGGCTCCCCGGCGGCGAGCAGCGCGCGCGGCGCCACCAGCGCGCCCACGCCGAACGGCGCGTAGCACTTGTGCGCCGAGAACGCGACCGCGTCGAGATGCCCGGGGTCCGAGGCCGGCAGGCAGTCGAGCGGATGGTGCGGAACGAGCTGGGCGGCGTCCACCACGATCGGCGCTCCAGCCTCGTGGGCCCAGCGCGCCCAGCGGTGCACGGGGTTCACGATCCCGGTGACGTTCGACGCCGCGCAGGCGGCGAGCGCGGCGACCCGGCCCGCGTGGGCGCGCAGCAACGCGCGGAGCTGGTCCTCATCCACTCGGCCGGCCGGGTCCACGCGCGCGCGCACGACCGTGCCCGCCCGGCGCCAGGGAAGGTCGTTGGAGTGGTGCTCCATGCCGGTCACCACGACCACGTGCCCCGGTGGCACGGCGATACCCCGGGCCAGGTGGTTCAGCGCCTCCGTCGTGTTGCGGACGAACACGACGACCTGCGACGCGTCGGCCCCGACGTGGCGCCCCACGCGCGCCCGCGCGCCCTCGAATGCGCCCGTGGTCTGCCGCGATTTCCATCCGGCGCCACGGTGCACGCTGGCGTAGCGGACCGCGGCGTCGCGCACGGCGTCCATCACCCGCGCGAAGGGCGGCGTGCTCGCGGCGTGATCGAGGTGGGCGTACGGCAGGCTGCCCCCGCGCGCGACGGGCGCGGGCTCGCCCGCGCCCAGGAGCAGCGTTTCGACCACCACCGGTTACCGGGGCGGGGAGAGGGGCCGCTGGCTCACCGGCGTCGTGACGGTCGGGTACGCGGTGATGCGGCTCCACTCGTCGAACGATCCGTCGTACAGCCGCGCTTCGTAACCCGCGAGGCGCGCCGCGAACCAGACCGCGGTCGCCTGCTGGCCCACATGGCAGTACGCGACCAGGGGCCGCCCCGGCGCCGCGCCCGACTCGCTCAGCAGGCGGCGCAGGACGTCCGGCGCCAGGAACCGGTCGCTCGAATCGGCCACGGTGGTGAACGGAATGGACACCGCGTCGGGAATGTGACCCGAGCGCGTGCCGTTGCCCGGGCGCTCGCCGTGGTAGAACTCGCGGTTGCGCGCGTCCACGATGGTCCAGTCGGTGCGCCCGATCTGCGACCGGACGAACGGCGCCTCGACCACCACGTCGCTGCGCGGGTGCGGCGTGAACCGCCCGCGCGCCGGGGCGGCGGGAACGTCACGCGTCACCGGGCGCCCGGCGGCGCGCCACGCGGCGAGCCCGCCGTCCAGGATGCTGGTGCGCGCGCCGTGCCCGATCCAGTGCAGCGTGAGGTACGCCCGCGTGGTTGGTGACACCCAGCTCGAGCTCCAGTACAACACCACCCGCGTGTCGTCCGACACCCCGCGCGCTTCGAGCACGGAATCGAGCACGGCCGGGTCGGGCAGCTGCAACGGCGGGCCCTCGGGCGGGAACGTCGCGATGTCGCGCAACGAGAGGTACTGCGCGCCCGCGATGTGCGCGCTGTCGTAGTCCGGCCGCGGCCCGATGTGGAAGATCGCGAGGTTCGGCGCGCCGGCGCGCTGGGCCAGCCAGGCCACGGTGACCAGGGGCGTGTCGGCCGCCTGGGTCAGGGGCGCGGCGGCGAGGGCGGCAAGGAACAAGGTGGCGAGCGTCACGGTCTCTCTCCTCTGGTGATCGGATGGTCGGCGCGGCCGCTCCAGTCCTGCATGGAGCCGTCGTAGAGCCGCGCGTCGTAGCCGAGATAGCGGGCCACGTAGTACAGGTGCGCCGCCCTCATGCCGATGGTGCAGTAGATCACGACCGGCCGCCCCGCCTCGGCGCCGACGCCCTGGAACAGGCGGCGCAGCGTGGCCTCCTCCGCCAGCCGGCCGTCGCCCGGATCGCCGTCGCCGTCGTGCGTCGCGCGCGGGCTCCGGAAGCTGCGGGTCCACTCGAGCAGCCGCGCGCCGGGGATGTGGCCGGTGCGGGGCAGGTCCTCGCGCGCCGTGCCGGCGTACTCGGCCGGCGAGCGGGCGTCCACGATCCTGATGCGCCGCCCCCCCAGTCGCTCCCGCATCCACGCGGCGTCTACCACGAGGTCGGCACGGGGGCGCGGTGTGAACCGGCCCTGCCGGGCCGGCGCCGCCGCCGTTTCGACGCGCTGGCCCGCTTCGCGCCAGGCCGCGAGGCCGCCGTCGAACACCGCGACCCGGCCCGCGAGGCCGGCGACCTCGAGCGCGAGGAACACGCGGCCCAGGTGCCCGACGTCGCCGTACAGGACGACGCGGCTGTCGTCGCCGATGCCGAGGGCCTCGATCAAGGTGTCGAGCCGCGCGACGGGAGGGACTTCCCACACCAGCCCGTCGCGATCGGCGAGCCAGCCATGCGCGTCGGTCCAGCGCGCCCCCGGCACGTGCCCGCGCTCGTACTCGCCACGGCTCATCGAGACGTGCAACACCACGAGGTTCGGCTCCGCGAGCCGCGCGGCCAGGTCGGCGGCGGTGACGCGGAGCTCGCGGCGCGGCGTCACCTCCATCGGCATGGCGCACTGCGCCGCGAGCGGTCGGGTTGCGGCGGCGGCGGCGAGGCAGGCGGCGGCGAGGGTCAGTCGAACGTGCATCGGCTCTCCTGAAAAGATTCTTTCACTTTGGGGCACGCGCGAGCCGCTTCAGCGGCTCGCGATCCGGTCCAGGGCTTCGACGGCGTTCAACCGCACCTGATGCACCGGATCGCGCAGCGCGGCGACCACGGCGCGCGCCGCGACCGGCCCGCCCAGGTGGCCCAGGGCCACCACGGCGGTCGAGCGCACCTGCCACACCGTGTCGCGCGTGGCGGCCGCCTCGAGCGCGGCCGCGCCGCGCTGGTCGCCCAGCTGCCCCAGCGACCACGCGGCCGCGCCGCGGAGCGCGGGGACCGGGTCCGCGGCGAGGAGCCGGGCGATGCGCGGAGCGGCGTCGGGCGAGCCGAGCATCTCGAGCGCGCCGATGGCGTCGCGGCGGACCTGCGGGCTGCCGTCGTCCAGCAGGGCGAGCAGTCCCGGCAGGCTCGACGCGGAGCGCGTGGATGCCAGGGCCCAGATCGCCATCGAGCGGGTATGCTCCTCGGTTTCGACCCGCACCATCACCGCGAGCGCGCGTCCGGCCTCGTCGCCGCCCAGGTCGCCCAGGGCCGATGTGGTCACGGCGCGCACGCTCCAGATGCTGTCTCGCGTCATCGGCTCGAGCGCCCGCACGCTGCGCCGGTCGTCGAGCGCGGCGAGCGCGAGCACGGCGGTTTCGCGCACGTACGGATCCGCGTCGCGCAGGGCGGCGACGAGGTCGGGCGCGGCGCCCCGCTCGCCGAGCCGGCCGAGCGCCCAGGCGGCGACGCCGCGTACCTGCGGGTCGGCGTCGCCGAGCCGGGTGGCAAGCGCCGCGCGGGACTCCGCATCGCGCAGGCGGCCCAGGGTGAACGCGGCGTCGCGCCGCCCGGCGGCGTCGGCGGCCGCGAGGGCCAGCCGAGCGGTCCGCGCGAGCCTCGCCTCGGCGCCTTCGCCCAGCAGACGCATCGCGCCGAGCGGCAACGCGATGGCGGCGGCGGCCACGGCCAGGCCGAACAGGGCGCGGCGGCCCAGCGCGCGGTGGTCCGCGGTCGGGTCGAGAATCGCGCGCACCCGCGCGCCGAGGGTCGAGGGCCGCGCCATGGCCAGCGCGGCGGCGGGCGCGCGCGTCGTCACCGCGAGCGCGGCCACGGCCGCCAGGTGCTCGGCGTAGCGCGTGGCGGGCGCGCCGACCCGCAGCACCGTGTCGTCGCACGCGCGCTCCTGCTCCAGCATGGCCCGGCGCGCCGCGAGGTGGATCAGCGGATTCGGCCAGTACGCCGCGCGCGCCAGCTCGCCCACCAGGTGCGCGAGGCAATCGCGCCGCCGCACGTGCGCCAGCTCGTGCAGCAGCACGGCGCGCAGCCGGTCCATCGGCCACCCGGACGCGCCGCGAGGCAGCAGCACCACGGGGCGGAACAGGCCGGCCTGCACCGGGACCCCGAGCGCGTCGGCGATCGCCACGCGCACCGCGCGGCCGGGGACGACGCGGCCGGCGACATGCGCGGCCAGGCGCTCGATGCGCGTTCCCGCGGGCCCGGCGCGGCGTACGGCGGCCCACGCCCGCGCGTGAGCGCCCATCAGCCGGAGGACCAGGACGACGAATCCCGCGAGCCATGTGGCGAGCGCGCCCGGGAGGAGGAACCGTTCGATCCGGGTCGAACGACTCGGTTGCGCGTCTGACCCGCCCGGGCCGTGGTCGTGCGCGGTAAGGGACGGCGCGTTGCACGCCCCGACGCACACGTCGGGAGCAGCCTCGGCTGCGGCGGCCGGGAGCGATGCCACGGCCGGCTCCCGCAGGGGCCGCCACGCGGGGAGTCCCAGCTCCAGCAGGGGCAGCGCCAGCAGCACCGCCAGAGCGGCCGACCACACGGCCGCCCGGGCGGCCGCCGACCGCGACGCGAGCGCGCGCGTGACGAGCCAGGCACAGGAGAGCAGTGCGGTGGATTTGAGGAACAGCAGCTCGAGGGTCATCGGCGTCCACCCTGTTTCTTCGCTTTCGCGATCAGCGATTCGATCTCGGCCAGGTCGCCGGCGGAGAGGCCGTCGCGCGAGAGGTCCAGCAAGGTGACGATCGCGGCCGACGGCGAGCCCCGGAAGAACGTCGCGAGCAGGTGGCTCGCGGCCTTGCGCTTCGCTTTCTCGATCGTGAGCACCGGCGCGTACACGTACCGCGCGCCGTCGCGGCGATGTCGCACCACACCCTTCTTCTCGAGGATGCCGAGCGTGACGCGGACCGAGTTGTAGGCCGGGCGGTCGGGCAGCCGCGCGGCGACGTCCGCCGCCGCGGCCTCCCCCAGCCGGTACAACACGTCCACGATCTGCCGCTCGCGGCGGCTCAGGCGATGAAACGGGGCGTCGGCCATAGTGCAAAAAATCTTGCACTCTTCCTGCGGCGGCGCAACCGGGCGGGTTTCGGCAATTGGCGCCGGCCTGAACCTGTTGCAGATTGCACCCGTGCGCCGCCTTCTCCTCTTCTATTACCTGAGCACCCCGGCGTTCGTGGCGCTCGACCTGCTGCTCGGTGTCAACGTCCGCACGGTCTTCTTGGATGCCTCGCCCTGGCGGTGGGTTTACTACGCCGCCGCGCTCGGCTGCGGCGTGGTCGGCTGGCGGCGGCCCGCCCTGGCGCCACTAGTGGGGATGGCGGAGAGCGGGCTCAGCCTCGCGCTGCTGATCATCGGGATCTACGTGCCGATCTGGGAGATGGCCGAGGCGGCGGGGTCCGAGCTTGGGGGCCCGGTCGCGATGAGCCCGGTGCTCACGCCGCGCGGGCTGGTGAACGTGGCCTTGTCGGGCTCGTCGTTCCTCGTGGGGTTCTACGGCAACCAGGCGGCGTTCATCGCTGCTCGTCGCGGTCAGTCGCGCTAGAAGCGCTGCCACAGCTCGTGACGTGACCGGCGCCCGATGCCGGGGTACCAACCTGTGACGCCGTGCGAGACCCTCGTAGTAACCGCAGCTTGACACGGGGGGGGGGGCCGGAGTACCAGTCGTTAGGGCCCGGCGTCGGTCCGGGCCCGCTTGCGTTCCGTCCCTCCCACCCGGTGAATACAGATGACGACGGTGTGGCTGTCACGGCGAGGTGTGTTCATGGCCCTTTCGATCCTGACCCTGGCGTGCGCGGCGGCGGTGGCGTGCTGGGACGACCAGCAGGCGCCGACCGGGCCGCCACGGTTCGATCAAGGCACGGCCCACGACACGGGCTTGGCGGCCGCGGCCGACACCTACATCCAGCAGAACCAGGCCAACGCGAACACCGGGACCTCGACCCTCCTGCGGGTGCGGCTGGACGGGAAGAACCGGGTGTTGCTGCGCTGGGACCAGGCCACGCTGCAGCAGGTGATCGGCGCGGACTCGCTGGTGTCGGCGCGGCTGGAGCTGACCTACGCGAACCCGGCGATCAACTGGAACCAGGGGCCGAAGGTGCTGCTGCTGCACCGGCTGACGCAGGCGTGGACGGAGCTTGGCGCGACGTGGAACTGCGCCATCGACGAAGTCCCGACCGACGGGGTGGCGAACTGCGGCGGGGTGACGGCGTGGGCGATGACGGCGGCGCCGCCGATCGTGGCGACGGCGTCGGCGAGCTTCGTGGTGCAGACCGGGAGCAGCGGGGTGGTGCCGCTGGACGTGACGGGCGACGTGCGGGCGTGGCTGGCGGGCACGGCGACGAATCACGGGTGGCTCCTGAAGAAGGAGCAGGAGACGGCCAGCGGGTTGGCCGAGTTCGGGTCGCGGGAGAGCGGGACGCCGCCGCGGCTGGTGCTGAGCCTCCTGTCGGGGGACACGTCGGTGCCGCCAATCCCGAACGGCTTCACGCCACCCGCGAATCCGCTCCTCGTGGTGTTTCCCGGGGACACGATTGTGGTGCACATCAGGAACATCGTCCAGATCATGTTCCGCCCCGGGACCAGCGGTTCGGTCATCCGGAGCCTTCTGCAGAGGTACGGGGCGCAGGTCATCGGCGGTGACCAGTTCGTGGAATCGTATTACCTGCTGTTGCCGGATCCCGGCCCCAGCTACGCCCAAGCCAGGGCGGTCGAACGGGCGCTGCAGTTGGAGCCGGGCGTCGAAGCGGCGGGGCTGGTCTACCAGCGAGGCCGCTCGCCCGTACCGAACGGCCGATGGCCGCGGGACGGATCTCAAGCGCGTCGCAACGACTGGATCACCGGCGGCACCGACGTCACGCGCGGGTTCTTGGCGGTTCGCGCCCCGCTGGCGTGGGGTTGCGAGACTGGGCAGTACGGCGGCGCGCCACCGACCGTAGGAGTGGTCGACCTCGTATTCGACACTGCACAGGCCGACTTTCGGCATCGCCCAACCACGCTGGTCGAACCGGCGGCGGCCGCCCAGTTGACCCCGGAGAAGGATCTCTCGACGTCGCCGACCCACCCCAAGTGGCATCACGGAACGTCGGTCGCCGGCGTCCTGGCGGCAGCTGCCGAGAATGACTCGGGCGTGGCCGGCCTCTATTGGGGAGGCAACCTGCGGCTCTACGCCCTAAGTCGCTCCAGCGACCGGGTGATCGATCCCCAGCTGTACTTCCGCCAGACGTTGCTACCGCAGGCGGGCGCTGAGCGTGTGCGAATCCTCGAGGCGTCGATCGACTTCCCGACGGACTCGTCCCACTTCGAGGGTGACGTGGGCGTAATGGTCCGGTCGATCCGGAAGTTCCTCGGCGCCTCCTCGCAGCGGCTCCTCGTGGTTTCCGCGGGTAACAACCGCATTCGAGCCAGTGTTGCCGCGTGGGCGACTGGTCAAACCGACAGCCTTCGGGTACTCGCGGCTGCGATCGCGAGGCTCGAGACGGACACGATAGCCCCCAGCGTCCGAAACCAGGTCATCCACGTCTCTGGCACCGACGTGAACGGCACCTTCTGGGACCAGACCTCGACGCCGCAAGGCCCCGTGGGGAGCAACTTCATCGTAGGCGTCTCGACGCTGGCGGCTCCAGCCACCCAGCGTGGCCTCCTG
>Ga0187892_10004142_pt1 | contig 24879 bp, 34 predicted proteins | sample MA1701073metaG_FD_139345 | JGI IMG/M metagenome (GOLD analysis project Ga0187892, IMG submission 139345) | Bio-ooze microbial communities from a basaltic lava cave in the Kipuka Kanohina Cave System on the Island of Hawaii, USA - MA170107-3 metaG ... | reverse complement strand
AATCAGCCTTTTCTATGTAGGGATTGGTTCCACCCATATGCCCGTTCCTTTCTCAGCCGAACTCAGCTTTATTTTCCACTGTTGACAGCATGGAAACTCGCGTGCTACCCTTAGTCCGACCATACTGGTCGGAGATTATTATAGTCTCCGACCAAAGAGATCGGCAATAGCAATGTTGAAGATTTCGAAAAAAACTGATTATGCCCTCATGGCCCTTCAGCACATCGCTGCCGTTCAGTTCGGCGACGTGACGCCTGGGCGCGTGGTGAATACGAAGGAGATCGCAGAGGAATATAACATCCCCCTCGAGCTGTTGGCCAAGGTGCTCCAGACCCTCGCCAAGAACGCACTGATTGAAAGTCACAATGGTCCCAAGGGCGGCTATGTGCTGGCCCGACGTGCGCACGAGATTACGATCGCACAGATTCTTGAAAGCATCGAGGGCCCTTTGGGTATCACCGATTGTTCCCACGAGAAGGATGGAGAGTTCTGCATGCAGCGGGAAAATTGCCATATCCGCACGCCGCTCCTGAAGGTCCAGGACAGCATCGCCCAATTGCTCAATAACATGACCCTGCAAGATACGATGGGCGGCACACCGCTGATTACAATACAGTCCCCCACAGCACAAGGAGTTGAACGATGAAACTGCCGATTTTCTTGGACAACCATTCTACGACACCGATGGATCTACGCGTATTGGAGACCATGCTCCCCTACTTCGTCGAAAAGTTCGGGAACGCGGCCAGCCGTAACCACGCCTTCGGGTGGGCTGCGGAAGAGGCCGTAGAAATCGCACGAAAACAGATCGCTAAGCTGATCAAGGCTGATCCAAAAGAGATCGTGTTCACGAGCGGGGCCACCGAATCGGACAATCTCGCGATCAAGGGCGTGGTTGAAATGTACAAGGAGAAGGGCAACCACATTATTACCTCGTCCACCGAACACCGCGCAGTGCTCGACACCGTCAAAGTGTTGGAGGGGAAGAGCATGGCGACAGCCACCTATCTTCCCGTCGATAAATTCGGGATGGTCAGTCCCGAAGATGTGCGGAAAGCGATTACCGAGAAGACGATCCTCATCTCTGTCATGCTGGCCAACAATGAAATCGGCACAATCAACCCCGTCAAGGAGATCGGCAAGATTGCCAAGGGAAGGGGCATTCTCTTCCACTGCGATGCGACGCAAGGTGTCGGTAAGATCCCAGTCGACGTGCAGGATATGGGTATCGATCTGATGTCGTTCTCGGCTCATAAGATCTATGGCCCCAAAGGGGTCGGAGCGCTCTACGTCAGAAAGAGGAATCCGCGGGTTCGCATCACGGCACAAATGGATGGTGGCGGACACGAGCGGGGGATACGCTCTGGAACGCTCCCTGTGCCTCTAATCGTTGGATTCGGCAAGGCGTGCGAGCTCAGCGAGCAGGAGATGGTCAAGGACAGCGTGCGGTTGACTGCAATGCGCGATCGGTTGGAGGCCGGTATCATGAAGGCCCTCGAAGAAAGCTATCTGAACGGCCATCCGATCAATCGTCTCCCCGGCAACCTCAATATCTCCTTCGCCTATGTGGAAGGTGAGTCCTTGCTGATGGGCATGAAGGATATCGCCCTCTCGTCCGGTTCGGCCTGTACCTCTGCCACATTAGAACCCTCGTACGTGCTCCGCGCGTTGGGAGTCGGGACGGATCTGGCACACTCCTCGATCCGCTTCGGTCTGGGCCGTTTCAACACGGACGAGGAGATCGACTATACCATCATGAAGGTGATCGAGACCGTCACCAAGTTGCGCGAAATGTCTCCGCTGTACGAGATGGCAAAAGAGGGCGTCGATTTGAAATCAGTCCAATGGGCTGCCCACTGACCCGGATAATAAAAAGGAGGATGAACCATGGCCTACAGTGACAAAGTCGTCGATCATTTTAATAACCCGCGCAACATGGGGAGCTTCAAAAAGGAAGAGGAAGGTGTCGGCACCGGCATGGTCGGAGCGCCGGAGTGCGGTGACGTCATGAAGCTCCAGATCAAGGTGCAGAACGATACGATCGTGGACGCAAAGTTCAAGACATTCGGCTGCGGGTCCGCGATCGCCAGCTCGAGCCTTGCCACTGAATGGTTGAAGGGCAAGACGATCGACGAAGCCCAAAAGATCAAGAACACCGATATTGTGCAGGAGTTGAGCCTGCCGCCCGTGAAGATCCATTGCTCCGTGCTCGCCGAGGACGCGATCAAGGCCGCTCTCGCGGACTATCAGAAGAAAGCCGATGGGGCACTGGTCGACGCGAAGTAACGAGAACAAAGGGAGTGTGCCATGGACACGACGAACGCAGAAACTCAAGCCCCGGTGATTACGCTCAGCGAGGCAGCGCTGAAGGAAGTAAAACGTCTCATCAATGTGCAGGGCCTCACTGAGGGAGGGCTCCGCCTCGGCGTGAAAGGTGGCGGCTGCTCAGGCCTCAGCTATACGATCAACTTCGATGAAAAGATCGGCCAGCATGACCAAGTCCATGACTTTGACGGTGTGAAGGTCATTGTCGATGCCAAGAGCGCCATTTATCTTCAAGGCACACAGTTGGATTTCCAAAAAGATCTGATGGGCGGCAACTTCAAATTCGTCAATCCGAACGCCGACAAGACCTGTGGCTGCGGAGAGTCTTTCTCGGCCTAAGAGCGTCACTGACGCATAACCATTGTCAGACAGGTACGGCAGGCCGCCGTCCCCATGCCGTCAGAGGAAACCGCTTGAGCCGTCACACCTATAGCACCACTGTCCCGCGCGAGCTGCAGATGGCTCGCAGCATGTGTTGGCACTGTCAGTCCGAAGTGTCCGGTGAATATTTCTGTGACCGGTGCGTGAAGGTCCAGCCAGTTTCAAAAGAACTCGATTACTTCACCTGTCTGGGGCTTCCCCGTCGTCTCGTGATCGACCAGCATCTTCTGGAGTCCAAGTTCTACGAGCTGAGCCGGGCATTCCATCCCGATTTCTATCAGAACAAGAGTGCGGACGAACGAACCATCAGCCTCGGCAATTCCGCCCTGTTGAATTCAGCGTACCGGACGCTCCGTGAACCGATCGAACGGGCCGAGTATCTCCTCGATCTGGAAGCCGGGTCAGTAAAAGAGATCCGATATTCTCCCCCGCCCGATCTCTTTGAAGAAATTCTTGAGCTACAAGACACGTTGAACGAGTATCGATCTGCCGGTCGCTCATCAGAAGGCGAGTCGACCCTTCGCGCGAAACTCCAATCGGAACGGAACAGGCTCGAACAACGGCAACGGGAGATGGAAGCTGCGCTCCAACAGCTCTTTCTTCAGTGGGATAAGCTCCAGGATCGCGGAGAGGCGACCGACCAGGCGAGGGCCGAGCGTGATCGGATTCTGAGACAGATGCGCGAAATTCTTTCTAACCGCACCTACGTCAAGAACATCGTAACCGATCTTGCCTCAACTATCGGATAATCACCACCATGGTACGCATCGTCGGCATTGATCTCGGTACAACGAATTCGCTCGTGGCCTATATGGCGGAGGGACGTCCGCGTGTCATCCCGGATCGTCACGAACGGACGATGGTACCCTCGGTCGTAGCGATGACCGACAATGGACTCATCGTCGGTGATCCGGCCAAGGAGCACTTGACGCGCAGCCCTGAACGGACTGTGTATTCCGTGAAGCGGTTCATGGGAAAGGGCCTTGAGGACATCCGGGGAGAGCTGGCCTACTTTCCCTACCACTTGACGGAACAGGGGGGCGTGATCCGGATCAAGCTTGGCGAGAAAACCTATTCGCCGCCACAGATCTCGGCCATGATCCTGAAAGAACTGAAGCAACGGGCCGAGGAGTATCTCGGCGAAAGCATTACCAAGGCTGTCATCACCGTCCCCGCGTATTTCAACGATAGCCAGCGGCAGGCGACGAAGGATGCGGGCATGATCGCAGGACTCGAGGTCTCACGGATCATCAATGAACCGACTGCTGCCTCGCTGGCCTATGGGCTCCAACAAAACACTCAGGGTACGATTGCCGTCTATGACCTTGGTGGAGGAACCTTCGATATTTCCATTCTGAAGCTCAAGGACGGTATTTTTGAGGTTCTTGCGACCAACGGCGACACACATCTCGGAGGCGATGACTTCGATCGCAGGATCGCAGATCTCTTCGTACAGGAAATCCGCGAACAACATGGTCTCGACTTGAATACCTATCCAGACCATATGCAGGCGATCCGGCTGGCGGCTGAACGGGCAAAGATCAGACTTTCCGACGATCTCAAGACTACGGCCATTCTCGACCTGCCGGAGGGCAAAGTCCCGTATTCGCGAGAACTGACGCGCGATCAACTCGAATCCCTCACGATGGACTTGGTGGAACGCACGCTCGAACCCTGCCGTCTCGCCATGAAAGACGCCGGACTTAGCCCGAACGGCATTGATGAAGTCGTTCTCGTGGGCGGCGCGACCCGTATGCCGCTTGTTCGGCAACGTGTTCGGGCTCTGTTCGGCAAACACCCCCTTTGCGAACTCAACCCCGACGAAGTTGTCGCGCTCGGCGCGGCTGTCCAGGCTGACATTCTCAGTGGTGGAACGACCGATCTGCTATTGCTCGACGTGACACCTCTCTCCCTTGGCATCGAAACCATGGGTGGAGTGATGAGCAGCTTAATCCGACGCAACACGACCATTCCGGCCAGCGCCAAGGAAATGTTCACGACCTATGTCGACGGGCAAACTGGGGTGGATATTCATATCCTCCAAGGCGAACGAGAGTTGGTCAAAGACAACCGCAGCCTTGCAAGATTTCGACTGAAAGTTCCCCCTCTGCCGGCCGGCGTCCCACGGATCGAGGTCACGTTTTTAATCGATGCGAACGGCATTCTCAACGTCTCGGCGCGGGATGTTCGCACCGGCGACAGCCAATCGATCTCTGTGAAACCCTCGTATGGACTGAGCGACGACGAGGTCGAACGGATGATCGGCGAATCGTACAAGTTCGCCACTGCGGACATAAAAGCACGTCAGCTCATTGAAGCCAGGACCGAAGCTGATGCCATCCTCATGGCGACAGAAAAGGCCCTCAAGCGAGGCGCCCACCTGGTAGGGGAGGAAGACCTCTCGGCTATCAGGACTTCGATGGCCGCGCTCGAAGCGGCAAAATCCGGGGAAGATCACAAGGTCGTCCGAGCCAGAGTTGCCGATCTCGAAAAGGCCACTCATCACCTCGCCGAAGTTTTGATGGACACATCGCTAAAAGAAGCGTTAGAGAACAAGAAACTCTCAGAGTTGACATCGAAAAAGTAAGGGGCTGCGCATGGATCTGAAGTGGCAGGATGCAGAGGAAATTGCAATCCGTTTAGTCGAAGAACATCCGGAGTTGGACCCACTCACCGTTCGATTCACCGACATGCACTCCTGGATCGTGGCGCTTCCTGACTTTAGGGACGACCCCAAGAAATCGAACGAAAAAATCCTCGAAGCGATCCAGATGGCCTGGCACGAAGAATATCAGGAATCGAAGTCCTGATTTGTTCAACCTCCCGCCTCAATGCAATACCGAAATCTACCGAGCGCAGAGCGAATCCGCAATCTGCCAACTGTCAGGTATTTATAAGTCATGGTAATATTGGCACAATTCTGCTCGAATTGATTTGGACTGGCCAGATAATCTCTCAATCGGACAGACAAGTCCCCCCTCCCTTTGGGTCATTGTGAATGGTCCAACGGTTCGGCCATAAAGGAGTCTGACTATATTGGCGTGGAGCCGGTCCAGTGTCGAAAATCCTGAACTTAAGTGAGCATACGACTGACGATGAGTTGCAACACATCACGAACTTGCTGCTCTTTCACCTCGTTGAGCGATGTGGCGGACAGATTCAATTTAAGGTAGAAGATGCCCATCGGGTTCGTGAAAGCCTGACGACCAAAATGGTGCAAATGCAGGTAGGAGAAGAGGTACGCCTGCGCATCATCGACCGCCTACCGGAACTGCAGTAACACCTCCTTCACTGCCTCACAAGACGATTTCGCTTGCCAGCAGATCTTAGTCCTTAACAGTCGGTCCATTTGTGGTTTATGTGATATGAAGAGGCGCTGGTTAAGTATTTGGGATCGTAGTAGACTTGGCAGCATAGGACTTCCCCGCACCTAGCTAACCGTATCAGGCATAATAGAACGCGTACGAGCCAGCCAGCAACGACTGAAGCGCAATGTCAAATCATCGTCAAATCAAGCACAACATTCTTGCGATGATATACGACTTCGATGGAACTTTGACGCCCCAGCCGATGCAGGAGTACACCATCCTTCCGAAGCTCGGTTTGGCTCCCTCAAAGTTCTGGCGTACGGTGAAGCAAGAGGCTGAGAGAACGGGTGGCGATGAGATGCTCACCTACATGCGACTATTGGTTGAGAAGCTAGAGGCTAAGCAACAACATCTCAATCCTAGCGATCTTTGCAGTCTTGGTGCCAAAATCAAGTACTTTCCTGGTGTGAAGAGTTGGTTTGATCGCATAGGAAAGTATGTGCGAAAGCGTGGGGGAGGAAACATCCGCCTAGAAAACTACATCATCTCGGCGGGTCAAAAGGAGATTCTAAAGGGAGTCGCCATCGGTAAGCACTTCGAGGCTATGTTTGCATCAGAATATTTTTTTGATCATCATGACCGTGCTACGTGGCCCAAAATTCTTATTAACGACACGATCAAGACCCAATACATCTTTCGCATCAATAAAGGTCTGGAAGCCCCAATCAACGAATATATGCCAGAAGACCAACGGCGAATTCCATTCTCAAATATCGTATACATCGGAGATGGGATGACGGATGTACCCGGGATGACAGTTACAAAAAAGAATGGAGGATATGCGATCGCGGTTCATAAACCCGGAAAATCTGAATCCATAGCGAAATGCAGGAAACTGTTGGAGGCGAGACGTATAGATTTCTACGCCCCTGCTAACTATTCAACTGGTTGCGTTTTGGAAAAGCGGGTACGACTCATTCTGGATCAGATCATCGCACAAGTTCTATATCAACGTGAAATCTTCTCAGTCCGGCGATCTTTGGGAACAATCGGTCCTCCCTAAGTCGCACCAGTGCAATGACCTCAATGCTGCAAATCTCACCTCACGTCACCATCCCCGATTCTGAGATCGACATCCATGCGATGCGGTCGCAGGGTGCCGGCGGGCAGCATGTGAACAAAGTCTCGTCCGCTATTCATTTACAGTTCGATATTGCTGCCTCGTCATTGCCCCCGTTCTATAAAGAAGAGTTGCTGAAATTGAAAGATCACCGCATCTCACAAGAGGGCATGATCACCATTAAAGCCCAGCAGTACCGGAGCCAAGAGCAGAATCGAGAGGATGCTCTCACTCGTCTGAGCGAGCTCATTCGGAGCGTGGCCATCCCTCGCAAGAAACGCAGAGCCACGAAGCCGACGAAGGGATCGAAGGAACGACGGTTGGAGAGCAAGACGAAACGCGGGAAATTGAAAACCCTCAGGCGAACGCTTGAGTAAGCATCGCGCGGGAAACGTCATTCGTATCTCGTCTCTCGCAGGAGAATGCCTGCGCTTCACGCTTCACGAGATACATTTCACGTTACTCGACCGACGCTAGCGATCCCAGAATATGATACCCGCCATCGACGTAGATCACTTCCCCGGTAATCCCGCGCCCTAGAGCACTAACCAAAAACAACGCTGTGTCGCCGACTTCGCCTTGTTCCGTTGCGCGGCGGAGAGGTGCAAATTCTCGGTGGTGATCCACCATTTTGCTGATGCCCGAAACGCCCCGGGCGGCGAGTGTCTTGATCGGACCGGCCGAGATGGCATTTACGCGGATGTTTTTGGGGCCGAGATCATGTGCGAGATAGCGGACGGTGGCTTCAAGCGCGGCCTTCGCGACACCCATGACATTGTAATGAGGCACAACCCGCTCTGCTCCCAGATAGGTCAAAGTCACAACCGAGCCGCCATCGGTCATGAGCGGCACAGCGGCACGGGTGACGGCCACGAGGGAATAGGCGCTTACATCCAGGGCAGTAGCGAATCCCTGTCGCGTGGTGTTCACGAACTGGCCGGTGAGTTCTTCGCGCGGAGCAAAGGCGATGGAATGAACCAGAAAATCGAGCCTTCCGGTTTCTTTTTCCACACTCTGCATCAATGCTGCGATTTGACCATCGTCCCCCAGATCACAAGGGAAGGCTTTGGCCCCGGGTATGGAAGCGACCAGTTCTTCGACATTCCCCCGCAGCCGTTCATTCTGATAATTGAACAAGAGTTGCGCTCCCTGTCCGGCTGCCGATTGCGCGATGGCCCAGGCAATGCTGTGCTTATTCGCCACGCCGATGATGAGTCCCTTTTTACCGTCGAGTATCATGGTGCGTCCCTGAAAGGATGACGAAAGTCTTAACCATGTATCTTAATGAAATGCGCAGGGAAACGAGAGGCGAATGCTGCGCTCTACTTGGAGCGGGAAGATAGCATGATTTAGTATCTGGCGCCAGGAGGGAAGCGGGAGGAATTAATTTGCCTTAGCGGTGTTGGCTCGCAGTTGCGCCAACACTTTCTCTGCTTCAGGCGCGAAGTCATCTTGGCGTTGGGCTTGAGCAAGATCCAGTGCTTCAGAGGCGAGCGAAAGGGCCTCGCTGTGACGACCGTCTGCACAATAACTCTTGGCCAGGCTTAGCCTGGCATTGACGGACTGCGGTGCTTTCAGGAGTACGTACTGAAGGAGCTTCTCGCCTTTTTGCTTGTCTCCCCCGAGCAGGAAAGGGAGTCTGACAAGGAAAGTCCCTTTAGCCGACAGGGCGTCAAGGTGATCGGGTGCGAGTTCCAGTGTCCGGTCAAGCTCTTTGGTCATGCGACGGAAACCCATGACCGATGTGATATTCAGTTCCCCGTCGACTCGCATCAATTCGCCCAAATTACAGAACAGGGCGAAGTGTGCCGCGGCAGATCGATCGTCCAAAGCGACAGCTTGCTCTCCCAAGACCTGCCCCTTCTCGAAATGGCCGATTCGGATAGCCCGGTCTTGAGTGATACGACCTGCATGGCACTCCGTCATCGCTGCTTGTATCATTACCTGGGGTGATTGTTGTGCCAGGATGGTGTCAGGATTGGCTAAGATCCAACAGCCAAGTAGTACAAGGATTGCGTTCTTCATTTTTCTCTAACGTCAAAAGGAATTTCGAAATGGGACTTATGACACGCAGCAATCAATATGCCAGTTTACGAAAGTGCGTATGTCGTTGGAATTACTTTCTTTATCGATGATGCTTTGCAACTAAATTACATGCTGTGGTCATAAGAACACCTCGCCTGTAAGAAATTTGCTACAGCTAGGCTCGGTGTCCGGCCCTGAGCTTGGTCTTTGTCGCATTGCGTAGAGCACGAAATGCCATGAGCATCGCTCGATATGGGTAATAGGCATTCCGACCGCTGGGATTCGGCAAGACAAAAACAGGCCGGCCTGCCATGGTCTTGGCTTGCGGCCCGAGGCCGATTCGTTCGGTTCGAGAGGCTGGAAATAGCATGCGATAGATCGTGACACCAAGCAAGGCAACTATGTGAGGGCGAGAGCGTGTCACCACGGCGATGAGCCTTTTCCTGCCGGCTTCATATTCTCGCGTCTTGAGTACGCTGATTCCTGCACTCGGCCTCTGGATAATATTTGTCAGGCCGAGCCTCCAATCCGGCAGACGCCAATCATCTCGGTACGTGAGAGGCTCGTTCACGAGCTTTGACTCGAATAAAAGCCTCCAGAAGCGGTTTGAATAACCGGCGAAATGATGTCCAGTGGCGACTGAACGAAGGCCTGGATTGATGCCGACAAAGAGAATACGGACTCCCGGCCTGATATGATCGGCAAGGCGTCGGCGAAAGAAAGGCTTCCCCACTGACCGAATGGCGATTTTTCTCATCGCTTTATCCAAGTGGTTCCCTGATTTTTCATGGTCATTGTTGTCACTTCTCGGAAAAATGAAATTGCTAACCCGTGCTCCATCGATCTTGACTGGTTGTGCCATTCCGGTATTGAGGCGGTTTAGCAGACGTCCAGCCATTTTGCCTCAGAAAAATGAAGTCCGTTCATTGAGTGCGATTGGGAAAACGAGTTTAATGGATTGATAAATATCACAAAGCATTCACATCAATCATGCGGCATCAAGTTTGCTGACCACCAGGAGCGGGTGCCGATGAATGGCACAGTCTATAAACAATCCATTACATTAACGGAGGGTGATTTATCATGAAGACCATGCTGATGGCGATCATGGCAGTGGCAGTCGCAGTGACGTTCAGTGCTCCAGCCTTCGCCGGTGAAGAGAAGAAGGATAAGGACAAGGGCGGCAAGGTTGTTGTGTACGGTGAAGAGAAAAAGGACAAGGATAAGGGCGGCAAGGTCACCACGTTCGGCGATGAGAAGAAGGATAAGCCCGGCAAGTAATCTATATGTCGCGGGGCTAGTTAACGCGAAGGGTCTCCTGTCTATAACGGGAGGCCCTTCACGCGTTTTTCCTACCTGGCACCTTTCCGAAGATACACCGCCTGTAACCCAACGATCGACTTTGCGTCCCTGATTGTCCCCGTCTCAATTAATCTGATCGCTTCCGATAGAGGCAGCTCTATTACTTCGAGAACCTCGTCACGGTCGAGCTGTTGGCGACCCACCGTCAATCCCGTCGCTTTGTAGATGTGAATCACTTCATCGGTGAACCCCGGCGCGGTAAATATGCTGGAGAGGAGCTCGAATCTGCCTGCTCGGTATCCGATTTCTTCTTCAAGCTCGCGCGCGGCACAGGCTGTTGGGTCCTCACCAGGATGAAGCTTCCCCGCAGGAATCTCGTAAATGAACCCTCCTGCTGCGTGACGGAACTGCCGAATCAAGACGACGGTGCCATCGTCTTTCAGTGGTACCACCGCAGCCGCTCCGGGATGGCGTATAATTTCCAATTCCACCGTAACGCCGTTGGGCAGAGCGACAGTATCAATATTCAGGGTGACGACACGGCCTGTGTAGATGTTCTTCATCATTTCATCTCGTAGGGGTACGGCTTCAGGGACGTCCATAACGATTCACACCTCACGTCTTTTTGTGCTTATAGAACGGTGGGGTGACAATATGGGCTGGGACAGTTTTGCTACGTATTTCAATCAGGATTGAGGAACCGGGCTCGGTATAGCGCAGAGGCACATACCCCAACCCGATACCCTTCTGCAGGAGCGGCGAGAGATTGCCGCTCGTCACGCCCCCGATAGGTTGGGAGGCCGTAGGGTCGAGAATTCTGAATCCGTGTCGGGGTACGGCTTTCTCCACGAGTTCAAAGGCGACGAATCTGCGAGCGACTCCGGCCTGTTTCTGCGCCAGGAGAGCCTGGCTGCCGATAAACCAGCCCTTCTGGAAATTGACCGTCCAGTCCGCATTGGCTTCAAGCGGCGTCGTGTCTTCTCCAATGTCATTGCCATAGAGCAGATAGCCCATGTCCAAACGGAGTAGATCCCTCGCACCGAGCCCTGCCGGTTTGAGCCCGCACGTCTGCCCCTTTTCGATAAGGAGATCCCATAGGCGGCCGACTTTGTCAGCATCGATGTATATCTCAAATCCCAGTTCACCAGTGTAGCCTGTCCTGGCCAGCAAGCAGGAAAGACCGCCGATCGTGCCCTCACACGTGTGATGGAGCTTGAGCCCTTTGAGATGCGTCCCTCCAAGGCTGATGAGCAGCTCACGAGATTTGGGGCCTTGAACCGCTACCTGAGCCAACTCGATCGACCGATCTTCAAGACGAACCGTCTTGTCTAGTGCAAGCTGAGATTGGAGCCACAAAAGGATCTTCTTGCGGTTTGAGGCATTCACACATAAGAGAAACTCGTCGGAATTAAGCCGGTAGACGAAGACATCGTCTTTGATACCGCCGTTCTCATTACACACCATTGAGTACTGGGCTTGAGACACGTCAAGTTTGGCGACATCGTTGGTAGTGATCCGTTGAAGGAAAGAAATGGAGCCTGGTCCGGCAATACGCATTCGCCCCATGTGGCTTACATCGAAGAGACCGACACGGGAGCGGACGGTATGATATTCATCCACGACACCGCTGTATTGTATCGGCATCTCCCATCCGGCAAAATCGACAAGTTTGGCGCCGATTGCACGGTGTTGCTGGATGAGAGGAGTCTCTTGCATTTGTGGTCGCGCCGGAATACGTATCGCCGGCATTATCGGACGCCGAGTAATTCAACGTCGAAGATCAATGTGGCATTTGGAGGAATCACGCCACCAGCCCCCTGCGCTCCATAACCGAGTTTGGAGGGAATAGTCAGCTTTCGCTTCCCGCCCACCCTCATGGCCTTGACACCTTCATCCCATCCTTTGATCACCCGCCCTGCACTTAGAGTAAATGAGAAAGGCTGGCCCCGGTCTACGGAACTGTCGAACTTCTTCCCATTTTCCAGCCAACCTGTGTAATGCACAGAGACCGTCTGGCCCGCTTCAGCCGTCGCCCCGGTTCCAATCGTGAGATCGACATACTGCAACCCCGATGATGTCGTGATCTCAGTCCCTTCAACGCCTGTTTTCTGAAACGGCATGTCTGCTCCTTTCGTGACCGTGGGTCATCCATCCACGATGGCGGACGCCTACAGAATTAATGTGAGGGCCTTAGATAGAGGACTCTCGCTAATGTCTGAACTTGGGGTCCTGTTCGGAAACCCAATACACATGCCGCCGCTACTGATGTGCTCTGCAGGAATCAGGCTTGGAAAAAATAACCACACTCGCCGTATAACCATGCAGAAAGTTTCGCCCCCCGACCGGACCGATCTCGCCTTGAGCAAAGAATCCCGCAGTCGGGATGGGACCGAGTCGTTCTTGCACGACTCCGCTGTCGTGATGAGGTTGACCGAAGAGTCCCTCTCCTCGCCCGCAACAACTAAACAGAAGAGCCCCGAGCGGAGGGCTTTCGTATTTCATTCGCTCCGCAGCCAGGAGAACGTGCAAATCATCGCTTGCAGACTTCGCGTCGCGAAGGTGGAACTGCACGGTCTGGCCTTCTTGAACGACATCTCCTATCGCAACGGCTCCGGTTTGTTGATCCGCTCCGATCAGATTCCGAACGAGGAAAGCCCCGCGCTCGAAATGACTCCCGTGCTCATCGATCACGATGCCCAGATGCAACGCGCGGTGCGCATCGCGGCGTTGGGCTCCCCCCATGGACTCAAAGACATCCTGGAGCCGTTTCAAGGTCGGAACTCCACCTAGTTCATAGATCAGGTTTTGCTCCGCTCTCGTCACAACGAATCGTTCGCCGATGGGGCAGCAGCCTTGCGAGATCACCGTCCGCACAGCGATCGGTCCCGTGAGTTGCACTCCCACCATACCTCCGTCGAAAATCTGACCGTTGAGGAGCAATCGATTCTCCCCTGCATCCTGGCCTCCGCCGGCAAGACCCCCGCCAACTTTGCCGCGAGGATACCGGTCGGCCATGAGAGACAGAACCTCCTGCATCGGCGTCGAAAAGGGATCGGCGAGGAGCAGGAAGGTCGAACTCTCGAGCCCCGGCTCCGGCCACCCGGACATGCGGAACTGATCCTGCAGCTGAGATACGGAGAGCTGCAGCGGAGTCAGTGTGACATCAGGAAGGCATGCAACCCAGATCGCCATGGCTGCAGCGGTTTCAAGCTCTTCTGAGCCGGCGATGACCCCTTCACCGGAACAGCCCAGACTGACTTTCGCCTGCAGTTTTCTCTCCAGAACGGCAGAGATCATTGAAACCCTGGCCGCATGGTGGGGGGAAAAGAAGACGAAGGCCAGATCAATGGGAATGGTGCCGACTTGCATCAGGATCGCATCAGCGAGATCGCGAATGGCAACTTCCGTTTCAGCCCTCCGTGAAAGTGCGGTCGCGAATTGAGGGATGGCAGGAATGGTCGTGCTAGTGGAATGAGTGGTCATGGGATGAAGGTCCCGCTATCGGTCACCGATAGACTAGACCCCTGGGTCCATCCGTTCCGGACGGTCCTTGGCCAGCTTTTTATAGTAGCGCCATAAATAGGAATGATAGTCGTCGAGTTGGGCTAGGAGATAGTGCAGTTCGGCGGGATCCTCTGTCTCCACGGCACGAGCCATTCGGGTTTGCAAAAACACGGCGAACGCGTTGGTTTTCCCCAGTGCAGTGATGAGGCTCAAGCTGCCACCGAGTTGGTACTCATTCATACGAATCCTCCTGACGCGAGAGAGTCGCGAAAGGATAGCGAGGCGCGAGAGGGAAATGCAAGTGAGAGATTCGCCCAGTCTCCCGAACGGCGATTCTCCATCGTTATCGAGCCTGGTGATTGAGTATGGCACGGAGTCTGGTGAGGGAGATGGCCTCGACGCGATAGCCGTCACGCCCTACTACCGTCGTCGCCATAGTCAGTGCGTTGAGGATGGCTTCTTCCGTGGCTTCAACTGTTGCAGTGATCAATGGGTTCAGATGCGTGTCGGCAAAGTGCATCTGCTGGAATGTCCGCTCTTTCGGATAATGCGGAATACTATTCGCGGTGGAGAAGGCCAACATGAAATCTCCGCTTCCATGTCTCGCAGTGGAACCTGTGCGTGCCAGCCCCAGCGCGGCACGCTTCGCCAGCCGAGTCAGTTGACGACTGTCAAGCGGAGCATCGGTGGCGATAATGATGATGATCGAGCCCTCACTTTGTCCGGGTGAAGGAGCCTGTGCGACAGGAGGCACGGCATCATAGAGCTGGCCGACCGGCACCCCTCCCACGATAAGCTCGGGCCGGCGCCCGTGGTTTGCATTGACGAGCACGCCGATCGTATAACCGCCTTCACTCTCCGGTAATCTCCGAGATGAAGTTCCAATGCCTCCCTTGAAGCCATAGGACACCATCCCAGTTCCGGCACCGACGGTTCCTTCCTGCACGGCTCCGGATGAGGCACTGTCGAGCGCCTTCATCACATCCGCTTCAGACACATGCCGCCCTTGTATGTCATTGAGCCGCCCATCGTCACATTCGGCAACAACTGGAGTCAGCGTATCGTCGGTAATGCCGATCTCAGGATTGCGAGCGATCATCCAACTCATAACCCCATTGGCTACACGAGGCACGTTCAACGTATTTGTCAGGGCAATCGGATACTCGAGGAAGCCCGACTCGTTGACCCAGGCAAGCCCGGTCATCTCGCCAGTCCCATTGAAGACGAACGAACCCGCCGGCACTTTTTTGTGCCATACATCGTCGCGGGGGATGACGACCGTGACACCGGTTCGCACCGGACCGAGCCCGGGTTTGAGCGACCCTTCCCCGGAGATGATGGTGGTGTGGCCTACGGTGACGCCGGCGACGTCGGTGATCCCATTGAGCGGCCCTGGGGTATACGAGCCAACGACGATGCCAAGTGCGCGAGATCGCGATCGGGGCTCTCCTGAATCATCGGCCTGAACAGAAACCAATGGGACTACACACCCCCCCGCAGCCAGAATCAGGAGTGGAATTGCCAGGCGGATATTTCCGTTAGACTTCATGGCTCGACCCGGCATGAGGGACCGTGATTTCAATTCGTGGATGTTCCGCCTGAATGGCAGCGGCCAGGGAGAGGGCCTGCTTTTCTTCACCATGGACGAGAAAAATCCTGCTCGGGCTTGGGTTGATTGCGCGCACGTAATGCAAGAGATCCTGGCGGTCCGCATGGGCAGAGAGCCCGTTGAGTGTCACGATCTGTGCCCGGCGCTGGGTAGGCACGCCGAAAATCGGCACAACATCCCACCCTTCGACAAGTTTTCGCCCGAGAGTATGCTCGGCTTGAAAGCCCACGAAGACGATCACGTTCGCTTCGTCTTGAATCGCGTGCTTGAGATGATGGACGACACGACCGCCTTCGCACATACCGGAGGCGGAAATGATGACGCAGGGTCCCTTCATGTTGTTAAGGCGCTTGCTGTCTTCCAGCGAAGAAACGAAATGGATATAGCGGGTGGCGAAGAGGTCGCCGGAGGAGGTAAAGGTACGGGTGGTTTCTTCATCATAGCATTCCGGGTGCCGGCGAAAGATTTCCGTAGCCCGAGAGGCCAGAGGTGAATCGATATAGATCGGGATGGGGTCGAGTCGTCCCTCGCCGACGAGTTCCTTAATCCGCATGACCAGTTCTTGGGTACGTCCGACGGCGAATGCCGGAACGATAATCTTACTCTTGTTGGTTTTCGCGTGGACGAAGAGGTCCAGCGCCTTCTGCTTCATGCGCTCCCGATCGGCTTCGTGCTGGCGGTCACCATAGGTCGACTCGAGAATCAACACATCGCATGACGGCGGAGGCTCAGGATCGCGAAGAATAGGCATGTCAGAGCGGCCAAGATCGCCGCTGAATAGGACGGTGGTCGTATTGCCTCGTGCCGAATATTTCACTCGAATGGCCGCCGATCCTAAGATATGGCCGGCGTCATGAAAGGAAGCTGTCACTCGCGGAGCGATTTTGAGCATGTCTCCATATCGCAAGCCCTCGAATCGCCGGACCACCTTTCGAACATCCTCGGTGTTGTAAAGCGGTCGAACACAGACCTTTCCCTTCCGCTGTTCCTTCTTGTTGACGTAGCTGCAGTCACTCCCCTGAACTCGTGCCGAGTCTTCGAGCATGAGTTCTGTCAGGTCTGCGGTGGCTCTGGTGAGATATGTTTTTCCTGAAAAACCGTACTTCTGAAGCACTGGTAGGGCGCCGGAATGGTCGATATGGGCATGGGATAGCAAGACCGCATGGAGCGACTTTGGGTCGAAGCCCAAATCTCGGTTCCGCCGATCGGCTTCGCCCCTCCGTCCTTGAAACAGTCCGCAATCGAACAACAACCGAAAACCCGGCATCTCAAGCACGTGGCGGCTGCCCGTCACCGAACGTGCGGCTCCGTGGAACGAGAGCTTCATGATGAAGGCACTCCATTGTGTTGACTGATCATGTCCCAGGCCTCCTGAGCCGTCTCTGCATAGTGAAAGAGCCGTAGATCTTTTTCCTCAATCAGTCCGTTCTCGACGAGCCATTGCCAGTTGATCAGGCGCTCCCAAAATTCACGTCCGACCAGCACAACTATCACATTTTCCGTCTTCCCCGTTTGGAGGAGGGTCAGCGTCTCGAATAGTTCATCGAGCGTGCCGAACCCTCCAGGAAAAGCGACCAGCGCCTTCGCACGGATTAAAAAATGCATTTTTCTGATGGCAAAATAGCGAAACTGAAAACTCAATTCCGGTGTGATGTAGTGGTTCGGGCGCTGTTCGTGAGGCAGGGTGATGTTGAGGCCGATTGATTTGGCATTCACGTCCGCCGCCCCGCGATTGGCGGCTTCCATGATGCCGGGCCCTCCGCCAGTGACAATGACATAATCGCAACGGCCGTCGATCTGACAGGTCGTCGAAACCAGCCGACTGAACGCGCGCGCCACATCATAGTACTTCGAAAGAGCAAGCTGCCGTCGCGCGATCGTCACCTTTTGCTTGCGAACCGGATCGTTCGGGAATCGCGCCCCCTCTTCTTCGGCCATGTCGAGCGCATGCTTTGCGGAAACTGATTCCTGTAGCCTCGCACTGCCAAACACGACGATGGTCGATCGGATTCCATGCTCACGCTGAATTAACTCGGGTTTCAAGAGTTCGAGCCCGATGCGAATGGATCGAAGTTCTTCCCGCTGGAGAAACTCTGTGTCTCTGTCTGCCGGTATATAAGAGGGAGTTGTGACTTCCGAATGAAGAGGCGAAGGGGGATCGGTTGATTCCGGCTCCATGGCCTGCATTATAGCGGCGCCGAGTGCATGCAGCAATTCGCCGGGAGGCGGCAAGGGCTGAATGTCAAAAAGGATACGGGTTGAACCGAGGACCGGAAAGACGGCGGAGGAAGCCATGATGCGTGACGACCCAATTGGAGTCACAGAGCAATTCGAATGCATCGGTGCCAAGACCAGTACGCGAAATGAGTAGATCTACATCTACTGGCGACCAGAGTTTCAGCAACCAGCCGAAATTGACACGGGAATATTTCATGTCGAGGAATCGATATGTTGCGACAATTCCCGTATCCGAGTCGGTTATCGAATCAGGCGTACCCAGCCTGGTAATAACATCGGCCAACGTCGTCTGTCCCTCAACGATAAAAGCCACGTCATTCTGTGCCAGCGGAGTATTCAAAGTGATGCGAACGACATTGCAGCCGACGAAGGCCACACACATAATCATGAATAGAGGCATGAGGTAAAGCTTTGACAAAAGGAGCTTCATCTCATTCTCCAAAGGGCCAGAATCGAAATTCTAATCCGTCTGTCCGCTTGGATAAAATGACGTCCTCGACAATCCCTTCACGGTCAAGAATGATGAAGAGATCGTCACTTTTAACGGACACACGTGAAAAATTGATGAGGATGAGAAGCAGGCTGCCCACTTTTGCGTCGTAACGATAGTACTGAAACACATCGCGTCCGTTTACTTGAAGGAGCCGATCCGGGGCACCGAGGAGAGAAAGCACTTCGGCTTTCGTGGTCGTGGCCTTCTTGATTGCAGAGACTGACTCAGAGCTAATGTCTTCACCAAGAGTGCCTCGGCTGAACGCACAGCCTTGAGTGAGGACCACGGTTAAAACAATGATGCCTGTCAGCGGCTTGAAAAATCCCACGATTACTCCTTTCGCTACTTTTTGTTGGGCAATACTCTAAATCCTTGTGCGTGCCAGTACAAAATCGGTTTCAAACATGGCATAGGAAGACGGGGTGAGTCCCACGTTACGGTACACGGTTTTCGCAGTGTTGTTGCTCTCTTCGACGTACAGACGGACTCCGCAAACGTTCGGAGTCGTTCTGGCACTGGCCATGACGGTTTCATGCATCCGGCGAAAGACGCGCTGCCTACGCCAGGCAGGATCGACATACACACTCTGAATCCACCAGAATGCACCATTACGCCAATCGCTCCATTCATAGGTGATCATCAGCTGCCCAAGCAACTGCCGGTCATCGGCCTGTGCCAGTTCCGCGACCATGAAAAATCCTCGGTCGGGATATGTAAGCAGCGCAATGGTTCCATCAAATACTCGGTCGGGATCGAGGCGTCGGCCTTCTGTTTCGAGGGCCATGGCCGTACTGAAGGCCGCGATCATTGGCGCATCTTCTATCCTGGCCCGTCTGACGTGTATGCGATCAGGAATCGGCATGACCCTCATACCATTGTCTTTGGGCCTTGTAACCATCCGGTTTCCGGCTTGTACAAGCCCGCGCTGCACTCCATCTTGATGGCGTCTTCCGGTAGCAGGTTGATCGGACGCAACTGTTGCTGGGGGACAAGCGCGAGAAACCCGGTAAATGGATGGATGGCCGTCGGCACAAAGACCATGAGCAACTGTGCTGTCGACGCGACTTGCAGCGCTGCCGGTGCGCTTCCCATAACAAAACCTATCGCCCATAGACCGTCTCGAGGAAACGGAAAGGCCACCACAGCACTGCGCCCGAAGCGGGAACGGAAATTGAGCAAATCGGTCATCCCTTTCAGAGTGATGTAGATACTACGGACCAAGGGAACATGCTCGATCCACCGTTCGGCTTGAACGATGACACGACGTCCGACTACACGGGTTGCGATGGCGCCGACGACAACGACCAGGAAGAGAAACAAGAGGAGGCTGACTCCAGGCCATTCTTGATGTCCGACATTCCACGGAAGGTCTCGGGTCAGTTCGTTGAGCGCGTGGAAGAGTGCGGAAAGGATCAAAAATGTAACCCAGGCCGGGACGAGGACTAACAATCCTGCCAAAGAGAATTTCCAGAAAGATTTTGACATCTCCTCTTAGTTCCTTTACTTCAATCGAGCGCGGTTTGTAGTGAGAAACCACTGATCGAGATAGAATGCGCTCCAGGACTTGATCTGATTAATCTTGGTGATCTATCATTGCACAAGTTATATGTCGAGTTCACACGGAGAGGCGTTATGCCAGAGCATACTGAAGCAAGGCGTCCGGTCAATATCGACAAGGATCTTCTCGCCATTCTTTGTTGCCCCGATACGAAGCAGGATGTAAGTTTGGCTGATGAGGCGCTAATTGCCAAGCTAAATGAAGCGGTCAGCCGTGGGCAATTGAAAAATAAGGCGAACAAACCTGTTCTTGAACCTCTCGACGGGGGGTTGATCCGAGGCGACCGGAAAATGCTATATCCGATCCGCGAGGACATCCCGGTCATGCTCATTGAAGAAGGCATTCCCCTCGAAGGCCAGATCTAGCAGGGCAGGATCTCAGCCCCTTTCTTCGACCATTCCATAGACGGAATCACCATCCAAGCATTCTGCTCCTCATCCGATAAAAGAACAGGCACATCCTACTCGTCCCTCGTTGAGGGGCCGACGACGAACCCAGCAGGCTATTTGTTTTCCGTTTTTAACCCCGTCGACGTCCCGCAGTGCTGGCAGAGATACTCGTATAAATCCCCGCCAGGTAGTATGAGGAGGAGCCGTTCTCGTGTGGGTGTCGCTACTCGGCAAGAAGGGCAATAGAGCAGCGAAGCATTTAACGATCTGAATTGGTCAGATTGTTTAGAGGCAGCGGATCTAGTCTGTTGACCCGGATTGCGCGATAGGCTGGCTGACCATGTTGGGTTGCTAGGTCTTCGCGGGAGACCTGACATAGAATCATTCCGTTTAGAGCGAAACGGTGAGGGTCAATGCATAGGTAACCGGATCCAGAGTACCTGTCTATTCACTATGCGGCGGTAGGTCCTTCCTTCGGCAGAAACGCTTCAATGTGCAGGAACATCTTCGAAAGCCTCGCCCCACTCACACCAACTCCTCGAGGCCTAACGCCGCGCAATAGTTCTCCGCTCTGATTTCCCTTTAACAACAAATCATGCGTCATGGGAAGCAACAGATGAAGTTGGTACGAGAAGCCTGATTGGAGACGGTTACACTGCTGGCGTCTTGGCTGACTCAATATCCGTTGCTGTGATTAGGCTAGATAAATAATCTGCAACAAAATTGAGGGCCTCCTCCCGCCCGTCCGCACGACGTCCTTTTTCTCTCCGCTGGACCGATAATTCGTGATCGAGGTCCGATTTGACCTCTGTGAGAACTCGCTGGAGGGACGAAGGCGTCAGGTTGGCGTCCATATCTTCAAGTTCTTGGCAGCGGTCAAGTACCCAATTCAACCCTTCAATCCGTCCCGCGTAATGTTCCTGTTCCGCAGTGTCAATCCGTGACATCGTGGTAGCGAATGTTTGGGCCTCGTAGATGAGGTTATAGAAGCTGGTCACAGCTCGCTGTAAGGTTGGATTCATGTCGCTCCTTTGCGCAATTTATCAACCATCTGATTATACACGAGACTGCCGGGGTGACAAAGAAAAAACTCTTGGGCTAGGTAAACAGGAGTGAATGAAACTCGTTCATGAAGCCGTAATAGAGCGGGGCGAAATCTTTGAGGCTTTCGGGGCTCGTTTCTTTGAGGCGTTTGAAGAAGAGGACCTGCGCGCGTGGGTTGATTTGTTCGAGGAGCTGGCCCAATTGAGCCATGGTGTAACTGCCAGTCGGGACACTGAGGACGTAGTGCACGAGGCGCTCGACAAATTGTTGAGACAGATATTCGCTGGCGAGGTAACCATCTGGGAGTTTTCCTGAGGCCAGAAACTCGTCGAAGGGTATGGCTTGCGCAGCAAATGGAATCGATGGTTGCTGACTAGAGGTCACGCCAATAATACCCCAACCTGTGATACAGGAGTTTCCTTATAATAAAGCAACTCTACTGAACATCCTGCAGCGCGTCAAGTGTGCAGAAGGAGCATCAAACGCCTGAGTCTATGGACTGGTAAAACTTCAAGAAGCTGCGCCAAAGGGAAGGGGCGGAGTTCCTCTAAGAACTCCGCCCCCATAAGCCGATACGCGCCTTTCGCTCCAGGCCATAACGCGCACGGGAGCGATCCACATCTTCGGCTCGGTCGAGTGACATACAGGCTAGGCGTAGACAGCGAGCATGATTCGGTACGTGCGCCGACGCTCTTTGCCATACTTCTCGACCGTTCCACCGGGTGACTCCTACGCGACACCATCGACTTCCTCTCCTAATGTATCCTGACACCATACTCTCCATGATAGACATGATCAACCTCGTGACCCGACCACGTACTTGGTGCGCCACCGCTCGACCTTATCGAGAACCTGCTGCACGGTGATCCTGCTCATCCGGTCGTACCGGTTTTCCATCGAGAGCGGATAGTCCTCTCCCGGATCCCCGTATGCGTCGATCATTAGGTCGCGGAACTTTCGGTAGGGGCCGACGCGCTTGGGGTTCGAGTAGCCTATGAGGCTTACCACCGGTTGATCAAGTGCAACGGCCATGTGGAGAGGCCCCGTGTCGGGAGTCAGGAGGAGCGCCGCGCCGCCAATGATCCCGACGAGCCCGCGCAGACCGCCCTCGCCGAGCGCACTATACGGCTTTGTACGTGCCCGCTCAAGAATCACTCTCTCCGCATGCATTTCGCGTGGCGAGCGTGCGCCCACCAAGACCGGCTGTAGGTCGAACTCGTGATAAAGGGCGTCGCTCACTTCTGCCCACCGTTCCGGAAGCCAATCCTTCTGTGGCTTACTTGTCGCAACCACAATCGGCGCAATCGGGCGCTCGAATCGCGCAAGAAAGTCACGTTGCCAAGCCCGCTCAGCCTCACTCCAGGGACCCAGTCCCCAGGTCACCGGCTCGTACGGCACCCCCAGCCACTTGAGAAACTCGAAGTATTGCTCCTGTACATGACGACGTGGCCCTGGTGGGATGCGATGTGTGGTGAACAGCCAGTTGGCGTCACGTGCTCGCGCGCGGTCGAAGCCGAGCTTTATTGGCGCGCATGTAAACGACGTCACGAGCCCCGCCTTGAACGAGACCTGAAGGTTAATTACAAGATCGAACAGGCGCGATTGTAGCGTGCGGCGGATCTCTGCGAATGCAGGCCATCCTCTTGAACGGTCGAAAAGGATGACCTCGTCCAAGTCCGGGTGATCACGCACCAGCATCGCCGGTCCCGGCTGCAACACCCACGTCACGTGCGCCGTCGGGTGATGTCGCTTGATCGCAGTCAGTACTGGAAGCACGTGAACTGCGTCCCCGATGGCGGACATCATCACGATGCAGACTCGATCCATCTTCACTTGACTCACGCGCCGGCCTCCACGAGCTCGGCCAAGCGAGACAACTCCGCATCACTGATCTCGAGAGCGTTGCGTTCACGACGTTTCCTGAGCGAACGGTCGAGTCGAGCGAGATTCTGTACACTAACTGCGGGATCGTTCGCTCGCCTGAATCGCACACGGTCCACATCGAGCACCCATGCGTGCCACTGACCGGCATTCTGCGAAACGTAGAGGTTCTTGGCATTCAGGTCCGGGTGCAGGGCGCCAGCTGCTCGAAGATCTCGGAGCAGCGCACCAACTGCGACGAGCAAGGCGGCACGCTCCTCCGCCTTTCCAGACTGCCACGCAAGTGGAAGGTCAGCTCCGTCGGGCAGTCGTTGTGTTACCACATCACAGCGGCAGAACCCGCGGCCGGCCGGGTACAGCGCGTAAGCCACAACATCAGGCGTTGCCACTCCCACTTTCTGGAGACGAAGTGACACGGTAAGCTCCCACGGAGCGCGCCCTGGCCAAACGTACCTGTCGCCGCGGACAGCGGCCAGCACACCCCCATGCCGCGCGTGACGTACGACAACATCCAGCGCGGAGCCTGGCAGTCGAACGCCCCAGACGGTCGCACGCCCCTGGAACGCGGTCGCACCAGGTTCCGATGCAGCCCACGCGTGTAGCGAGGGCGCGCTCGAAAGAGCAGTGCGCACCCCCTCAACCGCGACTGTACGTGCAACGACCGTCGCCTCACCGATGGCGAGCCGCTCATATCCACTAGGCGCAACGATGTTCGTTCCAGTCACCGTTTGACCTGAGGGACCGGGAGCGCCTGGTCCTTTCCTTTGAGTTCCATCGAGAGTAGTGGTTCGTGCGGGGATAAGAAGCCGAACGCCGCACGGAAGGGCGCAGAGAGGATCATTTCGTCTTTGCTTGCCGTGCTGCAGCGGCGGTTCGAAATCGTTACGGATTCGCCAGCGACCGTGTACCCGGCATGACAATCACCCTTGATTTCCTGATAGCCTTCCAACCCATAAGATTTGGTAGCCGGCCCATTCACAATCTTGATTCCAAGATCGTGCAGGGAAACGGTGGTAATGCCACCCTGCGCCAGAAATCCCGTCAACGATGGGAGACTCAGATAGGGCTGTGACGGATGCCACGTTGGAAGCAAGAGCAGTGAAACTCTCATACTAACCCACCACCAACCGTGGGGGGAGAATATGGTGAATTCTCAATAAATTACAAATGTTATATACACCCCAACCTTGAGGAAATGCAAGAATCGGAAGATCACTTCATCACTGTGCAGCCTTACCCCTGACACTTCCTGTCTCAACAAGTTCTTTGGGGTCCACGCTGACCAATTCCATCGGTCCGGCATGAAGGTTGCCGAATAGTAGAAAGTCCTGTGGCGTGGAAAATCTCATAAGGTCAGAAAGATGCATGATGGAGGGTAAGCCGTTTGTACAAAATCGCCTCCATCATTCATTCATTTCCATTGCAGCAGATGGATGGTCTGTTTTTGATGACGTAGCCATCCCTTTGGGGATAACGCAGGTGGAATATATCGCATCGAGTTGAAAGAAAGAACACACAGGGCCGCGCGTTCGGAGGAACGCGCGGCCCTGTGGCGGCCGCGTGGGCCTGAGGGCAGGTGGTTAGAGCCAGGTGACGCGTTCGGCGGGGCGGATATAGATGGGCTCCTCGACCTGAATGCGCGCCACTTCCTTGCCCGACTTATTGAAGCCGAGCACGGTGTCGTTGTACATCTCGAAGCGTT
>Ga0187892_10004141_pt1 | contig 24886 bp, 22 predicted proteins | sample MA1701073metaG_FD_139345 | JGI IMG/M metagenome (GOLD analysis project Ga0187892, IMG submission 139345) | Bio-ooze microbial communities from a basaltic lava cave in the Kipuka Kanohina Cave System on the Island of Hawaii, USA - MA170107-3 metaG ... | reverse complement strand
CGCGCGCGCTCCCGGCCGTGCTCCTTGACCGCGATGCTGTACGAGCGGGCGATCCCGGCAAGCAGAAACCCCGCGTTCCGCCCCGTGGCTCCGGCCGCCACGGCCTCGCGCTCGAGGAGCGCCACCGAAGCGCCGCGACCGGCCAGGAAGTACGCCGCCGCCACCCCGGTGATCCCCCCGCCGACGATCACCACTTCTGCCGTGGCATTCCCTTCGAGGGGAGGTCGCGACGTGTAGGGCTCGTCCAGCCAGAGCGAAAGCGAGTTCACCCCATAAAGCAAACGGTTTGTTTTATGGGATTCCCGACTTGATGGCTTTGAGGGCGGCGTCGGGCTTCTCGACCCGGAAGATCGCGGTCGACTGTCCCGCGCCGGAGCTCGACGCGTAGGAGTACAGGATATTGATGCTCGCCTTGGAAAATCTCTCCGCCAGGCGCGCGCCCATGCCCTTGCCCGCGGCGCCTCCGATGGCGATGACCGGGTTGGCCGAGCAGGCGTATCCGGCCTTCTCCAGCGCCGCCTGGGCCCGGTCGGCACTGTCGGGCACGATCAGGATTTCCGCCCCGCCCTCCTGGGAAGCCCGTTCGTAGCCGCAGAAGGCGATCACGTTCGATCCCGCCTGCGAGGCCAGGCCCAGGACCCTCGCCAGCTCCCCCGCCTGACTCTTGACCGAAACGGTCAGTTCCGTCATCTTGCGCGCGCTCATGGGTCGTCTCTCCTTGAGTCCGTTACGGCTCCAGTATAAGCGACCGACCCCCGGCGTCAAGCGAGCCCCCGCTTCGGCGCCTTCGGCGTGCTAGAATTCTGCTGAGAATGACCTCCCTGGTCGAGTGTCCGAAGTGCCGCTGGGTCCACGAGATCGATCCGGAGAACCCTGCGCGCCGCACGACGTGCGAAAGGTGCTCCGAGCCCTTGCCGCCTCCGGTCGCCCGCCCCTCGTCGGCCCCCCCGGAGGAACCGGTTGCGGCGGCGAGCGGGGGCGAGAACGATCCTCTGGACGCCCTCTTCGCGCCGGCCCCCACCGCGGAGCCGGCGTCGGTGCCCGCGCCCGCCCCCGCGCCTGCCCCGGACCCAGTCCCTTCAGCCCCCGTCGCGCCCCCCTCACTGACGGTTGCACCTCGACCCGCCGCCGCGGAGGGAACCTTCGGGCGCCCCGGCGCCGACGGGCAACCGCGCTACGAGCTCCTGGAGAAAGTGGGTCACGACCTTGCGGGCACGGTCTTCCACGCCCGGGACCGCGAGTCCGGCCGCGACGTTGCCGTCCGGTTCCTTCCGGCCCAGAGCGGCGAGCCGCAGACCGCGGCCCTCGAACGGTACCTGAAGAAAGCTCTCTCGCTCGAGCATTCCGGCATCCTTCGCGTCCGCGACACCGGCCGCCGCGGCGATCAGATCTACGTCGCCAGCGACTATCTCCCCGGCGGGTCCCTGACGGGTTCGAAGGACACCCGCCGCCTGTGCGCCGTCCTGCGGGACGCGGCCTTGGGCGTTCACCATGCTCACCAGCAAGGGGTCTTCCACGGCGACCTCCATCCGGGCCAGGTCCTTGTCCGTCAGGAACAGGGGCAGGAAGAGCGCGGCGTCGTGAAGGACTTCCGGCTGGCCCACGCGCTCGAGAGCCTGACGCCCGTCGCCGCGGGACCCGCGGCGGCCGTCCCCTTCGTCCGAAACCCCGCTTACCTCGCCCCCGAGCTTGCCGAGCAGCGGACCCGGGCCTTGTCGGCCGCCACGGACGTGTACGGCCTGGGCGCCACGCTCTACGCGCTGCTGGCGGGCCGCCCTCCCTTCGAGGGTCGGACCGTCGGGCAGATGCTGGGGCGGATCATGATGGAAGAGCCCATCGCGATCGAGAAAGTGTGCCCGGACGTGCCCGAACCTCTCGCCGCCGTCATCCGCCGGTCGATGGCCAAGGACGTTTCGCTGCGCTTCCCGGATGCGAAGCATTTTGCGGACGCCTTGGACAAGATTCTCCAGCTCGGACCCACCGGCGAGACGCCGGCGGCCGCGCCCCCGCCGACGCAGCCTGAGAAACCGAAGGAGGAGGCGCCAAAGCCCGAGCTCGTGTCCGCTCCGGAGCCGCAACCGCCTCCGGCGCCGGCCCCTGTCGCCCCGCGGCCGGCGGTGCCCGCTCCCGCGGCGCCTCCCGAGAAGCGGCCGGCTCGTCGGTCCGTGCTCTGGCCGGCGGCCGCCGCGTTTGTTCTCATCCTGGGGGGAGGAGCGTTCTTTCTCTTCAAACCGGCGGCGCCGAAGGAAACCGCCCGCGCAGTACCCGCTTCCGAACCGGCCCCCGTCGTGCCGGTCGAGCCGGGCGTCTTGGAGCTGGACGCGGCGCCGCTTCCCCTGGAGCTCCGGGTCGACGGCCGGCCCGTCGATCCCGCTCACAAGACCTTGAGCCTCCCGCCGGGAAGCCACCGGGTCGAGGGCGTCTTCGAGAACCAGGTCCGCCTGGAACGGACCGTCGACGTGACGTCGGGACAGATCCGAACCGTCACGCTGCGCGCCCATCGCCAAATCGCGCGCTCCTGGGAACAGCTGGAACGCTGGCCCGAGGCGGAAGCGGCGCTCCTCGAAGCGCAGAAACGCCCGGCGAACGAGGGCGAACGCCGGGAGCTGGACCAGGAGCTCGCCCGGATCAGAGCCCGGCGGCTGGAAGGGGAAAGCGTCCTCCGGGTGGAAAGCGATCCTCCGGGGGCGGAAGTCGTCCTGGACGGCCGCCCCGCGGGGACGACGCCGATCTCGCTCAGGGGTCTGAAAAGCGGAGATCACGTCGTGGAGCTCCGACGCGACGGCTACGTCTCCGAGTCGCGCCGCGTTTCGATCCAGGCCGGGAACGGCGACGTGCTGCGGGCCGAACTCAAGCCTCGCGCCGGGGTCGTGCGGGTCCCGGGCGCGCGGGCCGGCGACGTCGTCAAGATGCTCACGCGCGACGGGCGGCCGGCGCGGTCGGTGACCGCCGGGCCGGAGGGCGGCGCCGAATTCGCATCCATGCCCCTGGGCGACTACGACGTCGTCGTGGAGCGCCGCGGTCACGAGCCCGCTCGAGGCCGGGCGGTCGTGGAGGAAGGCCGGGTCGTCGTGGTGAGCGCCCTCGAGTTCAAGGAAAAGCCGGGAACCCTTGCGGTGCAGAGCGACCCCGAGGGGGCCGAAGTTTCCGTCGAAGGGCGGGTCGTCGGGCGCACTCCGCTGGTGATGCAGGCCGTGCCGGCGGGCGCGAAGAAGGTCCGGCTGACGCACGCCGAGACGCTGGACTGGGACGGCGAGGTTCGCGTGGTCGGCGACGAGCGGGCGGAGGTGAAGGCGACGCTCGTGCGGGCGGGCAGGCTGGTCGTCGACGCGCACCCGGAGGGCTCGCGGGTGAGCGGGGCGCTGGACGGCACGAACCGCGTGCAGGGCAAGCTCAAGGCGGGAGAGCACAAGGTTCGGGTCGAACACCCCGAGGCGGGGGCCGCGGAGCGGACCGTTGCCGTTCGCGCGGGCGAGGAGGTCACCGAGCGGGTCGACCTGTGGGAAGAGCGGGCCAAGGCGGCGGAGAAGTCGGGATCAATGGAAGACGCGCTGCGAGCTTACGACAAGGCCCGGAAGGAAACGCGGGAGAAGGCGGTCGCGAGGCTTTTCGAAGCCTGCCTCACGGAGGCGGCGGCGCAGCTGAAGGACCGGCAATGGAAGCGGGCTCGCGAGCTGGCCGACCTCGCCATGAAGGTTCGACCCGGGGACGCGCGGGTCCGGGCTCTGGTTGCCGACGCGGGCTTCCAGGAGGGGCTGGCGGGGGCCGAGGAAGCGCTTCGACTGCGCGACTGGGCCCGGGCGCGGCGCGAGGCGGAGAAGGCGGCGGCCCTTCGCCGAGGGGACCCGAGAGCGGCCGAGATCGTGCTGACGGCCCGTCTTGAGGGGGCCCTGGCGCAGGGGCGCGAGGCGGAGGGGAGCGGCCGCTGGAGCGCGGCGAAGTCGGCGTACGAGGAGGTGCGGACGATCCGGCCGGGGAATACGGACGCCGAGGAAGGCCTGAGGAGGCTCGCGGTTCTGGACTGGAGGGAGATGCCGCTCCTCCCCGGCTTTACCTTGTCGGTGGCGTTCTCCCCGTCGGGCAAGCTTCTCGCTTTGGGGGGCGTGGACAAGTCGATCCGTTTGTGGGATGTGGAATCGTCCAGGGTCTTGCGCACCCTGTCCGGACATGCGGGAGCCGTCACGTCGCTTTCCTTCCACGCGGACGGGGAGACGCTTGCGTCGGCCAGCCAGGACGGCACGGTGAAGGTCTGGAACGCGTCGAGCGGTCGCCTGGCCGCGACCTTGTCCGGCCATTCGGGTCCCGTCTGGTCGGTTGCCTTCGCGGCCGACGGGAAATCGCTGGCGTCCGGAGGGGAAGACCGGACGATCCGCGTCTGGGACCCGGTCGAGGGCAAGGAGATCTCTTCCTGGAGCGCCCACGGCGGACCCGTTCTGACCGTCGCGCATGCGCCCAACGGGGGCAAGCACCTGGCTTCCGGGGGCGGGGACGGCGCGGTCAAGCTGTGGGAGGCGGCGGGGGTGAAGCCGCTCCGGACCTTCGTGGGCCATACCGCGGCGGTCTACCACCTGGCCTTCAGCCCTGACGGAAAGAAGATCGCCTCGGGGAGCGGGGACAAGTCGGTGAGGCTCTGGGACGTCCAGGAGGGGAAGGAGCTGCGGACCTTCGCGGGCCATAGCAAAGGCGTGTATCAGGTGGCCTTTCGCCCGGACGGCCGACTGATCGCCTCGTCCGGCGGCGACCGGATGGTCCGGCTTTGGCACGCCGAGGCCGGCGGCGAAGTTCGCGCCCTCACCGGCCATACGAGCGACGTCTGGTCCGTGGCGTTCACCCCCTCGGGCGACGCTCTCCTTTCCGGCGGCACGGACGGCACGCGCCGCTGGAGCCGTTAAGTACCGCCGCTTCGCGGCGGAGTCCTCCGTCCCCAGTCCCCTGTCCTCCGTCGGGCTCCCCGATCCTCGCCCCGCTCGGGGGCTGCCGCGGAAGGGATCTTGACGGGGGACAGGGGACGTGGGACTGGGGGCTCCCACGCTGCGCGTTACCCCCACGTTTCGTTTCGTAACATCACGCCCACCGTTCCGCCGGCCTTCCCAGGGAACTCCTTTGGCACGCCGGTTGCTCTTGTCGCTCCGTGCGGTTGCAACGCGATGCGACGAATGATGGAGGTGAAGCCGTGGCGAACTTCAACAGCGTGGTCGTGGTGGGACGGCTGACGCGAGATCCGATCCTGCAGTACGTGTCGAACGGCGCGCCGGTCTGCCGATTCACCGTGGCGACCTCGAACCGCTACACGAAGGAGGACGGTCAGAAGGCGGAGTGGACGACGTTCCTGGACGTCGACGTGTGGCGCCGGTTGGCAGAGATCTGCAACCAATTCCTCAAAAAGGGACGCCAGGTCCTCGTCATGGGGAGCCTGAGACAGTCCAAATGGGTCGACTCGAAGACGCAGCAGCCGCGATCGAAGATCAAGATCGTCGCGCAGACGGTGCAGTTCCTCTGGAGCAAGAAGGACGTGGAAGGGGATTCCGCGGAAGCCGCGGCTCAGGGAGCCGAGGCCGGCGCGGAAGAAGACGACAAGCAGATCCTCTAGATCCCGGCCCGCGGGCCCGATCGGGTCCGGCGGACCGATGAGATAGTTTGGCCTCGGCAAGCGCGCCCTTCTGGCGACGCGAGTCGAATGGCCCTGGGGAGACGGCAGAGGCAAGGGCGGCGGGGCGCCCTCGCGAGGGTCCGCTCGTCCGCCGGAGCTCGTCGCCGCCAAAGCGGCGGGTGACGGCGGAGCCCGAGCGGGGGTCCCCGCCCCCTTGGAACGCGCCGGTGGTCCAGGTCCGGGTAGGCATCGGAATTCGGGTGGGCGTTTGCAGGTTCCCGGGGTTGGCCGACGACCGGGGTGGCTGACCCAATGGGCCCGTGGCGGAACCGGCAGACGCAATCGTCTTGCCAAGACGGTGCCCCGCGAGGGGCGTGCGGGTTCAAATCCCGCCGGGCCCATCCTCCGCTTGGCAAGACCCACCCTTTCATTGCTTCGGGTGGACGGAACTGTATGATAATAGAGTCTTGGCAAGACGAAGGTTCCGCTTCGGGAACCTCATGAGCGCGGTCCGCGATAGGGCCGCGCTCATTTCATTTCTGAACACTTGATCTGCACATCGACCGGCCGTAGAATCCAGGTGCTTGGCAAGCTGGATGCGGTTCCGCCACGGAACCGTAGCGGGCGCGGTCGCGAGAGCGGGCGCGCCCGGGCGCGCCCGTTTTCATTTGACTTGACCTACCCCGTTCTATAGACTTCTGTCCGCTTCAGGCAGTAAACACCCGCTCGCGCGGGCGCCGAAGAGGTGCGGCGGCCGATTACCGCGGCGGGCCTCCGCCTCGCCGAAGCAACGGCTACGGCCGCGCAGGCGGGGACCGAGAGTTTAGGCGCTCGACTTCAACGAGGCTCGGAGTGTCGCTAGAGCACGTCAAGGCGGTCGTCCTGGCGGCCGGGAAGGGCGTCCGGATGAGGTCCGAACGCGCCAAGGTCCTTCATGAAGTCCTAGGCCGGCCCGTCGTCGACCACGTCCTGCGGAACCTGCGGCAGGCCGGCGTCGAGGACATCGTCGTCGTCGTGGGCCACCAGGCCGACAAAGTGAAAGCCGCGGCGCCCGGGTGCCGGTTCGTGGAGCAGATCGAGCAGAGGGGCACCGGCCACGCCCTCTCGATGGCCGAGCCCGAGCTGAAAGGGTTCGCCGGGGACCTCTTCGTCCTGGCCGGCGACGCCCCGCTGGTGCGCGCGGACACGCTCCTCCGAATGCTCGACGAGCACCGGAAGGCCGGCCGCGACGCGACTTTCCTGTCGGCCTGCCTCGACGACCCGTCCGGCTACGGCCGCGTCCTTCGCGACAAGCAGACCGGCAAGTTCGCGCGCTTCGTCGAGGACCTCGACGCCACGCCCGAGCAGAAGAACATTCCCGAGTGCAACTCCGGCGAGTATGTCTTCAAAGCCCCCGCCATCTTCGAGGCCCTCCGCGAGGTCCGGCCCGACAACAAGAAGAGCGAGTTGTACCTCACGGACGCCCTCGGGGTCCTCGTCGCCAAGGGGCGCCCCGTGGACGCCTGCCGCTCGACGAACCCCAACGAGATCTTCGGCATCAACTCGCGCCGCGACCTCGTCGCCTGTACGAACTTCCTGCGCTGGAAGATCCTCGAGCACCACATGGACAGCGGCGTGACGGTCGTGGACCCGTCGACGACCTTCATCGAGGAAGACGTGACGATCGGGCCCGACACGGTCGTGCAGCCGTTCACGGTGATCCGCAGGGGCGTGGTGATCGGGCGGCATTGCGAGGTGGGGCCGTTCTCCCAGCTCCGCGCCGGGACGGTCCTCGAGGACGGGGCCGAGATCGGCAATTTCGTCGAGGTCAAGAACTCGCGCATCGGCCCGCACTCGAAGGCGAAGCACCTGTCGTATCTGGGCGACGCCACGCTCGGCGCGCGCGTGAACATCGGCGCCGGGACGATCACGGCGAACTACGACGGCGTCAAGAAGCACCCCACGGTCATCGAGGACGGCGCGCAGACCGGGTCGAACACGGTCCTCGTGGCGCCCGTGCGCGTGGGGAAGGGCGCCAAGACCGGCGCGGGGGCGGTCGTAGCCAAGGGCGAAGTCGCGCCCGGGTCCGTCGTGGCGGGGGTGCCGGCGCGGCCGCTGGGGAAGCCGAAGGGCGGGGAAAAGAGATGAAAAAGGGGCTGTTGATCTTTTCCGGAAACGCCAACAAGCCGCTGGCCAAGAAAGTCTGCGCGTCCCTGGGATTCGACCTCGGGAAGGCGGAAATCAGCCGGTTCCCGGACGGCGAGATCGACCTCAAGATCACAGAAGACGTCCGGGGCGCGGACGTCTACGTGATCCAGCCGACCTGCCCGCCGGTGAACGAGAACCTGATGGAGCTGCTGCTCCTCATCGACTGCCTGCGCCGGGCCAGCTCGGAGCGGATTACGGCGGTCGTGCCCTACTTCGGCTACGCGCGCCAGGACCGGAAGGCCGAAGGCCGCGTGCCCATCAGCGCGAAGCTCGTGGCGAATCTCATCAGCGCCGCGGGCGCGACGCGCGCCCTGTCCGTCGACCTCCACGCCCCGCAGATCCAGGGATTTTTCGACATCCCGACGGATCACCTGTACGCGGCTCCGGTCCTCATCGAGCACTTCCGGCGGCTGGAGCTCAAGGACGTGACGGTCGTGTCGCCCGACGTGGGCGGAATCAAGATGGCGCGCGCCTACGCCAAGCGCCTGAATGCCGGGCTGGCCATCTGCGACAAGCGCCGGAGCGGCCCGACCGAGACCGAGGTCATGCACGTCATCGGCGACGTCCAGAAGCGCAACGTGATCCTGGTCGACGACATGATCTCGACGGGCACGTCGATCAGCGAGGCGGCCCGGGCCTGCCGCTCCCACGGCGCCAAGGAAATCTTCATCTGCGCCACGCACGCGGTCCTGGCGGGGAGCGCCGTCGAGAAGCTGGCCAAGGCGCCGGTGAAGGAAGTGGTCGTGACGGACACGATCCCCCTCGACGGGAAAGAGAAGCAGGTGGAGAATCTCCGGGTCCTGTCGATCGCCAACCTCCTGGGCGAGGCGATCCGCAGGATCCACCATTCGGAATCGGTCAGTAGCCTCTTTGTCTGACGGGAGAGTCCCATGGCCGAACAGTTCAGCATCAGCGCCGAGAAGCGCGAAAAGCTCGGCACGCGCGTCGCCCGCCGGTACCGGAAGGACGGGAAGATCCCGGCGGTCCTGGCGCGGAAGAACGATCACCCCCTGCACCTGCTGGTGGACGCGCGCGAGTTCGAGCGGCTCCTGAAAAAGCACGCGCGCGTCGTCAGCCTGGCGCACCCCGCGGGAAAGGACAAGGTCTTCATCAAGGAAGTCCAGTTCGACCACCTCGACGAGCACGCGATTCACATCGACTTCACGAAGGTCGCGATGGACGAGCTGCTCACGCTCGAGGTGCCGCTGATCCTGAAGGGCAAACCGGTCGGCGTGACCGAGGAAGGCGGCGTCCTCGACCAGTACGTCAAGGTGCTCAAGGTCCAGTGCCTCCCCGACGCGATCCCGGAGATGGTGGAGCACGACGTCGCGAACCTGAAGAAGGACGTCAAGCTGACCGTGAAGGAGCTCACGCCGCCGCCGGGAGTCAAGATCGTGAACGAGCCCGACCTGACCGTCGCGATCGTGACGGAGCACAAGGTCGAAGAGGTGACGCCGGCGGCGGCGGTGACGCCGGGGCCCGTGGAGCCCGAGGTGATCAAGAAGGAGAAGGCCGAGGAGGAGCCCGCCGAGGGGACCGAGAAGAAGGAAGCTCCCAAGAAGGACGCGGGGGGCGAGAAGAAGTAGTCTCGACAAAGCGTCGGCGGAATCATGTACGTCGTGCTCGGGATCGGGAATCCCGACGAAAAATACGCCGCGACGCGGCATAACGTCGGCTGGATGGTGGTCGACCTGCTCTGTGAGAAAATGGGGGCGAAGTTCCGGAAGGCCGGGTTCGAGTTCTGGGCGGCCGAGGGCCGGCTGGGCCGGCATGAGGTCGCGCTGGTGAAGGCCTGGACCTACGTGAACGAAACGGGTCGGGTCCTCCCGGAGGTCCTGAAGCGGTACGGGGATCAGTTCATGGTCGTGTGCGACGACGTGAACCTGCCCCTCGGGAGCGTCCGGATCCGCAAAGAGGGCTCGAGCGGCGGCCATAACGGGCTCAAGTCGATCGAGGCCGCGCTCGGGAACACGAACTACCCGCGCCTGAGGATCGGCGTGGGGGGCGGGAAGCCCGACCGGGACTACGTCCTGGGCAAGTTCACGAAGGCGGAGCGGCCGGTCGTGGAGGAGACGGTGGCGTACGCGGGGGACGCGATCCGGGGGTGGATGGACGAAGGCCTTGAGAAGTGCATGACGAAATTCAACCGGAAGTCCCCCGAGCCCGAAAAGCCGGGGGATCCGCCGAAGCGCTAGCGAAGGAGGAATGGAGACGTGAGGACCTACGAAGGGATGTTGCTGGTGGAGCCGACCATCGCGGCGCGGGAATGGAACCGCGTCGTCGAGGAGGTCGAGCGCGTGGCCAAGCGCCACGGGGCCGCCGTGCTCCAGGTGACAAAGTGGGGGGAGCGTAAGCTCGCCTTCCCGGTCCGCAAGAGCAACCGGGGGGCGTACGTCCTGACCTACTTCAGCGCGCCGGAGAAGGCGGTGGCGAAGATGAAGGCGGACCTGCAGCTTTCGGAAGTCGTCCTCCGGAGCATCCTGCTCGCGCACGAGGGCGAGCTTCGGAAGGAGCCGCCCAAGGACTTCGAGACGGCCGGACCGCTGCCGCCGAAGACCGACTTCGGGCGGGGCCCGGGCGGTCCGCGGCCCCCGTTCGGGGACCGTCCTCCGTTCGGGGACCGTCCGCAGGGGGGCGACCGGCCTCCCCAGTTCGAGCCGAGGGGGTAAAGAACCATGGCCAGCGTCAACAAGGTGATGCTTCTGGGGAACCTGACGCGGGACCCGGAGCTGCGGTACACGCCCCAGGGCGCCGCCGTCTGCGAGTTCGCGCTGGCCCTGAACCGGGTGTACACGAACAAGCAGAGCGGGCAGCGCGTGGAGGAGGTCCACTTCGTGGACATCGTCGCCTGGGGGCGCACGGCCGAGCTGGTGGCCGAGTACTTGAAGAAAGGCCGGCAGGCGTTCGTCGAGGGACGGCTGACCCAGGACCGATGGGAATCCCCCGAGGGGAAAAAGATGAGCAAGCTCCGGGTCACCGCCGAGTCGGTGACTTTCGTGGGGTCGAGGCCCCCGGGCGAAGGGGGCAAGCCCTCGCCCGCCGCGGCGCCGGAGGGCGCTCCCGCCGAGGAGCCGGCCGCGGGTCCCGAGGACGACGTTCCGTTCTAACGAGAGGAGATTGAGCGATGCCCAGGATCGAGCGCGGTGAGCGGGCGGAGCGTGACCGGGACCGGGACGACCGCCGCAAGAAGTACACGAAGTTCCGCAAGGACAACCGGTGCCGCTTCTGCCGGGACAAGGCGGGCGAAGTGGATTACAAGGACCTCCAGGTCCTCTTCAAGCTCTGCACCGGACAGGGAAAGCTCTACTCTCGGAAACGCTCCGGGAACTGCGCTTTCCACCAGCGCAGCGCGCAGGCGGCGGTCAAGCGCGCCCGCTTCATGGCGATGATGCCCTACGTGGGCACCGGCAGCCTGTAGGAGACGCGGAAACTCGAAGGAGACGGGGAGACCCGGAAGAGAGATTCGGGGACCCGAAGGAGAGATCCGGGGAGACGAAGGAGACTCAGAGACCAAGAGGATGCCTATGAAGGTGCTGCTCTGGCAGGACGTCGAGAAGCTCGGCAAGCGCGGCGAAGTCGTGGACGTGCGCGACGGCTACGCGCGCAACTTCCTCTTCCCCCGGAAGCTGGCGAGCAAGCCCACGCCCTCGATGTACAAGGAGTTCGAGCTCGCCAAGCGCCGCTCGGCCAAGCAGGAGGCCGCCCTCGTCAGCGACGCCAAGCAGGTCGCCGAGAAGCTCGGCGGGGTCACGTCGGTCTCGATCGAGGTGAACACCAACGAGGAAGGGCACCTCTACGGCGCCGTCACGCCCTCCATGATCTCCGACGCCCTCCGCGACCAGGGCCTGAAGGTCGAGGCCCGGGCGATCGAGATCGCCGAGCCCATCAAGCAGGTCGGCACCTACGAGGTGACCGTCAACCTGCACCACGAGGTGAAACCCACCCTCAAGGTGTGGGTCCTGTCCACGAAGGCGGTCAAGGCCGACGAAAAAAAGACCGACACGCCGCCCAAGGCGTAGGCTATCATTGGTTCGTCGCCGCCGAGCTCGATGAGTCACCGGTGTGGGGGAGGGGAGCATGACGCCCGTCGCGCAGAATCCGATCGCGCCCGCCGACGTCCTTCGCGGGCCCGGCCTCCCGCAGAGCCGCGAGGCCGAAATGGCACTCCTCGGCGCCATGATCCTCGACAACGAAGTCATCGGCGACGTGGTCGAGAAAGTCAACCAGCGGGAGATGTTCGCCTACCCTGCCCACCAGACGATCTTCGAGGCGATCCTCCGCCTGCACCTCGAACGGAAGCCCATCGACCTGGTGATCCTGCGCGAGGACCTCTCGAAGGAGCGGCGGCTGGAGGCCGTGGGCGGCGCCGAGTACCTGATGTCCCTCACGGACAGCAGTCCCAGCCCGGCGAACGCGATGTCCTATGCCGAATCCGTCCGGGACAATTTCATTCTCCGGAACATCATCGACACCTGCCAGAGGATCGTCCACAACGCAACCCATGTGACCCATGACGTGGAAACCGTGCGGGACGAGGCCGAGCGGGCGCTCTTCCAGGCGCTCGCCCGCGGCGAGAAGGGGACGGTCCGGACCATGACCGACATCCTCCACGACACCTTCCAGCAGATCCAGGACATCCACGACCGGAAGGCGCGCCTCCTGGGGATGCCGACCGGGTTCTACGAGCTGGACGACCTCCTGTCGGGGCTCCAGGACGGGCAGCTCTACATCATCGCGGGACGGCCTTCGATGGGAAAGACGAGCCTCGCGATGAGCATCATCGAGAACGTGGCGCTCAAGGAGCAGAGGCCCGTCCTTTTCTTTTCGCTCGAGATGGCGGCCCAGCAGATCGCCCAGCAGATGCTCTGCTCGCACGCCCGCGTCGCGTCGCACCTCCTCCGGACGGGGCACGTCACCGAGGAGGACTTTCAGAAGCTCGTCCTGGCGGCGGGCGCGTTCCACGAGGCGAAGATCTTCATCGACGATTCGGCGGACCTTTCGGCACTCGAGGTGCGCACGCGGTCCCGGCGGTTCAAGGCGAAGGAGGAGATCAAGCTCGTCGTCGTCGACTACCTCCAGAAGATGCACGCCCGGCAGGGGAACCGGGCGCCGGAGAGCCGGCAGCTGGAGATCTCGATGATCTCCTCCAACCTGAAGGCTCTCGCGAAGGAGCTCAACGTCCCCGTCATCGCCCTGGCGCAGCTCAACCGCGCGCCGGAAGGCCGCGAGGACCGGAAGCCCCTCCTCGCCGACCTGCGCGAGTCGGGGGCGATCGAGCAGGACGCCGACGCCGTGATCCTCCTTTACCGCGAGGACTACTACAATCCCGAAACCGAGCGGAAGGGCGTCGCGGAGGCGATCCTCGCCAAAAACCGCACCGGCCCGACGGATACGGTGGAGCTCGCGTTCCTCAAGCAGTTCACCCGGTTCGAAAACCTCGCCGCGCGGCCGTCGTAGCGGATTCTTGACCTTCGAGCGTCCGACATCTAAGTTGATCCTGTCGAATTCGTAAAGACAAGTTGCACCACAAAGACACAAAGTCCACGAAGCATTCCCGCCGAGGGTCTTCCCGACACCTCTTCTTTGTGGTCTTCGTGTCTTTGTGGTGAAACTCGTCTCAACGAATTCGGTACAGTGTGCTTAGCCTCATGCCGGAGGGTGCCATGAAAAACGTCCTTTCGCTCTTCGCCGCGTTGGTTCTGGCCGGCTGCGCCTCGTCGGAATCGTGGCCCGGCCCGACGCGCCCTTACAAGGGAAAGATCCACGTCATCCCCGGCACGATCGAGCTCGAGGACTTCGACGAGGGCGACGAGGGCGCGGCCTACCACGACGCCGAGCCCAAGAACCTGGAGAAGAAGGAGCCGCCCTACCGCCAGACGGGCGTGGATCTCGAATGGCGCGAGGCGGCGAGCGGGAAATTCAACCTCGGGTGGACCCGGCCCGGCGAGTGGCTCGTTTACACCGTCGACGTGAAGGAGGCGGGGACCTACCGGATCGACATGCCCGTCGCTTCGAACAAGCCCGGAGGGACCTTTCATCTCGAATTCGCCGGCGTCGACCGTTCGGGTCCGATCACGGTTCCGGACACGGGTGGCTGGCAGAACCTCAAGCCTTTCGCCCACGAGGGCGTGAAGCTCGTCGCGGGCCGGCAGGTCATGAAGGCCGTCATGGACAAGTCGGGCCCCTCGGGCAGCATCGGCGACATCGACTACTTCAAGTTCACGCGGACGGGGCCGTAAGGAGGCTGTTATGATCGCGGAAGGTCGATCAGTTTCATCCCTTCCGCCCTGGACGCCTGCCGTTGATCGTCGTCGGCCGTAACGAACCTAAAAGCGCGAGGCCGCGCTTCCCGAACCAACCATGCAGCACCAGGACCGTCTTTAGAACGGCTTACGGGCGGGGGGCTCGGCGGGGGCGGCCGGGGCGGCCGCGGGGGGCGCCGCGGCGGCCTGAACGGCCGCTTCGGCCAGGTCGCGCACGTCGCGGTCTTCGGCGGTCAGCTTGAGCGCCTCCTCCGCCTGCTTGGGGCCCTGGCGGGCGAGCGCGACCACCGCCGCCGCGCGGGTCGCCGCCGAGTAGCCCTTGACCAGGCCCAGGAAGCGCGGCCGGTGCTCCGCGATCCTGACCAGGAGGGGCGCGACCGCGGGATTCGGCACGGCCTCGAAGTACGCGGTGCAGAGCTTGAGCAGGTCCTCGTCTTCCGCGACCTCGAGGATCTTTCCGACCTCCGAGCTGAACTGACGCAGGCGGAGCCTCGTGGCCAGCTCGATCCCGCGCGCCCGCTGCGGTTCCTGCGCGCTCGTGAAGAGCGGACGGATGACCGGCACCGCGGCGTTCGGCGGCCAGCGGTCCAGGACCTGGAGGATCGCGCGGCGGAGCTCGGCGGGACCTTTGTCGACCAGCTCCCCCAGATGGGACAGGAAGGGCGGGCATAAGAGCGGCTCGGCCACTTCCAGCACGCGCGCCAGGCGGTCCGCCGGCGGGTCGGGCCCCAGCGCCTTGGCCATCTCCGCCGCCACCTGCGCCGCCGCCAATCCCATCGCGAAGGCCATGGGGCGGCGCAGCGCGACGTCCGGCTCGTCCACGAAGACTTCGATGAGCCGGTGGACCGCCTCGCCCCCCACCGCCAGCAGGATGCTCACGGCGGAAACGCGCTCGTCGGGCTTGGGCTTCTGGAGCGACGCCAAGAGGACCGGGTAGGCCGCCGTCTTGGGGATCTCCATGAGCACCGACTCGCAGGCGAGCGCGATGTCCGCGTGCGTCTCGGCGGCGTCGGCGCGCTTGCGCAGGACCGGGCCGACCAGCTCCGCCAGCTCGCGGAGGCACCCTACCGTGGCGGCCGCGGGAATCCAGAGGGGGAGGACGTCCGTCGCCGGCCGGATCTGCTCGGGCAGCGTGTCCTCGAGGAGCCTCTGCCGGAGCGGCGAGGCGGACCGCGCGACCTCCAGCCGCCGCGTCCCCGGCGAGGCGAAGGCGAGCGACCGGGCCAGGAGGTCATAGGCCTTCCGGCGGTGGCGCACGTGCGCGTCGCCGAAATGGGCCCCCAGGCGGTCCACGAGCTGCTCGGCCAGGGGCTTCCCCGCGCCGTACGCGAGCGTTTCCACGAGCACCGGGAAAAGCTGCTCGAGGTCCGGCGTCAGGAATTCCGCGTACGGCCGGGCGAGGATCTCCCGCGCCCGGATCTCCGACCGGATCGGCTTGGGCGGGGGCGACATCTCGACCTGTTCCACCCCCTCCTCGGCCCTCGAATACTCCAGCGCCCCGAAGTCCACGTGCCGGAACGAGTGGAGCAGCTGGGCCGAGGCGGCCGTGGCCTCTTCCGCCGACAGCGAGAAGAAGCTGATGAGCGCCCGCACCTCGTCGTCCGTGAGACCGACCCCGAGGAACACGCTCTTGAGCTGGCGCTGCTCGATCTCGCGCACGAGGAACGCGCCGCCCTCGCCGAAGAACTTGCGGTCCCCGGGGCGGCCGTTGATCACGAGCTCGCCTTCGGCCGTCCCGAGCATCAACACCTTCACGCCCGACACGAACTCGGTGAGCGCGCGGCACGCCTGCGCCGCCGTCTCCTCCACGAGAGAGTGGCCCGGGGGGTAAAGCCGGAGGTTGTCCACCGCCGCCTTGAGATACCTCAGCGCGTCCCTCAGGGCCGGGAGCCGGTCGGCCGGGACGGGCTCCTCCTTCGCGCGAGCCACGCCGCGCACGTCCCGTTCGCGGGCCTGGTAGGCCTTCTGGACGACGTCGATCGCCTCGAGGCGCTCGCGGTTGAGGAACCGCTCCCAGTGGTCGGCCTCGGCGCCAACGCGATCGAAGGGCTGCATGAACTCGCGCACGACCGTGTCGATGAGCGCCGGGTCGAACCGGTTGACGAGCGTGACCGACTCGATCAGGCGCTCGTCGAGCAACGCGGCGAAGTCGGCGGCCACGGGCGAGTCGCAGTAGACCCCGTTGATCGTGGGGCCGATGGCCGCGGCGGCGAAGGTCACCCCCGGCCAGGCCCCCAGGAGCGCCTTGAGCTCCGCGCGGAGCTGGACGAGGAAGCTCGTGCTGACCTGGCTCCATTGCGGGTAGAGCCGCCCGACTTTGAGGGCGCCGGCGAAATGGCGCATCACCGCCAGCGCCCGCTCCTGGACCGGCGGCGGGAGCGCGTCCTTGAAGGGCTCCAGGCGCGAACGTCGGGTGCCCTCCTTCTTGGGCGGCTGGATGAGCGAGACCCGCCGGCGCGCCATCGCGCCGAAGTGGCGCGCGCGCGGCTCGTTGCCCGCCCGCCCGTAGTGGTAGGCGAGCTCGTCCGCCAGGTGCGTCACGTCGCCGCCGTGCCGCGCCTCCTGCACCACGCCCACCCGGCCGTGCAGCTCCTGGCGCTGCGCGGCGTCCGACGAGGCCAGCCGCACCCGCCGCGCGTGGGACGCGGGGAAGCAGAGCAGGTCCGCCTCGGTGTCGCTCGTGACCAGGAGCCGCGCGCGGCGCGCCTCGTCGATGAGGTCGAGCATCTCGGCGTCGTCCTGGCCCATCACTTCCTGCAGGAGGTCGGGGTCCACGTGGGAACCGATGATCGCGGCGCCCGTCAGGAGCGTGTTCGCCCGCGCCGGCAGCGCCTGCGACACGGCGCGGACGGCGCCTTCCAGGCTGGCGGGCAGGTCCTCGGTTGCGAGCGCCGGAAGCGTCCACTTGCCGCGCGAGAGCCGGACCTTTCCCCGAAGCAGGAGCGAGCGCAGCGTTTCCTCGAGGTACAGCGGGTTGCCGGCCGACGCGGAGACGAGCTGCTCCACGGCCTCGGGGGCGCATTCGGCGTCCGGGATGACGGCGTGGAGCATCTGGCGCATCTCCTCGGGGGCGAGGGGCGCCAGGGGGAGGATCGCGGCCGTCGCCTCGCGCTCGCGGAAGAAGTCTCCCGCCCGCGTGCGCGCGAACTCGGCGGGGGCCAGGTCGGTCGCGGCCGCCAGGAGGTAGGGCACGCGGCGCTCCGCGGCCGCGCGGAGGACGTCGAGCGTCGCGGGGTCCGCGTACTCCGCCTCGTCCAGCAGAACGAGCAGCGGGCCGATCCGCGACAGCGCGTCGAGGAGGGCCCCGAAGGCCTCCCAGATCGTCCGGGCGTATTCGACGATCTCGAGCTTCGGCGCCCCCAGGTCCTCGGGAAAGTCCCGGAGGACGACCCCCAGCGCCGCGCGGTGAGGCGGGTCGAGCTGCCGGAGCGCCTCGAGGACGGTCGCCCGGTCGGTCGCGAGCAGGTTCTCCACGACTTCGGAGAGCGCGGCGTAGGGAAGGAGACCCCGCGACTCCTGACAGGTGCCGGACAGGACGACGAACTTCTCGGAGCGGGCCCAGAGGGCGAGTTCCCGAAGCAGACGCGTTTTGCCCACGCCGGCGGGGCCGGTCACCAGCGAGGCGCCGGGGCCTACGTGGCGGACGTCCGACGCGAGCTGCCGGAGTTTGGTCTGCTCGGCCACGCGCCCGACGAGGATCGGGCAGGGGAGCCCGCGGAAGACGCCGATCTCCGCAAGGGCCGACGGGTCCAGACGGCCGGCCACCGCCGTCCGGTCCCGACCCGTCTGCTTGGCCACGAACAGCGCCAGCTCCGCCGCCTCGATCAGGACCGTGGGCGACCGGCCGTCGACGGGAAAAGAGCAGGCCGACGCGCTGGCCGTGAACGAGACGAAGCGCGTGGAGGCGCGCGGGTTCTCCAGGACCGAAAACGGCTGCCGCACGAGCGCGGCGCGCAGTTCGTCCGCCACCTGCGCGGCGCGGTCCTTGTCGGCATCGGGGAGGAGGAGGCAGAACGCGTCGGCGGCGTAGCGGTAGAGCAGCGCGTCGGGCGCCGCGGCGGCCCGGAGGCGGCGGGCCACGTCGGAGAGAAGGGCGTCGACGGTCGGGCGCGGCACGCGGTCGGTCGCGCGACGGTATCCGTCCAGGTCGAGCAGCACGAGCGCGCCCTCTCCGGCGGGGACGCGCTCGCGGAGGGCGACGAGGAGGGCGCGGCGATTTCCCAGCCCCGTCACGCGATCCTGCATGGACGGGTCGGGCACGGAGGCGGTGGCGGTCATCGGACTCTCTATCGGGGGTTCAGGAGGTAACGCCGCGCGTCGGCGGCCAGGGGGGTTCCCTCGAGCGTCCGGAGGAGCTCGTCCGCCTGGGACGCGGCGCCCGCGGACAGACAGTAGAGGGCCAGCCCGTAGCGGTCGGGGGCGAGGTCGAGCAATCCGCAGGCGCGCGCGACCTCCGTGATGCCCGCCGGGCCCAGGGCCGACCACGGGGCCTCGTCGGGGTCGCCCTTGGACGTGAAGACGACGTTTTCCGGCTTGGCCCGCCAGAGCTTGACCTCCGCGAGACGGCGGCCGCCGACCGTGAGCGCCTCGAGCGTCGGGCGGCGCCGGCCGATCGCTTCCGTGAGGCGGGTCTTGAACGCGGCGATCGCGTCCCTGCGTCCGGCGAAATCCGGAGGGGCGGAGGGGGCGTCCGCGGCCGCTTCGGGCCGGAACTCCGCGAGGCGGCGCAGCGCCTGATGCGTCCGCTCCTCGTCGGCGCCGCGGCCCAGCGCCCACGACGCGGCGGCCCAGACTCCCCAGAGGGCAACGGCAGAGGCGACCGCCCACGCCGCCGCCCTCGCCCGCCTTCTGGCCGACTCGGAGGCCGAACGCCTGGGCTTGGCCGGCGCCGCCGACACCTCCGGGGGCGAAGGCGGGCCGGCCGGCGGCCTTACCGAGGTCTCGATCTCGCGGACCGCGGGGATGGACACAGAGCTGTCCCGCCCGGCGCTCCGGCGCTTCTTGATGATCTCCGCGAGCTCCTGGGCCAGCGCCAGCGCGGTCTGCGGCCTCCGGTCGCGGTCTTTCTCGAGGCAGCGAAGGCAGAGCGCTTCGAGCTCGGGCTGCACTTTGCGGGCCCGGCGAGGAGGGGGACCGCCGGCCGCGGGCATCCGCGCCGCGGCGGCCTCGGCGGCGACCTCGCCGGGGGGGCGGGGCCGGTCGCGGATCGTCTTGAGGATCACCTTGCCCATGTCGCCAACGAACGGGGGTTGGCCGGCCAGGATCTCGTAGAGAACGGTGCCGAGCCCGTAGATGTCGGTCCGCGCGTCGACCTCGTCGTTGCGTCCGGCGGCCTGCTCGGGGGACATATAGGACGGCGTGCCGCTGATCATGCCGGTGTCATCCTGGAACTGGCCGAGCTGGCGGGCCAGGCCGAAGTCGAGGACATAAGGGCGGCCGTCCTTGGTGACGAAGACGTTGCCCGGCTTGAGGTCGCAGTGGAACGTCGGGATGGGCCGCGTGTGGGCGTAGTGGACGGCGTGAGCGATTTGGTAGAGGGCGCCGAGCCAGCGGTCGGGGTCGGCGTCGTAGAGCGTCCCGCCGCGCTCGCGATGGTCGCGGATCTCGTCCCACAGGGTGACGCCGTCGAGGCACTCCATGCTGATGTAGTACACGCTCTCCACGCGGCCGATGTCGTAGACGGAGACGATGTTCGGGTGGCGGAGGCGGATCGCGCTGTGGGCCTCGTTGAGCAGGCTGGCGACGCGGGAGTGGCGGCCCGCGGCGCTCTCCGCGGGGTTGGGTTTGATGCGTTTGAGCGCCACGTACTGGTGAAGGTAGATGTCCCAGGCGCGCGAGACTTCGGCGATGCCGCCCTTGCCGATCGCCTCCAGGATCACGTACTTCCCGAACCTCCGCGAATCGTCGCGCAGGGCGGCCTGGACTTCCGGAGGGACGGGGAGGGTGCTGTTGATGATGACCGACGATTCGATGCACTTGCGGTGGGTGCTGTCGGGCGGGGGCGTCTGCAGGGCGGCCTCGCACCGGCCGCAGTGGTAGTCGATCGCGTCGGGTCGCTCGTCCACGGTGACGAGGACCTCGCACTTGGGGCAGAAGAGGACGCGTTTGTCCTGCTCCCCGAGGGCGCGCTCCACGGCTTCGCGGGAAACGTAGCCTTTCTGGACGAGGATCTCGCCGAGGCGCGGCGGCGGCGTATTGGGGCGGGGGGCGAGATACCGCTGGAGGCGAAGACACTCTTCCAGCTGCTCGGGCTTGAGGAGTCCGTCCCGGACGAGGATCTGGCCCAGGTCGACCTTCTCCGGGGCGGGCGGCACGGCGCCGGCCCCCGCGGCGGGGCCCGCCGGAGGGGTTCCGGAGAACTCGGCCTTTCGTTCCATGGACGCGGACGCCTCGTCGTCGTGGGCCTTGCGGACGAATGAATTATACCCCCCGGGGTCGAACCGTCAGGGCCGAACCTTTGGAGGACCGGGTCCGTTAGTCCCTGGAGTGAGGAAGAAGCTGGTCGCACCGGTCGCGGCGGTCCTCGTCGGCGGCGTCGTCCTGGCGGGATTCTTCCACGCCACGCTCACCCGCCTGCCGGAAGTGGAGGCCGAGGAAACGCCGGCGCCCCGCTGTTTGCTGGACTTGGAAGCGATCGTGTGGAAGTCCAGAATCAAAGTCGGCGAACCGCTGCCGGTGGAGTTCAGGCTTCGGAACCAAGGCAATAGCCCGGTATGGGTGCTGCCTCCTCTTCACAAATCTGAACGGGGACGTCGCTACCCCAAGTGCGGACTGGAGATCCGGGACGCGTCAGGAATTCTTCAGGGCGAGCCACAGGTGTCAGGCCTGAGCGTGGAAGCACTCAAGGCCGCGGACTTTCAGCGGCTCGAACCGGGCCGGTGCTCGGACCCTCTGGATCACTCCCTGCTGCGCTGGAAGCCCGAGCGGCCCGGGATCTACACGCTCCAATTCACGTACGACTCCAGTCCCCGTGGAGTGCGGGAGTGGGAACCGTTCGACCGGAGCCTGTCTCCGGAGACCCTGCTCCGGCTCGCGGGAATGCCCCGCGGTCTCTACACGGCCCGGGCGATCATCGAAGTCACGGATTAGCGCCGCACGCCAACCGCAACCAAGTACTCCCGGGGCACCGCCACGCCGAGCTCGGTCCGGAACCGCTCGTAGAAGGCGACGAATTCGCGCCGGTACGCTTCCCCGCGCTGCGTTCCGAGGGACTCCACGAGCGTCTTCGTCGGCCCGTAGCCGCGACGGAAGAGGTCCCACGCCTCCTCGCCGCTCGACAGGCGCAAGACCGTGACGCCCGTCTCGAATCGAAGGTCGAATCCGCTCCCCAAGAGCTCCCGCACTCGTTCCGGTTTTCCCCACTCGAAGGGCGAAGGTCCCGACGAGGGGGTCGTGAACGGCTTAGTCATTTCGAACTTCTGCGCCACCGTGGAGGTCGGCGTCCAGGAAGCCAGCGCCACTCGACCGCCGCGCCGGCAGACGCGGGCGATCTCGCTCGCGGCCGCCTCCGGACGCGAGACGAACATGACGCCGAAGGTCGAGACGACGGCGTCAAAGCTCGCGTCCTCGAAAGGAAGCTTTTCGGCGTCGGCCACGCGGAAGTCGGTCCCGGGAGAGCTCACCTTGGCCGCCTCGATCAGGCTCGCGCCCAGGTCGATCCCCACGACGGAGGCGCCGCGCGCCGCGATCCGCCGGGCGGCCCAGCCCGTGCCGGTCCCGACGTCCAAGACCCTCTCGCCCGACCGCGGCGCCAGGCGGTTCACGGCATGGTCGATCGCGTCGGCGAGGTGGGCGCTGATCTCCTCGTAGGCGTGGCCCGGGGAATCCCACATCGCGGCGGGGCCGGCCATGCTCTACTCGATGTCCTTCTCCCGACGGGACATGTCGAGGGCTTCAAGGAACTTGGGTCGCAGGGCGGGAAGGAGCTTGTCGGCGAAGGCCTCGTCGAGCCGATTCGCCTGGATGAGACGAACGACGTCCGCATAATCGTGCGCGCGGTTTCCCCAGATGTGGCTGGCGAGCTTTATGTCGATCAGCTTCTCCAGCGTGGGGTAGCGCAGCCCATCGTGCTCGACGAACCAGTCGCTGGTGGGCTCGGGATAGATCAAGGGGCTCCCGGCGCCGCCCGCGGGTTCGCCGGCGGTGATGACGTCGATGTTCACCTCGTGCTCGCTGTCCCTCAACTTCTTCCGCAGGCCGGCGGCTCGCGGGTTGATTCCGCGGCCGGCGAAACGCGCGTGGATTCTTTCCAGCCCTTCCTTGGTCGTGACAATGTCAATATCCTCGGTGAATCGCCAATGTCCATGCCGCTGGACCGCCATGGCTCCGATCACGGCGAAATTAATCCCTTCCTCATCGAAACGCTTCTTGAGGGATTGAAGCGCCGCAGCAAGGTCCTTCATGTGCGTCTGAGCTCTCTCCAGCTCCCGGATCGGGGACCCTCGGTAAGGCTTCGCCATGACTTCATCCTACCTCAACCGAGGCGCGAATTCATGCGTGGACCTCGATGAAGACCTGCCCACCTTCCACCTTGACCGGGAAGCAGGGGATGCTGGCCTTGGGGATGAACGGGCACCGCCCCGTCGTGACATCCATGACCCACGCATGCCAGGGACAGACGAGGTGGGGGCCCTCGAGCGCTCCGCCGTGGATCGGGAGCCCCTGGTGGGGACAGATGTTCGACGTGCAATAGAAGGTCCCGCCCACATTGTGGAGGGCGTAGTTGCGGCTTTCGGCTTCGACCTTCATCGACCGGCCGGGCTGAAGCGCGTCCGCCGCGGTCACGTTCACCCAGGGCATGAAGGGAGTATAGGGCGGCTACGGTTCGCCGGCCACGCTCTTGAGGAGCGCCTTGAGCGCGTCGTAGTTGGCGTTGGGCGAAGGTCCGAGGGGCCTGGCCGCCAGGTCCCATACCTGGACGAAGACGTTCTGCCGGTCCAGGATCATGACCGTGTCCTTCTTGCCGCCCCAGAGTGTCCAGGCGTTCACGCTCACCGTGTCTTGAAGCCAAGGAATGTCCCGCGGCGCAGCCGTAATGGTGGGATTGCCGCTTTCGAGGCCGGCGGCGTTGACGCCCAGTATGCGGATGGACGTCCCTCCCGGTTGGGCTGAAAGGTCGTCCTGCATGCGGTCCAGTTCTCCGAACTGGCCGACGCAGAAGCCTCAGGTGGCCCATCCGAAGAACCAGGCGGACACGTAGGTGAGATAATTTCGGGGCGAGACCGCCGTGTTGTAGCTGACGGATTGGGGATTGACGTCCTGGAGCTGGAAATCGGGCATCGGTCCGGGGGGTCCGCCCGACCCGGAGTCGTCGCACGCCGGAAGGAGAAGGCCGGCCGCCAAAGCCGCGACGCCGAAACGCAAGCGCATGATGCCTCCCATCATAAGCCGCCGCCGGAGCGGCCGCAAAACCTTTGTACGCCCGCGGCATTTGAGCTAATCTCTCTCCCCGTGCCGCGAACCTTCGTCTCCAAAAAAGCCGCGCAGTTCACCGAAAGCGTCATCCGCGAGATGACCCGCCTGGCCGACCAGCACGGCGCCGTCAACCTCGCCCAGGGCTTCCCCGACTTCCCCGCCCCCCCGGCCCTCAAGAAAGCCGCCTGCGACGCGATCCAGCAGGACGTCAACCAGTACGCCGTCACCTGGGGCGCGCCGCCCCTCCGGCAGGCTCTCGCGCGCAAGTACAAGAAGTATAACCGGATGGACGTCCACCCGGACAAGAACGTCACGGTCTGTTGCGGGGCGACCGAGGCCATGATCTCCGCCCTCATGGGCGTGATCGACCCAGGCGACGAGGTGGTGATCTTCGAGCCGCACTACGAGAACTACGGACCCGACGTCATCCTCTCCGGCGCCACCCCCCGGTTCGTCCACCTCCACGAGCCCGACTGGAGCTTCGACGAGAAGGAGCTGGCGCGCGCCTTCAACAAGCGCACGAAGGCCATCGTCATCAATACGCCCAACAACCCCACGGGCAAAGTGTTCTCGCGCGAGGAGCTTTCGTTCATCGCCGGGCTTTGCCGGAAGTGGGACGCGCTCGCGGTGACCGACGAAGTGTACGAGCACATCGTCTACGAGGGCGAGCACCTCTCGATCGCCACGATCGACGGCATGGCGGACCGGACGATCACGACGTCGTCGCTCTCAAAGACGTTCAGCGTGACGGGCTGGCGCCTCGGGTACTGCATCGCGCCGGAGAAGATCTCGAACGCCATCCGCAAGGTGCACGACTTTCTGACCGTGGGCGCGCCGCACCCGCTCCAAGTGGCGGCGGCGCAGCTCATGGATCGGCCGGGGACGCTGTTCGAGGACTTGGGGAAGGAATACCTGGAGCGCCGCGAAACCTTCTATCCCGGCCTCATCGAGGCCGACCTTCGGCCCACGATCAAGCCGCGCGGAGCCTACTACGTGATGTGCGACATCTCGCGGTTCGGGTTCCCGAACGACACGGAATTCGCGCGGTGGATGGTGAAGGACGGCGGGATCGCGGCCGTCCCCGGAAGCTCCTTCTACGTCGACGCCAGGCGGGGCTACAACAAGGTCCGCTTCGCCTTCTGCAAGAAGATCGACACGCTGCGCGCCGCGGTGAAGCGCCTTGCGAATCTGCCGGCGCCCGTCGCGGGCCGGAAATGAAGCGCCCGTTCGACCGCCTCCTCACCGAACAGCGCAACCCCCGCACCCGCAAGATCGACAGCCTGTCCGTGCCGGAAATCTTCCGACTCATCCATCGGGAGGATGCGACGGTCGCGCGCGCGGTGACGGCCGAGCGGGCGAAACTGGCGCGTGCGGTCGAACTTTTCGTGGACCGCCTCCGCAGGGGAGGCCGCCTCTTCTTCGTGGGGGCGGG
>Ga0187892_10004139_pt1 | contig 24889 bp, 25 predicted proteins | sample MA1701073metaG_FD_139345 | JGI IMG/M metagenome (GOLD analysis project Ga0187892, IMG submission 139345) | Bio-ooze microbial communities from a basaltic lava cave in the Kipuka Kanohina Cave System on the Island of Hawaii, USA - MA170107-3 metaG ... | reverse complement strand
GTCAACATATTTAGTTACTACATATCACAGCGAGCCCGACCGGCGTCGTGTCACGAAAGCCCCTGATTCTTCGACGCGTTTCGGGCTATTGCCGACTGGTGCTGAGCGGGAACTTCAGTCTAGACCAGCGGCGGCCGGGGGGTCAGGCGCGCACGCGGAGGTCGAAGCGCCGGAGCTCGACCCGCTGGGTGGGGTGCGCGCGCCACTCCACGTCGCGCCGGACGCCGTATGCCGCTGACGATGCCGCGGAGGCGCGCCGCGAGGTCGTCCGCCGTCATCGACGGAGCCGGGCCAGCGCGCTCTGGGCGGCCCGCCGGTCGGGCTTGCCGCTGGGCAGCCGGGGCAGCGCGTCCGTGACCTCGAGGATCCGCGGCTGGGCCCAGGCCGGCAGGCAGCGCAGGAGATGCGCTCGCAGGTCCGAGGCGGTCACCGACCCCTCCGCCTCGACGAGCCCGCCGACGACCACCCCCGCCCGCTGCTCGAGCGCGACCACCACCGCGTCCCGCACGCCGGGATGGCGCCGCAGCGCCGTCGAGACCTCCTCGAGGTCGACGAGGCGGCCGGAGCCCACCTCGACGCGGTCGTCCACGCGGCCCACCAGCGTGAGCGTGTCGTCCTCGTCCAGGGTGCCGACGTCGGGAGTGCCCCACCATCCGTCCTGGAGCGGGGCCGGCTCGAGCGCGGGCGGCCAGCCGTAGCCCTCGAACAGCCAGGGGCTCCTGACCCAGATCCGCCCGGGCAGCCCCGGCGCCAGCGGGGCGCCCGGGTCGTCGCCGATCCGGACGCCGACGGCCGCATGGACGCGGCCGGCCGTCGCCGCGCGTACCCGGGCGGCCGGGCCGCCCTCCACCGCGACCGTCCCCGTCTCGGTGGACCCGTAGTGCCCGCGCAGCGGCGCCCCGAACCGGTCGGAGAAGGTCCGCGCGACGGTCTCGGACGGGCGTCCCACCACGATTGTTCGTCCATCCGCCGGTCCGTTCAAGCCGTGCGTCCGGCCCCCGGCAGACCGGGTCGGGATCGTGTAGGCTTGAGCGGCCCGCCCCCGTTGCAGCGGAGCCGCCACCATCAAGCGCGGCCGGCATGGCCCGGCCAGGAGGACCTCCATGGACCGCTCCACCCCGACGGGCCCGGACGGCCGCCGCTTTCCCCTGCTCACCGAGGCGACGATGTCCCCGCGCCAGCGCGAGGCCTACCAGGCCATCGTGTCCGGGCCCCGGAAGGGGGCGGTGGGCCCGTTCAACGCCCTCCTGCGGAGCCCCGAGGTGGCCGACCGCGTGCAGCGGGTCGGCGAGTACGTGCGCTTCCAGAGCACGATCCCCCCCGCCCTCAACGAGCTGGCGATCCTCATCACCGGCCGCTTCTGGGGCGCGCAGTTCGAGTTCTGGGCGCACCGCCGGCTGGCCCGGGCGGCGGGGCTGGCCGACGAGGTCATCGACGCCATCGCCGAGGGCCGCCGTCCGCCGCGCCTCGGCGACGACGAGCGCATCGTCTACGACTTCTGCACCGAGCTGTTCCGCGACAAGGCCGTCGCCGACGCGACGTTCGCGGCCGTCGTCGCGCGCTTCGGGGAGCAGGGCGTGATCGACCTCATCGCCGCCAGCGGCTACTACTCCATCGTGTCCATGGTGCTGAACGTGGACCGCTATCCCCTCCCCGCCGGCGAGGAGCCCCCGCTCAGGCCCCTCTGAGCCGCCGGCCGCGCGCCGGCCCTAGACCACGAAGCGCCAGGCGTCGCCGTGGGCCACGATGCGGCCGGCGGTGGGCGACGCGAAGTGGGTGCCGAGCACGAGGCGGCCGCTGTCCGCGGACCGGGCGCAGAAGGCCCGCCGGGTGGCGCGGGCCGCCTCCGCGTCGGTGTCGAAGCTGCTCGCCCACGGCTCGGCGCACTGCACCGGGTGGTGCATCAGGTCGCCGGTGATCACCGCCTCGCGGCCGCCGGCCCGGATCGAGAGGCTCACGTGGCCCGGGGTGTGGCCGGGCGTCGGCTCGAGCGCGAGCTCCGGGCTGATCCGGTGGGTCATCTCGACCAGCTCCGCCTGGCCCGCGTCGATCACGGGCCGCACGCTGTCGGCCATGATCGTGGGCGTCTCGGCCTCGAGCACGCTCGACCAGTGCGCCCACTCCTGCCGGGCGAACAGGTACCGGGCCCGGGGGAACGTCGGCACCCAGCGCCCGTCGACCCGCCGGGTGTTCCAGCCCACGTGGTCGACGTGCAGGTGCGTGCACAGGACGACGTCCACCGCCTCCGGCGTGACGCCGACGGCGGCGAGGTCGGCGAGGAAGGCCGTCTGCATCATCGACCACGTCGGGTTCTGGCGCGGCTTGTCGTTGCCCACGCAGGTGTCCACGAGAACGACGAGGCCGGGCGCCCGCACGAGGAAGGCGTGGATGCTCATGAGGAAGCGGCCCCGCTCGTCCAGAAAGTGGGGGGCCAGCCAGTCGCGGTGGGCGGCCACCGCCTCCTTGGTGGCGTCCGGCAGGAGCCAGGTCGGCCGCGTGGGGCCCGTCCACTCCACCACCCGCTCGATCCGGATCGCGCCGAGCTCGATCGGCTTCACGCGGCGGCCTCCCGCGGCAACGAGTCGAGGAACGTGAGGAGCGCGTGGTTGAAGGCGGCCGGCTGGTCGATGTTCGAGGCGTGCCCGGCGTCGGGGATGACGACGAGCCGCGCGCCGGGGATCTTCCGCGCCATGTACTCGGAGGGGGCCAGGAACGGCGTGTCCCGGTCCCCGACCACGATCAGCGTCGGCACCCGGATGCCGGGCAGCGAGTCGATCACGGCGGGCCCGTCCTGGGCGAGCATGCCGCGGGCCGCGTGGGCCAGGCCCTGGGCGGAATGGTGCCGCGCCATGGCCTCGCGCATCTCGCGGCTGCCGCCCTCCAGCACGGCCAGGCCGCGCGCCTCGAGGTCCCCGGCCCGCGCGCGGGCGCGCTCGTTCCACTGGGTCCGCGCCGCGTCGTTCCGGTAGCCGGGGCCGGAGTCGCAGACGACGAGCGCCCGCACCATGTCGGGATGGCGCAGGTGGAAGGCGAGCGACATGTAGCCGCCGAGGGACAGCCCGCCGATCACCGCGCGCCCGACGCCCAGGTGGGCGAGGAGGCCACGCATGTCGGCGACGGTGAGCGGCTCCCCATAGGCGGCCGGGTCGGCCGGGCTGTCGGTCTCGCCGTGGCCCCGCATGTCCCAGGTGATGACGCGCCAGGCCGGCTCGAGGGCGGGCCGCTGCGGCGCCCACATGCGGCCGGTCGCGGAGTAGCCGTGGGTCAGCAGGAGAGCCGGCCCGCGGCCGCCCACCTCGTGGTCGATCTCGATGCCGTTGATCCGCGCGCGTGCCATCAGGAGCTCCTCGCCGATCGCGCCCGCCGCCTCAGAGCTGGCCCGTCTCGCCCCACCCGTCCAGCCGGGCGGCGTAGGCCGGGTCCGCGTAGCGCTCGAGCCGGAACGCGGGGGCGTAGGCGGGCAGGGGACGCTCGGCGACGTAGTCGGCCACGAGGTCGGCGGCGCCGTTGGAGGCCATGAGGCCGTAGCCCGAGAGCGCCCCGAGGACGTAGGCGCCCTCGACGGGCAGGGGCCCGGCCAGGAACCGGTTCTCCTGGGTCTTGGTGTAGTAGCCGCCGTCGACGACGCAGCGGGGCAGGCGCTCGGCGTAGGGGGCCATGGCGGGGATCATGCGCCCGAGGCCGCGCAGCACGATCTCCGCGTACCAGGGATCCATCTCGACCGGGAAGGTGGGCTCGACCGGCGCCACGTCGTAGGTCCAGATGCCGAGGACCCAGGGGCTCTCGCCGGCGCCCTCCGGCCGGGCGTGGGCGCCGGCGGGCAGGAGGTCGAGCAGGCCCTGGTGGCCGGGGAACGCGGCGAGCTCGTCCCGCACCTCCGCGGGCCACGGGATCCGGTAGGGATCGGCCCAGAGGGTGAGCGGCGCCCAGCGCGGCATGGCCCCCAGCGCGTCGCCGAAGGCGACCTTGGCGTGGCGCTCGCTGAACACGGGCAGCCGGACGTCGAGGAGCGCGGCCACGCGAGGCAGGAACGGCCCGGCGGCGAGCACGACCCGGGGCGTGGCCAGGCGCTCGGTGCCGGCCGGCGTGGCGACGTCCACGCCGGTCACGCGGCCCCCGGCGGCCTCGATGCGCACGACCTGGCCCTCCACGAGCCGCACGCCCTTGTCCCGCGCCCGCTCGAGCAGGTGCATGCCGAGCCCCTGCCCGCTGAACCACCCGCAGCGGCGCGCGTGGAGGACGGCCACCGTGTCCGCCGCGAGGTACGGGAAGTGGCGACGGACGAGGGTGGGCTCGGTGATGACGTCGGCCCCGGTGAGCGGGGACTCGAAGCCCTCCGGCTCGGCCGGCTGGTAGTCGGAGTCCGCCGCGCGATGTACCCGCAGCGGGCCCGCGCCGAGCGTCTCGGCCTCCGCCGCCGCCCCCAGGAAGGTCGGGACGCGGTCGGGGTCGGCGGTGGCGAAGAGGTACCCGCGCCGGTTCAGGCGGAACGCGTTGCCGCACTCCCGCGCCAGCTCCTCGAGCAGGTCGATGCTGCGGTTCATGACCGAGACCATCGCGTCGCCGGGCCCCGGCCACCAGTTGCGATAGCACTCCGTGGACTTGTCGCTGGTGAGGGTGAGGGGAGGCCGCTCGTCCACGAGGACGACCGGGCCCAGGCCCCGGCGCACGGCGATGTGATAGGCGGCGGCGACGCCGGCGATGCCGGCCCCGCAGATGACCACCTCCGGATGGCTCCTGGCGCTCATGGCGCCGCCCGCGCCCGCCCCCTACCCGCCGTAGAAGACCTTGTCGCCGAGGTCCTTGAGCCAGAGGACGGCGTCGTCGGGCCGGCCCTCGGGCGCCTTGGCCACGCCGGCCTCGACGACCTCGCCGACGAAGACCGAGTGATCGCCCTTCTCCACCGTCGCCACCAGCCGGCACTCGACGAAGGCCGGCGCGCCGTCGAGGATGGGCGCGCCCGTGACGCCCCGGTGACACGGTTGGCCCGAGATGCTTCCGCCCTGGCGCTCCGCCGGCTTGAAGAACGTGAAGGCGACGGCCTGCTGCCCCTTGCCGAGCACGTTCAGCGCGAAGGCCTGCGCGTCCTTGATGATGCCGTGGATGCCCGAGTCCGCCTTCACGCCCACGGCGACCAGCGGCGGGGCGAAGGAGGCCTGGGTGACCCAGTTCACGGTGGCGGCGCCCACCTGGTCGCCATGCTCGGCCGTCAGCACGTACAGGCCGTAGGGGATCATGCGCAGGGCGGTCTTCTTGGCGTCGGCGTTCATGGCGGCGGGGGCTCCTTTCCGTAGTCGGCTCAGCGCACTATAGCACCGAGCCGCGCGCCCCGCGGCCGGTCGCTCCGGGTATGATGGCCCCGCTCGTCATCCATCCAGACGGAGGCGCCCATGGTCGCGACCACAGCCCCGCTCCATCCGGACACGCTGGACCGGCTCCGCCGCATCTCGACCCCGACCCTGTGCACGCAGCTCTTCAAGCTGGGCTTCCGCAGCCGCTTCCTGGCCGGGGTGCGGCCGGCGAGCCCGGGCGCCCGCCTGGTCGGCCCGGCCGTGACCGTGCGCTTCGCCCCCGCCCGCGAGGACCTCACGACGTACGAGGCGCTGGCCAATCCCGCCTACCCGCAGCGCCACGCCATCGAGCACGTCGAGCGTGGCGCGGTGCTCGTGATGGACTGCCGCGGCGTCGCCGACGCGGCCTGCGCCGGCGACATCCTGGTGGCGCGCCTGCTGGCCCGGGGGGCGGCCGGCCTCGTGCTGGACGGCGGGATCCGCGACTGGGTGTCGGCCCAGGGTTCGGGCCTGCCCATCTACGCGCTGGGACCGGCGGCCCCCGCCCACGTGGCGCGGCTCATGGCCGTGGACGAGGGCGTGCCCATCGGCTGCGCGGGGGTGCTGGTGGTGCCGGGGGATCTCATGGTCGGCGACGGCGAGGGAGTCGTGTGCGTGCCGCGGGCCGCGGCCGACGCGGTGGCCAAGGGCGGCCTCGAGCAGGAGGCGCTCGAGGCCTTCCTCCTGGACAAGGTCCGGGGCGGGGCCCCCCTGCCCGGCACCTACCCGCCGAGCGAGGCCACGCTGGCCGAGTACGAGGCGCACCGGCGGGCGCGTCGTTGACGGTCCTGCGGAGCGCGGGCGCGCCGTCTGGCGCGCGGCGGCGCCCGCGTGCTACCGTCGCCTTGGGATGACCAGGGAGAAGCCGCCGGGCCGGAGCTGGGAGTCCTGGACCGAGGAGCAGATCCGCGAGGCCCAGGCGGAGGGCCAGTTCGCCGGCCTGGCCGGCAAGGGCCAGCCGATCCCGGGGCTGCTCGATCCCTACGACCCGCTCTGGTGGGTGAAGAAGCTGATCGAGCGCGAGAAGCTCTCCGTCCTGCCGGCCGCGCTCGAGATCCGGGCCCGGGTCGACCACGGCCTGGAGGCGATCCGGACGCTCCCGCGCGAGGCGGAGGTGCGCGACGCGGTGGCGGCGCTCAACGCGGAGATCGCCCGCGTGAACCGGTCGACGGCGGAGGGACCGCCCACCAGCCTCCCGCCCCTCGACGTCGAGGCCGTCGTGGCCGACTGGCGGCAGCGCCGCCAGGGGGGCTGAGGGCCCCGGCCGTTCGCGGGCGGCCTCGTGCTCTCCCCCGCCCGCGCGTGACCCTGATCGCCCTGAACAAGCCCTACGGCGTCCTCTGCCAGTTCACCGACCGCCAGGGCCGGACCACCCTCGGTGACCTGGTGCCGATCCCGCGCGTCTATCCCGCCGGGCGTCTCGACCACGACAGCGAGGGGCTCGTGCTCCTCACCGACGACGGCGCGCTGCAGGCGCGGATCGCGGACCCGCGCCACCGCCTGCCCAGGACCTACTGGGCCCAGGTCGAAGGCGAGCCAGACCCGCGCGCCCTCGAGCGGCTCCGCCGCGGGGTCGACCTCTCGGACGGCCGGACCCGGCCCGCCCGCGCCCGGCTCCTGTCGGCGCCCCCCGGCCTCTGGCCGCGCGAGCCGCCCATCCGTCATCGCGCCGCCATCCCCACGTCGTGGATCGAGATCGTGCTCCGGGAAGGCCGCAACCGTCAGGTGCGCCGCATGACGGCCGCGGTCGGGCACCCGACGCTCCGCCTCGTCCGGGTGGCCGTCGGCCCCTACACCCTCGGCGGCCTCGGCCCCGGCGAGTGGCGGCGCGTCGACGCCGGGCTGGTGGCAAGCGGTCCGCGCCCTCGCCACGGCCCGGGCCCCACGTGACGCAACCGCCGCCGTTGACAGGCGGAGGGGCCGTCGCTAGGCTCATCGGACCATGACCGCGCCGCTCACGGATCGCGTCGCCATCGTCACCGGCGCCGGCCACGGCATCGGCCGCGCCACGGCCCTGGCCCTGGCCGCGGCCGGCGCCCACGTGGCGGCCGTCGACCTCGACCGCGCGGCGGCGGAGGGAGCGGCCGCCGCCGTCACCGCCCTCGGGCGCCGGGGGCTGGCCCTCGAGACCGACGTGGGCGACGTCGCGGCCATCGACCGGATGGTGCGCCAGGTCGCCGACACGCTCGGGCCCGTCGACGTCCTCGTGAACAACGCCGGCGTCACGCGCCGGGCCTACATCATGGACCTCACCGAGGCGGACTGGGACCGCATCATGCGCGTCAACGGCAAGGGCGTGTTCTTCTGCCTGCAGCGGGTCGCGCGCGAGATGATCCCGCGCCGGCGCGGCGTGATCGTGAACATCGCCTCCATCGCCGGCAAGGGCTACGCCGGCACGTCCAACGCCATCTACGCGGCCAGCAAGGCCGGCGTCATCGGCCTCACGCGGATCGCCGCGCTCCAGCTCGCCCGGCACGACATCAACGTCAACGCCATCTGCCCCGGCACGACGGTGACCGCCCTCTCGGAGGACAACCTCCGGACCCGCGCCCGCGACGAGGGGGTGGCGGTGGAGGAGATGGAGCGCCGCCGCAACGCCGCCATCCCGCTCGGCCGCCCCAACCGCCCCGAGGACGTGGCCGCCCTCGCCGCGTTCCTGGCCTCGCCCGGCGCCCGCAACATCACCGGGCAGTCGTTCAACGTCGACGGCGGCGTGATCCTCGACTGAGCCTGGCGGCCCCGTCGCCGAGGGGCCCGGCGACGTCTGACCGTCCCGGCGCGGGCGGCAACCGGTAAGCCTTACCCCCCGTCACCCGGTAAGGCCTACATGCGCCGCCCCCCACGCGCTGGCTTGAGTGGGGCGCAAGCAGGCGGTCTCCCGCACGGGCGGTGGCACACCCCTTGAAGTCACCCGGGGCCAGTGGAGGTATGCCATGACTGCCACGCAACGGATCTCCCGACTCCTGGTTCCGGGCCTGGTGGCGAGCTCGATGGTCGTCCCGAGGCCGGCGGGGGCCCAAACCCCGCCCGCCTCCGCGCCGGTCGGCGTCGACGGGATGAGCATCGTCCTGGCCCTGGGCCTGATCGCGCTGTTCGGCCTGGCCATCGTGGTCGGCGTGAAGCTCTACGACTGGAGGCTACGCCTGGCCGACGAGGACATGATGCTCGAGGCGCGCGTGTCGGACGTCTTGATGAGCGATCCGACGCTCGCCGGCTTCCCCGTCGCCGCCCACGTCGAGCGGACGGGCTGGAGCGAGACCGCCCCGACGCACGTCGAGGTGACCGGTACTGTGACGAGCCCCCTCCTGGTGTCCCGCGCCCTGAAGCTGGTCACCCAGGAGGTCCTCCCGGTCCGGCCCTCGGCCAAGATCGAGTCGCACCTCGACGTCGACCCGGCCTACCGTCGGGTGGCCTGAGGCCGGCGCTCCGGCCGGCGCCCGGGACCCGTCGCGCTAGCCCACCTCCGCCCGCAGCCGGCCGTGGAGGGCGCCGAGGGCGTCGGTCATCGCGTCGACGGTCCGCGCCCCCGCCTGGAAGATGGCGGTGGCGTTGACCGCCGCCCACTGAAAGCCCATGTCCCGGAGCGCGGCGACGCGGCGGACGACGGCGTCGTGGTCGGCGTAGAACCCCCGGCCGGCCGCGTCGCGCGGCGGCGGGGCGACCATGCTCTGCAGGCCGACGGTGGCCGGGTCCCGCCCCGCCTCGGCCGCGTGATGGTGGATGCGCGCGATGGCCTGCTTGGCGTCGGCAGCATCGCCCACGCGGCTGGCCAGCCAGCCGTCGCCGAGCCGGCCGACGCGCCGGTAGGCCGCCTCCGAGCTGCCCCCGATCCAGAGCGGCAGCCCCCGGCCCTGGGGCGGCTTGGGCTCCATGGCCATGGCCACCGCCCGATAGTGGCGCCCCTCGAACGTGATCTCCGGGTCGCCCCAGCAGACCCGGAGCAGCTGGATGGCCTCGTCCATGCGGGCGCCGCGGTCCTCGAAGCGCTCGCCGAGGGCTTCGTACTCCGACGCCTGCCAGCCGACGCCGATCCCGAGGCGCACCCGCCCGCCCGAGAGCGTGTCCAGCGTGCTCACCTGCTTGGCGACCAGCGTGGGCTGGCGCTGGGGCAGCACGAGCACCTCGGTGCCGAGCGTCACGCGCGAGGTCACGGCCGCCATGTAGGCGAGCGCCATCAGGGCCTCCAGGATCGGCATGGCGGCCGGGTAGGGCCCCGGAGGGCGGTCCGGCCGGGGATGTCCCATGACGACGTGGTCGAAGACGTCGATGCCGTCGTAGCCCGTCGTCTCGATGGCGCGCGCCAGGCGCGCCACCGCCTCCGGTCCCTCGCGATAGGCCACACTCGGGAACTCCACCGAGAGCTTCATCCCAAGGCTCCTCTCTCCTGGCGTCAGTGCATCACGAGGCCGCCGTCCACCACGAGCACCTGACCGGTGACGAAGCTCGACATGCTCGAGGCGAGGTAGACGACGGCCTGGGCCACGTCCTCCGGCTGGCCCATGCGGGCGAGGGGCTGGCGCTCCACCCCGTAGTCGAAGCCCCGCGTCATCTCGGTCTCCACCGGCCCGGGCGCCACCGCGTTGACGCGGATGCCATGGGGCCCGCCGTCCCGGGCGAGCCAGCGGGTGAAGGCGATGACGGCGCCCTTGGCGGCGGCGTACGCCGGGCCGGTGCGGCCCCCGGGACCGCCGGCGGGGGACGCCCGCTGCGAGACGGCGCCCCCCGCCATGCCGGAGATGGAGGCGACGTTGACGACGGCGCCGCCCCGGGCCGTGAGGTGCGGGTAGGCGGCCTGGCTCACGAGGATGGTCCCCTTGACGATGACGGCCAGGACGCGCTCGAGCGTCGCGTCGTCGAGGTCCGCGAGCTCGCTGCGCTCGGCGATGCCGGCGTTGTTCACGACCACGTCGAGCCGGCCGAAGCGGTCGACCACGCGCGCCACCGCGGCCGTCACCGCCTCGCGCGAGGCCACGTCGGCCACGAGCCCGAGGGCGCGCCGCCCGCCGGCCTCGATGGCGGCGCACGTCGCATCGGGGGGGACGAGATCGATGGCGGCGACGTCAGCGCCGGCCGCGGCCAGCGCCACCGCGATGGCCCGCCCGAGGCCACGGCCGGCCCCCGTCACCAGCGCCACCCGGCCCGCGAGGTCGGCGGGCCGGCTCGGCGGGGTGGCGCCCGCGCTCACGTCCCCTCCCGGCGCTCGGATCCTGTCCTCATGGCGGCGCGTCCCGGCCCGGTATCATACCCCGCCCGCCGGCCGCCGGGGCCTGCCGCTATGATGGGGCGGTGGCGCCCCCTCGCATCGTCGTGGACACGATGCTCGGCCGGCTGGCGCGCTGGCTCCGGGCGCTCGGCTACGACACGCTCTACCCGGGCCAGGCCGACGACCGCGCGCTGCTCCGTCTGGCGCGGACCGAGGGCCGCCTGCTGCTGACGCGCGACCGCGTCCTGGCCCGCGTCGCGGCGCCGCTCGGCTGCCTGATCCGGTCGGAGGGGCTCGACGACCAGATCCGCGAGGCGGTGACGCGGCTCGGCCTCGCGCCGCCCGCGGGGGAGTGGCTGACGCGCTGTCTCGACTGCAACGGCGCGCTCGCTTCCCTCGCGCCGGACGCCGCCGCCGGCCGCGTGCCCGCCCGCGTGCTGGCCACCCACGCGGCGTTCCTCGCCTGCCCCGGCTGCGGCAAGGTCTACTGGGCCGGCAGCCACGCCGACCGGATCGTGGAGCGGCTCGCGCGCCTCGTGGGCCGCGCGGGGCCGGGGTAGCCGTGGCCGGGGGCCGGTGCGTCTTCTGCGAAGTCGCCCGGGGCGCGGCGCCGAGCCACGTCGTGCTGGAGGACGCCGACCACCTCGCCTTCCTGGACCATCGCCCGCTCTTCCCGGGGCACTGCCTGCTGATCCCGCGCGCCCACCACGAGACCCTCGGCGACCTCCCCACCGCGCGGGTGGCCCCCCTCTTCCTCCACGCCCGCCGGCTCGCGCGCGCCGTCGAGCGCGCGTTCGGCGCCGACGGCAGCTTCGTCGCCCTCAACAACCGTGTGAGCCAGAGCGTGCCCCACCTGCACGTGCACGTCGTGCCGCGCCGCCGCGGGGACGGCCTGCGGGGCTTCTTCTGGCCGCGCCAGGCCTACCGGGACGAGGCGGAGGCGGGCGAGACCCGCGACGCCGTGCGCCGCGCGCTGGCGGAGCCGGAGGGGATCGGGGAGGGCTGACGCGCGCCCGCCCCGGCGCGCGGCCGGGGCGGGGCGGGCCTAGCGGGGGACGGCCGCCGGGAGCCCGGCGCCGGCCAGGGCGTCGGCGGCGGGGCTCTCGGAGCGGATCGAGCCCAGGTCCACGGTGACGCGAATCGCGCGCAGACCCTGCGCGCCCTGCAGCTCGTCGAGCTCGAGGTCCTCCACCTCGCGGGTGAGGTAGGAGAGGCTCTGCAGGTACTCGATGTAGTCGCGGTACTCGAACGCCTCCGAGGACTGCGAGTAGACGATGGCGACCTTGCCCGGCTGGGTCAGGCGCTCGGTCGTCCCGCGCACGACGGCCTTGTCCACCCGGCTCTTGATGATCGCGTAGCGGGCGTTGTAGGCTCCGTCCACGTCGAAGCGCTTCTCGTCCTCCCGGAAGCGGATGGCCAGCGGCGCGTGCTGCACCAGCACCAGGTTGGTCACGTCCAGGGCCAGGGGCAGGCGGTCCTTGAGGCGGGCGATGCGGGCGGCGATGCCGCAGGCCACCATGAGCTGCCAGAGGCGCAGGTTCTTGACGTAGAGCGGGTCGAACCCGCCCTCCTCCACCAGCGAGGCGCCCACGTAGATCGTGTAGTCCACCCCGTCCGTCTTCTGCTTCTCGAAGTAGTGGGGGAACATGGCCTGGGCGGCCTGCTCCTCGAGGTCCAGGTAGGCCGAGACGTCGTCGGCCACCAGCGTGAGGCTCTCGTCGAACGCCTTGCGCCGCGCGTACACGGCCCCCAGCGTCGGGTCCAGCGCCTGCCGGTAGGCCTCCACGCGGTCGCGCACGGCGGCCCCGAACGCGCCCAGGTGGTCGAACAGCGGCTCGATCTCCCGCCGGAGGAAGCCGATGATCGCGCTCTCGTCACCGGCCCGGAGCGACACCTCCACCTCGGCCACGTGGCGGTCGACCCGGTGCGTGAGCTGGTGCAGCACGGGCAGCCGGCGCGCGTCGTGGGCCGCCGTCAGCACCTCGCGGGCCAGGCCGAGCTGGGCCAGCAGGTCGGCCTGGATGGCCCACGCCCGCTGCGTCGACGACCCCCGGATGTCGGCGAGCGCGTACAGCGGATGGACGTCCTTGAAGACGATGGGCTCCAGCTCGATGGCCGGCCCGCCCTGCCGCTCGAGACCGTCCAGCACCGCCTTGCGGAACCGCCACTCGACGGCGGGGTGGATGGCCGTGCACTTCTCCTTGATGAACGCCTGCACGCGCGTGTTGAGCTGGTCGACGCTGCGCTTGACGGCCATGGCGAACAGCGGCAGCACCTCGTCCAGCAGCGGCACGTCGGCGGCCGAGAACACGTCGGGGGTCGGCGACTCGAGCGCGATGGTCCCGACGAGCTGGTCCTGGTACCGGAGGGGAGCGACCATCATGCCCCGGATGCCCTTGGCCTGCATGGCGTCCTCGATGGCCGTTCGCGGCGCGTAGGTGGCGAGGTCCGGGACGATGAGGGCGCGCTCCCCGCGCGTCGCCCGCTCGAACACCGAGCCGGTGAAGTAGCTCACCCGGTGGTGCTCGGAGTCGGCGAAGATGCAGGAGTGCTCCATGCGCGCGCCGTGATGGAGGGCCAGGACGCGCTCGCCGTCGATGGCGGCCAGGCCGAGCTCGAGGTCGGGGCGGCGGAAGAGCACCCGCAGCGTGTGCTGGAGCGCTCCGAACCGCTCGCCGGACACGATGGACTCCTGGTGGATGAGGTCGCGGCGGACGGCCGACACCGCCTCCTCGTTCGTGACGTCCAGCCCGCGCCAGACGGCGAACCCGGTGATGGCGAAGCGCTCGGGCGGCAGGAGGCGCACCAGCTCCTCCAGCCCCACCGGCTCGCATCCGAGACGCTCCTGCATGGCCGGGGACAGGGCCGGCGCCGGCCCGATCGTGCTCACCTCGACGAAGCGCGAGTCGAAGTCCATCTTGAAGTAGCGGTCGAGGCCGTCCTCGGGATCGGTCACGGCCAGGACCAGGGGATACCCCTCCGCGAGCTCCACGCCGTAGACGCGCTCGAGGATCAGCGCGTAGGCCTCCTGCACGAGGACGCGCAGCGCCGCCGGCAGCTCGACGTTGACCCGTCCCCGCATGGACCCGTCGGGGGCCCGGAGCTCGCGCTCGAAGCGCGCCGTCCCGTGGATCACCTGGAACTGGAAGGGCACGAGGGCCGCGCCGTACTCCTGGTCCGACGAGGCCGGCGAGAAGACGGCGCTCATGAGGTCGCGCACCAGCTCCCGGTGCCGATCCAGCACCCCGAGGTCGTCGATGGGCTGGGCCAGCTCCGGCGCCTGGCGGGCGCGCTCGAGCAGCGTGCGCCCCACCGGGACGTGGATGCCGTCCCCCCGCGCCACCAGGTCCTCCCAGTACCGGATCAGGGGCCCGAGCGACAGGGTGCACGAGATCGGGAACTTGCCGTTACGGTGGGCCTCCCGCGCGGCGCCGACCTCCGTGAACGGGAGCAGGGGGTTCATGTCCATGGGGTCCACCTCGGCCTTTGGGATGCCCGGCGGGGTCGGGCCGATTCCGGCCGGTCCGGCGCCGGGACCTCAGTGTAGCAGACCCCCAAGCGCCCCCCGGCTCGGGTAGAATCGGCGCGTGCTCTCGGCCGTCGTCTCCGCGCTCCACGTGCTGGCCCTCGGCATCGGCCTGCCGGCCGTGTTCCTGCGCGGCCGGGCCCTGAAGGGACGGCTGGACGCCGCGGGGCTGGGACGGCTGTTCGCGGCCGACAACGTCTGGGGCCTGGCGGCCGTGCTCTGGATCGCCACCGGCCTCTACCGGGCCTTCGGCGGGCTCGAGAAGGGGACGGCGTTCTACCTCGGCTCGCACCTGTTCTGGACCAAGCTCGGCCTGTTCGGCCTGCTGGTCGGGCTCGAGGTGTGGCCCATGGTCACCTTCATCCGGTGGCGGCGGCAGCTCGGGCGGGGCCAGACGCCCGACGTGTCCCGGGCGCGCGCGCTCCACCGCGTGACCCACGCCGAGATGGCGCTGGTGGTGATCATCGTGTTCGTGGCCGCCTTCATGGCCCGTGGGTTCGGCGCCGCTCGCTGAATCGACCCCGCCCCGCACCAGGAGGAACGCACCCGTGAAGATCACCGACGTCAGCCTGACGCTGTTCGCCTGGGAGAACATCCCCGTCACGCAGTACGGCCGCCACACCGGCGCGTTCGGGGGGGTGAGCCAGCTCGGCCTGCTGCGCCTTCGCACCGACGAGGGCGTGGAGGGGCACGCCTTCCTCGGCTCCGCCATGCGCGGGGCGCATCTCGACGGCCAGTCGCTGATCCAGGCGCTGAAGCCGCTGCTGCTGGGCCAGGACCCGCTCGAGCGCGAGCGGCTCTACCAGGCCATGTGGCACCGCAGCCGCCAGACCACCTATCGCGCCATCGGCGCCGCCGACGTGGCCCTCTGGGACATCGCGGGCAAGGTGGCGGGGCTGCCCATCCACCGCCTGCTCGGCTCCTACCGCGACCGCGTCCCCGCCTATGCCAGCTCCGCCGTGCTGGCGGGGCCGGAGGCCTACGCGGCCGAGGCGACCCGCTTCCAGGCCGAGGGCTGGACGGCCTACAAGATCCACCCGCCGACGGACCCGGTGGTGGACATCGAGGTCTGCCGCGCCGTGCGGCGAGCGGTGGGCGACCGGTTCACGGTCATGCTCGACTCCACGTGGGCGTACCAGTACCCCGAGGCCCTGCGCGTGGGCAAGGCCGTGGAGGCCCTCGGCTTTTACTGGTACGAGGACCCGCTGGCCGACGACGACCTGCTGAGCTACGTCAAGCTCAAGCAGCACCTCGCCATCCCGATCCTGGCCACCGAGTACGCGCCGGGCGGCTTCACGGCCTTCGCCCCCTGGCTCGTGCAGCAGGCCACCGACTTCCTCCGGGGCGACGTCGCCGTCAAGGGCGGCATCACGGCGCTCGTCAAGGCCGCGCACCTGGCCGAGGCGTTCCACATGAACTTCGAGATCCACCACGGCGGCAACTCGCTCAACAACGTGGCGAACCTGCACGTGACGGTGGCCATCCGGAACTGCGAGTTCTTCGAGGTGCTGCTGCCGCACGGCGCCCAGAAGTACGGGCTCGCCCAGGACATCGAGGTCGACCCGCAAGGGCTCGTGCACGCGCCGACCGGCCCCGGGCTCGGAGCGGCCATCGACTTCGACCTGGTGGAGCGGAAGAAGACCGCCGTCCTGTCCTGACGGCTCCGCCGCCTCCGCCCGCGGTGCCCGCCCGCCGCCCGGCGGCGGCAGTCATCGGCCGGTCGGTGGCGCCGCCCGGTGGATCGGGAAGGCCGGGGGGATGATGCGCTCCACGGGCGCGCCGTCCCAGCGCCACGCCGGGACGTGCCGCCAGTACTCCCGCGTGGCCTCGCGGGCTCCCGCGTACACCTCCGCCTCGTCGTGGCGCACGAGCCGCCCCCCCGCCACGAGCCGCTGGCCGTCCACGAACACCGTGTCCACGTCCCGCCCGGTGGCCCCGTCGACCAGGGCCTTGATGGGGTCGTCGTAGACGCCGGCGCCGAGGTGGTCGAGCCGGATCAGCAGGATGTCGGCCTTGGCGCCCGGCGCGAGGCGCCCGAGGTCGTCCCGGCCGAGGAACCGGCATCCGCCCAGGGTGGCGGCGGTGTACACGTCGCGCGGCAGCCCCGCCTGGTAGTTGCCGTCGGCGACCTTGGCCAGGATGGAGGCCCAGCGCAGCTCGGCGACCATGTCCATCGGGTAGGTGTCGGTGCCGAGGGCCAGCGTCACCCCGGCGTCCAGGTAGCGCTGGAACGAGTGGAGCGTCATCGCCATCTTGGCGTACTTGTACGGGCAGTGGCCGACGGTGGCGCCGCGCTCGGCCAGCACGCGCAGGTCGTCGCCGAAGGCATAGCGGGACCAGGGATGGGCGGTGGTGAACACGCCGTGGCCCACCAAGGTGCGCTCGTCCAGGAAGCCGATGTCGGCCAGGTACCGGATCGGGGTCGCCCGGTGCTCGTCGAGGATCCGCTGGAACTCGACGAGGTTGCCGCCGGCGTGGGTGTGGACGGGGACGCCGAGCCCACGCGCCGCCTCCTTGGCCGCGCGGAGGAGGGGCTCGGTGCACGTCTCGACCTGCGCCGGGTTCAGGAGCCCGCGCAACCGGCCGCCCGCCGCGCCGTCGTGCCGCTCGACGAAGGCCACCGCCTCGGCGAGCCCCCGCGTGCCGGCCGCGGCGTCCTCGTCGTAGCCGAGCCGCCCGCGGGCGTCCATGAACGTGTTGCGGTCCCGGAAGGACGGGCCGCCGTAGACGCGCACGCCGAGCTCGTCGACCAGGCGGACGTAGCCCTCCCAGTCCCCGCGCAGCCCCCCCACGTCGATGACCGTGGTCGTGCCCTGCAGCAGGGCGTGCAGGAACACGTACCGGCGCAGCGCCGCCACCGCCGCGGGGGGCGGCGGCGTCATCCGGCCCCGGAGCGGCGCGGCGAAGCTCATGTAGTTGGCCGTCCGGTAGTCGTTCTTGGCCATGTCGAGCAGGAGGTAGTCGCCGCCGCTGCCCGCGGTGTGCACGTGGGTGTTGATGAAACCAGGCGACACCAGCATGCCGCGGGCCGACAGCCGGACGTCGGCGGGCCCGGGGTACGGGCCGCCGGCGTGCACGATGCGGTCGCCCTCGAACACGACGCTGCCGGCCTCGAACACCTCGTGGCCGTCGCCGGTGTGGGCGACGACCCAGCCGTCCTCGATGAGCGTCCTCACGGGGCGGCGTCGGGCTCGACGTCGCGGGCCCCCGCGGTGCGCTGGCGGTAGTCGGCGGGGATCGCGCGCCCGGCGTCCAGGTACGCGCGGCGGACGGCCTCGACGTTGGGGCCGAAGATGCCCCGCCGGTTCTCGCGCGCCCACTCGTTGGACGTGCGGAGGCTGTCCACCGAGCCCTGGAATCGCGGCATCACGTAGCGCGCGAACAGCTCGTAGCTGCGCAGCGTCTGCTCGCGGGTGGCCCACTCGTGGGCGCGGAACAGGAGTCCGCCGAAGCCGCCCCGCGTGTAGCCCTGGAGGCGCTCGATGCCCGCCACCACCGTGTCGGGCGTGCCGACGAGCGTCGTGCCCATCCGCACGCCGTCCCGGAGCGGGTCGTCGGCGCGGCCCGGCGGCCGGCCGAGGGTCTCCTCGAAGTAGGTGACGGTCTCGTGCCGCTCGCCCCGGTGGACCTCGCGCAGCGCCTGCTCGTCGTCGGCGGCGACGTGGACGTTGACCACCAGCCGCCAGCCGCGCCGGTCCATGCGCCGGCCGTGGCGGGCGGCCGCCTCCTCCGCGATCTGCCACTGCCCGGCGAGGCCCTCGGGGCCGCCGGGCAGGCCGGCGCCGAGGGACAGGACGCCGATCCCGTGCTTGCCCGCCGCCGCCACGCCGAAGGGTGTGATGGTGCTGGCCACCGCGACCAGGAAGTGCGGGTCGGTGTAGGGCCGGAGGTGGAGGCGAGCGTCGCGCAGCTCGAACCAGTCGGTCTTCATCGTGACGGGCTCGGGCGAGCGCAGGAGCTGCATGATCGCGTCCAGCGCCTCCTCCATGCGCGGGCGCTGGGACACCGGCTCGATCCCCATCATGTAGGCGTCGGAGACGAGCGCCCCCGGCCCGCAGCCCAGCATCGCCCGGCCCCGTGTCATGTGGTCGAGGAGGACGAAGCGGTTGGCCACCATCAGCGGGTGGTGATACGGCAGGCTGGTCACCCCGGACCCGAGCATGATGTGGCGCGTGCGCTCGGCGGCCGCCGCGATGAAGACCTCGGGGGCGGCGATGGTCTCCCAGCCCGCCGAGTGGTGCTCCCCCACCCACACCTCGTCGTAGCCGAGATGGTCGAGCCACTCGATGAGCTCCATGTCGCGTCCCAGCGCGAGCGTCGGGTTCTCGCCGACCCGGTGGAACGGCGCGAGGAAGATGCCGAACCGCATGCCCTTGTGAGCCATGGCCTCTCCAAGCCTCGCCGGTGGTCCGGACGGACCGCCCGGTCGGGATTCGTCCAGCACGTGATTATGACGAGGCGCCGGGCGGGCGGCAAGCCGGCCGCCCGGCGCCGTCCATCGGGTGACCAGGCCCGGCAGCGGGTGCAACTGGTGGGCGGGGGGTGACGATTTCGAGGCACCGGTGACAGAACGTGTCCCAGGAGCCCGCCGGGAGCGGCCCCGGCGTAGCGCTTCGGGCCTCCGATCCCGGGTTGGCGCGCCTCCCGGGGGCGCCATCCGGCAGGAGCGGGTCGGCACGCGATCTGGAACCCGATGCCCGGGCGCCGCCCGTCCGGCCCGAGGCGGCCCCGTCCGGCCCGGAGAGGCCGCCCTTGGGGATGCCCCGAACCGTCTCGCTGGTCGCTCCGCTCGACGAGGCGCCGACCGCGGCGGCGCTGGCCCCGGCGACGCGCGTCGCCGGCGCGGCGCCGCGCCGGCGCCACCCCACGCGCACGACCGACGAAGGGACGGGCGCCCCCCGGACCGCACCCCGACGGCGCGGCACGGGACTCGACCCGCATCCCGCCGGGCGCGCCTGCCGCCGAGTCGGCCAGTGAAGCGTCCCCTGAGCCTCCGGTCCCTGCTGCTCTGCCTCACCGGCATCGCCATCGTGGTGGTCACGCTGTCGGGGCTCGCCATCGACCTCCACGAGCGGAGCTTCGCCGCCACCCAGCGCCTGTCGGAGCAGAGCGCGCGGCGGGCGGAGGCGGCCGTTCCCCTGCTGCTCGACTCCATCGTCACCGGGGACCTGGCCCGGGCCACGCGGGTCCTCGAGACCCTGAACGAGGACCAGACGTGGAGCGCGGTCACGCTCTACGACGGTCCGGGTGGGCGCGTGCTGGTCGACGCGACGCCGTCGCGGGCCCAGCCCGCTCCGGTCCCGGCATGGGTCCGGAGCCTCCTCCCCGTGCGCGTCCAGAGCCACCACGTCCCCCTCGAAGCCGGCCCGGTGGTCGCCGGGACCCTCGTCGTGACGCCCTCGCTGGAGAGCCTCGAGGCCGAGCGGTGGAAGGAGATCCGCGCCATGCTGGCCGTGACGGGCGCCCTGCTCGCCACGCTCCTGTGCCTGGTCCACGTCATCCTCGCCCGCGGCCTGCACCCCATCCGGATCCTCGGCGAGACGGCCGCCCGGTTCGGCCAGGGCGACCTGTCGGTCCGCATGCCGGAGACACGGTTCCGGGAGGTGTCCACCACCGTCCAGGCCTTCAACAGCATGGCGGACAGTCTGGAGCGCGCGCTCCACGAGGCGCGCACCCACCAGCGGCGGCTCGAGGCGCTCCTGGAGGTGAGCGGGGAGCTGGCCCGCGACCAGTCGCTCCCCTCGGTCCTGGCCCGCATCGGGGACGCCTGCTGCCGGCTCGTCAGCACGGACAGCGTGGGGTTCCGCCTCGTGGAAGGCGACGAGCTGGTGGTGGTGGGCACGGGCGGCGACGGCCGCGAGGTGCTCCTGACCCCACGGCTCAGGATCGGGCAGAGCCTGAGCGGCGTGGTGGCCGCGACCGGGCAGCCCCTGCTCGCCTGGGACCCCGGCAACGACCCCCGTGTGCTCCCCGCCCACGCGCAGGCCATGCGCCGCCTGGGCTACCGGGCGTTCCTCGGCGTCCCCGCCCGGATCGGCGACCGGGTGGTGGGTGTGCTGAACCTCCTGACGTGCCGCCCGGAGGGGTTCACGCCGGAGGACGTGCAGATCGCCAGCGCCTTTGCCGCGCACGCCGCCGTCGTCATCGAGAACAACCGCCTGCTCCACGAGACGCAGCGCGCCTACGAGGAGCTGACGCAGACGCAGGGCCAGCTCGAGCAGGTGCAGAAGATGGAGGCGATCGGGCGCCTGGCGGGCGGCGTCGCCCACGACTTCAACAACCTGCTGACCGTGATCCTGGGCCGTGCCGAGCTCACCCGGGCGCAGCTGCGGCCCGAGGACCCGCTGCACCGCAACGTCGACCTGATCCATCGCACGGCGGGCCGAGCCGCCGAGCTCACCCGCCAGCTCCTGGCCTTCAGCCGCAAGCAGGTGCTGGAGCCCGTCGTGCTGGACCTGAGCGCCGTGACGATGGACATGCGGGACATGCTGCGACGCATGATCGGCGAGGACATCACGCTGGTGACCACCCTCGATCCCGGCCTCGGCTGCGTGCAGGCGGACCGGGGGCAGATCGAGCAGGTGATCCTCAACCTGGTGGTGAACGCCCGGGACGCCATGCCTCACGGCGGACGGCTCACCCTGGAGACGCGGAACGTCCTGCTGGGGGCTCCGGAGGCCCGGCGGCTGCCGGGCATCCGTCCGGGCCCGGCCGTCATCCTGGCCGTGAGCGACACCGGCGTCGGGATCCCGCGCGAGATCCTGGACCGGGCCTTCGAGCCCTTCTTCACCACCAAGGAGCCCGGCAAGGGGACGGGGCTCGGCCTGGCCATGGTCTACGGCATCGTCAAGCAGAGCGGCGGCGACATCGAGGTGGAGAGCACGCCGGGGGCGGGCACGACCTTCCGCGTCTATCTGCCGCTCGTCGACGCCGCGGCGCCGGCGGCCGAGCGAGAACCGGGCGCGGCGGCCGCCCGGGGGAGCGAGACCATCCTCCTCGTGGAGGACGAGGAAGCCGTGCGGGAGCTGGCGCGCGACATCCTGGAGGTCAACGGGTACACCGTGCTGGAGGCGACGAACGCCGGCGAGGCCCTCCTCGCCTGCGAGCGTCACCCCGGACCGATCCACCTGATGCTGACGGACGTGGTGATGCCCCGGTTCGGGGGCCCGGAGCTGGCCGAGCGGCTGACCCCCACGCGGCCCGAGATGCGCGTGCTGTACATGTCGGGCTACACGGACGACGCCATCGTCCGGCAGGGCGCCCTGACCCCCGACAGCGCCCTCGTCCAGAAGCCGTTCACGCCCGCCGTGCTGGCGCGGCGGGTGCGCGAGCGGCTCGACGGAGGAGCGCGCCCCGGCGAAGCGGCCCCGGCCGCCCGCGCCTGAGGCGGCCGCGCCCCGGGCACCGGCCCCGCGCCGGGGGCGTCACCGGGTCAGGTCGACCAGCACCTTCATCACCGGCCCGCCCCGGAGGGCCTCTTCCATGCCTTGCTGAAGGGCCTCGAGGGGAATCCGGCGGCTCACGAGCGGCGCCACCGCCACCTGGCCGCCGGCGGCCAGGCGGATCGCCTCCTCCCAGTCCTGCCGGGCGTAGAGGCGGCTACCGTGCATGCTCAGCTCGCGGGCGAACATCGGGTAGAGATTCACCGGCATGGGCTCGACGTGGATGGCCACGATGCTCACCGTGCCCCACACGCGGACGACGTCGGTCATGATGCGGACGGCCGCGGGGTTGCCCGTGACCTCGAACGCCACGTCCACCCCGTCGCCGCCCGTCCACTCGTGGGCGAAGCGCACGGGGTCGGCGTCGGGACCGATGGCGTCCAGGCCGAGCTCGCGGAGCAGGTCGATCCGGAACGGGTTCACCTCGCTCACGACGACACGAGCCCCGCGCTGCCGGCAGACCTGGGCGATCAGGGCCCCGATGGGGCCGCCCCCCAGCACCAGCACGGCGTCGCCGGGCTTGACGCCGGCCCGGGCCACGTCGTGGGTGGCGACGGCCAGGGGCTCGATCATGGCGGCCTGGTCATCGTCCAGGGCATCGGGGACCTTCAGCAAGCGGTCGGCCGGGACCGCCCAGTATTCCTGCATGCCGCCGGGCGCATCCACGCCCAGCACCTTCAGCCGGTAGCAGAGGTACGAGGCGCCGATCCGGCACGCCCGGCATTCCCCGCAGACCTGGAGCGGCTCGACCACGACCCGGTCGCCGGCGACCACTCCGCTTCCACGCGGGGCCTCCACGACCTCGGCGACGGTCTCGTGACCGATGATGCCGCCCCGGGGCACGCGGTGATCGAGGTGGCCCTGGAAGATGTGCAGGTCCGTGCCGCAGATGCCGACCCGACGCACTCGCAGGAGAACCTCGCCCCTCGCCGGCACAGGCGGCGGCGCCGTCCCCGTCCGGAACGACCCCGCGCCCTCGTAGAAGGCCGCGCGCATCACGGCGCCGGCGCCAGGCGACGCGGGGCGAACGAGCTCTGAGCGGGTGAACGCGCCATGGTCGGGTCCCGGTGTCGGCCCATGATGCCGGGGGGCCGCCGGCCCAGTCAAGTCGCGGCCCGCCCGGCGGTTGACGGGCTCGGCAGACTGCCCGATCATGCGGGGGTGCCCGGCGACCCGCTGACCGCCATCCGCGAGCGCACGCAGAGCAATCTCTTCTGGCGCCACCTCGGGGTGGAGGTCGACGACGCGGGGGAGGGCTGGGTCCGGCTGCGGGTCACCGTGCGTGACGAGCTGCGCAACGGCCCGGGGGCGCCGCTGCACGGCGGGGTGCTGTCCGCCCTCGTCGACATGGCGGTGGGCGGCGCCCTCGCGACCACGCAGGAGCGCGCCGGGGGTGGCGTGGATCAGACCACGCTGGACCTCAACGTCAGCTTCCTCTCGGCGGCGACGACGGGGCCCGTGCTCGCGGAGGCGCGGCTCCTCCGGCGCGGGCGCTCCATCGCCTTCGGCGACGTCCGGATCACGGACGAGGCCGGCCGCGTCCTGGCCGTGGGCCGGGCCACCTACATGATCCTGGCGCCCCGCCCCGCCAGCCCCTAGGCCGGGCGACGCCCGCGGGAGGCCGTGATGCGCGGAGTGGTGTTCCTCGGCGACCGGAAGCTCGAGCTGCGCGAGTTCCCCGACCCCACGCCCGGCCCAGGCGAGGTGGTCATCGCCATCAAGGCGTCGGGCATGTGTGGCAGCGACCTGCACGCCTACCGGCGGCCGGCCGGCGAGACGGCCGCCGCCCTCGGCCTCGGCGGCCCCGGCGACCCGGTGATCGCCGGGCACGAGCCCTGTGGCGTGGTGGTGGCGCGGGGGCCGGGCGTGCCCGACGGCGAGGCGCCCGTCGGCCAGCGAGTGATGAACCACCACTACCAGGGCTGCGGGCTCTGCCGGCACTGCCGGGTCGGCTGGTCGCAGCTCTGTCGCCGCGGCATCGTCGTGTACGGGGTGACCGGGCATGGCGGGCACGCCCACTACCTGAAGGCGCCGGCGCGCACTATGGTCCCGCTGCCGGACGAGCTCACCTTCGAGGAGGGCGCCGCCATCTCGTGCGGGACGGGCACCGCGTGGGGCGCGCTGAGGCGCCTCGAGGTCTCGGGCCGTGACACGCTGGCGGTGTTCGGCCAGGGGCCGGTGGGGCTGTCGGCCACCCTCCTGGGGCAGGCCATGGGTGCGCGGGTCGTGGCGGTGGACGTGTCGCCCGAGCGCCTGGCCCTGGCCCGCGAGCTGGGGGCCGATCACGTGCTCGACCCGCGGCAGACGGATCCGGTGGCCGCGATCCGGGACCTGACCCACGGCGAGGGCGCGGAGGCGACGCTGGACTGCACCGGCCATCACGACGGCCGGGTGGCGGCGGTGCGGAGCGCCGGCACGTGGGGTCGCGTGGGCTTCGTGGGCGAGGGCGGGACCGTCACGCTCGACGTGTCGCGCGAGCTCCTGCGCAAGCAGCTCACCGTCCACGCGTCGTGGACCTTCAGCGCGGTGGGCCAGGGGGAGTGCGCCCGCTGGATCGCCGACCGGAAGCTCCCGCTCCACCGCCTTTTGACCCACCGCTTCCCGCTCGACGACGCCGAGGCCGCCTACCGCCTCTTCGACACCCAGACCACGGGCAAGGGCGTCTTCGCCCTCTAGGGCGCGGGCGCCCTGCCGCCCCGGGGAGGTACGACCATGGAGCTCTACGACGTGCTGCGCACGACGTTCGCCGCGCGGGAGTTCACGGGCGAGCCGCTGCCCGACGGCGTGCTGGCGCGGATCCTCGAGCACGCGCGCTTCGCGCCGAGCGGCGGCAACCGACAGGGGTGGCGGGTGATCGTGGTGCGCGAGTCCCGGACCCGCGAGGCCCTGGCGCGCCTGACCGCGCCCGCCGCCCGGCGCTACGCGGCGCAGGTCCAGGCCGGGGAGAACCCGTGGAACCCCGTCGTGCCCACCAAAGTCGACGCCGCGACGATCGAGCGGACGCCGGTGCCGGCGCGGCTGACCGAGCCCGTCCTCAAGGCGGCGGTGGTGCTGGTGGTCTGTGTCGACCTGACGGTCGTCGCGGCCATGGACCAGTACCTCGACCGAGTGGGGGTGGTGGGCGGCGCGTCCGTGTATCCGTTCGTGTGGAGCGTCCTCCTGGCCGCCCGCCAAGAAGGGTTCGGGGGGACCATCACGACCCTGGCGGTGTCCCAGGAGCCGGCGCTCCGCGAGCTCCTCGGCATCCCGCCGCACGTCGCGGTGGCCGCGATCGTGCCTCTCGGCCGTCCCGTGAGACAGCTGACCAAGCTCCGCCGCATGGCCGTTGCCGAGTTCAGCGTGCGGGAGCGGTGGGGCGGCCCGCCGCTGGTCGCGCCGAGCGTCTAGG
>Ga0187892_10004138_pt1 | contig 24891 bp, 19 predicted proteins | sample MA1701073metaG_FD_139345 | JGI IMG/M metagenome (GOLD analysis project Ga0187892, IMG submission 139345) | Bio-ooze microbial communities from a basaltic lava cave in the Kipuka Kanohina Cave System on the Island of Hawaii, USA - MA170107-3 metaG ... | reverse complement strand
CGACCGCCAGGTTGCCCTGGGCGTCGCCGAGGACGAAGTTGAACCAGCCTGCGTGCCCGGCGCGGCGGGCCTCGGCGAGCGCCGCCTTGAGCGAGTCCTGGTAGAGCATGTGGGTGAGGAGCGCGTAGCTCGGGATGCCGACGTTGGGGGCGTCGATCCCGACCTGGCCGCCCCACGTCCAGCAGAGCGCCAGGCCCGCGGAGTTGAGTCCCGCGCCGATCCAGAGACCCGGGTAGGCGTAGCCCAGGACGCTCGGCCCTTCGGAGCGCTTCCAGTAGAGCATCTGGGCCCAGCCGTAGACGCTCAGCATCCAGTCCCAATTCTGGCCCACGTACGTCTGCCCGTCGCGCGTGTCGGGAGGCCCGGCGGCCAGGGCGGTGCACTTTTCGACTTTCGGGATGAACTTCGCGTGGCCGATTTCCTCGTGGAGGTTGATGAGCGTCACCTCCTCCACGCGGAGTCCCGTCCCCTCCGCGATGCCTTCGATCTCGTCGGCGACGACGGGCGAGAACCCCCGGACCTTCTTCAGCACCGCGTCCGCGTAGCGCATCATGGGCTCGCGGCCGAGCTTCTTCTCCGCCGGCTTGTAGATTTCTTGCTCGAGGAACGCGTGGATTTTCTGGCGGAACTTCTGGCCGTACAGGCGGCCTCGCTCCCGGGGCGAGCCCTCGATCCGGGTGAGGGTGGCGTCGTCGACTTTCGGGATGTCCTGACGCGCCCATGCAATCGACGGAACCGCGGCGACCGCCGCCGCGCCCTTCAAGAACTCTCGACGGTTCATCGTTCTCTCCCTAAGTGCGTCCCGGCAAGGAGGTGATCACCACGGAGGCACGGAGGACACAGAAGAGATCCTTTGGAAGCGTCAGAGAGGATTCTTCTCGGTGCTCTCCGTGTCTCTGTGGTGCGATCGTGTCCATGCTTCCAACAGACTCAATTCACGCCGCGTGGGCGCCGGCGCCCAGTTTCAGACCGATTTCGTTCGCGGTTTCCTTGCACTCGCGGGCCAATTCGGGCAGACGCTCCGGCGGAACCCGGTAAGACGGGCCGCCTACGGAGAGGGCCGCGCGACACAGGCCCAGGGCGTCGAAGACCGGCACCGCCACGGCGTTCAGTCCCGCCTCGAGCTCTCCCACCGCCGAAGACCAGCCGTCGCGCCGAATGCGGTCGAGTTCGGCCCCGAGTTCCGGGCGCGTCGTCAGGGTGCGTTCCGTGTACCGCTCGTAGGGTCCGGGCCCCAGATCGACGCCCGCGAACGCCAGGAAGATCTTGCCCACCGCCGCCGGATGAAGCTTCGTCCGGCGGCCGGTCCAGAACCCGATCCCCACGATGTGCGGGCCGTCCACCTGGGCGACGTTGAGCGCTTCCACGCCTTCAAGGAACGCCAGGTTCACCGTCTCGCCGGTCCGCGCGGCCAGCCGCTCCATGGGGTCGCGGGCGAGGGTGATGATGTCCCGGCCGCTCCACGCCAGAAGGCCAAGTCTCCCGAGCTCGGGGCCGAGCCGGAACATCTTGCTGCCCGGCACACGTTCCAAAAAGCCCCGTACGGCGAGAGTGCCGGCAAGCCTGGAGGCGGTGCTCTTGTGAACTTGCAACAGATCCGCAAGCTGGTTGACGGTGAGCTCGGGGTGCTCAGAGGAGAAAGATCCCAAAAGGAGAAGGACCTTTTCAGCCGTTTGCGAGCTCCTCATGAAGTTGCCATTATGGCAACCAGTTGCCCCTTTGTCAACAAAAAGGACTTGACACCCTGTGAACTCCTTGACAAGAATGAGATTCCGATGAAAATTCGCGCTATCCGAGCCACGCCGGTCAATATTCCCCTGGAACGCCCCTACTACTGGTCCACGGGAATCTACCCCGGGACTTCGAAAACGATCATCGAGGTCGAGACCGACGAGGGTCTGACCGGTCTCGGCGAATCTCCCTCCTGGGATTGCGCGGATACGATCGCCCGGCACCTCGGCCCGCGCCTCGTGGGCCGGGACTCCCTCGACTTCGCCGGCTGCGAGGAACGGTGCGTCCCGGAGACGAGGGTCGTCCAGAACACCGACGACGCCTCGATCCTGAAATCGTACGGCGGGATCGAGATGGCGCTGTGGGACCTGCGCGGCAAGGCCTGCAAGCAGCCGCTCTACAAACTCCTGGGCGGCGCGGTCCGGACGAAGATTTCGTTCACCGAGTATTTCGCGTTCCGGCCGGCCTCGGGCCGCGCCCCGGAAGAGACGACGCCCAAGGCGGTCGCCGCCTACTGCGCCCGGATGCGCGAGGAGCACGGGGCGACCTGCTTCGAGGGAAAGCTGACGCTCGGAGATCCCGAGCTCGAGATCGCCGCCGTGCGGGAGATCCGGGGGGCCGTCGGTCCCGACGCCATGCTCCGCCTGGATGCGAACATGGCCTGGTCGCTGAGCAGCGCCCGCCGCATCCTGCGGGCCATCGAGCCCTACAACGTCCGCAACTACGAAGACCCCGTCGCGACCTTCGACGAGATGGCCAAGCTGCGGCAGCACAGCCCGATCCCGTTCTCGACCCACACGCCCGACCTCCGCGCGGCCGTCCGTCTGGGCGTGCCCGACACGTTCGTCCTGAACCTCGCGGTACTGGGCGGGATCTCGCGGACGCTGAAATTCATCGCGGCCTGCGAGGCCATGGGCGTGGGCTTCTGGTGTTACAGCGGCGACTCGGGCGTGGCCAGCGCCGCGTACCTTCACGTCGTGGCCGCCACGCACTGGATCCACGAGCCCAGCCAGTCCCTCTTCCGGTGGCAGTGCGAGGACGTCATCGAGGAAGGGCCGTTCAAGCCGCGGAACAACATCCTCGAGGTCCCCCAGGGGCCGGGACTGGGCGTGACGCTCTCGCCCGCCGGGTTGCGCCGGTGCCACGAGCGCTTCCGCTCCGAGGGTCCCTACGACCACTATCACGACCCCCAGGCGCCCGGGAAGATGCGGCGCCTCCCGCTCCACTAGGTCAGTCTCTGTGATTCTTGAGCTCGGGATGCACCACAAAGACACGAAGGGCACAAAGGAAGACTTGGGAATGGCCCTTCAAAACGGGATCCTTTGTGCCCTTTGTGTCTTTGTGGTGAAAAACATTCTCCGACGTACTTAGGGGGTCCGTGTGACGCCGATCAAGTACGACCTGCCCCTTTACGCCCTGGCGAGCGAAGAGGGAATCGAGCGCATCCACGAGGCATCGCTCAAGATCCTGTCCGACTTCGGCCTCGAGTTTCGGGATGAGGATTGCCTGGAGGTCCTGAAGAAGAACGGCGCCGACGTGAAGGGGCAGATGGTCCGCTTCGACCCGGCGCTGGTCCTGTCCTTCCTCTCGAAGGCGCCCTCGACCTTCACCCAGTTGGCGCGCAATCCCGACCGCAACATCACCCTCGGCGACAACAGCATGGTCTTCTCCCCGGTCTACGGCCCGCCCTACGTGTTGGACCGGGAAAAAGGGCGCCGCGCCGGGACGCTTCAGGACTTCCAGAATTTCGTGAAGCTCGCCTACATGAGCCCTCACCTTCACCACTCGGGGGGGACGCTGTGCGAGCCCCAGGACGAGCCGGTGGAAACCCGGCACATGGACATGGTCTTCAGCCACCTCAAGTTCAGCGACAAACCGTTCATGGGCTCGGTGACGTCGGCGGAAAACGCCGCCGATTCGGTGGCGATGGCCGAGATCGTTTTCGGCAAGGAGGCCATGCGACAGACCCCCGCGCTGCTCTCGCTCATCAACGTGAACAGCCCGCGGCGCTACGATGAGCGCATGCTCTCCGCGCTCAAGGTCTACGCCCGCGCCCGGCAGGCCCTCATCATCACCCCCTTCATCCTGGCCGGCGCGATGGGACCCTGCACGCTCGCGGGGGCCCTGGCCCAGCAAAACGCGGAGGCGCTGGCCGGGATCGTGCTCGTGCAGATGATCCAGCCGGGGTCCCCCGTGGTCTACGGCTCCTTCCTTTCGGCCATCGATCTTCGAAACGGAGCGCCCGTCTTCGGATCGCCGGAAGGTCAGGTCGGCACTTTGGTCAGCGCTCAACTGGCGCGGCGATACAAGCTGCCCGCGCGCACGAGCGGCACCCTCTGCTCCTCCCGGGTCCCCGACGCCCAGGCAGGATTCGAATCGATGATGAGCATGCAGGCGGCGGTCTTCTCGGGCGCCCACTTCGTCCTCCATTCCGCGGGATGGCTGGAATCGGGCCTGGTCGCGGGCTACGAGAAGTTCGTCATGGACTGCGAGATCTTGGGAATGATGCACACCTGGGCACGGGGTTTGGAGGTCTCCGACGACACGCTCGCGATGGAGGCGATCGGCGGCGTCGATCCCGGCGGCCATCACCTGGGCACGGACCACACGATGATGCACTACAAAGGCGCCTTCTACGAGGCGCAGCTTTTCAACTACGAAGCCTTCGAGATCTGGAAACAGAACGGGGCGAAGGATACGTACGAGCTCGCCCACGAGAAGGTCCGGAGCCTTCTTTCCGACTACGAGCCCCCGGAATTCGACAAATCGATCGAAGAAGGTCTGCTCGACTACATGAAGCGTCGGAAGGAAGAAGAAGCCTCGAAGCGCCCTCGGAAATCCAAGGTTTCGGTCTCGTGAACGGCCCGCCCACCTGCGAGGTCGTGGTCGTCGGCGGGGGGATCGCCGGGCTCGCGGCCGCCTGGTCGCTGCGGGATCGGGACGTGGTCCTCCTGGAATCTTCCGACAGGCTCGGGGGGCGGATCAAGTCGGAGCGGCGGGGCGACTACTGGCTCAACTTCGGCGCCCACGTCTTCGGCTCGCCCGAATCGGCGTCGGGACGCGTGCTGTCGGCGCTCGGGGTCACGGCCCGGCCGGTTCCGGGCCGCCTCGCGGCCGTGTCGCTCAACGGCAAGACGGTCGCGAGCGGCGCCGTCGAAACGTTCCCGTTCCGGCTTCCCATGCCTTTCGGTTCCCGCTGGGCGCTCGTCAAGGCGGGGCTCCGACTGCGGCGGGCCGTGCGAAAGTACGCGGCCATCGCCGCCCCGCGCGACGGCGAGCCGCCCGCCGAGCGCCAGAAGCGCATGCTCGAATTCCTCGACGACGGCCCCTTCACCGATTTCATCGGTCCGCTCCCGGAAGACGTCGACGTCCTCTTCCGCTCGACCTTGACTCGCTCCTCGGGCGATCCGGAGGACCTGTCCGCGGGGTACGGCATCGGTTACTTCCATCTGGTGTGGAATCGCTCCGAGGGGCTTTCCCGCAACATCATCGGGGGCTCCGGCTCGGTGATCGAGGCGTTCGCCCAGGCCCTCTGCGGTCGCGTGCGAACCGGCGCCCGCGCCACGGCCGTCTGGCGCGAGGGAGAGGGCGTTGGAGTGCGATACGTCGAGGCAGGCCAGGAGCGCGAGCTCCGCGCCAGAGCCGCCGTCGTCGCCACGCCGGCCTACGCGACCCGGACCCTCGTCCAGGGCCTCCCTCCCGACACCGCCGCCGCGCTCGAGGCGATCCCCTACGGCCCGTACGTCGTCGGCGCGATCCTCACGCGCGAGCAGGGTCCGATGCCGTGGGACGACCTCTACGCCCTGGCGACGCCCAAGCGCTCGTTCAGCATGCTTTTCAACACCGCGAACGTGCTGCGCGGCCCCGACGTGCCGCGCAAGCCCGGCGGCAGCCTGTTCGTCTACGCGGCGGCGGGATTCGCCCGCCGGCTGGCCGGCCTCCACGACGCGGCGGTCACGGAGCGCTTCCGCGCGGACCTCTGCGAGCTCTACCCGGAGCTCAGCGACATCATCGAGGAAATCGTGATCCAGCGGTGGGAGCGCGGCCTGCCCTACCCGCGCCCGGGCCGCAGCCGCCTCCAGCCGGCGCTGACCCGCTCCCTCGCGCCGATCCACCTCGCCGGCGACTACCTCGGCACCTGGTACACGGAAACCGCGGTGCAGACGGCCCTCGACGCGGCGGCGGCGATCCGCCGGCAGCTCGAGAGATGACAATGTCGCGTCGCTATTTTGCCGCGCCGCGGGGAGGACATGCCGGGCGAGGCGCGCCGCCGGCGGGTGGGCGAGAAGCTCTGGGCGCTCCTCATGCTCGAGGCGTGGCTGCGGGTCTTCGTGGACGGTCGGGGGCGCCGCCCGGGAGGGACGGCGCGATCTGCGTCCGCTGCGGCACGGACAGCAAGTACAAGGACCGGACGGGCGGGATCTGCCCCGGCTGCCGCAAGCCGTTCGCCTTCGAGCCCCGGGAGGGATCGCCTCTCACCGACAAGGCCTTCAAGACGAGGCAAGAAGAGTTTCTAGAATTCTTGACATTATTCTAGATAAGCGATAGGGTGAACTGCATGAAGGACGTCAAAGTGGGCACGGCGATCGACGCCGAGCTCCTCCGGCGGGCCAAGACCTGTGCCGCCCGCCGCGGCAAGAAGCTGCACGAGGTCTTCGAGGAGGCGCTGCGCCTTTACCTGGCGCAGGAACCCGACGCGGCTCAGGTCGGGAGCATCCGGGATTCCTGGGCGGCGCTCAAGGTGAAACCCAGGGACCTGAAGCAATTGATGGTCGCCCCCCTCTGGTATGAAACTGAGTGACCTGCCGCGGGGCTCCACCGTTTTTGTCGACGCGAACATCTTCCTCTACTACCTCCACGGGGCCTCGTCCGAATGCCGCGCCTTCGTGGCGGCTTGCGAGCGGGGAGACTTTCGGCCCGTCTCGTCGGCGGAGACGCTGATCGAAGTGGCGCACCGGGCGATGCTCGCCGAAGCGGTCCGGAAGGGTTTGGCCACGCCCAAGTCAGTACTCAGAAGGCTCAAAGAAAAGCCTGAGATTCTCGAACACCTTTCGGAGTACAGGCTGCACGTTCGCCGGATTCAGGCGCTTCTGACGAGCCTCATCCCGACCACGCCCGAACTCTTGCAGCGCGCGCTGGATCTGGGGGCGGGAGTGCACCTCCTGCTGCGAGACTCCCTGGTGGCGGCGGCGCTCGAGGCCTCGGCGACCCGGCGGCTGGCCACCGCGGATCGGGATTTCCTCCGTGTCACAGACCTCGAAGTCTTCGCGCCTTCCGACATCCGGATAGGGAGCGGGACGTAGGGGGATCACTCCCAGCGAGGGAAGAAAGCCAGGACGCGCACCGAGGCGGGGAGGTCCGGGTTGAAGAGCCGGTTGTGCCAGTAGGTGGCCTGGTAGGCGGGGGCGTGGGGGAAGAGCTCGGACACCGAGCACGGGAGCCGGTAGGCGTCCCCGAAGTGGAGCACGCATTCGCGTTCTTCGGCCAGGGTATTCGCGACGGCGGAATCGGCTCCGAAAAGAGCCGTCAACGTGTCGGAAAACTCGTCGGAGTACTGGTAGTAGGTCGACGAAAGGAGCCGGATCGCCGCCTCGTAGCGCTCGCGGGGGTCGTGCGTGCGGCGGGCGATGTGGCGGAACTCGTCGCCGTCGGCGGCGGGCTCCCTCCGGACGAGGAGCACCGTGACCGCGGGCGCGATCACCGACCCGTCCGCGCGGGCGACCTGCGGGCGGATCTCGGGCCCCGGCCTCCCCCCCTCCTGCCGCATCGCCTGCCGCCGCACGCGGCACTGCCAGTCCAGGAACTGATCACTGGCGCGCTGGATCACTGTCACGCTTCACACGAAGACCGAAATCTTTTCCTCCGGTGTTCCAATCCGCAATCCGAAATCCGCGATTAGAACAGGCCCACGACGTTGCCCGCGTCGTCCAGGTCGCCCTCGCAGGCCCGGCTCACCTTGGGGAGGCCCGGCATCGTCATGATCTCCCCGCAGATGACGACCACGAACTCCGCCCCCGCCGCCAGCCGCACGTCCTTGATCGGTACCACGTGCCGCGACGGCGCCCCGCGCAGGAGCGGGTCCGTCGAGAACGAATACTGGGTCTTCGCGATGCAGACGGGCAGGCGGCCGTATCCCGCAACCTGGTATTCCTTGAGCCGCGAGCGGATCTTCGTGTCGGCGATCGCCTCGCTCGCTCCGTAGATCTTCGTGACGACTTTCGCGATCTTCTCCCAGAGCGTATCGCCGTCCTCGTACACGTACGTGCACCCCGGGCGCGAGGCGTCGATCAGCTCCACGGCTTTTCGGGCCAGCTCCTCGGCCCCTTTGCCGCCTTCCAGCCAGTGTTCCGCGAGGACGGTCTGCACCCCGTGAGCCGCCACCCGCCGGGTCAGAAGCTCGATCTCGCTGGCGGTGTCGTGATCGAACCGGTTGACCGCCACGAGACACGGGAGGCCGTAGTTCTGCCGCACGTTGTGGATGTGCCGCTCCAGGTTCGCGATCCCCTTGTCCAGCGCCTTCAGGTCTTCCTTCTCGAGGTCGCCCTTCTCCCCGCCGCCGTGGTACTTGAGCGCCCGCGCCGTCGCGACGACGACCGCCAGGGACGGCGACAGCCCCGCCTTCCGGCACTTGATGTCGATGAATTTCTCCGCGCCGAGGTCCGCGCCGAACCCGGCTTCCGTGACCACGTAATCGCCCAGCTTCAGCGCCGCCTGCGTGGCGATCACGGAATTGCAGCCGTGGGCGATGTTCGCGAACGGGCCGCCGTGGATGAAGGCGAGGTTGTTCTCGAGCGTCTGGACCACGTTGGGCTTGAGCGCGTCTTTCAGGAGGATGGCCATCGCCCCCTGGGCTTTCAGGTCGCGGGCGAAGATCGCCTTGTCCTGGCGGGACGTGCCGACGATGATGTTCCCCAGCCGCCTCTTCATGTCCGCGATCGACGTCGCCAGGCAAAGGATCGCCATGACTTCCGAGGCGGGGACGATGTCGAAGCTGCTCTCCCGAGGATACCCGTTGCCGTGCCCACCCAGCCCGAGCGTCACCTGGCGGAGCGACCGGTCGTTGAGGTCGACGACGCGATTCCAGACCGGCCGGCGGATGTCGAAGTCCAGCTCATTGCCGTGGTGGATGTGGTTGTCTACCATCGCGGCGAGCAGGTTGTGGGCCAGGCTGATCGCGTGAAAGTCGCCCGTAAAGTGCAGGTTGATGTCTTCCATGGGGACCACCTGCGAGCGGCCGCCGCCCGCCGCGCCCCCTTTGGCGCCGAAGCACGGGCCCAGCGAGGGCTCGCGCAGGCAGATGATCGCCTTCTTCCCGATCCGGTTCAGCGCGTCGCCCAGCCCCACCGTCGTGGTCGTCTTCCCCTCGCCCGCGGGCGTGGGCGTAAGCGCCGTGACCAGGATGAGCTTCCCGTCCGCCCGGCCCTTCAGCGTCTCGAGGAACCCGAGCGACAGCTTGGCCTTGTAGTGGCCGTAAGGTTCGACGTGGCGGTCCTCGATGCCGAACTTCTCCCGGACGAGGTCGACGATCCTCCGGAGGTTGGCCTCGCGGGCGATCTCGATGTCCGAGCGCCGCTTCGGCCGGGCCGTCTTCGTGCCTTTGAGGTCGGCCATGTGCGTCCTTAGAATTTCTTGTAGGCGTCCTTGAGCTGAAGGAGCGGGTGCCTCTTGGACATCTGGAACCGGACCAGCAGCTCCCGCGCCAGCATGTCCCGATCCTGCTGCGTATCCGGAAGCTTCATCCCGGGAGGCACGGTGACCCACGCGTTGATGTTGCGGTCGAACACGGCGGGCCGGCCCTCCTCGTACCCGAGGTGCACGTCCTCCAGCCAGTTCAGGTCCTGCCACCCCATCTTTTCGATGTACTTCTTGAGAAAGGGCGTCAGGCGAGCGTAGTCCGGGAGGAGGTTCACGTCGTAGCGGTACCCGATGTGCTGCCCGATCTCCTTCTCGCGGCGGGAATCGAGCCCGTCGGTTTTCAGAAAGCGATCGATATCCTGCGCCTCGCCCATGTCACGCTCCTCCCGGATGTCGGATGTCGGATGTCCGATGTCCGATAACCGACTCCAAACGAAGACCACGGACTTCGTGTCTATCCAACATCGGACATCCGATATCTGACATCTGACATCGGCCTTAATACCGGGTCATGTCGGGGCGCCCCACGGTGAACTGGGTGCCCGCCAGGGGCACCTGGCACATCGCCGACGCCTCCATCGTCAGGGCCGCCAGGTCCTCGGGCTCCAGCGAGTGCACGTCCGTCTTGCCGCAGGCGCGCGCCATCATCTGGCACTCCAACGTCAGCGTGTGAAGGAAATTGTACACGCGTTCGGCAGCCTCGTCGGGGTTGAGGCGCTTTCGAAGCTCGGGGTCCTGCGTGGCCACTCCCACCGGACAGCGGCCCGTATGGCAGTGGTAACAGTACCCGGCCGGGACGCCGATCGTGCCTTCGAAGTCGGCGCCCGGGATGTCCTTGTTGCAGTTGAGCGCGACGAGGGCGGCCGTCCCGATCGCCACCGCGTCGGCCCCGAGCGCGAGGGCCTTGGCGACGTCGCCGCCGTTCCGGATCCCGCCCGCGTAGACGAGCGAGATGTCGTCGGACTTGCCCACGTCGTCGAGGGCCTTCCGCGCCTGGCGGATCGCCGCGATGCCGGGGATGCCGGTCTCCTCCGTGGCCACGTGGGGCCCGGCGCCGGTGGAGCCTTCCATGCCGTCGATGTAGATGCTGTCCGGGCCGGTCTTCGCGGCCATTCGGACGTCGTCGTAGACGCGCGCGGCGCCCAGCTTGAGCTGGATCGGGATCTCGTGGTTGGTGGCTTCTCGAAGCTCGTTGATCTTGAGCGCCAGGTCGTCCGGCCCCAGCCAGTCCGGGTGCCGGGCGGGCGACCGCTGGTCGATCCCCGCGGGGAGGGAGCGCATCTCGGCGACCTGGTCGGTCACTTTCTGTCCCATGAGATGCCCGCCCAGGCCGACCTTGCAGCCCTGCCCGATGAAGATTTCGCAGGCGTCGGCCAGCCGCAGGTGGTGGGGGTTGAAGCCGTAGCGCGACTGAATGCACTGGTAGAACCATTTCTCCGAGTAGCGGCGCTCGTCGGGGAGCATTCCGCCTTCGCCCGAGCAGGTGGCGGTCCCGGCCATCGTCGCCCCCCGGGCCAGAGCCACCTTCGCCTCGTAGGAAAGCGCGCCGAAGCTCATCCCCGTGATGTAGATCGGGATGTCCAGGACGAGCGGCCGCTTCGCGCGCGGTCCGATGACGGTGCGGGTCTGGCACTTCTCGCGGTACCCTTCGATCACGAACCGCGTGAGCGTGCCCGGGAGGAACGTCAGGTCGTCCCAGGTCGGGATTTTCTTGAAGATCGCCATCCCGCGCATGCGGTAGCGGCCCAGCTCCGCCTTGATGTGGATGTCGTCGATCACCTCGGGCGAGAAGAGGAAGTTCCGCCCCAGGATGCTCTTGTTGCGCTTGGGCCGCCCGTTCCCGGCCGCCTGTCCCGGTCCGGGCAAGTTCGGCTCTTCGCAGGGAGTCATGGGCTCAGCTCCTTGCCTGTACCACAAAGACACAAAGAGCACAAAGCCGGAAAGAAAGAGAGGAGGTCGTGTCCCACTTTGCGCCCTTCGTGTCTTTGTGGTGCATTTTCACAGCACGATTTTCTTTTCCGCGGGTTCGAGGTTGTCGTAGTTCCACAGCCGCTTGCCGGCGACGATCTTCTTCATGTTCTGGGCCCCGTTGGGGGCTTTCAACCCGTACATCCCCAGCTTCCGGGTGAGCCACGCCGTGTCGAGGTCCGTCATCTCCGCCGGGACGGCGTCCACGCCGAGCGACTCGATTTTTCCGCCCACGTAGATGATCCCGTCGTACATGGAGTCGCCCAGGTTCTTCCCGGCGTCGCCGAGGACGACGATCCGGCCGCGCTGCATCATGAAACCCGAGAAGGCGCCCGTGCGCCCCCCGATGAGGATCGTCCCGCCCTTCATGTCGATCGCCGTTCGGCCGCCCACGTCGCCTTTGCAGACGAGGTCGCCGCCGCGAAGCGCCGCGCCGAAGGACGAGCCGGCGTTCTTCTCGATGACGACCGTTCCCGAAAGCATGTTCTCCGCGCACGACCAGCCCACGCGGCCTGAGATGTGGACGTTGGGGCCGTCGATGAGCCCGCAGCCGAAGTACCCCAGGCTGCCCTCGAAGTGGAGCCGGAGCCGGTTCAGGATGCCCACGCCCAGCGAGTGCTTGGCCAAAGGGTTCTGGACCACGACCGTCCCGAAGCCCTGGGCCATGAGCTCGCGGATCTTGAGGTTGATTTCCGGGGTCTCGATCTTCCCCGCGTCAAACTCGGCGCGCTTCTCGAAGTCCACGGGGTAGGCGTCGGCGTAGACGAAGTTCTCCTCCTCGACGGGCGAGAAGAAAGCCTGCAGTTTGCGGCCCGAGAGCCTCTCCTTGTGGAGGCCCATCCCGTGCGACTTGTGCTCCTGGGACTTTTCCCGGGTCAGTTCTGCCATACGCGCACTTCTCCGTCGTAGGGGTCGAAGGTCTCGATCTCGTGCGGGAAGACGCTCCGGATCGCCACTTCCTCCGACGCAAGGGCCACGCAGTCCTTGCCTTCGTAGAGCACCATGGGCTTGGCCGCCATGACGTCCTTGGCCATCCCCAGGCTGTCCGAGGTCGCGACGACGTACGTGAAGACCCCGTCCAGCTCCTCGATCGACTCCTTCATGGCGCCGTCCAGCTTGCGGCCGCCCTCCATTTTGTCGGCGAGGTAGACGGCGATGAGCTCGGAGTCGCAGTTGGACATGAAGCGGTGGCCCCGGCGCTCCAGCTCGCGGCGTTTGGTCCAGTAGTTCGTGAGCTGGCCGTTGTGGACGATCGAGATGTCCTTGAACGGGTACGCCCAGAAGGGGTGCGCGGAGCGGATGTCGACGTCCGACTCGGTCGCCATCCGGACGTGGCCGATCGCGTGGGTTCCGACGAAATCGTTCAGCCGGTACTGGCGGCTCACCCGCGCGGCGTCGCCCAGGTCCTTGACCAGCTCCAGCGCGCTCCCGATGGAGAGGATCTCCGCGCCCTCGACGTCCTCGACGTAGTCGGCGAACTTGCGCAGGTCGCCCGAGTACTTGATGTGGTAGCGGAAGGCGTACTCGGTGGCCTCCTCCGCGTTCACCACCTGGCCGCCGAGCGAGCGGATCCGCTGGTCGACCTCGGTCCGGCGCTCTTTCACCTTCCGGTGGATGTCGAACCCGCGGCTCATGTCCTCCTGCTCGGCAACCTTGAACCGGAGGACGAAGAGGTCCGGCGCGGACGTTCCCGCCTTCGCTGAAGCTTCGGCGGGCAAGCCGTAAATGGCGTAGCCCGTCGAGTCCGGCCCGCGGTGCTTGAGCGACTGGAGCATCGCCGTCATCTCGGCGCCGACGTTCGTCTTCTTCCCGCGGTGGATGATCCCGGCTATGCCACACATGATCGCAATCCTCCGCGATTCACCACAGAGGCACAGAGGACACGGAGAAGCGTCCGGATTCTTCTCCGTGCCCTCTGTGTCTCTGTGGTGTGTACATCTTCTAAGGCAGACAGTCCATATAGGTCTTGAGGTCCCAGTCGGTCACGGTCGCCATGAACCGTTCCCACTCGTCGCGCTTGTACTCCATGAATACTTTGTACATCTCGTCGGGCAGGGCCGATTTGATGACTTCGTCCTCCTCCAGGCGGTCGAGCGCCTCGCCCAGCGACATGGGCAGCTTCTTGACCTTCTTGCCCTGCTTCATCGCCTCGTAGATGTTGCGCTGTTCGGGCTCGCCGGGGTCGAGCTGGCGGCGGATCCCGTCGTCGAAGGACTTGAGGATCGCCCCCGCCATGAGGTACGGGTTCACCATCGCGTCGACCGCGCGGTACTCGAACCGCCCCGGGGCGGAGACGCGAAGGCCGCAGGTCCGGTTCTGGTACCCCCAGTCCGCGTAGACCGGCGCCCAAAGCCCCGTGTCCCAGAGCCGCCGGTAGGAGTTCACCGTCGAGCAGCCGATCGCCGTCAACGCCGGCAGGTGGTCGATGACGGACCCGATGCAATGGAGGCCGATCGGGCCCGGCTTCTGCTGTCCCTTGAGCGGCAGGAAGGTGTTCTCGCCGCCCTTCCGGTACGTGAAGACGCCCTCCAGACCCGGCAGGTCCTTTTGGCCTAGCGGGTTGACCGACTCCTCCCCGCCATACCAGAGCGAGATGTTGAAGTGGCACCCCGAGGCCGAGACGCCCATGAAAGGCTTGGTCATGAAGCAGGCGATGACGTCGAACTCGCGCGCGACCTGGGCGCAGATCTGGCGGTAGGTTGTGAGCCGGTCGCACGTCCGCAGCGCGTCGTCGAACATGAAGTTGAGTTCGAGCTGACCCGGCGCGTCCTCGTGGTCCCCCTGGATCATGTCCAGGCCCATCGCCCGCGAGTACTCGATCACCTTGAGTGCGACCGGCCGAAGAGCCTCGAACTGGTCGATCTGGTAGCAGTTGGGCTTGCTGACGCCCCCGTTGGGAGAGCCGTCGGGCCCTTTCTTGAGCCACATCATCTCGGGCTCGCACCCGTGGCGCAGGTGGAGCCCCTTGTGGTCCTTCTTGAACTCTTCGTGAATGCGCCGGAGATTGCCGCGGCAGTCGGACGTAAGATGGCCGCCGGGGTCCTTTTGCTCCTCGCGATTGCGGAAGAGGGTGCAGAACACGCGGGCGACCCGCTTATCCCACGGGAGCTGAACGAACGTCTCCGGGTCGGGGATTCCCACGAGCTCCGACGCCTCGGGCCCGTAGCCGATGTAGCGGCGGTGGCGGTCCATGAACAGATTCGCCGTCGACCCGTACACGAGCTGGAACCCGCGCTCGGCCACGCTCTCCCAATGGTCGGCCGGAATGCCCTTCCCCATGATCCGGCCCGTCACCGAGACGAACTGGTAGTAGAGGTACTGGATTCCCAGCTCGTTGATCCGCGAGCGGACCTTCTTGACGAGGTCGGCGCGGCCGTCGGCCCGAACGTACGATTCGAGAGGAGTCATGGTCCCTCCTGATGTCGGATGTCCGATGTCCGATGAGCGCCCAGACGGAGACCTGGATCTTCGTACCCGTCCTGATCGGACATCTGACATCTGAAATCCGACATCGGGTCTAGCTCCAGGGGAACGGGCTGTGCGACACGGGGTGCAGCTTGCCCTCGGCGTAGCGCGAGAACCGGAACGGCTCCAGAAGACGGCTCTTCTCGCCCAGGACCTCGCCCGCCACAAGCTTCCCCACGCCGATCATCTTGTATCCGTGGTTCGAGTCGGCGATGACATAGCAGTTTTGCCGGAAAACGTCAAACACGGGGAAGCTGTCGGGCGTGAAGGCGCCGATTCCCCCCGAGGGCTCCTTCCGGTAGAGCGGGTGTTTCCCCTGGTAGCGCTTCTGGCAGAAGGCCAGCATCGAGCACCACGTCTTGGCGAAGTTCTCTCCCACGACGAACTCGGGAGACTCCGGACCGTAGGGGTCGATCCGTACCTCCTCGGGCTCGCGCTCGACCTTGTACGGCATGGACCCGCCCTGAACGCCGTTGAAGCAGAAGTCGGGCTTGTAATAGAGTCCCCACAGCTTGTCGGTGATGAGCGACCCGTCGATGTCGGAATGGAGCGGCGCGTCGGTGTCGACGTGGATGACCGGAGGCATTTTGCCGTCGTTCATCAGGCCGTGTTTCGGGTCGACCCCGAGGCAGCCCTCCTCGAGGCACATGAACGTCCACATGCGGACGCCGTCGTGCGTTTTCCCGTCGCGGCCCTTGATGGAGATCGCCCGCGGGAGATCGAGCATGTTCCAGACCTGCGGGACCCACGGGCCCACGCCCACGACAACGTAGTCCGTCCGGATCACGCCCTGATCGGTGAGGACCGCCGAGACACTGCCCCGGGACTGCCGGAACCCGAGCACCTTGACGCCGGCCAGGATCCGGACGCCTTCGCTCTCCGCTTTGGCCGCGAGACCCTTCATCGACTGTTGGTTGTTCGCGTAGCCGCCCTTTTTCTCGTGGAGAACGGACGTGATCCCGCGGGCCTGCCAGTCGTCGAACAGGCCCTTCATGTACCGGGTCGACTCGGCTTCGCCTTCGATGAAGACCGAGGTGTAGCCGATGTCCTTCTGCTGCCGGGCGATCGAGGCCACGTCCTGGTGCATGACCTCGGGGCTGATCTGCATGTATCCCACGGGGTGGTAGCTGAAGGCTTCCGGGTCGCTCTCCCAGACCTCGACGTTGTGGGCCATGAGCGCACGCATCGCGGGCTGGAAGTAGTTGTTGCGGATGACGCCGCAGGCGATTCCCGAGGCGCCGGCCGCCACGCCCGTCTTGTCGACGACGAGGACGTCCGCCCCGCCGCCTTTCCTGCGCGCCTTGAGCTCCCGCGCCAGGTGGTAGGCCGTGCTCAGGCCGTGCACCCCCGCCCCGATGACCAGGTACTTGACGTACTCCGGGACGCCCATGCAAGGACTCCCTTACTGGCTCGGCGGCCCCAGGACGCGATACCGGGACTGGAAGAAGAGCAGCGGGGCCGGACCTTCCTCGGCGCGGATCGCCACGACCTGCCCCAAACAGAGCTCGTGGTCCCCGCCGTCGAACGTCGTCTGGAGACGGCAGTCCAGGTACGCCAGGACCCCCTTGAAGATCGGCGAGCCGGTCACGGCCGCGGTCCACTCGAACCCTTCGAACCGGTTGGCTTCCTTGTCCTTGTGCCGGCCCGCAAACCGGTCGGACAAGTCGGCCTGCTTCTCGCCGAGGATGTTGACGGCGAAAACCTTGCCGGACTCGACGAGCTTGGTCGTGCGGCTTTGCTTCGTCAGGCTGACCAGGACCGTCGCCGACGCCGCCGAGACCGAGAAGAAGGCGTTGCAGGTCATGCCGTGGATTTCGTCTCCGGCGCGGGTGGTGACCACGGTGATCCCCGTGGCGAACCGGCCCATGACCTTGCGGAACTCGGCCAGGTCCGGCAAGGGGACCGTGTCGGGGGACGCGGCGCCCGTCGTCATGCCTTCTGCCTTTCGGCGGCGGGCTTGTCCTCTTTCGGCCGGGCCGCCGTCTCCGCTTCCTTCCAGAACCCGAGATCCATGCCGACCATCGTCCGGCCGATCCACTCCTGGCAGAGCTCGTTGGTGGGGCCCATGACCGCGCCGGCGCGGCCGTCGCGCAGGAGCCGCTCCACCTTGCCGCGTTTGTACCCCATGCCGCCCATGACCTGGACCGCCGTGTTGGTGACCTCGATGCAGACGTCGGCCGCGTGAGCCTTCGCCTCCCAGAGGTCGAACAGGAGCTCCCCCAGGGCGCGCCCGTGGGACGAGTAATCGTCCATCATGCGGGCGCAGTTGTAGATCATCGCCCGCACGCTGTCAACGTGCATTTGCGCGCGGGCCAAGTAGTGGCGGATCAGCTGGTGGTCGGCCAATGATTTGTTGAAGTCCTTGTGGACGCGCGTCTTGGCATGGTGGATCGCGGCGTTGAGCGCCCCCTGCGCGATGCCCATCCACACGGCCCCCGAGCCCAGGAGGAACAGCGGGTCGATCGCGTTGTCGTTCCACGTCGCCGCTTCGCCTTCCCCCGCCAGGCGGTTCTCCCGCTTCACCTTGACGTCGCGCCACTTCATGGGGCCGGAGCAGTTCCCGTTCATCCCGAGGGCCTTGAACTCGCCGGCCGAGACTCCCGGCTGATCGTTCTGGACCACGAGGTAAATCATGTTCGACGGGTCGTCGGAGTCCGGGCTCCGGGTCTCCACGATGTACCAGTCGGCCTTGCCGGCGCTGGTGACGAAGGACGAATCTTTGCTGAAGACGTAGTTCTCGCCGTCGCGCCGCGCCTGGCTCAGGCAGAACCAGAAGTGGCCGCCCGTCCCCGGCTCGCTGAAGGCAAGCGAGGCGATCTTCCCCTGTTCGCGGACCGGGAGGAGGAGCCGCTTCTTCTGTTCCTCGGTACCGCACAGGTTGACCGTCTGCACGGCCGAGAGGTGCATGACGTAGACCATCGCCGTCGAAGGGTCGTACTGGGCGAGCGACTCGCCGGCCAGCGCGAAGTGAAAATACCCCAGCCCCAGACCCCCCAGCGGCTTCGGAAGCGTCAGGCTGTTGATCCCCGCCTTGGCCAGGCCGGCCATGGGCTCCCGCGGGTAGATACTGTTGCGGTCCCGGTCTTCCGCCGCGGGCTCCAGCGCCTCGGCTCCCAGCTTGTGGCAGAGGACCACGAACTCCTGCTCGTCCTGCGAGAGTGAGAATCTCATGTCGACCTCTGAATGTGGAAACCCTTCAGATCGCAAGGGGCATGCCAAGCGCCGTCGCGTCGGGATCGGCGGGCGCCTGTCGCGAAACCGGTACAGGGTGTATCGAAAAGAGGGCAGTCGCGATCCGATTCCGGACGGCGCGGGCGGGCACCGTTTTTGCGGGGGATGGGGTGCGCCCAACCGTGGGCAGAACCAGGCAGAAGCGAGAGGAGATCGGGAGATGCCTGGAGATAAGGAGATAAACTTCGTGAGAAGAGACCATCTGCCCATCCCCTCGCATCTCCCGATCTCCTTTCCTTCCGACCCTTGCGCGCCGACCCACGAATTGGCGCTACACCCTTTCTCCGGATGACTCTCTCTACATCGCCGCGACCCCGGCTCCTCCAGCCCGGTCTGCTTCCGCTGGAGCCGGGAGTCGAGCGCTACCGCGTCCGCGGAGGCGGCGCGACGGTGCTGGCGCTCTCGGAAGGGGACGATCTTGGCGTAACCGACCTGGAAGGTCGCCAGCCCTGCGAGATCCTCGTCTTCAGCCCTGAAGGCAGGCCGGACCCCGAGGCGATCGGGGCTCGAATCACGGTCCCTTCCTCGGCGCTGGAGGACGACGTGCGGGCGGCCCTGGCTCAGCGAGGCATCGTCGTCGACGGCGCGCCGGCGGTTCGGCCGTTCGGAGGCGAAACGCGTCCGGGGGACCAGGCGACCTTCCGCGTTGCCCGCCGTGCGGTGTGCGTGGTCGCGGCGCCCGGCGGGGCCATGCGCGTGGACTCCCAGGACCCGCCCACCGACCTGGCCATTCGGGTCCGCCGCGCCTCGCCCGCGGCTCTTGTCGAGCACCCGCTGCCCCCACCCCTCGCCGAGACGCTGCTCGACCTGCGCGTCACCCGCGCCACCGCTCGGGCCTATCAGGTAAAAGCGGGGGACTACATCCAGGTGATCGACGTGGACGGGCGCCAGTGCTCCGACTTCCTGGCGTTCGACGCGCGCGCGCTCGCCGAGGGACGCGAGCGGGGCCTCGACGCCACGGCGACCCGGACGCTCATGGGGTCGGCTTATCCGGCGCCGGGACTCTACTCGAAGTTCTTCGATGCCGATTTCCAGGCGCTGGTTGAAGTGGTGCGCGATACGGTCGGGCGACACGACACGTTCGCCCTCGCCTGCACGGCCAAGTACTACGAGGACATGGGCTATCCCGGCCACGCCAACTGCTCGGACAACTTCACGGCGGCGCTCCGGCCCTTCGGGATCGCCGCCCGCGCGGGCTGGCCGGCGATCAACTTCTTCTACAACACGCGGGTCGACGGCAGGAACGCGATCCTCATGGACGAGCCGTGGTCGCGGCCGGGAGATTACGTCCTCCTTCGCGCGATGACCGACCTCGTCTGCGCCTCGTCCGCCTGCCCGGACGACACCAGTCCCGCCAACGCGTGGAACCCGACCGATATTCAGGTGCGGGTCTACCCGGGAAAGAAGAACTTTTCAAAAGGAGTGGCCTTCCGCATGACTCCCGACGCCGAGCCCCGCCTGACCCGCGAGACGGCCTTCCACCCGCGGACCTCCGCGCTCACGCGCCACTTCACGGAGTACCGCGGGTTCTGGCTGCCCGCCCGGTTCACCGCCCACGGCGCCGTCGAGGAGTACCACGCGTGCCGCGAGGCGGCCGTGGTGATGGACTTGTCGCCGCTCCGCAAGTTCGAGGTGCTGGGTCCCGACGCCGAGGCCCTGCTTCAGGCCGCCGTGACCCGGAACATTCGGCGGCTTGCCGTCGGGCAGGTGGTCTACACCGCTCTCTGCAACGAGACCGGCGGGATGATCGACGACGCGACCGTCTACCGGCTCGGCGACAACAACTTTCGGTTCGTCGGCGCGGAGGAATATGACGGCGTCTGGCTGGGTCAGCTCGCCGAAAAGCGCGGGTTGCGGGTCTGGGTGAAGTCCTCCACCGACCACCTTCACAACATCGCCGTTCAGGGCCCGCGGAGCCGCGACATCCTCAAGGGAATCGTGTGGACCCCGCCCGCGCGGCCGAAGCTGGAAGAGCTGGCGTGGTTCCGGTTCACGGTGGGCCGCCTCGACCACGACCGCGGTGTGCCGATCCTGGTCTCGCGGACGGGCTACACCGGCGAGCTGGGCTACGAAGTCTGGTGCCACCCCAAGGACGCGCCTGCCGTCTGGGACCGCGTCTGGGAAGCCGGAAAGCCGCACGGCCTGATCCCGCTGGGGCTCGAGGCGCTCGACATGGTCCGAATCGAGGCGGGACTGATCTTCTCCGGCTACGAGTTCGACGACCAGGTCGATCCCTTCGAGGCGGGCATCGGGTTTGCGGTACCTCTCGACTCCAAAGAGGACGACTTCGTCGGCAAGGAGGCGCTCGTCCGCCGTAAGGCCCACCCCCACCGGGTTCTCGTGGGCCTGGAGCTCGATGGCAACGAACCGGCGGTTCATGGCGACTGCGTCCACGTGGGCCGGTCCCAGGTCGGCGTGATCACGAGCGGGACGCGCTCGCCGCTCCTGCGGAAGAACATCGCGCTTTGCCGGATGGCGGTGGAGTACGCGGCCCTCGGCACGGCCGTCGAAGTGGGCAAGCTCGACGGCCACCAGAAGCGGATCCCCGCGACCGTCGTCCGCTTCCCGTTCTACGACCCCGACAAGAAGCGCCCGCGGTCCTGATTGCGGATTGCGGATTTCGGACTGCGGATTGACTTCTCCCAGGAAAGGCGAACGCCCAACCCCCGGGCGTCTTGCATTACGGGGCGATTTCGCCACAATTGCTGAAAAGATCGAGCTCACTTTTTGGTTCATTCGCAACGATGCAGAAACGAACTTCAAGGGCACGAGTTGGGAAGACTTGGTGAAGAAGTGGATGAAGCTGGTTCCGGAATCTGCAGTCTTCTCGCCTGTGCACGGCGTGGTTGTCACTCTAGAGGACATGAAGGCAGCAGACTACGTAGAAAGTGACTTGCTCGATCTCGACCACTTGTCACAGGGATAGTCTTTCACGGAGGGTCCGGATCGAGGCCAATATCTCCATTCGCCAGGATTTCCTTTTATCCCATTGTCGGAGGCTGGATGAAGCCTGATCAAGAAAGGCGACCGGAGCCAAACAGGACGGTCTTGTGGTTCGGCGTGCAGAGCCGGGCATTCGACGATCTCTCCGTGCGGGCTCACAGCCTAGTTGTGGACCAGCAGTCGCAGGTGGCGTTTCGGTCGTCAGCCGCAGCGCAAGGTGCTAAGAAGCCTGAGCCAGATCGTCGATAGAGAGCTCGACGCGAGAGTCCTCCTCCGCATCGAACGTCAACTCGAAATCGGCATTGAGGTGTTGTTTCCTTTTGCCGAAGCAGCAACGAGATTGCCCCTACGCAACAGGCTTACCGGCTGGCGGCTTTGGGCGGGCGGATCGAGTACTTCTTCATCTTGGCGATCAGGCGCGTCCGGCTGAGGCCGAGCGTCTGGGCGGCGCGCGTCTGGTTCCACCCGGACCCGATCAGGGCCTCGAGCACGACCTGGCGCTCGAACCCGTCCCGGACCGCCTTGAGGGATTCGGCGGCCGGCCCCGCCCGGGAGGACCCGGCCGCCAGGATGTCCGTCGAGAGGTGCTGCGTCGTGATCAGGGTCCCGTGCTCCATGATCGCGAGGTATTCGACCGCGTGCTCCAATTCGCGCACGTTCCCGGGCCAGTCGTACCGCGTCAGGAGGTCGACGGCCCCTTCGGTGTATCCGCGGAGGTCGCGCCGGAAGCGGGCGCCGAAGATCTTGAGGAAATGGTCGAGGAGCAGCGGGATGTCCTCGCGGCGCTCGCGGAGCGGCGGGACGTGCAGCGCGGCGACCTTCAGGCGGTAATAAAGGTCCTCGCGGAAGCGCCCTTCCGAGACTTCGGCGCGGATGTCCCGGTTCGTCGCGGCGATGAGACGGACGTCCACGCGGATCGGCGCTTCCCCGCCCACGCGCGTCACGATGCCGTCCTGGAGGACGCGGAGGAGCTTGAGCTGAAGGGCCGCAGGAAGGCAGGTGATTTCGTCCAGGAAGAGCGTGCCCCGGTGCGCCATCTCGAAGCGGCCGCGCTTGCGGCGGTCGGCCCCCGTGAAGGCGCCCTTCTCGTGGCCGAAGAACTCCCCTTCCGCGAGGCTCTCGGGGATCGCGGCGCAGTTGACGGCGACGAAAGGGCGGCTGTGGCGAAGGCCGTTGGAGTGGATCGCCCGGGCCAGGAGGTCCTTGCCCGTTCCGGTTTCGCCCGTAATGAGGACGCGGGAATCGTTCTCCGCCATGCGGCGCGCCAGGTCGATCGCGCGGCGCATGGACGCGCTTCGGCCCAGGATCTCTTCGAACCGCACCGGCGCGTTCGCCGGCTCGGACGGCGGCTCCCGGTCCGTCGCGTCGTCGCCCGCGCGGACGCCCAGCCGGAGCGCCCGGGCCGCTTCCTCCGCGCCTCCGCCCGGAGGCAGGATCACGATCGCCGCCTGCGGGGCGCAGTCGCGGACCCGCTGAAGGAAGGCGAGCCCGGAACCCACCAGAAGCGACGGGTGCACGGCGACGCACCCGAAAGGTTCCGTACGCAGGCGGTCCAGCGCCGTCCCGGGGTCGAGCGCGGGCTGGATCTCGACCTCCGGCCCGACCCGCCGCGCCAGCTCGGCTTGGGCGGCGGCGTCCGGGTCGACCAGAAGGATCACGGGTTTGGCCGGCGTCGAACCCACGAGCGGCCATCCTAGTCCAGCCTCGGAGCGCTGTCCAGAAAGACCTCCCGGAACGCGACCGCGCGGCCGGGTCTAGCGCCTAATCGTCGGTCCTTTCGAGCGGGAACGAACGAGATCCCGAGATTACTTGGAGATCCCGTGATGGAAAGAACAGGCCATCACGGGATCCCTCTTATCTCCTTTCAATCTGACACGGGCGCCCAGAAGGCGGGTGTAGCTCCAATTCGTGCATAGGCACGCGAGCGTTGGAACGAAAGGGGATCGGGAGATGGCTGGAGATTGGGAGATCAAGACTCCCATCTCCCCATCTCCAGACATCTCCCCATCTCCAGACATCTCCCCATCTCCAGACATCTCCCTATCTCCTTTCACTTCGGCTCAATTGGACCCACGATTCGGCGCTACACCCCGCGCGGCCAAACAAAGGATGAACTCTTGCAACGCGGTTGGGCATCTTGGAGAATCGCCGCATGCGCCGTGCCCCCTGGCTCTGGGCGTTCCTGTCGGCCTGCGGTTCCGAGCCGGAGCCGGCGTCCGCTCCCGAACCCTTCCGCCTTGACGGACGGCCGCTCTGGACGACCTCGCGCGTCGTGGGCTCGCCCGACCCTCCCCTTCCCTACCGCGCGCGCCGCGCGTTCCCCAAGCTCTCGTTCAAGCAGCCCGTCCACATGGCGTGCGAGCCCGGCACCGGTCGCCTTCTCGTCGTAGAGCTCGAGGGAAAGGTCCTCGCCTTCGCGAACGACTCGACCGTCGAGAAAACGGACGTTTTCCACGAATCGAAGGGGATGCAGTTCTACTCGGTCTATTTCCACCCGCGCCACGCGGAGAACCGGCAGGTGTTCGTCTTCGCCAACGGCCCGTCCGGGCAGCCCAAGGGTAAGAAGAACCGGATCCTCTGGTACGAGGTGCGGGACGGCCGCTGCGACCCGAAGACCGAGCACCTCGTCATCGAGTGGGAGTCCAACGGCCACGACGGCGGCGAAATGGCCTTCGGGCCCGACGGCATGTTCTACATCTCCTCGGGCGACGGCACCACCGACTCCGACACGGCCTTGACCGGCCAGGACCTCCGGGACCTCAATTCGGGAATCCTGCGCATCGATCTCGAGCGTCCCGATCCGGGTCGAGGCTATTCGGTCCCGAAGGACAACCCGTTCCTTCACATCGAAGGCGCGCGGCCGGAACTGTGGGCCTACGGCTTTCGGAATCCGTGGCGGATGACGTTCGATGCCAGGACGGGCGACCTCTGGGTCGGGGACATCGGGCAGGATCTCTGGGAGATGGTCGAGCTCGTCAAGAAAGGCGACAATTACGGGTGGAGCCTGTACGAAGGCGGTCACCCCTTCCAGCTCCCGCGCAAGGCCGGCCCCACCCCGATCACCACACCCGCCATCGTGCACCATCACTCCGAGGCCCGTTCGATCACGGGCGGATTCGTCTACGGGGGACCCCGGTTCAAGGAACTCGACGGGGCTTACGTGTATGGCGACCTCTCCACGGGCCGGGTGTGGGCGGCGCGCGCCCGCGACGGCAAGGTCACCTGGCACCGGGAAATCGCCGACACGCCCCACTCCATCCTCTCGTTCGGCACGGACCCGGCGGGCGAAATCTACCTCGTCGACTACTACGCCGGGCAGCTTCACCTGCTCGAACCCTCGCCGCCCGAAGCGCCGCGCGCGCCCTTTCCGCGCACCCTGAGCGAAAGCGGCGTCTTCGAGCGGGTCCGCGGCCACCGGCTCCACCCGGCGCTCATTCCCTACTCGGTCAACTCCCCCCTGTGGTCGGACGGGGCCTCGAAGGACCGCGCGATCGGCCTGCCCGGCGACTCCAAGATCGAATTCACGGAGGACGGCGCCTGGAAGCTTCCCGAAGGAACGGTCCTCATGAAAACGTTTTCGCTCGAGACGGCGAGCGGACGGCGGCCGATCGAAACCCGCTTCCTGACGCTCCAGCAGAACGAGTGGGTGGGCTACTCGTACGCGTGGAACGACACGGCGACCGAAGGGACGCTCGTCGGAAAGGAAGGAGTTCACCGCGACTTCATGGTCCGGGATGCGCGCGGGACCCGGAAGCAAACGTGGTACTACCCGAGCCGGTCCGACTGCATGGTCTGCCACTCCCGCGCGGCGGCCTTCGTTCTGGGGCCCCAGACGTCGCAGATGAACCGCGACCACGACTACGGTGGGGTGGTCGCCGACCAGCTCCGGACGCTGGAGCACCTCGGCGTCTTCCGCGT
>Ga0187892_10004137_pt1 | contig 24893 bp, 24 predicted proteins | sample MA1701073metaG_FD_139345 | JGI IMG/M metagenome (GOLD analysis project Ga0187892, IMG submission 139345) | Bio-ooze microbial communities from a basaltic lava cave in the Kipuka Kanohina Cave System on the Island of Hawaii, USA - MA170107-3 metaG ... | reverse complement strand
TTGTTCGGCAATAACGGCTGGATCACCTTCCACTCAAGCTCGGTCATCTCGTATCGCGCCATGATCAGTCTCCTTCACGGAACTTGAATCATCTTTCAGCCGATTTGGAAACCGTTTATGAGTCCGCAGCCTAGTCGCTTCGCTTTCGCCCTGCGTCGGTTCAAAAAGGATTTTTGGACCGTAATCGCGGTGGTCCTTATGCATCCAATTGAAGAATCTGTTCCACTTCCGATACATCGCGCCAGCTCTCTCGCGGTCACTATCTTAAGAAAAATCTACCAGAAACGCGGCCCAGTTTGAAGCGAAAGCTAGCTCTCCGTTGAACTCAATCCTCTGCGCCGAAGGACAGCGACATGCGGGTGACGACGTGATCGAAGGCCCGCTTGGCCTTGCGCGGATAGGAAATATCCAGGACGCAAATGGTCCCGTTGTCCTTGGACAGTGCAACCTTCGTATAAAAGATATTGCTGTCGCGAATCCCCGATAAAACGAGAAAATCCGTCCTGGTGCGCTCGTACACGACGTCTGCCTTTCCTCTCGCTTTCGTGTATTCCGCCCTGATTTGCGCAGGCGTCCAGTTCTCCTTGTTGGGCAGGCCCTTGACGCGGAAATAGGTACGCTCGTTGGGGCCGGCAAACCGCTGGAACTTGTCCTGATCGATCGCGTCCGGGGTGAATATACTGCTGGCATATTTGAGCCTGCACCCATGGGTTTCGTCCTGGTAAACCGCCCAGCTTTCCGCGCCCGCCGCCGTGGGTGCAAAGGATGCGGCAATCAACAGCAGGACAGGAATGGCGTATTTCATGGCGACCTCCATGTGACCATGCCCCATAACTCCAGAAAGAACGGCGAGTTCCGCTTACGGGCCGGTTCCCGCAAATCAAATTATCGGGGAGGGCTCCGGCATCGCCTCCTTTTCGATACCGCGGAGGGGCTCCCCGTGCAGCACGGCTTCGAAGGCGCGCAGGCGCTTGTAGATCGAGATCAGCTCCACGATCGTGGTCCATGAATTGACGAGATACTGGAACGAGGAACGCACCTGCTCGAAGGCGTTGAGGATCTGGTTCATGGCCCCCAGCGTGATTTTTCCCGCAACAATGGTCGGCGCCAGCACGATGTAGGGGAAAATATTGTCGGTCTGCAAATAGACGATGCGGCCGATGTTGAAATACATGTAGTTGAAATAAAGCCGGAAGTAGTTGTGCCGCACCGCGGCGAAAAGCTCGATCACGGTCGGCGGCTGCGCCCGGCCGACGTGGTCTTCGCCATAGACAAGTTCCTTGCGGTAGGCTGCTTCTACCCGTTGGTTACGGAATTCGAGGCCGGGCAGGCGGACTCCGATGAGGGCAAGGAATGCCGTGCCCAACAGCGACCAGAGGATGGCCACCACGACCAGCGCGTAGGGCACATGGCCCACGAACGGCAGCTCGGTGATGTTCGCCGACAGCCTGAGCAGCACCGGCAGGAAAGCGATAAGCGTCATGACCGAACTGATGAGGCTCACACCAAGCGCCTCCACCGTAGATGAAAACCGCATGGTGTCGTCCTGGACGCGCTGCGATGCGCCTTCGACTTTCCGCAGTTTGCCCCAGTTTGCCATGTAGTAATCGTTCATCGCGGTCCGCCAGCGGAAAATGTAGTGGCTTACGAAGAACCGGGTCAGAACGCCCACAACGACGGCAACGAAGGCAATGCCGGCGAAGGAGAGAAGGTGGCCATAAAATTCAGGCAGCGTTACCGGCCGCGACTGCGAGAGCGCCGCCTGGATGAGATCGTAGAACGGCCCATACCAGTCGTTGATGGCCACACTCACCTGGACCTGGAAATAGGTGGTAAAAATGATGAGCGCTGATCCAAGCACCGACCAGGTGAACCAACGATGGGGCGCCAGCATATTCCATGCGGCAGCAAAAAAGCCGGCCATCAGGGCATAGTAGATGTAAAACCAGAGAAAGGGTTTCGACCAAAATACCGAGACGCCAATGATCGGCGGGCCGCCGGCTGGCGGGTTTTCGAGGCCGATCAGATAACCCAGATCGCGGGCCACGAAAAACCAGAACAGAACGCCGAACAAGGCCCACAGGGCAGCCGACCAGAAGAAGGCCCGCGGCGCTGGAAAGAAGGAAACGAACATGCAGCTCACCCTGGCAGCTGAAGGTTCGTCCCAATTACATTGAATTGCAGGTTTTCAACAGCCGAAACCAGGCGGGGCCGGAGTCGGCCCGCTTGCCTGATCCGATTTCGCAACGTTGCGGGGTCAGCTCACCTTTCGCAACAGGTTTGGGCCCCTTGCGCTGGAGTTATCGGTTGGCGGAATGGTTTCGCCGCTGAGGCGCCGGATGGCGACTTCATGTTTTTGCCTGTCCGCGTCGTTTTCAGCGATCATGGCGGTGAAGACGTCGCTCACGATAGCCTTCTGGCTTTCCGCCCAGTAGTCGATGCGGCGCAATTCTTCCTCGCGCTTGGCCATTAGTTCGCGGCTACGCGTTTGGGTGACGTCGCGCATGGTGGTGCGTTCCACCAGCATGACCTCGGTTTCCTCGATCATCCGGGTGCGCAGTTCTTCGCCCAGTTTCAAAAGATCGCGCATTTCAGGTTCTCCCTATTGGACCAACAGTCGTCTAGCCCCTGCCGCCGCGCTTTACGCAGGATTGCACAGTACACGGAGGAAAGCGAATTTTACCCGTCATGGTAGTAACTTGTTAGGGTTAATGGCTGTCAGGAGGAGATATCATGGCGAGGCAACTTATTTCATCGGGATCGAAATTCGAGGCCGAGATCGGCTATTCGCGGGCCGTGGTCGAGGGCGACTGGATTTTCGTCTCGGGCACCACGGGCTTCAATTATGAAACCATGGCGATTTCGGACGATGTCGCGGCACAGGCCGAGCAGACCGTCCTCAACATCAAGTCCGCCATGGAGAAGGCGGGCTTCGAACTCGCCGACATTGTGCGGGTTCACCATATCCTGCCGAACGCCGCGGATTTTCCGGCTTGCTGGCCAATATTTCAGACATATCTGGGGAACATCCGCCCCGCCGCCACCATGTTCGTGGCAGGCCTCGCCGATCCCCGCATGAAAATCGAGATCGAGGTGACCGGGAAGAGGCGGGGTTCTTAGGCCCGAGCCTTTTTCCGGGCCGGCCCTTTCGCGGCGGCACGCTCGCGCGCAGCAAGGCCTTTGCGGCTGTCCCAGATCGCGCTGGGATCTGCTCCCCGTTTTTCCTTTTGCATGAACGGTGTGGGTCCGCGCCCCTTGCCGGACGCGATGGCGGCCATGGTGCGGCCTGAGGCGATGGAGCGGTCTTCGGCCAGGATCGAATCCCCGTTGCCGTTGAGGGCGTGGCCGTCGCGATGCTTGATGAAGAGCCAGTTGTTGCGCTTGCCGCCCATCCGGTCATGCTTCATCCGCACCAGCACCCAGCTGCCTTTCAGGCGTTTTCCCTCAAGTGTGAACTTCAGATCGCCGTCCGAAAGGCCTTCATGCGGTGCCTTGCTCCCCTCAGGGATCCAATAGCCGCGGTCCCAAAGCTGCACGGTGCCGCCGCCATATTGACCCTTGGGAATTGTGCCCTCGAAGTCACCGTAATCGAGAGGGTGATCCTCGACTTCAACCGCCAGCCGCTTATCGCGAGGATCGAGCGATGGACCCCTGGTCACGGCCCAGGATTTAAAAACGCCGTCAAGTTCGAGCCGAAGATCATAGTGCAGCCGGGAGGCATCATGCTTCTGGATCACGAAACGGAGGCGCGGCGAGGCCGGAATTTTGTTCTTGCCTCCCGGCTCCGGCGTCTTGGTGAAATCCCGCTTGGCGCGATAGGTTGAGAGTTTCGTTGATCTGGGCATTTGATAAAAACGCCGCAGTCGACGTTTGGTTCAAACGGAGTCGTTCCGGAAAGACCGGCTTGACCTTAGAGGGGGGCTGTCCTATCACGCGGGCCGCCGCTGAATTTGCGGGTGTAGCTCAGTTGGTTAGAGCGTCGGCCTGTCACGCCGAAGGTCGCGGGTTCGAGCCCCGTCACTCGCGCCATTCAGGCCTTGCTCCGGCGGGCTGAAATGCTTGCGGAGCATGGGTGGGTGCGCTACCAAGCCCCCACATTATGGCCTGAGGCTGATCCCTATGGCGAACCTTCTCGAAGCCTATCTTCCGGTGGCTATTTTCATGGCCGTGGCCGCGGGAATCGGCCTGGCGCTCATGGTGGTGCCCATTCTCATCGCCATCCGCAATCCCGATCCAGAAAAGCTTTCAGCCTATGAATGCGGCTTCGACGCCTTTGACGACGCGCGCATGAAATTCGACGTGCGCTTCTATCTCGTGTCGATCCTTTTCATCATATTCGATCTCGAAGTGGCTTTCCTGTTTCCCTGGGCCGTGTCCCTCAAGGAGGTGGGCGTGGCGGGCTTCTGGTCGATGATGGTGTTCCTTGCCATTCTTACCGTGGGCTTCATCTATGAGTGGCGGAAGGGAGCGCTCGAATGGGATTGATCGAACGCGCCACTCCCGAACAGCGTGAGTATTTCACCGGCGTAAATGCCGAGCTTGCCGACAAGGGCTTTCTCGTCACCGCTTCCGACGATCTCATCAACTGGGCGCGCACCGGTTCGCTCATGTGGATGACTTTCGGCCTTGCCTGCTGTGCCGTCGAAATGATGCAGGCTTCCATGCCCCGCTATGATCTCGAACGCTTCGGTTTTGCGCCGCGCGCTTCACCCCGCCAGTCAGACGTGATGATCGTGGCGGGCACGCTTTGCAACAAGATGGCCCCGGCGCTCCGCAAGGTTTACGACCAGATGCCGGAGCCCCGCTATGTGATCTCCATGGGCTCCTGCGCCAATGGCGGCGGCTACTATCATTATTCTTACTCGGTGGTGCGCGGCTGCGACCGCATCGTTCCCGTCGACATCTATGTGCCCGGCTGCCCGCCCACGGCGGAAGCGCTGGTTTATGGCATTCTGCAACTGCAGAAAAAAATCCGCCGCACCGGAACGATCGAGCGGTAATGGCTGAGACCTTGCAGGAATTGGGTGCATACATCGCGGCCAAGCTCGGCGGCGCGGTCATCGGGCAGAAAATCGAGTTTGACGAATTGACCGTGGACATTAACGCCGCCGATATCGTCAGGGTGCTGACATTTTTACGCGACGATCCCGAATGCGGCTTCGTCTGCTTCACCGATATCTGCGGTGCCGATTACCCGGAAAGGAAGAAACGTTTCGATGTCGTCTATCATCTGCTCGCGCCCTACAAGAACCAGCGGGTACGCGTGAAGCTGCAGGCAGATGAGGAAACCCAGGTACCTACCGCCATTGCTGTATTCCCCGCCGCCAACTGGTACGAGCGCGAAGTCTTCGATCTCTATGGCGTGCTGTTCGCCGATCATCCCGATCTCCGCCGTATCCTCACCGATTACGGCTTCTCCGGCCACCCCTTGCGCAAGGACTTCCCCCTCACCGGCCACGTCGAGGTGCGTTACGACGATCAAGCCAAGCGCGTGGTTTATGAGCCGGTGAAGCTGGTGCAGGAATTCCGGCGCTTTGAATATTTAAGTCCCTGGGAGGGAACGGACTACGTCCTGCCCGGCGACGAAAAGGCCAAGCAGTGACCGAAACCTCAACCACCCGGAATTTCAGCATCAACTTCGGCCCGCAGCATCCGGCGGCTCACGGGGTTTTGCGGCTGGTTCTCGAACTTGACGGCGAGATCGTCACCCGCGTCGATCCCCATATCGGCCTTCTGCATCGCGGCACCGAGAAGTTGATCGAATACAAGACCTATCTGCAGGCGGTGCCTTATTTCGACCGGCTCGACTATGTGGCGCCGATGAATCAGGAGCATGCTTTCGCGCTCGCCGTGGAAAAATTGCTTGGCATGGAGGTGCCAAGACGCGCTCAATTGATCCGTGTGCTGTATTCCGAAATTGGACGGCTGCTGTCGCATCTCCTCAACGTCACCACGCAGGCTATGGATGTCGGAGCCCTTACCCCGCCTCTATGGGGTTTCGAGGAACGTGAAAAACTCATGGTATTCTATGAGCGCGCCTCGGGCTCGCGCATGCATGCGGCTTATATCCGGCCCGGCGGCGTGCACCAGGACTTGCCGCAAAAGCTTATCGACGATATCGGCCATTTTTGCGACATGCATCCCAAGGTTCTCGACGATATCGAAGGTTTGCTCACGGAAAATCGAATCTTCAAGCAGCGAAATGTCGATATTGGCGTGGTGTCGCTTGAGCAATGCTTCGAATGGGGCTTCTCGGGCGTCATGGTGCGGGGCAGCGGGGCGGCCTGGGATTTGCGCAAGGCCCAACCCTATGAATGCTACTCCGAGATGGATTTCGATATCCCCATCGGCAAGAACGGCGACAATTACGACCGCTACCTGATCCGCGTTCAGGAAATGCGCGAGTCGGTGAAAATCATGAAACAGTGTGTCGAGAAACTTTCGGGTACCGACGGGCTGGGACCGATTACTTCAAAGGACGGCAAGGTGGTGCCGCCCAGCCGCCCGGAGATGAAGCGCTCGATGGAAGCGCTAATCCATCATTTCAAACTTTACACCGAAGGTTACAAGGTCCCGGCCGGCGAGGTCTATGCCGCCGTCGAAGCGCCGAAGGGCGAGTTCGGCGTTTATCTGGTGAGCGATGGCACCAACAAGCCTTATCGCTGCCGGCTCAGGGCGCCCGGCTTCGCCCATCTGCAAGCCATGGATTTCATGTGCCGCGGCCACATGCTGGCCGATGTCTCCGCCGTGCTCGGCTCCATCGACATCGTCTTCGGCGAGGTGGATAGGTGAGCGTGCGCCGACTCGATTCGGTTCAGCCCGAAAGCTTCGCTTTCAGCGCGGAGAATCTGGCGTGGGCGAGGAAGCTCGTTGGCAATTATCCTCAGGGCAAGCAGGCCTCCGCGGTCATTCCGCTGCTATGGCGGGCGCAGGAGCAGATTGGCGGCTGGATGACAAGACCCGCCATCGAAGCCGTGGCCAAGCTGCTCGACATGGCTTACATCCGAGTGCTCGAAGTCGCGACCTTCTACACGATGTTCCAGCTTTCGCCCGTGGGCCGGAAGGCGCATATCCAGGTTTGCGGAACCACGCCCTGCATGCTGCGGGGCGCGGAGGAACTGAAGGAAATCTGCCGGCAGAGAATAAATGCGGAACCGCACTATCTCTCGAACAATGGCGACTTCTCCTGGGAGGAGGCCGAATGCCTCGGTGCCTGCGTGAACGCGCCCATGGTGCAGATCGGCAAGGACACCTACGAGGATTTGACGCCTGAGACATTTGCAAAGCTCATCGACGACATTTCCGCAGGAAGGCCGGTGAAGCCCGGCCCCCAGATCAAGCGTCAGCTTTCAGCACCTGAAGGCGGGCTCACGACGCTCACCGACCCGTCGCTCTATTCGAGTGATCGCAAATTTACCCGGCAGGAGCCGCCGCCGGTCACGCCTCCCGCAGACGCTCCGGAATCTGCCAAGGCTGCGGAAGTGAAAGCGGTCACCAGCGCTCCCATTCCAGCAGCCATGAAGGAGCCCGCCAAGGCCGCTGCCGATGATCGTACCAAGGTTGTGAAACCCGCCGCGGAAGTGAAAGCCGTCGAAATCACCAATCCAAAAGCGCCCAAGCCCATCAAGCTCTCTGAACAAAAAGTCCAGCCAGCCCGCAAGCCGCAGTCAGGTGCGACAAAGCCGCTTGCGATAAAGCCCAAGAAGAAATGACCTGAGATGCTCGCTGACAAGGATCGCATCTTCACCAATCTCTACGGCCTCCATGACTGGGGGCTCGATGGCGCGCGCAGGCGCGGCTGTTGGGTCGATGTGAAATCCTTTATCGGCAAGGGCCGCGACTGGATGGTGAACGAGGTGAAGGCAAGCGGCCTGCGCGGCCGCGGCGGCGCCGGTTTCCCGACCGGCCTCAAATGGTCCTTCATGCCGAAGCAGGTGGGCGAACGCCCGCATTACCTCGTGGTCAACGCGGACGAATCAGAGCCCGGCACCTGCAAGGACCGCGAGATCATGCGGCATGATCCGCATCTCCTGATCGAAGGCTGTCTGCTCGCCGGTGCCGCGATGGCGGCGAATATCGGTTACATCTATGTGCGGGGCGAATTCATCCGCGAGCGCGAGCGGCTGCAGGCGGCAATCGACCAGGCCTATGAGGCGCGCCTCATCGGCAAGAACAATATCCATGGTTGGGATTTCGACCTTTATGTCCACCACGGCGCAGGGGCTTACATCTGCGGCGAGGAAACAGCTCTCCTTGAAAGCCTCGAAGGCAAGAAGGGCCTGCCGCGCATGAAGCCGCCATTTCCCGCCAATGTCGGGCTCTATGGCGCACCGACCACGATCAACAATGTGGAATCAATCGCGGTCGTGGGCACGATCCTGCGCCGCGGCGCTTCCTGGTTCGGCGCGCTGGGCACGCTCAACAACACCGGCACGAAATTGTTCTGCATCTCGGGGCATGTGAACAAGCCCTGCAATGTCGAAGAGGAAATGGGCATTCAGTTCCGCGAACTGATCGACAAGCACGCGGGCGGCGTGCGCGGCGGATGGGACAATCTGCTGGCCGTCATCCCCGGCGGCTCATCGGTACGCATGGTGCCGGCAGCGCAAATCATCGACACGCCCATGGATTTCGACTCGCTGATGAAGCTGCGCTCGGGCCTCGGCACCGCGGCGGTCATCGTCATGGATAAATCCACCGACCTGATCCGCGCGGTCGCCCGCCTCGCGCAATTCTACAAGCACGAATCCTGCGGCCAGTGCACTCCGTGCCGCGAGGGCACGGGCTGGATGTGGCGCGTGCTCCTGCGCATGGCCGAAGGGCGCGCCGAGAAACGGGAAATCGACATGCTGCTCGATGTGACCAAGCAAATCGAAGGCCATACGATTTGCGCGCTTGGAGACGCCGCAGCCTGGCCCATCCAGGGCTTGATCGCCCATTTCCGCCATGTGATCGAGGAGCGCATCGATCAATATGCGGCGAACCCCGATCACGACGGCGCGCTTCAGCCGATGGCGGCGGAGTAGGCGATGCCAAAGCTCAATATCGACGGCACGGTGCTGGAATTCGAGAACGGCACGACGCTGCTCCAGGCCTGCGAGCAGGCGGGAGCGGAGATTCCGCGCTTCTGCTATCACGAGCGCCTGTCGATTGCCGGCAACTGCCGCATGTGCCTCGTTGAAGTGAAGGGGACGCCCAAGCCGCAAGCCTCCTGCGCCATGTCGGTCAATGATCTGCGTCCCGGCCCTAACGGCGAGCCGCCGGAGGTCTTCACCCGCACGCCGCTGGTGAAGAAGGCGCGCGAAGGCGTCATGGAATTCCTGCTCATCAATCACCCGCTCGATTGCCCGATCTGCGATCAGGGCGGGGAATGCGATTTGCAGGATCAGGCGGTGGCCTATGGCATTTCGAAAAACCGCTTCTACGAGAACAAGCGTGCCATTCCCGACAAAAATCTGGGGCCTTTGGTTAACACCCACATGAACCGCTGCATCCAGTGCACAAGGTGCGTGCGCTTCGTGGCGGAGGTTGCAGGTGTTGAGGAACTGGGAGCGACCAGCCGCGGCGAGGATATGGAAATCACCAATTATCTCGGCCGTGCGCTCACCTCGGAACTTCAGGGCAATATCATTGATCTCTGCCCCGTGGGCGCGCTGGTCAACAAGCCCTATGAATACAAGGCGAGGCCTTGGGAACTCCGCAATACGGAAACCATCGACGTCATGGATGCGGTGGGCTCGAATATCCGCGTCGATTCCCGCGACCGGGAGGTGATGCGCATTCTGCCCCGCACCCATGAGGGCGTGAACGAGGAGTGGATCTCCGACAAGACCCGCTTCGTCTGGGATGGCCTTCGCACCCAGCGGCTCGATCGCCCCTACATTCGGGAATTCGGAAAACTCCGTCCCGCTACCTGGACAGAGGCCTTTCAGCGCATTGCCCAGAAAGTGAAAGCCACAATGCCGGACCGCATCGGCATTCTTCTTGGCGATCTCGTGGGCGCGGAGGAAGCCTTCTCTATGCGGCAGTTGGCGGAGCAACTTTCTATCAAGAATATCGATTGCCGCCAGGATGGAACGCCACTGGGCGAGAAGGGTGGCCGCGCCGCCTATCTCTTCAACACCGGCATTGCGGGCATCGAGGATGCCGACGCCATCACGCTGATCGGCGCCAACCCACGGCTTGAGGCGCCCGTGCTCAATGCCCGCATCCGCAAGCGCTATCTAAGAGGCGGTGGCACGATTAGTGTCATTGGCGAACAGGCCGATCTCACCTATCCCTACACTTATCTGGGCGCTGGCCCGGAAACGCTGGCACGCCTCATTGATCAGCCCTCGCCCACCTCACAGAAACCGATAGTCATCATTGGCCAAGGAGCATTGGCGAGACCCCACGGTGCCGCTGTGCTGGCGGCCGCCGCAAAGGCAGCCGCCGCGCTCGGCGCCGTGAAGGAGGGCTGGAACGGTTTCAATGTCCTCCACACCGCCGCAGGCCGCGTGGGCGCGCTTGATGTCGGTGCGTTGCCTGCAAGGGATGGCGGAATTGCCACGCTTGAAATCCTCGCCGCGGCGAAAAACGGCGAACTCGACGTGCTGTTTCTTCTCGGTGCGGACGAGATCGACACCAACGCGCTGGGCTCGACGTTTGTCGTCTATCAGGGAACCCATGGCGATGCCGGCGCTCATCGCGCCGACGTCATCCTGCCGGGCGCCGCCTACACGGAAAAGTCGGTCACCTACGTAAACACGGAAGGCCGCCCGCAGATGACCGAGCGCGCCGTTTTTCCGCCGGGCGATGCGCGCGAGGATTGGGCCATTCTGCGTGCGCTATCGGATACGCTTTCCGCTACGCTGCCGTGGAACAATCTCAGTGAACTCCGCGCCGCCATGTACAAGATCGCTCCTCATCTCGCTCGTCTCGATCAGCTGACTCCAGCCGATCCGGCGCTACTCGCGGATTTAACAAGGATCGAAGGTCAAATGACATCGGCTCCGTTCCGTTCGAGCATCAAGGATTTCTACCTCACCAACCCGATCGCGCGGGCTTCCCGGACCATGGCGGAATGTTCGGCCCTCAAGAACACGCGCAACCTCGAAGCAGCGGAGTGACGGATGATTGGCACAATGCTCAACGCCGCCGTCATCGCACTCTGGAGCGTGCTGCTCCTGACCGTGCTTCTCGTGGCCGTTTCGTTTCTCATCTATATGGACCGCAAGGTGTGGGCGGCGGTGCAAATGCGCCGCGGACCCAACGTGGTGGGGCCGTGGGGATTGCTGCAGTCCTTCGCCGATTTGCTGAAATTCGCCTTCAAGGAAGTGATCATTCCCGACGGCGCCAACAAGGGCATCTTCGTCATCGCGCCGCTGGTTACATCGGTGCTGGCGCTCGCCGCCTGGGCCGTGGTGCCGGTGGCCGAAGGCTGGGCCATCGCCGATATCAACGTCGGCGTTCTCTATCTCTTCGCCATCTCCTCCCTCATGGTTTACGGCGTCATCATGGGCGGCTGGGCGTCCAACTCGAAATATCCCTTCCTCGCGGCCCTGCGTTCGGCAGCGCAAATGGTGTCCTATGAGGTCTCGATCGGCTTCGTCATCATCACCGTGCTGCTGTGCGCGGGCTCGCTGAACCTCAGCGAAATTGTCAGGACGCAGGAGACAGGCCTTGGCACCATGCTTGGCCTGCCGAGCTCTTTCCTCGATTGGTATTTCATCCCGCTCTTTCCGATGTTCATCGTGTTTTTCGTCTCGGCGCTGGCCGAAACGAACCGTCCGCCCTTCGATCTGGTCGAAGCGGAATCGGAATTGGTGGCGGGCTTCATGGTGGAATATTCATCAACGCCCTATCTTCTATTCATGCTCGGCGAATATGTGGCGATGGTGCTGATGTGCGCGCTCACCACGATTATGTTTCTCGGCGGCTGGCTGCCGCTCATCGATGTGCCGGTGCTGAACTGGATTCCCGGCGTCTTCTGGTTTGTGGGCAAGGCACTGTTCGTCTTCTTCATGTTCGCCATGGTGAAGGCCATCGTGCCGCGCTACCGCTACGACCAGCTCATGCGGCTCGGGTGGAAGGTGTTCTTGCCGCTCTCTCTCTTTTGGGTGGCTTTGACGGCGGGCGTGCTTGTTGCATTCGGATGGGCGCCATGACCGGCATCCTTTGGGCACTCGTTTTCCTTATGCTTGGTATCTTCGAACTCATCATTCTGAAGCGTCTGCTTTACCCGACGTTGCGCTGGCGTCACGAGAAGGCAAAACTTACCCAATCCCAGCGCATCCGGCCCGATCTCATCATCAATGCCCTGCGCTTTCAAAGCCTTGTCATCATGCCGGTGGTGGGCTTTTTGCTCGGCAGCCGGCTGACCGGTAGTGCCCCATGAGAATTCCCCAGGCCGCGCGCTCGCTGTTTCTCCAGGAGTTTGCCTCGGCGACCTGGATGGCGCTCCGCTATTTCTTCGCGCCCAAGGCGACGCTCAATTACCCCCATGAGAAGGGGCCGCTCAGCCCTCGTTTTCGCGGCGAACATGCGCTGCGGCGCTATCCCAATGGGGAGGAACGCTGCATCGCCTGCAAGCTGTGCGAGGCGATTTGCCCGGCACTTGCCATCACCATCGAGGCAGGCCCCCGGCGCAACGACGGCACCAGGCGCACCACGCGCTACGACATCGACATGGTGAAATGCATCTATTGCGGCTTCTGCCAGGAGGCATGCCCGGTCGATGCGATCGTCGAAGGTCCCAATTTCGAGTTCGCCACCGAAACCCGCGAGGAACTTCTGTACAACAAGGAAAAACTCCTCGCCAATGGCGACCGCTGGGAACGCGAACTCGCCGCCAATATCGCGCTTGACGCGCCTTACAGGTAGAGGAGGAACATGCCCGCTCTTTTCTTCTATCTGTTCTCCGCCCTGGCGATTGCGTCCGCGGTGATGGTGATCTCGTCGCGAAACCCGGTCCACTCGGTGCTGTTCCTGATCCTGTGCTTCTTCAACGGCGCGGGGCTTTTCATTCTGCTCGGCGCTGAATTCCTGGCGATGATCCTGATCGTCGTCTACGTGGGCGCGGTTGCGGTGCTCTTCCTGTTTGTGGTGATGATGCTCGATGTCGATTTTGTCGAGTTGCGCCAAGGCATGTTGAACTATCTGCCGGTGGGCGGCGCCATCGGCTTGATTGTGCTTGCCGAACTTGCGCTGGTGGCGGGCAGCTGGGTGATTGACCCCGCCAGCGTCAAGACGGTGGCCTCGCCGGCGCCGGGGGGCGTCAGCAACACGGAAGCACTGGGCCGCATTCTGTATACGGACTACATTTATTACTTTCAGGCCGCGGGCCTCGTGCTGCTGGTCGCCATGATCGGTGCCATCGTGCTGACGCTTCGCCACAAATTGGGCGTGAAGCGTCAGAACGTCGCCGATCAGGTAGCGCGGGGACCTGCGACCGCCATTGAAATCCGCAAAGTCAAACCGGGGCAGGGGATATGAGCGTGATTGATATTCTCCCCTTCCCCCCTCGCGGGGGAAGGTGGCGCGAAGCGCCGGATGAGGGGGCGGTTCAGCATCTCAACTGCATGATGGGACTCGCTGAAGCAGCCCCCTCATCGGTCTCGCGCCACAGCAGTCAAGCTCGCGCAGGCTGCGCAAGCTTGCCTGTTTTGCGCGATCCACCTTCCCCCGCGAGGGGGGAAGGTGGGGAAAAAGGGGAAGTCGCATGACCATCGGCCTCTCCCATTTTCTGACCGTTGCCGCCATCCTGTTCACCGTCGGCATCTTCGGCATTTTCCTGAATCGGAAGAACGTCATCATCATTTTGATGTCGATCGAGCTCATGCTGCTGGCGGTCAATATCAATCTTGTCGCGTTCTCGGCCGCGCTGGACGATCTCGTAGGTCAGGTGTTTGCGCTCCTCGTGCTCACTGTGGCGGCGGGTGAGGCTGCCATCGGTCTTGCCATCCTCGTCACCTATTTCCGCAACCGCGGCTCCATCGCGGTTGAGGACATCAATCTCATGAAGGGCTGACGGGCAGATCATGTATTACGCCATCGTCTTCCTGCCGCTCATCGGCGCTCTTGTTTCGGGGCTTGCCGGAACGAAGCTGTTCCGCCACATGGGGAGCGATGCGGAAGTCTATGGCGAGCATCACAATCACGGTGAAATTCACGCCGGGCACCACGGCCACTACGATGGCCCACCCTGGCCCATGTATCTGGCGACGGCGCTGGTCTGCGTCTCCGCCGTTTTAAGCTGGATTGTATTTGGAGGCTTCCTAAGCGAGCCTCACTCCGAAAAGCTGGAAGTCCTGCGCTGGGTCAACTCGGGCGCGTTCTCCGCCAACTGGGTGTTGCGCATCGATACGCTCACCGCCGTCATGCTGGTGGTGGTGAACACGATCTCAGCACTCGTTCATGTCTATTCACTAGGCTACATGGGTCACGACGAGCACCAGCCGCGTTTCTTCGCCTATCTCTCGCTCTTCACTTTCGCCATGCTGATGCTGGTGACGTCGGACAATCTCTTGCAGTTGTTCTTCGGTTGGGAGGGGGTGGGGCTCATGTCCTATTTGCTCATCGGCTTCTGGTACACGCGCGAAAGGGCCAACGCCGCCGCCATCAAGGCCTTCGTCGTGAACCGCGTGGGTGATTTCGGTTTCGCGCTCGGCATTTTCGGCTGCTTTTACGTCTTTCAGTCGATCGAGTTCGATACGATTTTCGGCGCCGCAGCGGGGCAGACAGGCAAAACCATCCATTTCCTGAGCTGGGAGTTCGATACGCTCACCACGCTGTGTCTGCTGCTGTTCATGGGAGCCATGGGGAAATCCGCCCAGTTCCTGCTGCACACGTGGCTGCCGGACGCCATGGAAGGCCCAACGCCGGTTTCCGCTCTCATCCATGCCGCAACAATGGTCACCGCCGGTGTGTTCCTGGTGGCCCGCATGTCGCCAATGTTCGAGTTGGCGCCCATAGCCCGCGAATTTGTGGTCCTCGTAGGCGCGATCACGGCGTTCTTCGCCGCCACCGTGGCGCTGGTGCAAAACGACATCAAGCGCGTCATCGCCTATTCGACCTGTTCGCAGCTGGGTTACATGTTCGTGGCCATGGGCGTCGGCGCCTATGGCGTCGGCATCTTCCATCTGTTCACCCATGCCTTTTTCAAGGCCCTGCTGTTCTTAGGGTCGGGCTCCGTGATCCATGCCATGTCGGGCGAACAGGACATGCGCAAGATGGGAGGTCTCGCTCCCCACATCCGCGTCACCTGGATTCTCATGATCGTCGGCAATCTGGCGCTCACGGGGTTTCCTTTCACCGCTGGCTATTATTCCAAGGATGCAATCATTGAATCTTCCTTCGCGGGGGGTGCGATCTTTGCCTTCACGCTACTGGTCATCGCGGCTTTCTGCACCGCGTTCTACTCGTGGCGTCTTGCCTTCATGACCTTCCACGGAAGCCCGCGCGCCGATGCGCATACGATAGAACATGTGCATGAAAGCCCCAATGTCATGCTCATCCCGCTTTATGTGCTGGCGGCGGGCGCGCTTGCTGCGGGCTTCATCTTCAAGGACTGGTTCATCGGCCACGACTATGCCGAATTCTGGAACGGTTCGGTTGCCATGAACGCCGTCATCGATGAAATGCACCGTGCACCGGAGTGGGTCGTCTGGTCGCCGACTATCGTCATGGTGGCGGGCTTCTTGCTGGCCTTCCTGTTCTATATCCGAAATACCTCGCTGCCCGCCAAACTCGCGGCCCAGCATGAGCCCATCTACAAGTTCCTGCTCAACAAGTGGTATTTCGATGAGCTTTACTGGAATTTCCTGACGCGCCCCGCCATGTGGCTCGGCCGCTTCCTGTGGAAGCAGGGCGACGGCGCGGTGATCGATGGATTGGGCCCCGATGGCGTTTCCGCTCGCGTTATCGATGTCACCCGGGGTGCTGTGAAACTGCAAACGGGCTACGTCTATCATTACGCCTTCGCCATGATGATTGGCCTTGCTGCCATCATTTCCTGGTTCATGTTTGGGGGCCTGCGCTGATGACGAGCTGGCCCATCCTTTCCGCCGTCACTTTCCTGCCGCTCCTTGGGGTACTGTTCATCCTCGCCGTGCGCGGCGATGACGCCACAGCATTTCGAAACATCCGCTGGGGCGCGCTGTGGACGACGCTTGTCACCTTCCTTCTCTCGCTGCTGATCTGGGTCAATTTCGACGTGGGCGATCCTGGCTTCCAGTTCGTCGAAAGTCACTCTTGGCTTGGCAGTTCGGCCTCCTACCGCATGGGCGTCGACGGCATTTCCATGCCCTTCGTGATCCTGACCACGTTCCTGATGCCGATCTGCATTCTTGCAAGCTGGTACGTTCGAGTACGCGTGCGCGAATATATGATCGCCTTCCTGGTCCTCGAGACCCTGATGATCGGCGTGTTCACATCACTCGATCTGGTGCTCTTCTATGTGTTCTTTGAAGCGGGCTTGATCCCGATGTTCCTGATCATCGGGGTGTGGGGCGGTGCTCGCCGAGTCTACGCGAGCTTCAAGTTTTTCCTCTACACGCTGCTCGGCTCCGTGCTCATGCTGCTGGCGATCATCGCCATGTACTGGCAATCGGGCACGACCGACATCGCCGAACTCCTCACGCGCAGCCCCGGCTTCCCGGCCAACATGCAAACCTGGCTGTGGCTCGCCTTCTTCGCCTCTTTCGCGGTGAAGCTTCCCATGTGGCCGGTGCACACCTGGCTGCCCGACGCCCATGTGGAAGCGCCCACTGCCGGTTCCGTCATCCTGGCGGCAATTCTCCTAAAAATGGGCGGCTACGGTTTCCTCCGCTTCTCTCTGCCCATGTTCCCGGATGCGTCGCTCTATTTCCAGAGCTTCGTCTACACGCTCTCCGTCGTCGCCATCATCTACACCTCGCTGGTGGCGCTGATGCAGGAGGATATGAAGAAGCTGATCGCCTATTCCTCCGTGGCGCATATGGGCTTCGTCACCATGGGGATTTTCTCGATGACCAGGCAGGGCATCGACGGCGCCATGTTCCAGATGATCAGCCACGGGCTCGTGTCGGCGGCGCTGTTCCTCTGCGTCGGCGTCATCTACGACCGCATGCACACGCGCGAGATCGCGGCCTATGGCGGCCTTGTGCACCGCATGCCGCTCTACGCCACCGTGTTCATGCTCTTCACCTTGGCCAATACCGGCCTGCCCGGCACGTCGGGTTTTGTCGGGGAGTTCCTGACGCTGCTCGGCGCCTTCGCCAGCAACACCTGGGTCGCCTTTTTCGCCACATCGGGCGTCATCCTATCGGCGGGTTATGCCCTGTGGCTCTATCGCCGCGTGGTGTTCGGTAAACTGGAGAATTCGTCGCTGGCCCATATGGCCGATATGACGCCCCGCGAGTTGGCGACGCTGGGGCCGCTCGCCGCACTGACAATTTTCTTCGGCGTCTATCCTTCGCCCATTCTCGATATCTTCGGGTCCTCCGTTGAAAATCTCATGAGGCCGCTCAAGACCGCCGCTGTCGCAGCACGGCAAGTCGCGGCCGCAGCGCTGCAATAGGGATCAACGAATGCCGTTTCTTCAACAAGCAGGTGCCGCGGCGGTTTTCCCGGAGATTGTGCTGGCGGTTCTCGCCATGGCGCTGCTCATGTTCGGCGTGTTTCGCAAGGACAACACATTCGACACGGTAACCTTGGGTTCCGTTGCAGCGCTTGCCATCGTTGCCGTGCTGGTGATGGTGGGCGGCGATGGCGTGGGCTTCGGCGGCGCATTCGTGGCCGACACATTCAGCCGGGTGATGAAAGTGTTGACGCTGTTCGGCTCCGCCGTGGCGGTCGTGCTTTCGGCGCAGTTCTTCAAGCGCGAAGGCATGGCGCGGTTCGAATATCCCGTGCTGATCCTGCTGGCGACGACCGGCATGATGATGATGATTTCAGCCAATTCGCTGATCGCCCTTTACATGGGCCTCGAACTGCAGTCGCTGGCGCTCTACGTGGTCGCCGCCTTCAACCGCGACAGCGCGCGCTCCTCGGAAGCGGGCCTCAAATATTTCGTGCTGGGCGCTCTTTCTTCCGGAATGCTGCTTTACGGCGCCTCGCTGGTTTATGGCTTCACGGGCTCGGTCGGTTTCCCGGAGATTGCCGCGGCTATTTCCGCGTCGGGCTCGCAACAACTTGGCCTCGTCTTCGGTCTGGTGTTCATCATTGCGGGCCTGGCCTTCAAGATTTCAGCCGTGCCGTTCCATATGTGGACGCCGGACGTCTATGAGGGAGCCCCCACGCCGGTCACCGCCTTTTTCGCCTCGGCCCCGAAACTCGCGGCCATGGCTTTGTTCATCCGTGTGATGATGACGCCGTTCACTGATGCCGCCGGCTCCTGGCAGCAGATTGTCGTCTTCATCGCCTTGGCCTCCATGGCTCTTGGCGCCTTCGCCGCCATCGGCCAGCGCAACATCAAGCGCCTGCTGGCCTACTCCTCCATCGGCCACATGGGCTTCGCCCTTGTTGGCCTTGCGGCGGGAAGCCAGCAGGGGGTCAGCGGCGTCGTCATCTATATGCTGATCTACATGATCATGACGCTCGGCACCTTCGCTTGCGTCATCGCCATGCGCCGCAATGGCCGCCATGTGGAGCAAATCTCCGATTTAGCCGGTCTCGCCCGCACCGACAAAGTATTGGCCTTTGTTCTGGCCGTCCAGATGTTTTCGCTGGCGGGCATTCCGCCGCTCGCCGGTTTTTTCGCCAAATATTTCGTGTTTCTTGCGGCAGTGCAGGCCGGGCTTTATACGCTTGCTGTCCTTGCCGTCATCGCCAGCGTGGTCGGCGCTTATTATTATCTCCGCATTGTCAAGGTCATGTATTTCGATGAGCCGCTCGAAGCCTTCGATGCCATGGATGGTGAAGTGAAGCTCGTGGCCTATGCTTCCGGCGCTTTTGTTTTGCTGTTCGTGGTCTTCGCCAATCCGCTGCTGAATCTGGCCACGGCAGCCGCGCAATCATTCCCGTTCCCTTGAGACATCGCGTCGTTCATTTCGAGCGGATCGACTCCACCAACTCCGAGGCCCACAGGCTGGCCCAACAGGGCGAACGCGGACCTCTCTGGTTATGGGCCGACGAGCAGACGGGCGGGCGCGGAAGGTTGGGCCGCCCTTGGGTTTCCGAACCCGGCAATCTCTACGCGACATTCCTGTTCCCGATCTCGGATGGTTCAGAGGTTGCGGCGCAGGTGAGTTTCGTGGCCGCCCTTGCCGTCCATGATCTGGTGACGGTGCTGCTTCCCGATATCAAGCCGCTCATCAAATGGCCCAATGATGTGCTGATCGATGGCGCGAAATTTTGCGGCCTTCTTGCGGAAGTGGCCGCGAGCAATCCCACCGCCATCGCGCTGGGATGCGGCATCAACTTGATGCATGCGCCTCCAGACACCCCTTATCCGGTAACAGCGTTGGCCCGCCACGGCACTATTCCAGGGATAGAATCGATCTTGCCAATGCTTGATGCCAGGCTGTCCAGCCGTTTGGCGATATGGAACGAGGGCAGGGGCTTTGCGGCCATCCGCAGCGCCTGGATGGAACGCGCCGCCGGACTCAACGGCAAAGCCGTGGCGAAGATCGGAGAAAAGGAAGTGCGCGGCACGTTCCGTGGCCTGGCGGCCGACGGCACCTTGATCCTGGAGCTTGCGGACGGTACGCAGAAACATATTCATGCGGGCGATGTTCGTTTCGCCGCCATTGAGGCTCTGGGAAAATCTTGAACGCCAAGCGCAAATTCGATCACAGCAACGATCTGGTGCTGCTGCCCTTGGGGGGAACCGGCGAGATCGGCATGAACTGTTATTGCTATGGCGTGGGCCCTATCGAGGACCGGCAATGGCTGATGGTCGATCTCGGCGTGAAGTTCGGCGAGGACAGCGAGCCCGGCATCGATGTGGTGCTCCCCGATATCTCCTTCATCGGCAAGGACCGGCGCAATCTCGCAGGCCTCGTCCTTACCCATGCCCACGAAGATCACCTCGGCGCGGTCGCCTGGCTGTGGCCGCAACTGCAATGCCCCATCTACTGCACGCCCTTCGCCGCGCAAATCCTCAATCTCAAACTGAAGGAAGCGGGCCTCGACTCCGAAGTGAAGGTCCATGTGGTGGCGCAGGATGCCCGCTTCATCCTTGGACCGTTCGATCTCGAATTCATCCCCGTCACCCATTCGATTCCGGAGCCCACGGCGCTTCTGATCAGGATGAAGCAGGGCACGGTGCTGCATTCCGGTGACTGGAAATTCGATCCCACGCCGGTTTTGGGGCGAAATATGGATGAACGGCGCCTGCGCCAGCTGGGCGATGAAGGCGTCGATGTTTTCGTCTGTGATTCAACCAATGTCCTGCGCGAAGGGCATTCGCCATCCGAAGCCGACGTAGCCGCGACCATCATGGAAATTGTCAAGGCCGCTCCTGCGCGCGTTGCCATCACCACCTTCGCCTCACATGTGGACCGTATTTCCTCCTCCGTGAAGGCAGCGCGCGCCACGGGCCGCGAGGTGGTGATCGCGGGCCGCGCCATGCGCAACACCATCGAAGCGGCGCGGGTCTGCGGCTATCTCCGCGATGCCGGCGAATTTCTCGACGAGGAGGAGTTCGGCTATCTGCCGCCTGACAAAATCCTGCTCCTGTGCACCGGCAGCCAAGGGGAGGCCCGCGCCGCCATGGCGCGCATCGCCGAAGACCAGCACCCGCATGTGGCACTCGATCCCGGCGACCTTGTGATCTTCTCGTCCAGAACCATTCCGGGAAACGAGAAGGAAGTGAGCCTCATCCACAACAATCTGGCCAAACTCGATATCGAGGTTATCACCTGCGATGAGGCACTCGTGCACACCTCCGGCCACCCGCGCCAGGAGGAATTGCGCAAGCTCTATGACTGGCTGAGACCGCGCGCGGTCATTCCCATGCATGGCGAGCCCCGCCATCTCCGCGCCCAGGTGAAATTCGCCGAAAGCTGCGGCATTGCAGAAACATTGATCCCGCGCGACGGCCACATCGCCCGGTTGTGCCCGGGTCCCGTGCAGAATGTCGACGAAGCCCACGCCGGCCGCCTCCATGTCGACGGCAGGTTGATCGTACCCGCCGAAGATGGCCCCGCACGTCAGCGCCGCAAACTGTCTTTCGTTGGCGCGGTCTTCGTCACCGTGGCGATCAACGCAAAGCTGCAACTCGCGGGCGATATCCAGATCGTCACCGACGGCGTGCCGGAAGGCCTCCAGGAGGAAATGCTTGAAGCCGCCGATCAGGCCTTTTCCTCCATGCCCAAACCCCGCCGCACGGATGATGCGCAGGTGATCGAAACCATCCGCACCGCGATCCGCCGCGCCGCCGACCAGGTCTGGGGCAAGAAGCCGATCACCAAGGTGGCCGTGGTGAGGGTGTAGCTATCAGCTTAAAATTTATCATCCCCGGACTTGTTCCGGGGACCCATCCATCCGTTGCGCTGAACCATGGGTTGCCGGGACAAGCCCGGCAATGACAAATGAGGGAAATGGGTTGATCGTCTATACTCCGGCGAATCATGAGCAAGCACGTCCCGCCGCCGCAAGGCCCGAAAGACATAGAGCGCATCGAACTGAAGGATGCGCTGGAGGAGCGCTACCTCGCCTATGCGCTCTCCACCATCATGCACCGGGCGCTACCGGATGTGCGTGATGGATTGAAACCGGTTCACCGCCGCCTGTTGCATGTGATGCGCCAGCTCAGGCTTGATCCCAACACCGCGTTCAAGAAATCGGCGAAGATCGTGGGCGATGTCATGGGCAGCTATCATCCCCACGGCGACCAGTCGATCTATGATGCGCTGGTGCGCCTCGCCCAGGATTTTTCGTCGCGCTATCCGCTTGTCGATGGGCAGGGAAACTTCGGCAACATCGATGGCGATAGCGCCGCCGCCTACCGCTATACCGAGGCGCGCATGACGGAAGTGGCCAAGCTGCTGCTTGACGGCCTTGAGGAGGAGACGGTCGACTTCCGGCCCAATTACGATGGCTCGTTGCAGGAACCGGTGGTGCTCCCCGGTGCTTTCCCGAACCTTCTGGCGAACGGCTCCTCCGGCATCGCCGTGGGCATGGCAACGTCTATCCCCCCTCACAACGCGGCGGAGCTATGCGACGCGGCGCTCCATCTCATCAAATTTCCCAAGGCTACGGTCGACAAGCTGGCGCAGTTCGTGGCGGGGCCGGACTTTCCGACGGGCGGGATCATCATCGACGATCACGCATCAATCCTTGAAGCGTACAAAACCGGCAGGGGTTCGTTCCGCGTCCGCGCGCGTTGGGCCAAAGAGGAGGTGGGCCGCGGCGGTTGGCAGATCGTGGTCACTGAAATTCCCTATCTCGTGCAGAAAAGCCGCTTGATCGAAAAGCTCGCCGAACTGCTCCTCGCCAAAAAGCTGCCGCTGCTGGCCGATGTACGCGATGAATCGGCCGAAGATATCCGCCTGGTGCTGGAACCCAGGAGCCGCACCGTCGATCCGGCGCTTTTGATGGAGTCCCTGTTCCGGAACAGCGAACTTGAAGGGCGCATTCCGCTCAACATGAATGTGCTTTCCGGCGGCAAGGTTCCGAAGGTCATGTCGCTGAAGGAGGCGCTCCGCGAGTGGCTCGATCACCGCAAGGATGTGCTGGTCCGCCGCACCAATTTCCGGTTGGCCGAGATCGCGCGCCGCCTTGAAATCCTTAGCGGTTATCTGATCGCCTATCTCAATCTTGACGAGGTGATCCGCATCATCCGCCGGGAAGACGAGCCGAAGCCCATCCTGATGCAAAAGTTCAAGCTCAGCGACATCCAGGCCGAAGCCATCCTCAACATGCGCCTGCGCGCCTTGCGCAAGCTTGAGGAACTGCAGATCCGCAGCGAGCACGAGGGGCTGACCAAGGAACAGGCGGGCCTGGTCAAGCTGCTTAAGTCCGAAGACGAGCAATGGGCCAAGATCGCGGCCGAGATCAAGGACGTGAGAGAAAAGTTCTCCAAGAAAACCCCGCTCGGCCGCCGGCGCACGGATTTTGCCGCAGCGCCGGAGATCGATGGCGATTTCGAGCAGCTGCTGATCGAGAAGGAGCCCATCACTGTTGTGTGCTCCGAGAAAGGCTGGATCAGGTCCATGAGAGGCCACATGGAGGAAACATCGGGCCTCATGTACAAGGACGGCGACCGGGGCAAATTCGTTCTTCCCGCCATGACGACCGACAGGATCATGCTGTTCTCATCGTCGGGAAAGTTCTTCACCCTGGACGCCGGCAAGTTGCCCGGCGGCCGCGGCCATGGCGAGCCGGTGCGGCTCATGTGCGATATGGACGCCGCCGATTCGATCGTGGCGCTGTTCGTCCACACTGCCGGGGCAAAGCGCCTGCTCGCCTCAACCGATGGCGACGGCTTCATCGTGAGTGAAGACGACTGTATAGCCACCACGCGAAAGGGCAAACAGGTGCTGAACGTCAAGGCGCCGGTTGAAGCCGTGGTGTGCGTGCCCGTCGAGGAGGGCACCGATTATATCGCCAGTGTTGGCGACAACCGCAAGCTGCTGATCTTCAAACGGACGGAACTTCCGGAAATGGCGCGCGGCAAGGGTGTCAGGCTGCAGAAGTTCAAGGACGGCAACCTGTCGGACGCCCGGGCCTTCAAGCTGGCCGAGGGCCTCACCTGGGTGGATACCTCGGGCCGCACATGGAATGTCACAGCTCTTAAAGACTGGATCGGCGAGCGCGCCCAAGCCGGCAAGCTGCCGCCCAAAGGTTTTCCCAGGAACAACCGGTTCGGGTAACCTTACTTAACTACCCGGCCACGGAGGACCGACTGGATAAACTTTTTAACCCCCCATTATACCGATTTTTATGATTAACCGCCGATTGCGTGGACAGTTAAGCTTTTATTTCAGAAAGTCGTGGAATAGTGCCGCCTGACAGGTCACCGGTTGTTGAGTTCGACAATGGTTTCAGGGACACATTGGATATCGAAGGGCGCTCTGGTGCCCTCGCCGCCCAATGGGGAAAATCGGGCGATCGACGAACGCGATCTTTTGCACCGCCAGGGCTTCGTCAAAATCACCCAGGATGGCAACGGCACGGCGATCAAGTGGGCCATGTTCACGCCCAATTGGGCATCGCTCTATTTCGCCAGTGAATGGATTCATTCCTGCCCAGGGCCGTACCACTTGTATTATCATTCGGCCGGCTGGTTCCACGAAAAATACGAAACGGCGGTCGATGCCAGCGAGCGCATCACCCAGCTCGTCTACAAAAGCGACATTCATCTCTCCCGCACGGTTTACATTTACGAGGCAAATGAAAACCGCACGGATGTGCCCCATCTCCTTAAAGCCGCGCTGCAGGAGAACGCGGCGGACGAGGAGCATTCGATAGACTGCATGTATGACGCCTCTTCGCGAAAGTTCCGGGTAAGCCGGGTGGGCTCGAAATCGACGATCGCCCAGCTGTGGGGCATGAGCCCCGTTTCTTACCCTTGCCTCACGGGGCACTCCTATGACCAGGCCGTAAGCCGCGTCTATCCGGAGGTAAGCCGGACCGGCGATCCCCACTACGATCACATATACGCCGCGATGGCCTCACCGGTCGGCGATGTGGTGTGGGTGCCCTATCAACGGGTTGTGCTTCCCCTCCGCCAAGGCCGGAGCAGGAAGGGCGTCCGGGTTGTCACGGAATTGGCGAAAGTCGATATTTCGCCTCTTTAGACGTCATTTCGGCAATCGAGAATTCCAGGTGGCGCCGTTCCGCGATGCCGATCCATTCGACGGTTTCAGCCCCTTCCGGTTTCCATTCCCACATCAAAAAACTTTGTTCCAAATGGCCGTAACCCATGCGGATCATGTGCCCGCGCGTCGCCATTGATTCACCAACGAGCGCCCAGATGGCATCGGGCTGCC
>Ga0187892_10004136_pt1 | contig 24897 bp, 19 predicted proteins | sample MA1701073metaG_FD_139345 | JGI IMG/M metagenome (GOLD analysis project Ga0187892, IMG submission 139345) | Bio-ooze microbial communities from a basaltic lava cave in the Kipuka Kanohina Cave System on the Island of Hawaii, USA - MA170107-3 metaG ... | reverse complement strand
CATACTTTCCGGCAAGCTGCCCGAAAAAGATCAGAAAAAAGCGCGTTTCATCGGCCTCGCTCTCGCGCTCGTAATGCGCGTGATATTGCTGTTCTCGCTTTCGTGGGTTATTGGCCTCGTGGCGCCGCTCTTCACCATTTGGGGGCAGACGTTCTCAGGTAAGGACCTCGTTCTGCTCATCGGCGGGCTTTTCCTGATCGCCAAATCGACGCACGAGATTCACGGTTCGCTCGAGGGCGAAGAGGGACACGAATCAAAGAAAGTTTACGCGGGATTTGCCGGCGTTATTTTGCAGATCGTCGTTCTCGACATCGTTTTCTCGCTAGACTCTGTGATCACTGCGGTCGGTATGATCAGCGATCAGTACGGGCCGTATGGAATTTGGATAATGATAACGGCGGTTATCATTTCGATAGCCGCGATGATGGCCTTTGCGGGGCCGATCGGCACGTTCGTCCAAAAGCATCCGACGGTGAAAATGCTCGCACTCGCGTTTCTACTGCTAATCGGCGTGATGCTGGTCGCCGAAGGCTTTCACCAAAAAATACCGAAGGGCTACATATATTTCGCAATGGCCTTTTCGGTTCTCGTCGAACTGCTAAATATGCGACTACGTAAAAAGTCGCCGCCGGTCGGGCTGCATCAGCGATTTTCGGAAGAAAAGAATGCATAAAGCCCGCGAGATCGATTTCAAGATCATCGTATTTTTAAAAGCAGCTATTAGCTGATAGCTGATAGCTGTTAGCTGTTAGCTGTATTTAAAACTCTAAAATATCGCCCGCTTCGCAAGCTCGGGTCGGAGCCTTCACAAAAATATAAACCGATCTGTCTCGAATTTCACCATCTCATTTGTCGAAGGATGCGGAAACGCTAACTTGTAGGCGTGTAAACACAGTCGCGAAAATTCCCGACCGCCGCGTCGCGTATCGCCGACTATTGGGTGGCCGATGTGTTCGCAGTGAATTCGCAGTTGGTTTGTGCGACCGGTTATTGGTTCAAGCTCGATCAGCGTCGTGTCCGTAAATCTTTTCTTCACCGAATATCGCGAAGTCGAATGTTTGCCGTCGGATTTTACGCTCCAATGTTTTAGCTCGGCATAACGGCCGATCGGCGCATCGATCGTGCCTTCGTCGGTTTTTATAATTCCTTCGACAAGCGCGAGATAGCGCTTCTCAACGCGCTTTCGCATAAAATGTCCGGACAAAATTCGATGTGCGCGCGCATTTTTCGCAACGACCATTAAACCTGAGGTTTGTTTGTCGAGACGGTGTATCAAACCGGGACGGATGATATTGTCAGAACCGCCTGCGTAAGTGGGCGGCCGGTTTGATTGCAATTTTACTCCTAGAGAAACCGACCGCCCGCTCACGCAGGCGGTTCTGACATGATGAACAAGTGCGTTCAGCAGCGTGCCGCTGTTCTCGCGATGCGACGGATGCGCGAGCATGTCATGAGGTTTATTTACGACAATAATGTCGCTGTCTTCGTGAATGATGTCTAGCGGAATATTCTCCGGTCGCATCGCCGTGCCGCGAGCGTGATCGACGGTTATCTCGATAAAATCATCTGCTCGCAGCTTATAACCGATGTTTTCGTGCCGTCCGTTTACTTCGCAGCGAGCAGTTTTTACGAGATCGCGCAGATACATCTTGCTCAAGCTGCTGAAATGATCGAGCAGAAAATCCTCGAGCCGCATCTTTGCGGCATCGCTCGGAACCGTGATCTCAACTCGTTTCTCCACGCTGAAATCTTAACAAAAGAAAGTGGCCACGAATGCGCGAATAAGAAAAGGTCGGCCTCTACATTCGTGCATTCGTGGCTATCTATCCTACAATTTCGTAAGAAATGAAGTCTGACAACTTCGAAATCGTCACACGTGTCGCGACTGCTCTTTCGGGTAATGGAACACTGCGCGAAAGCTGTGACGAGGCCATAAATCATATTTCACAAAGTCTCCCTTCACGTTTTGCTTTTGTCGCGCGAAAGTCCGCCGACAGCGGCGTCGCTGACTTGATCGCCGCGTGTGGTTTGCAAGCTGCCGACTTTCGCCGGCTCGAAGAAAGGTTGTCAAAAAGCAGCTTGTGGCAGATTTTGCAGATCGCCAAACCCTTAGTGATCGACGATCTTGCAAACGACCCGGTTTTGAATTTTCTCGGCTTTGCGACCGGAACCGGAATGCTAGTTGCGACACCCATAATTATCGACAACTCGGCGGTCGCGCTTTTGGCTGTAGGTTTTGAGAGAGAAATGCTGGCCGATGAAAATCGTGTCGTCAGATTGCTGCTGCCAATTTCGGCGATGATCGCTCAGACGATGCGCGTTGAGCAAACTTTGCTCGATGAGAGCCGTCGCATCGCCGAAGAAAATTCAAATCTGCGACATGAAGCAAAACAAAAATTTGATTTTCGAAATTTGATCGGCAACTCGGGCGCGATGCGGCAGGTTTTTGATCGTGTAAAAAATATCGCGCGTTCGAACAACGCGGTTCTGATCCGCGGCGAGAGCGGCACGGGCAAAGAGTTGATCGCGGCGTCTATCCATTACAACAGTCTGCGCTCAAAGCGTAAGTTTGTAAAAGTGAATTGTATTTCGATACCGGAAACATTGATCGAAAATGAGTTGTTCGGCAACGGTCGCACGAAAAGCAGTTTCGAAACTGCTGACGGCGGCACGATCTATATCGATGAGTTTGGCGAGTTGTCAAAACAAGTTCAGTCGCGGCTGCTCGCGGTTCTCGACGATCCGAAAATAAATGTGAGGATCATCGCGGCCACGCGCAAAGACATCGAAGCGATGGTTTCTGCCGACGAATTTATTGACGAACTTTTTCAAAAACTAAATTCATTCACGATCTTTTTGCCGCTGCTTAGCGAGCGCAGATCTGACATCCTTCTGCTCGCCGAGCACTTTCTCGAAAAGTATTCGAGCGAGCACAAAAAAAATATCTTGCGCATCTCGACGCCGGCGATCGACATGCTCGCGGCTTATCATTTCCCGGGCAATGTCCGCGAACTTGAGAACGTGATCGAGCACGCGGTCGGCGAATGTGATTCGAATGTGATTCACGGCCATCACTTGCCGCCGACGCTGCAAACCGCCGAAGTCACTGGCACGGAAACACGTTTGACGCTCGATTCTGCTGTTGCTGCTTTTGAGCGCGATCTTATTCAAGACGCGCTCAAATCGACGCGCGGCAATGTCGCAAAAGCCGCTCGAATGCTCGATTCGACCGAGCGGATTCTCGGTTACAAAATAAAAAAATACAGCCTTGATCCGTTGCGTTTTAAAAGATGGAAATAGACGAAAAATTATTTAAGGAGCTGCCCGACGCGGAATCGGCAAAGCGTTTTATTGACGCTCTGACCGAGAAGCATCCGACACATGCGACAAAGCTTGCCGCTCAACCGGCGCTATTGTCCGACGTGCTGACGCTCGTTGCGTTCAGCCCGCTTCTTGCCGCGACGATGCTGCAAAATCCCGAATACTTATCGTGGCTTGAGCGTAAAAGAAAAGAATCAGGTGTGCGCTCGCACGAAGAACTACTCGAATCGCTCGCGAGGTTTTCGCTGACGAACTCAACGCTCGATACGCAAGTTCTCTTTGCGCGATTTCGCCGCCGCGAGCTTTTGCGAATTTACCTTCGCGATATTCGCCGCCTCGCGACGGTGCCTGAGATCACCGAAGAAATCTCAAATCTCGCCGACGTCGTGCTCGCCTCGGCGCTCGATCACGCGCGCCGCGAGATGGACAACCGCTACGGACGGCCGCAAGTGGTGGACGAAAAAGGCCGCAAAGCATCGGTCGAATTTTGCATCGTCGCGCTCGGCAAGCTCGGTTCACGCGAGTTGAATTATTCGTCGGACATCGACCTCATCTTCATTTACTCGGACGAAGGCGAAACCACGGGCGGCACACGCGGAGCTATCACAAATCGCGAATACTTTATTAAGCTCGCCTCCACGATCGTAAAACTGACGGGCGAACAAACCGGCGAAGGTGCGGCATACCGAGTCGATCTGCGTTTGCGACCTCACGGACGACTCGGCCCGCTCGCGCTTTCAGTCGCGGATATGATCCGTTATTACAAAACCGAAGCACGCGCTTGGGAACGACAAGTTATGATTCGCTCGCGAGGGTCAGCGGGCGACGTTTCGTTGTTTAGAACATTTTTCGACAGCGTTGCGGAGCTTATTTTTTCAAAAGATGAGTCTGTCGAGTCGGCGCTTGCAAATGTTCGCCGTTCAAAAGAACAGATCGATAAAGAACAGATCGATCGACGCGGTTACAACGTCAAGCTCGGTCGCGGCGGCATTCGCGAGATCGAATTTATCGCGCAAGCGTTGCAGCTCGCATACGGCGGTGCCGATCGCTGGCTGCGTTATCCGCACACGCTCGTGAGTCTGTCGCGGCTCGCCGATCGACAACATTTGAGTGAGTCGGAATTAACTGGACTGGCCGCCGCTTATGAATTCCTACGCCGCACAGAACACATTTTGCAGATGGAGAACGGTCTGCAAACTCACACGCTGCCCGACGACAAAGCAAAAAGATCATTGGTCGCTCGCCGGGTCGAATTCGCAGGCAGCGGCAATTTTGAAAACAGTCTGCGACATCACACGAAGTTTGTTCAGACGGTTTTCGAGCGAGTTTTTGGTATCGAGGCGGCACCTCCTTCGTCAGCAGTTGGAACCAACGTTGAACTCGATGACGCAGCTTTTCCATTCGCCGACGCGAGCAGTTCGGCCTCGCGTCTTCGCGAACACGTTCTCGCATCCATAGCAAAGAGCGACTCGACATTTGACGAACGCAGCGAATCGGCGAAAGTGCTCGAACGCGTTATCGAGACATCGCCGCACTTCGCGTCGATGCTTGCGGCAAATCCGCAACTCGCAACGCATCTTACCGAACCGAATGACGCGATCCTTCAGCGTGATTACGCAAGTGAAATGAACGCGGTGGTTGAAAATAACAGTTCGTTTCGCGCTTGCATTGCCGCGATGCGAAAGACGTGGCATCGATGTTTGATCGAGATCGTCGTTGCCGATATTTACGGCTCGATCACGACTGCTGAAGCAAAACGTTTGCAAACAGAACTTGCCGAAGCAAGCATCGAGGCCGCGCTCAAAGCTGTAAGTTTAGAAGTTGCTGTCGATGACATCGCCATCCTCGCTCTCGGCAAACTCGGCGGCCGCGGCGTCGATTACGATAGCGACCTCGATCTGATATTTGTGCATGAAGAACGCGATAAATCGCGCACTCTGAACCATAGTCGTGCCGTCGAATTATTTGTCACGGCGTTGTCGTCGATGACGCGCGACGGCAGTTTGTATCGCGTCGATCTGCGACTGCGGCCTTACGGGTCGAAAGGCCTGACGTGTATCTCCTCGAACGCGTTTCTCGAATATATGCGTGAGACAGCCGTCGCATGGGAGTTTCTCGCGTTCGTAAAGCTGCGAGCCGCCGGCGGCATTTCCGAACTCGGTCGCCGCATCGAAACTGAAACTCGAAGCATCATTCACAAACGCGCCGCAATGCTCGATGCGAACGAACTTGCCGACGAAACTCGGCGCGTCCGTCTCGCGCTCGAACAGCAACGCACGCGAAGCTTGCGCGTCGGCGAGATCGATATCAAATACGGCGCCGGCGGATTGCTCGATATTTATTTTGCGATGCGATATTTGCAGCTTCGTGACAATGTTCCGGATGACGATGAAGATCGGTCGACGCGATTTATGCTTAACCGACTGGCAGCGTCATTACAAAACCCCTCGACGCTCGACGCATTAGCAGACGGTCACGAATTCCTCTCCGCGCTCGACCACAATATACGGCTGATCGCCGGTCGTTCGACGCGACTTTCGCACGGCAATCACGCATTGCTCGATGCGATCGCAAAACGTATGAATCTTCATTCGCACACCGATCTAATCGAAAATCTCACGCTTCATCGGCTCGCCATCCGCGCCGCTTTTGACGACATCACATCATTAGAATAAGGCTTGCAATGCTCGGCGAATTTCGCTAGTATTACTGCTTGCTGACGAGAGCTGGAACACGTAGAAGTGGGTTTCGCACCCACTTTTTATTTTGTCCGGCAGTTTCAGAGCGGGATTTGAAATGGAATTGCGATCAATCGCGACACGTGTCAGGGAAATTGCCTCGCAGGCTGCAAAAAACAGCGGTATCGAGCTGGTTCATGTCGAGATCGCGGGCGTTAAACGTGATCACGTGATTCGCGTTTATATTGACAAAGATGGCGGCGTGACACTGGATGATTGTTCGGCGGTTTCGCAAAAGATCGAGTCCGTGCTCGACGCAGAAGATTTTATTCCGTCGAAATACGTGCTCGAAGTTTCGTCGCCGGGCATCGAGCGACAACTTTATTCGCTTGCGGATTTTGTGAAGTTTACGGGAAGCCTGGCAAAGGTGAAATTGAAAAGCGAGATCGACGGACAAAAGATTTTTGTCGGCACGATCACGTCGGTTGACGATGACGCGATCACATTCGATGACCGCACGCGTGGCAGTGTGAAATTCAATTACGCCGACATTGAAAAAGCGAATTTGAAGATCGATCTGGCAAAGGAATTTGGCGGTAAAAAAGGCGGTAAGTAAAATTATGTTTATACGGTTGAGTGTAGTGAAGTTATGACATCATCCATCGGACAGAGCATTGATATTTTGTGCAACGAGCAGGGCCTCGACCGCACGATGGTCATCGAGGCGATGAAGGACGCCGTTAAGGCGGCCGCGCGTAAGCAATTTAAAGACAAGACGGGCGAGAGCGTTCAGGTCGATTGGAACACCGAGGAAGGAGCGATCGAAATCTCCGCGCAAAAAACCGTTGTCGAGGTGGTTGAAGATCCGCTCAGCGAACTTTCGCTTGCGGACGCGCAAGAGATGGCCGGCGACGAGATCGAGATCGGTGACATGCTGCTGCTGCCGCTGCCGACCGAGGAGCTTGGCCGCATAGCCGCACAAACTGCAAAGCAAATTCTCGTGCAAAAAGTGCGCGAGGCGATTCGCGAAAAAGTTTATGAGGAGTATGTCGATCGCAAAAGCGAACTCGTCAACGGCACCGTCAAACGCTTTGAGCGTGGCGACATGATCGTCGATCTCGGCAACAATCTTGAGGCCGTCGTGCCGCGTAAAGAACAGTCTCGCGGCGAAATGTGGAATCAGGGCGAGCGAACTCGCGTCGTCATAATTGATGTATCTAAAGAGCTTAAGGGGCAGCAAATTATATGCTCGCGAGCTTCGAGTGAATTATTAAAACGGCTCTTCGAGATGGAAGTGCCCGAGATCTACGACGAGACCGTCGTCATCAAATCGTGCGTTCGCGAGCCCGGAGATCGTGCAAAGATCGCCGTTACATCGAACGAAAAGGATGTCGATCCTGTCGGCGCCTGCGTCGGAATGAAAGGCTCGCGTGTGCAAGCGATCATCAAGGAACTTCGCGGCGAAAAGATCGACATCATCGAGTGGTCGGACGAGCCGTCGGTTTTTGCGGCGAACGCGCTTTCACCGGCTAAGGTTTCGCAAGTTCGCATCACCGATATAGAGGGTCGCCAGATGGACGTCATAGTCGGCGAAGATCAGCTCAGCCTTGCGATCGGTAAAAAAGGTCAGAACGTTCGGCTCGCCACGCGGCTTGTCGGTTGGGAGATCAAGATCGTAAGCGAAGAATTGCTCAAGCAAGAGATCGCGAAACAAATGGGCAGGATGATGGCGTCGGGCGAAGCGGTGCCGATCGCAGCACTCGAAGTCGTCACGGCGACACAGGCCGAAGCTTTGGCAGAGAAAGGCGTCACGGATGTCGAGTCGCTTGCGGCTACGTCGGTCGATGATCTCGTCGAATTTCTCGACATCAGTTTGGACGAGGCTGAGGCGATTCGCGCGTCAGCGAACTCGATTGTCGAGGCGAAAAACGTCGAGGTCGATGGCGAAGAGGAATCTGAGACAGCGGCCACTGAGACAACCGAAGCTGAAACAGCCGAAGAACCAGTCATTGAATCAGAGGTCAAAGAAACGGCGGCGGAAACTGCTGAAGAAGTAATCGAGGAGCCGATCGAAGAGACATCAACTGAAACTGAAACTGAAACTGAAACTGAAACTGAAGCTGAAGTCGAAATTGAAACCGAAGAACCTTCGACGGAAACGACAGAGGAACCTAAAGAGAAAGAGAGCTAGAGCATCCGGCGGAATATTCCGAATATGGCAGTTGGCAAGAGCATAAGAGTTTACGATCTGGCACGCGAGGTCAAGCAGGACACAAAGCGCGTGATGGAAGATCTGCGCCGCGAGGGTGCGGACGTGAGCGTTCCGTCCAACTCGGTCAGTCACGAACTTGCCGAAAAGGTTCGTAGCAAATATTTCCCAAAGACCGAAGCCGCACCAAAACGTGGTATCAAGGTCATCAAAAAAGCTGCCCAACCGATCGACGAAACTCCGGTCGAAGCTGAAGAGCCGGTCGAGATCGAGCAGCCGGTTACGGTCGAAGCGGAAACTCCGGTCAAAGCTCCTGCTGTCGAGATCGAAGATGCTGCTCCGAGTTCGCAGGTCAAAAAACTGACGAAAAAACCGGCTGCAGTCAAAGCGGTCGAGAAGGAAGAAAAACCGAAAACTCGTGCGGTCAAAGCAAAACCCAAGGTTATCGACGAGCCTGCCGAAACCGAGCTGCCTGTCGTCGATGCTCCTGAAGAAACGACGGAAACGGCCTCAACGCCGCTTACTCCTAAATCCGGCAACGTGGTTAAAACGCTTAAACTTACGCCGGATGCCTTAAAGCAAGGAATCAAGGTTGGCGATCGACTCGTTCAGCAGACGCCGACAAAGACCGGTCGTCTTGCCGAGACCGGAACGGGTCAATATCGCGGGACGCCCGGCGAGACTGCCGCACCGCAACTTACTTACACGCCGCCAGCCGACAATCGCCGTCGGCCCGGACGTTCGGGCGGGCGAAAAGGTCGTCCTATCGACGAGAAAACGGGCAGGTTTGCCGAGCGCGATGTCGATGCTCCGCAAAAGCGCTCGATCGAGGAACGCATTCTCGATCAGGTCGGCGAGGTTGATAACGCAAATTTAAAAGTGGTTCGGCTGACCGACGGCGCGACGGTTCGCGAGTTTGCCGAGGCGCTAAACATTACGCCGCGCGACATCGTGCAGCTGCTTATCAAACGCGGCGTCTTTGCAACATTGAATCAGCCGATAGGCGAGAAGATGGCGATCGAAATGGCGTTCGATTATGGCTTCGATCTCAGCTTTGTGCCGTTTGAGGAAATGGTCATCGAAGAGGAATTCGAGGAGCTGATCGCCGCCGACGCCGACGACACAGAATTGTCGCGTGCACCGGTCGTGACCGTTATGGGCCATGTCGATCACGGCAAAACTTCCCTGCTCGACGCCATTCGCTCGGACAATGTTGCCGAGGGCGAGGCCGGCGGAATTACGCAGCACATCGGAGCATACAGCGTTATGGTGCCGAATGCGGACAAACCTGACGAAGATCGTCGCGTTGTGTTCCTCGATACGCCGGGCCACGAAGCGTTTACGATGATGCGTGCTCGCGGTGCCAAGGCGACGGATATTGTTATTCTCGTCGTCGCGGCCGACGACGGCGTGATGCCGCAGACGATCGAAGCCGTCGATCACTCAAAGGCCGCCGGAGTGCCGATCATCGTCGCGATCAACAAGATCGACAAACCCGACGCGAGTCCCGACAAAGTAAAGCAAGGTCTCGCAGGTTTAGGGCTACAGCCGACGGATTGGGGCGGCGATATCGAGATGGTTCCCGTGTCCGCGAAGAAACGCGAAAACCTCGACACGCTGCTCGAAACAGTTTTATTGCAAGCCGATATTCTCGAACTTAAAGCGAGTCCGACGCGGCGAGCTTCGGGCGTTGTGCTCGAAGCAAAGCTCGACAAAGGCCGCGGTGCCGTCGCGACCGCTCTTGTGCAGCAAGGCACGCTGAGCGTCGGCGATCCGTTTATCGTGGGGCAATTTTCGGGCAAGGTTCGCGCGATGATCTCGGATCGCGGCGAATCTGTGACCGTTGCACCGCCCGCGACACCGGTCGAGATACTTGGTCTGCAAGGCGTGCCGCAAGCCGGCGATACTTTTCAGGTTGTCGCCGATGTCGAACGCGCTCAGGACATTGCCCAGCAACGGCAAATGCACGCGCGACAAGCTGCAATGCTCAAGACAACGAAACGCGGCATCGAGTCGCTCGGACAAGCCGAAATTAAAGAACTGCTCGTCGTGCTCAAAGCCGACGTTCAAGGCTCGGTCGAAGTGCTGCGTTCGACGCTCGAAAAACTTTCGACCGAGAAGGTCAAGGTTCGCGTCATCCGCGCCGGCGTCGGCGCGATTAACGAGTCCGACGTTCTGCTCGCCTCGGCGACACAAACCGAAGAGACCGGAACGGCCGTCGTCATCATTGGATTTAATGTTCGTCCCGAGGCGCGTGCGGCCGATGTCGCACGGCAAGAGGAAGTCGATATTCGTCTGCACTCGATCATTTACAAGGTCGAAGAAGAGATCAAGGCCGCGATGATCGGGATGCTCGACGCGATCGAGAAAGAAGCGATCCTCGGCAAAGCTGTCGTGCAAGAGACATTCAAGGTTTCGCGTATCGGCACGATCGCCGGTTGCCGCGTTATCGACGGCGTTATTCGTCGTCAGGCAAAGGCGCGGCTCATTCGCGACGGCGTCGTTATTTGGGATGGCGACATTGCCACGCTCAAACGATTTAAAGATGACGCTAACGAAGTCAAAAACGGTTTTGAGTGCGGCATCAGCCTCGTCAACTTCAACGACATCAAAGTCGATGACGAGATCGAGGCGTTTGTGATCGAGAAGATCGCAGCGACGGAACTATAGCGAAGGCAAAAGGCAAAAGTAAAAAGTCAAAAAAATATTTGGATCTTATTTTGCCTTTTACCTTTTTACTTTTTACTTGAGTTTATGCGTCGGCCTGAGCATTTAGCCGAAAGTTTGAAAGAGGAGATCGCCGAGATCGTCGGCTTTGAGCTGGACGATCCGCGACTCGAAACGGTGACCGTCACCGATGTCGAAGTCGCTTCCGACAACAGAGATGCGAAGGTCTATGTACTCATTCGCGGTTCGGAAGACGAGATCGAGGCCGCGTTGAAGGCGCTGCAACATGCGGCAACATTTGTTCGCCAACAAGTTGCGATGAATTTGAGCAAGCATCACGCGCCGCATTTACATTTTGTTCGTGACACGGCAGAGGAAAACGCCTCGCGTGTCGGTGAGATCCTTGAAGAATTAACGGTCAAGGGTGAAATTAGAAAAGAAGTGAACAACGAACAGTGAACAACGAACAGTGAATGCCAAAACTTTTGGCTTGCCACTGTTCACTATTCACTGTTCACTGTTCACTATTTGAATTGTGTTAAGTCAAGTAGTTGAATTAATTGAAAAGAAAAATAGTTTCGCCATCACCACTCATATCAAACCGGATGGTGACGGTGTTGGGTCGAGTTTAGGCTTGTATTGGCTGCTGCAAAGCTTAGGCAAGCAGGCTGACGTCATCGTTCACGGCGACGTGCCGCCGGCGTATATGAGTCTTCCGGGTGCGGACGAGATTCGCGACGTAAAGTCGGTCAACGGCAGATACGACGCGGTCTTTGTGATCGAATGTTCCGATCTGACGCGTCCCGGCATCGACGGTCTCGACAAACAATTCACTGTCAACATCGACCACCACGCAACCAGCGAGCATTTTGGGACGATCAATTGGATCGACTCGACCGCGTCGGCCGTCGGCGAGATGATCTACAATCTTTGCAAAGCCATCGGCGGCAAGATCACGAGCGAGATCGCCGAATGCGTTTATATGGCGCTCGTCACCGACACCGGTTCGTTTCATTTTCCAAACACCTCGGATCGCACACTCAAAGTTGCATCAGAACTCATCAGAGCCGGTGCTTTGCCTGCAAAGATCGGTGAAGCCGTTTATCAAAATTATCCGTGGTCGCGGATCGAACTCATGCGTCAGGTGCTCGAAACCGTTCGTCGTGACGAAACCGGACGCATCGCGATGATGCGGCAAACACTCGCTATGCACGAACTCGCCGATGCGATCGACGGTGATAATAATGGCTTTGTAAATATCCCGCTCGCCGCTCGTGAAGTCGTCGCAGTCGTTTATATGCGCGAGGTCGGCCCGAATAAATATCGCGCCAGCCTTCGCTCAAAAGGCAACATCAACGTCGCTAAGGTCGCGGAAAAATTCGGCGGCGGCGGTCACAAAAATGCTGCCGGTCTTGGCATCGAAGGCGATTGGGACGCGAAGGAACTCGAGATCGTAACTGCGATAGGCGAGGCGATCGATACGGCTTTGTAAACCGAATCTGCTGATTATGAGGCGTTCATTAGAAGAATTATGGCTTCGCCTTATTCGTCTCTACACTTTTAACACGCCTATAGATAAAGGAAAATATCGGCTTTTCGTCAACGCTCTCAAATTTTGCAAATTCGATCACGATGCCCTCAACGCAACCGCGAAAGACGGTCGCCGATTCATCGCAAATCTCTCAACGGGAATGCATGACCAGCTTTTTTTCCTCGGCCAATACGAAAAAGCAATCAGTAATATCGCATCTCGACTGATAAATTCCGGCGATACCTGCATCGACGTCGGTGCAAATTTCGGCTGGTACACGACCTTGATGGCAAAACTTTGTGGCCGTGACGGCAGTGTGCATTCATTCGAACCTGTGCCACAAACTTTTCGAGAACTTGATGCGAATGTAAGTCTGTCGGGTTATAAAAATATAACTATAAATCAAAATGCATTGGGTGATCGGCGCGACACGATCACTATTCGAATTCCGAAAGGCGAGCCGACCGGTCACGCATCCATCGCTTCAAAGAGCGACGGCAAAGACGCCGCGTTCGAATGTGAAATGCTGACGCTGGACGATTACTTTACAGAAAACGGAATTGGTACCGTCAATTTTGTAAAGGTCGATGTCGAAGGTGCCGAGATGATATTTCTAAAAGGAGCAGGCAGGTTGTTCACGCAGCCGATCCCGCCGGTAATTTTGATGGAGATGGCGCTGAACCAATCAAAACATTTCGATTATCTGCCTAACGACTTAATAGAATTTATTCGTTCAAAAGGAGATTATATTTTTTTTGCGGTTGACGAGAGTAGTTGTTCGCTTGCACAAATCGACGGATTTGCCGATGACGACATCGGGGCGAACGTTTTCTGTATTCCGCAAGCCGTGTCAATCGATCCTATTCGTGAGAAGATCAAAAACTGATCTAATATGCCGACTGAAAAACGCTACAAATGGCGACGCGAAGATTACCGTGAAAAAACGCGCGGGCTTTTAATACTCAACATCGGCGACGGCAAAGGCAAGACGACTGCCGCTATCGGCACGATGGTCAGAGCATCAGGTCGCGGTTTAAAGTGCGCGATGATCCAGTTCATGAAGTCGAAAACCGACCGCTACGGCGAGCACGATTCACTCGAAAAACTCGGCATCGAAGTTCACACGATGGGCGACGGCTTCACCTGGGACACGAAAGACAAAACGCAGGATATAAAAACTTCTCAAGAGACGTGGGCAGTCTGCGTCGATAAAATGCGCAGCGGCGAATATGAACTTTTAGTTTTCGACGAGTTGCTGTATGTGCTGAGCTACGGCTTTCTCGATATTGATGACGTGATCGCAGAGGTGCGAAAAATCAGAAATGATCAGCCGCATCTTCACCTGATCTTAACAGGCCGAAACGTCGATAATGCGCTTCAAAAGATCATCGACGAAGCCGATCTCGTCACCGAAATGCGCGAGATCAAACATCCGTTTAACGTCGGTATTTTCGCCCAGCAAGGCATCGAGTTCTAGTCAGAACCGGGAGCGATAGCGACTGGGTTTATATGAAAAAAACTGTCGAAAAGCGAAAACCAAGCGGCATCGTCGATTACATAGCACTTGCGCTGACGACGTGGGGCGTTGGATATCTTCCGTTGATGCCGGGAACATTCGGTTCGATGGTTGGCGTCGCGATCTATTTTGGAGTTGTCGCGTTCGATACTGCACTCGGTGCAAAATTCACTGCGGCCCATTATTCGCAAGATCAGATCACTGCGATCTCGTGGGCGTCGAATTCTATTTTGCTGATCGCGTTCGTAATCGTCGGAATTTGGGCGTCGGGTCGCAGCATCGCGATGCTCGGCAACACAGATCCGAACGAAGCGGTCGTCGACGAGGTCCTCGGCACACTGACCACCCTACTTTTTATTCCGCAAGGAGCAAGTTGGATATTCGTACTTGTTGGATTCGCACTCTTTCGACTTTTCGACATTTGGAAGCCGTATCCGATCGACAGTTTACAAACTCTGCCCGCAGGCGTCGGTGTTTGTGCTGATGACATTGTCGCCGGAGTTTACGCCGGCATGTGTCTCTCGATAGCTTACGCGGTTATGATAATCCTATGATCTATCACGTTTTGCCCGGCGACTCGCTCGTTGAGGAATTTAGAAAAACCAATATTCATGGCGAGATCATCGCCTGTCGCGAGGCGTTTATCGCCGGCCCGCTCGACGCCGCGACACCCGAAGAGTTTTGGGATCAACGCGCGCAGTTTATCCTTTCAGAGTATGGCGAAGACGAGATCGAGTATCATGAAAAAGTCGCAGCAGAACTGAACAAACTTGCCGAACTTTCACCCGACGATGAGGTGAACCTGTGGTTCGAGTACGAGCTGTTTTGCAGCGTGAATTTGTGGTTCTGTCTTTCGCTGTTGAAAGAAACCGAAGCGACGATCTATCGCGTCGAGCCGATCGGGCTTGATGAAGATAAACGTTGGGAAGGCTTTGGTCATTTTGTTGCCGACGACTTAAAGGCGTGTTTTGAGATGCGGCACAAGTTGAGCAAAGATGATGTCGAGCTTGGAGTACAGCTTTGGGAAGCTTATCGGCGCAAAGACGATCTTAAATTGAAAGAGCTGGCGAGCAGGGACAACGCGGCATTTCCCTGCCTGAGCGAAGTTGTCGCTGCGGCGAATGAGCAGGATATTCGTCCACTCGAAACTTTAAAAGCTATCACCGTAAACGGCGAAAAAGATTTCGATAAAATTTTTGTCGAGTTCAAAAAACGTGCCGGGGTTTTTGGTTATGGTGATCTGCAAGTACAACGATTACTCGATCAACTCTCCTCGTAATCTTCTTCGGGATGTTTTGGTTTTTGAATTACGACCGCTTCCTCTTTTTGAAATATCCAACCACGCCGCCAAAAATTCACCAGCAGCAAAAACGTGATCAGCGCCATCACGCCGAGTGTTAGAAAATAACCGTTTCGCGATCTTAACTCGGGCATGTTTTCGAAATTCATTCCGTAAATACCTGCGATGAGCGAAAGCGGCAGAATGATCGCCGAGAGCACGGCGAGCGCTTTCATCACATCGTTTGTTTTGTTCGCCACCATCGAAAAGTGAATGTCGAAAAGGCCGCTGACAAGTTCGCGATAACTTTCAGCGAGGTCGGTTATACGCACCAGATGATCGTGAACGTCACGGTAAAACGGCAGAATTTGTTCGGGTATCTGCGGAAATTCTCCGTGCGAAATTCGATACAACACATCGAGCTGCCGCGCTGAGATTCGTCGCAGACGAGCAACGCTGCGACGCAGATCCATGATGTCGCCCAGCGATTCGTTTGTACTGCGACGACGATCGAGAACACGATCCTCTAACGCGTTTATCGTCCGGTCAAAGTCATCGACGATCGGCATGTAAAGATCGACAAGTTCGTCGAGAATGCTGTGCAGCAAATACGCTGACCCGCGCTGACAGACAAACGTGCTGCTTCGAATTTTTTCCTTAATTAGCTTTATGCTGCGAAAACGCTGCACGTGAAACGTTACGACAAAATTCGCACCCAAATAGCCGTCGAGTTCCTTTGTTACAAAATTAGACGCGTTCGTTTCGTTCGGCTTGATACCGTGAACGATGAAGTAAAGATATTTTTCAAACGCTTCGACCTTCGGCTGGTTTCGCGTCTCGATGCAATCTTCGACTGTTAGTTTGTGAAACTGCATTACATTCAAAAGCACGTCTTTTGCTTCCTCGATCTGGTCGTGCGATTCACCTTGCAGGTCGATCCAGACGACGTTAGATTCGTCGGCGAGCAGCTCGGGTAATTCTTCGCGAGCAAATCCTTCCTCGATCTTTTCCGCGCCTTTTCTGTAGAGAAAAACTTCCATAAAAAACAGTTGTCAGTTGTCAGTGGCCAGTAGTCAGTGATAAAACCTTGTTTGAGATATTAGCACTCAAATTTTGGGTAGCAAACCGTTATGCTGACGGCTGCTGACAACTGACCACTGACTACTGACTACTGTTATATGAAAGTTTTTGTCGCCGACGACGTCAATGAGGATAAATTAGCGCCGCTTCGCGATGCCGGCATCGACGTCGTAAAGGAGGTGAAGCTCGCTTCCGATGCACTCGCCGAGCGTATCAAAGACGCCGACGGCGTGATCGTGCGCAGCGCGACGCACATTACCGCAGAACTAATGGATGCGGCGAAGAATTTGCGCGTGATCGGCCGTGCGGGCGTTGGCGTTGACAATATCGATGTTGCTGCGGCGACGGCTCGCGGCATCGTTGTGATGAACGCGCCTGACGGCAACACGATCACGACCGCCGAGCATACGATCGCCCTGCTCGTCTCGATGGCGCGAAACGTGCCTCAAGCTCATGCGAAATTACAGTCCGGCGTTTGGGACAAAAAAAGTTACGTTGGCGTCGAACTCAACGGTAAGACAATAGGCGTCATCGGCTTGGGTCGAATCGGCAAACATGTCGCCGCAGTTGCACGCGGCTTCGGCATGAATATCGTTGGCTTCGATCCGTTTCTATCGGCTGAGCAGGCGCATGAGCTTGGGATCGAATTGGGTTCGCTCGACGATGTTTTCAAACGCTCGGATTTTATTACGATCCACACGCCCGTGACCGACGAAACCCGCGGCATCATCGGTCGCGAGGCGTTTGCAAAAATGAAGAAAGGCGTGCGGCTCGTCAACGCCGCTCGCGGCGGTCTGGTCGATGAAGCGGCTCTGGTCGATGCGATCAACGACGGCACGGTCGCGGCGGCGGCGCTCGATGTTTTTGCGACTGAGCCGCTGCCCGCCGATTCGCCGCTGCTCGGTCACGCTAACATTATCACCACTCCGCATCTCGGTGCATCGACGACCGAGGCTCAGCAAGGCGTCGCGCTGACCGTCGCCGAACAGATGCGCGATTTTCTTTTGAGTGGAACTTTGCGCGGAGCCGTTAACGCTCCTGCGATGGCCGCCGCCGAGGCGGAAGCGTTTCGCCCTTTCATCGAACTCGCCGAAAAACTCGGCCGCTTTCAGGCGCAGATCCTCGACGAGGCTCGCATCTCTGCAGTCGCCATCGAATACACCGGCGAGCTCGCTTTGCGCGATGCCGCGCCTGTGACGCGTGCGTTTCTCGCAGGCCTTTTCCGTGACGTTTCGTCGCGCGTGAATGTAGTCAATGCACTGTTGATCGCCGACGAACGCGGCGTAAAAGTCACGACGAGTTATTCAACCGCGACGCGCGGAACAAACGCCGATATTAAAGCTACCGTCGTTTCTTCCGCCGGCGAACAAGCTCTCGCCGGCCGCGTCTTTGCAAATGGCGAAGGCCGCATCGTCAGCATCGGTGAATTCTCTATCGAAGCGGTTCCGTCGGGCGTGATGCTCGTGACAAAAAATCGCGATGTGCCCGGCGTGATCGGCAAGATCGGCACAACTCTCGGCGAGTCCGACGTGAATATCAGCAGCTTCTATCTCGGTCGTCAGGAAAAAGGCGGCGAAGCTCTCGCCGTCGTCCGTGTCGATTCGCCCGTCGAAGACGCGGTGCTTGAAAAATTACGAAAACTCGACGCTATCATTTTGGTCAAGCAAGTAAAATTATAGTGAGATGAAAAAATTCTATTTGATATTCATCGCGACATTGCTTTGCAGTCTCTTCACTTTTGCGCAGAACGCAGAGCGTGACACTGCTGCGCGGTTTGCGCCGATCTTTTTTCAAGCTCTGGGCGATAACCCTCGCAGCGATTACATTACAAACTTCGACTTCGACGGCGATTGGCGTGGTGACAACAACTGGGAAAATGTCGATAACAAAAAATTTTCTCTGCGTGCATACGTTTATTATTCGGTGTGCGAAACTCAAACGCATTATTTTATTCACTACGCCGTTTTTCATCCGCGTGATTACAAAGGCGGCGCGAAGAAAGGTGTTTTGTTCAGCGAGCTGATAAAAGAAGGCGTGAAGATCGCGTCGAAAGGAAACGAGCCGACCGGCCTGATGGCCGAAGCCGGCGTCGCGCACGAAAACGATCTTGAAGGCGCGCTTGTCGTCGTCGATAAAAAAACTTCGTCGAACAATGATGACGTTGTCGCCTATCTCGAAACGCTGCATCACAACAACTTTTCTGCTTACTTGCCGGCGAGCGCTGAAAATCCGGCTTTCAAAACTTTCAAAACCGAGGGGCAAAACGTTTTACTTTACATCGAGCCAAAAGGCCACGGCATCGAGGCGTACGCCGAACAAAAGAACGCCGAGTTTGTAATTTACAAATTCGGCGGCAAGGCGGGCGACCCGACAAAAGCGAACGGCGGTCGCGTCGATTATGAGCTTGTGCCGATTCAAACGACACTCTGGACGCGAGCGAAATCTGCAAAGCAAAATGCGACATTTGGAAAGATGATCGACTACGGCAGCGTGTCGATCGACGTGATGCAGAATGGTAAATCTGTTGCGAAAAAATTCACGCTCGGCTCGCTTGCGTCGGCGTTTGACGGCGACACAGGTGGTAAAAACATGGCGAGGCCGCCGTGGGCATGGTTTGATAACGATCGTCGCAGCGAACAGTTGGGATTATGGTTTTTCGATCCGGCGAAAACGATAAAGCGTGATTTCAAATTGCCCGATTCGTTCTCGACAGCGTATGTGCGGCTGCCGTTTTGGGCACATTAGAAAACAGCTTAAAGCTGATCGCTATTAGCTTTTAGCTGTATTTAAATCATTTCCTGTTTCTTTAACAAATAGTTCTTCGAGTGATTGTTTCACCGGTTGGATCGAGATCAACGAACCACCGGCGTCACGCGTGATTTTCAAAACAGCTTCGATGTCGGATTCGTCTATGATCTGGATCATCGCTCCGTTTGGTTTCTGCGAGAGTGATGCACCGGCAATAAGTTCAACTTTCTCGCTGATCGCTTCCGCATTGATGCCCTGAACGCTGATCTCAAGCGCGCGTTGCTCGCCTGAGTTGGCGAGCAGATCGCTCAAATTTCCACTCGCCGCGAGTCTGCCGTTACGAAGTATCGCGACCTCGTCGCACAGCGATTCGATGTCTGAGAGAATGTGCGTTGACATAAAAACCGTCACGCCTTTGTCGCGAAGTGAAGCGATCAACTCGCGAATCTCGCGGCGACCGACCGGGTCGAGACCGCTCATCGGTTCGTCGAGAAAAACGATCTCGGGGTCGTTGATCAGCGACTGAGCGAGACCGACGCGTTGCAGCATTCCTTTTGAATATTTACGAAGCTGCTTTCGCCAATCTTTTTCTTCGAGACCGACCGCGTTGAGAAGTTCGGCGGACTTCGCGGCTCGCGTCGGTGCGTCGCAGCCGAACAGCCGGCCAAAATAATCCATCAGCTCGGTCGCCGTCAGGTAATCGTAAAAATACGGATTCTCGGGGCAATAACCGATGCGTTGATGCATTTGAACATCGGCGATGTCGCGGCCAAGAATCTTAGCTTCGCCCTCGGTCGGAAACATCAGTCGCATGAGCAGTTTGATCGTCGTCGTTTTCCCCGCTCCGTTGCCGCCGAGAAAACCGAATATCTGTCCGGGCCGAACGTTCAAAGTCAGACCGTCGAGCGCGCGCACTTTTTTCTTACGCCAAAAACCGGTTTCGTAATCTTTTGAGAGATTTTTTATCTCGACTGCGTATTCCATAAATTATCGAAAAGGAATGCCCGTCTTTTTCGGGTCGAGCCCGACCGAACAGGCGTTGCCGTCAAACAAATAAGGCGCGTCGGTCGGATCGACGAGTTGATTTGCGTTGTTCATCCTAAAGTCGTGTCCGTCGGACAGCGAAACTTTCGCGAGCAAATTGTGTATCTCGGACAGGCTGTTTGAGCAGCGTCCGTTTGTATTTTTAAATTCGGCGAGCGTAGTGTTTATCGCCTCGATCTCGTCGAGTGCGTCGATCTGCTTGAGCCGCAGCTTGGCAATGTTCTGAATATTTTCGTCCGCCGATTCGAGCATTTGTCGATAGATAGCACGAGCGTTGTTTCGGCTGCCGCCTTCGGTTTTCATCGCGGCCGACATCATCTGCATAAACTGCGGAGCACCTTCGAAACGCGAGCCTTGTTCGTAGGTTTCTGCGGCTTCGTCGTAACGTTTCAGCCGCCAGTAAATGTAACCGAGCTGCTGATAGAGACGCCATTGCGCGGGATTATTCGCGATGCCTTTTTTTGCGATCGCAATTGCCTTTTCAGGATCGATCGCCGGCAGCACGATCGCTCCGAAAGAATACGCCGCCATGAATTGCGGATCGAGATCGGTCGCGCTGTTCAGATACGGATAGAGGAGTCGCAGGTCAAATTCGCGAAGGTCATCGACATTTATGTTGCCTTCTTTCGTCGCGATCTTACCGCCGAGATATTGCAGCGAGCGCATCCAATACCAATCGGCGACGAGTCCATCCATGCCGAGTGCAAAGCCATGGAATTTTGCTGCATCGAGTGTCGGGTCGGCGTCGAGATACGCTGTCGGCAATTCGGGTCTCAAACGACCGAGGTGGCCGTCGAGCGTCGTCGTCGCAGCAAATCCGCATGCGAGAAGCGCGAGCGGCAAAAAAATAGTTTTGAGCTTTGAGGCGGCCATTATTTAAAGTTGCGACGGCTAAAAATTATCACGGTTATCGCGATGAAGATCGCATCGAACAGAAGCGCATACGCAAATGCTGCGGCCAGCATCGCGGGTGGAGCGATCTGACCGTTTGCCGTGTTTGCAATGAAACTAAAATTCGACAAATTCGGCAGCAGATAATAGACGACGTTAAAAACTATCGTCGTAATTTGCGAACCCAGCGCCGTGGCAAGTTCTCGCAGCGACGAGCTGAAATGCCCGATCACAAAAACCATGAACGTCAGCAACGCGGATAACGCCGGTGTCGAGAATGACGAGAACATGATTGCGACCGCGGTAATGATCGTCAGTTCCAAAAAGATCAGCAGCACTGCCGCCCAAACTCCGACGATCAGCGCCCGCCCGCCGACATAAAGCAACGCGAGCGAAAGACCCGAACCCATGACGAGCACGTTTACAAAGAGCGTCGCGCAAAGACCGAGATATTTTCCGATGATAAATTCACCGCGCCCGATCGGTTTTGAAAAGATCGAATACACGGTTCGTTTCTCGATCTCTTTCCACACAAGACTGACACCGACAAAGATCGCGATAAAAACGCCGAAGATCAAAATCGCGCTCAGACCGAGATTGACGATGACGTGCGATTCTTGTCCCGCCGTCAGATCGCCCAGCAGAACAGCCGCGATCGTGATGAGCAATACGAACAGGATCAGGTTATACAAAATCCTATCGCGAACGGCTTCGCGAAAGGCGTTTTTGGCGATAGTTACGATGTGTTGAAACATGCCGGTTTGGCCGGAAGCGACGGGGTTTTCCCGTCTCGAATAAGTGTAAAGAAAATTAGCCACGAATGCACGAATATTTAGGAATGTTTCTTATTCGTGCATTGGTGGCAATGCTTAAGAGGTTTCACGCAAAGTCGCGAAGAACGCAAAGAAGAGTTAAGGTGCCGGGAAAGTATAACGCTCTTCGGGAAATAAAATGTGTCGCTCGGTGAGCATGGCATAGAGGCCATCCTGCGGATAGAGGTTGGCGAGCATGCGAATACCGATGCCGTTGCGACCGGCTTCGGCGGCTTTTCGCGAGCCGTCAGTGATCAGTATTTTCCACGTTTCGGATTGACGAGCGTCGATTTTTTTCGCACGAGCAAAGTTTACTTGAGCTTCCTGCGTCATGCCCGCTTGATCGAGCAGCACCGAATATCGTGTCAGCAAAAAGGGCGAATACGGAAAAACTCTCACGCCGTCGGCTGCGACGTCGAGAGCCGCGCGTTCGTTATCGCTTAAGCTGTGTGCGGAAATCAGATACGAGTAAGTCGCGGTTGTGCCGACGCCTTTGTCGATCGCTGCCTGAAAATGAACAGCCGCCGCACCGTATTCGGAACTGCTCAACAGCTTAGACGCAGCGATGTAATTTGCAGCGGCATTAGCACGATCAAGTTTTTCAGCGGTCGAAAGATCGTCGAGCGAGGTCGCACGATTGCTGCCTGCTTCACCGCGATACGTCAGATATTGGCTCGCCGCTTTGAGCGAACTGAACGCGACCATCGCGACGCAGACGATCAGGGCGATCAATAGAAACGCATTATTCTTTTGCGGCTTAACGGTTTGTCGCCGCCCGATCAGCAAGGCTGCAAGAAAGAAAAAGACGACTCCATTCTGCGCGAGACGGAAAGAGAACGAGCTGAAAACGGAACTGCAAAGAAAGGCGATCATGCCGGCGACGGCGGCGAGTTTGTAAATATTTGCCGACTCGCGCAGGACGCGCACACCGAGCCGGAACAAAGCGATCAAAAACGCCGCAAAAATAATCGCGCCGACGATGCCGAGTTCCGCGGCAATTTGGAGATACTCGTTGTGAGCACGTTCCGGTATCGCGTTCTCGTTGCCGGTGACGAGTTCGGCGTTTGCGGGATTTGCAGAGATCGCTGCTCGATATTTATTGAACTCGACTCCGTAGTTATCCGCTCCGATGCCGTGCAGCGGATATTGCCGCAGCATCTCGACGCTAACGGCGGTGAAAAGAAAACGAATATTCCTGCTCAGACTATTGCTCGCATCTACCTCGGTACTGATCGCAATGCGTCCGAACACCGTTGGTTTCTCTTCGCTTTGAGACGTGAAGATCGTCAATTGCGTAAGCGTGGCCAGGATAACGAGCAAGCCTGCGATCAGTGCGAGTTTCTTAAATTGCGTGCGCCCCTTTTTCGTCAGTAAGAACGTGACAAAAAATATTGCGAGGCCGAGCGTCGCCGCCGCGAGCGATGTTCGGCTGGTCGAAAACAAAACCGTCAGCCACATCATCGACGTCACCAACAGCGACAGAGCCATGCGATAACCTCTCGAACGCATCGCTATCGCCGTGAACAGCGGAATCAGCGCGGCCCAAACCTCGGCAAATCTTCCATAGCGAAAACCGAATTCCGAATCGATGCTTTCACGCAATAGATATTCGATGATGCAATTCGCCGAGATTATTACCGCGACGGCGCCGAGCACATAGATGCTGTAAGTGAATGTGCGGCGATCAACGAAGTTGCTCGATAAAATAACGAAAAGTATCAGATATTCGGCCCAAAGCAGCGTGTGATGAACAACCGAATTCGCCGAACCTGCCCAAAGAAACGAAACGCCGCTCCAAACTACGAATGCCGCCATCGCTATCGTGACCGGACCGATCGGATCGAACGAATACACTCTTCGTTTTCTAAAAAAAAGAACCGCGATGACCGCGATCAGAAACAAAGACAAAAAAAGCTCCGGCTTCCACGGATGACCGACCAGCACTGACGGAGCGGGAAACCGAATGAGCGGAGTGAGCAATATCAACGGCCACAATGCGATGACAAGGTCGGCGCGTTTTTGAAATGTTCCTGGCGGCTGGTCGAGAGTCATTGTGAGCTAAGATAGCACAAAAACCAGCCTTGGGTCGTTTGTGTCGGTAGCGCGCATGGGCGTTTTAACGTCTTGCTCCGGGCGGCTTTAGCCATTTGCCCGCTGCGGTTGCGACGTTCTCGCAACACTGGCACGTCTTTTGTGCCAGAACCGGGCGGGGATCAAATTGGGATCGTAACTACGCCCTGAAGGGACGTGGCTATGTGCCGCGAAACGCGGACACGGACTGGCCGGTTTTACTTCTGCGAATAATCCAGTTTGATCGAGTTCATGCCGCGGAGGATGACCTTTTGGCGGCGAACGACGCGTTTGCGGTTTTTGGCGGGGTTGAAGATGTTGAGCGGCGAAGGGATCATGGCGGAGAGAAAGGCGGCTTCGTCGCGGGTTAGGTCGGACGCGCTCTTTTTGAAGTAAACGCGCGACGCGGCTTCGGCGCCGTAAACGCCGTCGCCCCACTCGATGACGTTGAGATAGAGTTCGAGGATGAGCTTTTTTGTCAGATAGCGTTCGAGAAAATATGTGTAGGCCGCCTCGCGTCCCTTTCGCAGGAAGTTGCGGTCTTCTGAGAGAAAAAGATTCTTCGCGAGCTGCTGCGTGACGGTCGATGCACCGCGTTTGAACGACGGCATCGGCGGTATCCAGTCGTCTTCGCTCGGTTTGCAGTCGATCTTCTCCTGCTTGGTTTTGGCATCGGCCTCGCACTCTTCGCGGGCTTCCTTCTCGCCCTCTTTCACGGCCTCGTCCCACGCTTTTTGAATCGCGTCCCAGTCAAATCCGTTGTGCTCGAAGAACCGCGCGTCCTCGCCCGCAAGCACCGCCCGCTGCAAATTCGGCGAGATCTGTTCGATCGGCATCCACATCATGAACTTGCGCGCCTCGCGTCCCTCGGCGTTGGCCTCGGAGATGCGGTATTCGATCATCGACGAGGTCGTCGGGTTCTCGTTCCTGAGACACGAGATGCACGGAAACGTCACGAGCTCATACAACAGCCACACACCGACCGCTCCGATGAAAACTAAAAACGCGATCTTTACCCAATACCACATAAAGCGAATGCACAATGCACAAT